>Ga0065711_1029505_pt1 | contig 35917 bp, 15 predicted proteins | sample Hoacrofraction12_FD_59098 | JGI IMG/M metagenome (GOLD analysis project Ga0065711, IMG submission 59098) | Hoatzin crop microbial communities from Cojedes, Venezuela - Epithelial fraction 12 v2 (version 2) | ecosystem: Host-associated > Birds > Digestive system > Esophagus > Crop | place...
AAAAAAAAAAAAAAAAAAAAAAAAAAAAAAAATCACCTCAACTACCAAACCCCTGAGACTGAAGACATTGTTATCTGCTTCTGAGAAGGCATGAATACCAATGGCCCATCCTCTCCGGAAAATGTCCAAGCAGGCTTCTGTACGTTTCAGACACAACTTACTCTGAAGCCTTGAACTGGGTGTCCAAGGAGCACTCTAGTCCTGTGAGCGGTCTCATCTCAGGGCTGAATTTCAGTCGCTGCTGACAAAGGCTTCAGAAATGGCTTTCTCCTCTGACAGCATTGCTTCCTTGACAATTTCTTAAGAGGATCCAGAAACTCAACTTCTTGCATTTCAAAGCTTTCTCAGGTTTAGCCTTTCTGAAAGCTGATTTTGGAGGGCCTGATCCAATGCTCAGGGAAGCAAGTGGAAAGACTCCAACTAACTTCGGTAGCCTTTGGCTTGGGTTCTGCAGCTACAAAAGCTATTCCTCACTAGGTGTTATATTAAATATAACACATGCCATAAGAAAGCACGTATAATCCTACTGACCAAAATGACACAACCTAAAAAGAAGCTGAGACAAAACTGAGACTCAGTTGCCTCCTTCCTCTGACATTTCAAGCATACAAAAATATATATTCTTTTTCCCTTTATTCCTTTTCTTCTCTTCCTTGGCAAGCATCTCCACTTCTTAAAAAAAAAAAAAAAACTACCAAAAAAAAACCCCAAAAAAAACACCAACGCGAAAAAAACTCAAAACCAAAGTATTAATTTAAATTATCTTAAGAGTTATGAAGAAATACTTTCCAAAACTCAAATTAATTGAAGGCAGGGTGATGTCTTAAAACATAAAGATGGCAATATTTGAAATCACTGACAAAAGTTAAATTTCTTCCACCTTCTCCAGAGAATTACCAGCTGTGCTCTTAAGCACCAAATGGTCAAAAGCAATCTATTAGAAATATATTATTACAAGCCAGCAGCAGTGCCAAAACCTCATTTAAGTCACTGCAGCCTACTGAAATATTCCTCCTAAGGGCTCTTCCACCTGCAGACAAAAAAACCCACTCTCTTTAAAAATGCATGGGCTAAATTAGCCTTTGCCTCCATCCAAAGAAACAAGAGGAACAACATTTAGACCTTAAACCACCACACAGCTGTAAATATGACTCCACTGATACCTTTCCTTCATGTGAAAATTTTATACAAAAATAATCACACAGTCCACCACCAGGAACTGTAGTCCCAAGAAACACCTTCTTACTGCAGCTTTCAGCTGAAAGAACTGCGAGTACTTGTTTCTCTTTATTTCTTATCCAAAAGCACCAAATGAGGAAATCTTACTAGATGATACTTGCCTGGCAACCAGCATAAGCAATAGTGTATTCCTTAATAATGTAAACAAATGGGCTTTTAAGATGGTTTACTAGAAAATTAAGTCTCTACAAACAGACACCAAAGCAGCCAGAAAATACAGTTAATTAGAACTCTACATATAGCGACTCAGAGGACCCAAGCTCAAGAACTACAAAGCGTCTCTTAAATTCTATTTTAGGTAAAAGCATCTCCCAAAGTTTTACTTGTTCAGATTCAATGGAGATGCATCAACCTGCCAAATGTCCATATGCAAAGTTTGTAGAATTTGACTCCAGTGATAAGTTGCCTAAAACTAGCCTTAGGAAATAACTTTTTTTTCTCCTTATAGGATGGCATTTCATGGAAAACGTGGAATACATAGTATTAATCTCAGCCAAGAAATAAAGTACAAAAGTGGATAGCAACACTCTTCAAGCTTTCATGACCAAAACTAAACTTCTGAAAGAATATTCTTCACAAAGCACATCCCCAAAACACCTCAATCGCTCTTAGCATTAAATCCAGAAACATTTTAATAGTATCTTAACATACCCATCATTAAACAGGTTTTGACAGCTAAAAAAACCCTAACACTTTGAGTGCTAACTGAAATTTCAGAAAAATTGTTTCTAATACAAGAGGCAGAATGCCTTACCTAAGGAAGTCTAGACTACAAGCGCACTGCGGAAAGGTGAGACTTGAGAAGCATGGGGTGTATTTTGCACAGGAACAGCTCCCGCTGCCACGCACAGCCAAGCCGCTTTGCTTCAGCCTAACCAGTAACTCCAGGTGAGTACAGGAGCGACACTGGAACTGTTTTCTGGTAGACTAAGTAGCTGTCCAGACACATAAACTTACCTATATCACAGTTCTGTTATGAAATTTCATTAATACAGTACAATATACAAAGATACTAGGATTTTTAAACCTATCAATGTCTGAAATGCAACAGTTTTCCTAATTTAAGGCTTATGAAATCATGTAATGATTGCAATGACAAAACAATGAATGAAATTATGTAACTGCCCATTGTTTCACTATCTCAATTTCAAAATAATTGAAGTATTAATAGACTAGTCTCTACAAGATCTACAGAATGACTACAAAGGAGCAATGGTCCATGTGCAAACAGGAATTGGTTTTCATATCACCATTAATAAAGTATACAAGCTTCAAGTAAGCATATATACTACCCACTTTCAATCAATTCTATATTCGTTTTCAGTGACAGTTTAACTTCGGCACAGAGGAAAAGCAGCCTGCATGCTTTTCGAAGTGCAGTATTTCTCAGGTTGCTATCTTTTTGTCCCCAGTACCATTAGGTGGCCGCCGATGGGGCTCGGGCTTTAACAAAGCCAGCACCACAAAGCCCCAGGTGCTCTTGCTGCTTTCCCACAACCCCCCAGTGCCAGGGATGGCAAAGGCCTTTCGCGGGGTGCCCCGGGACTCCCAGCTGCCGTTTGACACGCAAACGGCCTCAAGGATCTCTCAGCCCCACCTCAAGGGGGAAGGATAAAGGCAGTGGCTCCCAGAGGAGCTCTGTCCCCAGAGCAGCATCCGTGCATCTCTTCAGCATGCCGGCACTGCTCCGCATGAAGAAATCATCCCGGAGGTTACCTGAAAGACTTCAGGAACACAAATGAGGGGAACTAGAGAAAGGGACTCTGGGCTACAACAATTCTTCTCCTCAGGCAGAACAACAGAGTATCTTAAAAAGTAACTTCCATCTGTTTCTCAACTGCTTGAATACTGAAATACTTTAACCATATATATACACACAAGTGCTATAATTCCAGCATTTTCATTTTCGTTAGAGACCCAACGCAAATGGTAAAAGTTACATCTAAATTACAGATTCCCAATTCCTTCTTGTATCAGTCCAGCTTCATGTGCTAGTATTTTGCAACCAGTTTTCAGTGGAATTCAAGCACTGTAGAGCTACACAACTTCACCAGCCGGTAAGTCATCCCCGCAGGTAGCTTACAGGGTTTTTAGGGTTTCCATTCTCATCTTCAACACAAACAAGATGCATTTCCCTTCTATTCACACTCAAACTCAACTGCATTTCTCCCCCTCCACTATAGTATGACAATCTACAGCCAACTTTTTCAAATTTGAGGCTGAAAATTTAACCATTACATTAAATAAAAGCTGACTAATTTTCAGAGACCCTCAAAATACACAGATGTGTTCCCAAGATTTTAACCAGAAGAGCATGTGATAATCCTCATTTGTAAATTAAAGCTCTTCTGTTCAGGTTGCTAAATAATGATGTCAGTATGTTAAATAAAGATTCTCTGAAGCCTAACTTCAGAAATATGAAAATACACAGAAGACAATCTAGGTTAAGTAAACTCTGCAAGTTGGAAAAACCTGTGGAAAATACCTGAGTGTGAAAGAGAAAGAACAGTGGGAGCAGAAATAGAGTGCATGAACAGATCCTACCCATCATAGTGTCTATTGCAAATAGAGCTTTGAACTATTCTCATCTTCCACACTATAAAGCAAAAGAAAGTCTAGAAAACAACTGCACTTCATTTATTAAACACTAGGAAAATGAATTTATAATTTTCATATCCTGTTCATTGTTTTTCAGTCACCGCAATGAACATGACATGCTATTCGTTAACAACAGTGTCAAAATCAGATGGCGAAACATGACCAATTTCTTGAGATCAAACACTAAACACAGCTTTCAAAGGCCACCTTTCTTGCTTGCTCCTGAGACACATAGATGAGACATAAGAGTAAATGACATCTACGTAAATGTGTACACTTAAAAAAAAAAAAAATCCTTGTTTTATCTTCCAGCGACACAGGTAACCTGCACAACGCTGCATACATTAACTGCAAGACCCCTTAACCTTTCTGTCACACCCTGATTTTTCTTTTAATTAAGCTTTATGTTGGTTATTTTTCAGATTGCAGTTTCTTTCTGGATAGTAAAAGCTGAAAGTCAGTAGTGATGTCTGCATTTGCCCAGAGGGTAAAACTTGGAACTAACTCCATAACTGGTTAAAGGAAGAAAGCATGAAACCAGATCAACAGCCAGAGGTTGCATTCTCCCCTACAGAAGCATCGAACCATCAAGCTCTTCACCAGAACCTGTGCTCCTACAGGGACAACACATACACAAAGCAAACTAAAGGTCAGCTTATTCAGATACTATATGAGCCAGAAGGAAATACAGTAAATGGGCACTTTCTCTAGGAGCCAGGACCCCCAACAATTTATTATTACCTCAAAAAAAAAAACCTGACATGCTTGTCTCTTTACAAACGTGTACCTTTCTCTGCCTGTGATGTGCCGCTTAAGGTAGAACGTAAAAGATATCAATGGCCAATTATGGAATAGAAACAGATAATAGCAAAAGAGCCCACACAGACTCTGCAGGAAGCGTCAAGCAATTATGCTGAAGTCAAACGTACGTTAGTGATTTCAATGTATCAGATGAATCTTTCCAAAGACCTTAAAAAAACACAGTGTGAAAGGAAAGCCTTTGTAATAACCTCTGAACTACTACGCAAAATCTTTCCCATTATTCACATGCACGTGAGGATCCTCTTGGCATAAGTATCCGATGTTTTGCAGGTGGATCTGGAGGCCTAACTTTTAAAGACATGAGAGAAAGTTTAGTATCAAACCACAGCAGCAAACTGTAGGCATAGTCATCTACGGTAGACATTGATATTGTGAAAAGAGTGAGGAGTATGGCTAACTGAAGATGAAAACTTCTAGTGCTTCCTTATTCAATATATGCTCACATATTTTCTTCAAGGGATTTTAAAATTGCTGTTACCATAAACAGACCACTATTATTTTTCCCTTCTGACATGATCAACACACCTACAGACACTCAAAAACACTCTGTAGAAACACCAACTCTGAAGTTTATTACACTAACTTGACTGGGAGGAGGCTTTCACTCAAAGGAGTCTCCTGAGCTGCTGGGCATATGGAGTTGCCATCTATCAAATGCCGGCAGCGTGACTTTCCTCCAAAGAGCACGGTGCTGAGAGCACAAACGCATATGGTTCAGAGGCTAAAACCTAACAGAACTGAACTGTTAATCTTGTATTCAAAAAGTGCACAACAGACTACGCATCTTTCTTATTCAAACAGACAGCATTTTGGATGTACAAATTGTCTTTCAAGAACATGAAACTATTCTGAAATGCAGTATTACTGAGCAATGCCACGTCTACAAGAACAGGCAAACATACTTGAGTGTCTCGATGTAGGCCAAGTGTGTCACCTTTCCATGGCAATGCTCTTCATGTCCACCCCAGCAAATAAGCAACCTTCCCCATTTTTTAGTCTTTGACAGGTAGTACCCACATATTTGCTAATAAAATAAACTCTGCTGATTAAGATCACCTAGAAGAATTATCTCCCTTTTGTTTCACCCCCTTAAATCCAAACTTCTTGCCATCCCGCACCTTGAATCCGACCACTCAAGTCAATTAGTTGTTTCCACCAAAAATAATACAAAAATGCTGGAACTCCCCTGCAAACTATAAGAAGCCTCTACATTTTCTTCTGCCTTCTGCGCTGATGAGTGCAGACACATTTGTACAAAGCTACAGTACAGCTGGAAGATGCTGCTTCCAGGAGGGCTCCTTTCTGTATGGCTTCTTCAGACCAAACAAGAGGGATGCAGGAGTCTGGGAGCAAGCAGAAACAATAGCACAGGACTTCACTAGAAATGCATCAGGTAGGTGCACAGGAGGGATTCAAACGCAGGACAGCTGACACATCTCCTACGGACTCAGTTTTAAACAGGATTTAACGAGCATAGCTTCACTGGCTTTAAAGGACCTGTCCTGATGGATGCTTGCTGAAGACCTGAACTCAACAACTCCACGTCCTTCCACAGATAAAAATGAAAAATGTTCATTATAATTTTTCTAGCAAGTAGGATGCCCCCACAAAGCACTTCCAATATTCTTATTTCTTCTATGTTCAAATGTAGAAGTTACAAAAAAGCATTTATCCAAGATTTTGCAGAAGTCTCCTTCTTTCTCCTAAATAGCCATCATGGGATGTATAACTGTTCATACGTACATACAATTACAACTCTCCAGCACAATGTAACTGGATATGCAATAGCATAAACAACTTTTATAACTTGATGTAAAATATGAGATTTGTAATTGCGAAATGCTCACTCAGTAGTAATTTAAGTATGCTAAATACAACCTAAACATAGCATCATTTATTTCAAATGTTAAGAAGCAAGGACTGCTTTTTCTAAAATGTGAAAACAGCATAGAAGCCACAGTCTTAAGGAGTCTCACATGAGCACGGAGCAAACCAAAGCAACAACTCAAAGTGAGCATAACTATGGCAGATCACACACACAGTAAGAGAACAACCATCTAGCCCCGGTGAATCACATGCATGTCTCATATTAGCTGATCCACTGCAGACTGAAACAGGTGTTTTCAACACTAGCAGCAAGAAGAAAATTAAAGAAAAAAACAAAACAAAACCCACTACAAAACCATAGGTACCAGAAATACAAAGCTTTCTGGTGTTAGCTCTGACAGTCTCTGCAAATGGGACACAGAGTACTTGAGCTGCTGCACAAATCAGCATATTACATGAACATATTAGAACAGCTGGCTTGTTTAGCTCTGTTCTTTAATCATGAATTTTTTATTAAAGGTAAACATGAAAGCTGGTAGTTAAAAACAGTTTAATTCATAGACAAAAAACCAGAGGCCTCACTAACATACGGTGAAGTTATGTGTGTTAGATTAGCAGCATTAACATAACTTCTTAATTCCATACTTTTTTTTCCACTTGTTTCAGAATTTCTTATTGTAATTAACAGGGTCACCACTGCCACAGTTGAGTTCCAGTAAGTTTTATTCAGATGGGCGATGCATCCTTACATTAGTGAAAAAAAAGAAAACAACAGTTTTTGCTTAAAATATCTAATAATTTGAGAAAGCAAGAAAAGGTGGCTGAAGCACTGCAAGCAACCTGTGTAACGGGGGGCTGGGGGGGGAATGAAATGGTACCAAGAGTGAAACTTCTTTCCATCTCCAGTCTTGGAATCACGAACTCAAGTTGTGAGTGAAGTGACGGATAAAACCCCTCACCATAGACTTGATCCAATGGCTTCTGACCGCCTCAAAAAAGATACATTAGCCAAACAAGAGTGTCTGGTATTTTTACTTCACAGCACTCGTGAAAAGGGCTAACAGGTGGCTTCCCTGGAGTCCCCCATACCATCTACTCTTACCTCATAAACCACACTCCATGTCTGCATTTCTAAAGACTTACTTCAATATCAAGAAAAGATCTGTAGTGATCTGGTGAATGATATCTTCCCAATATAATTTTTGCAATTTGGCTAGCAATTATGGAGAGTAAGGAAAGGCATTAATGTAAGCAGAATGCAGAAAGAATTCACGTCTTAAATTCAGAAGTTAGTCACAAAATTTTTATTTTTCACTCATGCTGAATTTTGTCATGGTCATAGACTACGTATACAGTTCCCTTAGCCATGACTTTGCACAGACCGTTACGGAACTCATATCCCTGATTCACCTTGGATGCAGCAAATGTAGTCTGGCTAAGGGTTTTCTGTTTGCCTTTTTTTGCATCACATTTCAGCTTCCAGCTTTCCACAAGCTGCAAGACTGCTGGACTTCGACATATTAGCACTGTCAAAGCAATGCATAAAAACAATATATTGGACCTACAAGCAAAACTAAAGATCAGAAATTCAAAGACCTTGACATTCTGCCTGCACATCACAGTCCATATGAGTGTACAGCCTTGAAAGGGAATGAATCTATGCAACTCTGAATTCACTCTAGAGTTAGTCACAAAAAAAAACCCACACCAAAAAAATACACACCCCCTCAAAAAAATCAACTCCCCCTGCCCCCCAAAAAAATAAAATTGAAGGGTGCAAGAATGAAGCAGGTCCAGAATTGAGTTGTGGAGTCCTTTTAGTCACAACTTCTACCTCATTTTAATACAAATTACTGTTGTGCATTTCTACACAATACCAACTGCACAGCCTAAAAATTAAGACACTGAAAGTGATGCAATAGTGTTATTATTCAGAATAAAAGGCACAGTAGTTGTGAAACATCTGGTATATGTTTTTCCCTTTGACAGACTTCCACTCCACATTATACCCATTTATTTGAAATTACAGGAGTGCTTAAAGTAATAAAGCCCAAAACCTCTGTTTGTATTCTTGCTTACTGTATGAAGTGGAATTCTGGGGAGTCAAGTACAAACCCTTTATGCTCTCAAATTTCTGAAAACAAAAAGCCACAGCATATTTAAGAGTGCTATATAAAGGGTAGTACGGTAAGCATTTTAATGCATATATTGGAAATATTTTTTTTCAAAATTACCAACAAGGAAAACAATTGGGAAACATGAAGACTGTATTCTTCATTATTAAGAAGTATGCTACACACCATTTGGGTTTAGGCATTGGTGAATGCTACAAAGTAATACTTCTCTCTTGGGAGGTGCAAAATTATTGCAGTTTGCTGGCATGTTAACTCCCCTGAGACCCTGGTCCAGAGAACAGCAACTGCAGCGTAAGAATGCACCGAGTAGAACTGCTGAACTCAGTTCACATGCTTAAAGATATTTACATGCACCAGTGCCCTGCCGGATTAGACTCATAACATAGATTACTTGCAATCTCTCTTGATTAATTATATAGTGAAATAATGACAACTAGTTCACTTGGAACACAGAAATTTTGGGGCACATTCACTATAACTAACCAACATTAACTTTTGTCTTCTGGCATACAACTGAAAACAAGTATCTCACATCATCTTCCAATTTTTTAATCCTTTAATAATGAAGTTGATGTGAACATAGAAACATATAAAATAAATTTAGTGTGCTATTTTGAGATATTTTTGCTGCAACTCCCATGTTAATACAGAAAAATATATGTAACTTAAATATACATAGTTAAGAGATCTGCTCTGTTTGATTCATGTAGATTTAACGAAAACATGCGGGGAAAAACCCCAAACCACAAACAAGGTGGTTAACACCACTTTCAAGCATCTCCTGTAGCACAGCCAAAATTAACCAGAGGACAAACCAATCAAATTCACTGAGGATAACTTATGAAGAATGAATTAGTGTGGTATTATGAAAATAAACCAGTTCAAAATACTCTTCTCAATTGCTATTTGAAATTAAAAGTTGAAGTATCAGACATCTTACTGCTACCCTAAAACCAGCATTTACGACTCAGCAGCCCAGGAGGATACAGCTGGCTTCAGGTTTGTCCGATTCCCTAACGCCTGCTGGCTGCTGTGAGCATGCCTGTGGCGGGTGGGCACTGATACACACCCAGCTTGCTTTTACACAGGGTATTAGGCATGCGGGAAACCCCAGCTCCGAAATAACACTCCAGTTCTTGTACTTCTCTTTCCAGTCGTGGTGCCTAAGCAGAAAACACAACTCTCTGCCACAAGTCACTGGAAATAACAGTCTGGCACTGAAGGCACAGGATCTGTGTTTGGCCCAGAGCCCGAGACCAGCTGTAGCCAGAAACATTTATAAATGAGCAGCACTCCTCTGTTTCACTCAACCAACGGTACCACCCTTCAACACAGCGATACAAGTTTTTCTGGTCAATGGCAAATCATTACTGTACCCCCAGAAGGAAAGACGTCAATGGCAGTACTTTGCTGAACTGCATTTTTTTTCATTTGTTGCATAAGCGATGCTGCTACACACAACGGGCTACATGGAAGACCACAGCAGAGCATTTCCGTCAGCAAAATTTCTGGAACCTCTTGACAGCTAAATTAGCCTTTGATAGCAGCTGCTGTTGTTTTGCAAAAGAAAAAATCCCCTGCTCATTCCCACTAACCATTCCTTGGTTTGGTTTACAGAGCAGTTTGGTGCATGCTAACATAACCTCCTTCTGGAGATAAATTAAACTAGAATCCCTGCTCCAGCCACACACCAATATGTTGCAACTCCTAAGGACAAAGTACAAGTCCAGATCAATGACTGGTGTTTTATACAGCTGTGAGACACATGTTAGGGTGAAACAGCCCAGGGGACCACCTAAATACAGTTTGAAGACTCCAAGCTGCATATAGCATACAATTACAAGCCTCAAAACCAATCCTATCAGTGTCTAGATTTGATTGTGTTGCACCAAATTGCTCATTAATTTGCACATAACTAAACGTGGGATTCTAGAGATCCATATGTGATCAAGTAGGAGTTTGGACTAAAAAATTCCCGCCTTTCAAATAAGACATCTTAAGGTATGTCATATGCATACTACAAACAAAACCTCCTGCCCCGATACTCTCCAAAATTTATCTATGTATCTCAAAATACAATAGGCCAAGCTTTTGCTTAAATTTGTCCCAAAATTTACAGGATCATGACATTACATTTTAAATAAACCTAATAAACTAGTCATACAATCAGATTCAATCAAGGAATCCACTCTAATACCAGTTACGTGACAAGTCAGAACTAATTCTACTGCAGTATGCAGAAAAAAATAATCTAATATCCAAACTTTGCTATTATTTTATGACTAAGACAGTTTCTGATATCATAAAATTAGCAATTGATGAAACAATAATTACAACAATGATCAGGGATAGTGTATCATGCACATTATCGTAACACTTGCATTTAAACACTAATCCATTCATCTCTAAACAAAAAAAAGTTACATAGTTATACTACAGAAAACCTTTAATTTTGTTTTTATTTGTGGTTTTTTTGTTTTGGTTTGTTCCCCCCCACCCCTTGCTAGCATTGAGAAGAAAGGTGGCACAGACTACATATCTCCCCACAGCGCAGAACGTTATGCCCGTTCTCATTTTCAGCAGCGCAACCAGAGGAGACGCAATCCAAGCAAGATCACAGTTTCTGCAACACCGAGGACATCTCAGCAAGGCCAATTTTGTCCCACGTACCACAGCGAGCGATAAAGCCAGTACCACCTCTCTAACAAAACTCTAGTGTTCAGTAACCGCTTAAAATTTAAGCTCCTGCTCACTCAGGACAGTACTAATGATCTTGCAGTGCTCACCACAGGAGCAAAAAATGAGGGTCACACTCCAAGGCTCCTCTCTTCCCATGTTACTGTGCAAAAACCATGCACCTGTCACAACTCCATAGAAGGGCAACTTTCATGGAATTTGTCGACATCCAGAAGCATGGCAGTGCAAAATCTTTTGTGAAGAACGGCCATCAGTGTGTATAACTTCACCCTATTTCAAGTACTAGAGAGATTTTAAAGCTACCAGGCTCTGTTTCCAATTAGACATAACCTGTTCCTTGCAGTAAGCATGACATTTATCTGCTTTCATTGTGTTTTCTTTCATATTCTAGAAATAAAATACTTAGCAGTGTGTGCTTCAGCCTTTCACTAGGCCACTTTCATTTGCCAGTTGAGGAATACATGAAGTAAAGGACATTCATTGAAATCCCTACACAGGAGGAGGCACCTTCAGGCATACAACTGCACAGGATGAATGTGGGTAACCTGAACTTGAGTGCAGGAGTTAATGCTTACGATGTATCAGATACAGAATTCAATCAAAGTAAAAACTGGTAGCAAAGTCTAGTAAAATCCTCACTCGATGGACAGTGTCACATAAAATTTATCAGAATAATTCTGCAAGAGGGAACAGACTCAGCACTTCTCAAATCAAAGCAGTTTTCCATCAGCTGCAACAGATCTGAAGTTAAAAATCTGATCTTCTGCTTTGTATTCTCAGCAACAACCGATGGCTAACCTTGTAAGTCATGGCACTAGGATGACCAATTTACAAAAACAAAATTTTTTTGGTACAAATTCTAGTGTGAATCATTATCTTAAGTTATCTCTGTACATTCCTCTAGGTATGCTACTGTCCTTCTCTACTTCCAGTTATCCGTTGTGTTCAGTGGGGAAAAACAAACCAAAAATGCTCTACCCAGAATATTTGTCCCCCAGTCAAAAGTAATGATTTGTTTATCAGCTAAATCAATCCCTTCAAGTTTATAGCAAATTCTACAGTTCCTGTAGTTTCCCAGTCTCATTTTAGAATCCCTTTGGGAAAAACTGTAACTGTGTATCCCAAGTATGAACACATAAGCTCCGACCCCCTGAATTCCTTAAACCTAAAGGAGGAGAGCAAAAAAAAACCCTGAACACATTTTTTGAACAAAACTGTGCAGGAAACACTAGTAACTCTCGGCCAAGCATCCTGTTCGCAGCTCCTCTACAGCTGGACTCACACTGCCAAAAAGTCCCTGGGGACCCCCACAGCAGTACCTGAGGACTGCCACCCGCACCCGAAACACGTGCCGTGACAGACTGCCGCTGTCCTCTCATCCCACCCCATACGCAGCTCTCATGGAACAGAAACTATTCACATTCAAAAGCGAAAACGATAAACGTGAAAATATTGCAAATTAAGGACAGCTTCTGGCTGAGGCTTTTTGGGAGGAAGGCTAGATACTATCACCACAGTTGCTTTATACAAACTACCAAGAGATATACTGATTATATTTTGTTTATTTTAAAATAACACCAAATAACTTTACCTGAAGGTACACAAAGATGCTGAAATCTGTAACTCCTCCACCAGCATCTGTCTTTGCCACAGGCTGGGCTGTGCCAGCCTAGCAGAATGCAGTCTTCAGGCAGCAAAAAATGCAGAAAGAATCAATTTCAGACCAAATCCAAGGCAGCTCTTTACCATGGATAACTTTCATTTCATAAGGCATTTGGAGCTTCCCAATCCATGCCAGCAGCAAAACAAACATTTATCAAGTAGCAGTGCTGAAATGAAACAAGCCAGAAAAGTCACACTAGCATTTCTTTGACGCACATTTTTCTCCACTGTATGAGAAGAGAAACCTGAACCTAACTTTCAAGCAACACTGAAAAGATCTCTGTCAGCCTCCGTTCAGTAAGGATAAAGCTGGGACAGCTATTGCTCTGCTCTTTTTCTTAACATATTTCTAGAAACTTACATACCTGGTAACTGGCTGGCAGGTTACTAGTACTGCTTCATACCACTGTTTGTCCTCTTTGTTCTTCTAGTCAAGCTGACTGCTTTGCCCCCTCAACCCCTGGCTCGGGCATGCGGTTATAGCTGCAGAGAGACAAGGGAGCTATTTCTTAAACCAAGTGATATGGCACATCTAAAGACAGTATCAACTTGGGATTTTGATGTTCCCTTCTTTTGAGAGGACTGGAATCTCAAGAAAGAAGGTGCCACAAATGGTGTTCCATGTACAATCAAGTTAAACACACACACACACACCAGGAGACTACACTTCCTACTTACTTATCAATGTAAACATAAAACCCAAAATATATACTGTGGAATAAGTAACACAGCTAATGTAGCTAAGTGTAATGCTTACACTATATAGGAAATAAATATACTCAAAATTTCAATGGGGAAACTAACTGAAGGACACAGGCCAAAATTCTTTCTTAAAAAAAGAAAATGACACAGAAAGCTCCTGTTGTTGAGAGCTGTCCACGTATCCCTTCTGTGGTCAGTCAGAAGGTGCTGGTAGGAAAGCTCTTGCCATCCCTCCAGGAGCAGATCCTTCCCCTGTCACTACTCTGCTGTGCGTCAGCAGAGCAGAATTTTCCAGGTATGAAGCAGCGACAAAGCCTTCCAGACCTGCCAACCCTGCTCACCACCACAGGAGGGGCCAACATCTAAGGGACAGCCTGTCCCCACGGCTTCCAACAGCCTCACTTACCACACGGTCCGTTTTCAACCATCACTGACAACACCTGAAGGTTTCTTTGCCCTGAAGGAAGACCTGACATCCAACACTGAAGTTTGGGCAGGGCTCTGCTCCCAGAAGCAGGCACCAGGACACCAAAGGGCTGTCCTGACTCCAGCTCAGGAAGGCGAGGAAAGGTAGTGTTGCTGGTTTGCAAAATCTTGTTCTACCTTTTAGCATTTGTATCTAAAGGAATTGGCTAAGTACAAGCTCTTATTGTTTCCATATCTGTTCAAGCTTTGAGAGCAGTTGTACCTGGTAGGTTTCAGTGGCTGTTAATAACAAGGAAGAAAACAACTCTCTTTCGTACACAGACCACCTGTAACAACCTGTTAACCCTTACGGCAGCTCTTCTCCCTACAAGCCTGTGAACTGCCATAAAGAACAAACCTATTATAAAAGAGTACATAAGACAATACCAGTGCTGCATCCAATTGTAACTGCAATTGCACTTCCCTCCATCTTAACCCAAGAGGAGAGATCAGATTTCCTTAGACAGATCAGCCTGGTAGTATCCAGCTAAATGCTTCAGGCAAGGAACCAATCTGATAACCTATATTTGCTATCCAAATCCTAGGAAAGCAAAAGGGGTTCAAAGGAGAAAGAGGCATATTAATTTGACTATTTCTTTCTGCTGGCTCTAATTCAGGATATATTTCACTCATCTTCTGAAATGCTAGTAAGGGAGGAAGCAATTTAGCTATGACTTTCTTGAACTTCAGTAATATAATGAGCAGGTAATTAGGATGCCTGATGTGCGGCATTAACAAAAAAACTAATTCCACAATGCTTTAGAAAATTCACCTGTTGCATTTTTACAGAGCTGTTGCATTGCTGTGACACACCAGTACGTAGCCACTCCAAATTCAGAAGCTTATTGATTCTGAAGGAGAAACAAGCTCTCTGTTCTACTCAAAATAGAATGATCTGTTTCACGAAATGGAAACAAGTCTTCACCTGGCATAAAGGTCTACTGACCTATCATAAAGTGTGCCAAAATTACATCACACAAATAAATTGACAGATTTTGCAAAATTTCATGTACAAGATAATCAGAGTTGAGAAGTGATGTAAATTTTAATGTGTTTCATAGTAGTTACTGACTCCTTACTTTTAGCTAGAAGGTTCTCTTACAGTAAAAAATGTTTTTCAAATTTATATGTGTTAAGGTTTTTTTTTAAAAAAAAACAGTGAAAACAAACAGCAATGCCACTGCCTTACTATTTCTTCCAGAAGAATCTCTGGAGGAGCCGAGCTTGACTTTGGTTGCTCAGCTCAAGAGAAACACTCAAGTGCCCCCAACTTCTACAGCATGACAAAGAGAAAGGAGGTGAGAACTATTCCTTCTTCAGATACTGAGATTTAATTGATGTCCTTGCTCGCTGACTTCTTTCATTGTTGCCCCCTTCTGCAAGCAGGAGTACAATACTTCACATATGCTGAACAACCTCGCAGCGCTGAATGTGTGTGTACACACTACTGTATATGCTATGTGCGTCCACAGACCCACAAGAAGAGGTGACCACTTTTTAAATGTCACAATCCATCATGTAGGTGGATGGCTTTATATTTTCTATTCGATTCCCAAAATATGATCCACAACACCACTGTATCCTAAAGTCAAGGAGGCTTAATTTATAATACGGTAATTAAGGTGTGTATAGCATAACAGCTTCACTATGCAGCTGCCTGAGTGAAACGTCAAGTTGCGTAAGCAACCTGTATAAAGAGAGCTTAAGGATCCCCTGTCCTATGAAGTTTGGTTTTTGTTTGCTATTCTTTAAGACAGAAATAACATGGGCAGGGCAAGAAAGTTACTTGGAGACAACAGCAGAAACTTACATGCCAGTCAGACTGACCACACACACCCCTGTGCTGTCAAGGTGGCCCAAGGAGACACTTAATAACGTGATGCAACACACTCTGCTTCTGAGGTATGGACTCGTCCCAAAGATAAGTGGTAGCTCAGCACACAGCAGCTCACGCACTAGGTACCACACACTCAAAACACCATCCAGCAACCTCAGACAGGCTGCCAGTCCAGTTGCAGTAATGTTTCAAAGCTCCAGCCCAGCTCTGTAATATCCGTCCTCACCCGAGCCCCTGGAGGACATTTGCTCTTCCACAGAAATGCAACCTATGGCACAAGAGAGGACGAAGCCCAAAGGGGGCTGCAGGATGCAGGAACGGCAGGACAGCCATAACAAGTTGGCCTTAATGGTGAAAATTAAGCTCTGGAGAAGTAAGTACCTTCCCTCAGCCTCTTATTTCAGACTTCTGCAGAAACCAGTTCTTGGAAAGGCTCCATAAGGTATCTAAATTGAAGCAGAAGTGAATGGATGTACACACTGCTGTGTACATCTCAAACAGGGGGAAAAAGCTGAACAGATAGATTTTTTTCTGAAGAATCAGATACCTAAACAATTAGTGAGATACAAATACCTGAATACATAAAGTCATCATATTAAAAAAAAAGTAGTATAACTAGGTCAAATTTAGATAGCAAAATCCATAGCAATATCATCTATTTACATTTAACTGCCACAATCACACACACAATTTCAGTCATCTTACTTGAAGTAACAATAAAGCCTTTCACCTTCCCAATGTTTTAACCATGTCTAGAAAAGGACATGAAGAAACATGCAGATGATATTTTAAATACACTATTAACTCCACGCCTAGCTGGTTTGCTATACAGCAGGAAAAAAAAAAATTAAACTGTAGAATATTTTTACTTTTGTGTATCAATACAGAGAAGAGACAGACTTGTACACCTCTCTAGATGGCGATTAGAACAGTGTGGAAGTGATGGGGAATGGAGGATGAAAAGTAGTAAGTGAGGTTACCCTGAATGAAGTGGACTTCTGAGATCGCACACAACATTCATATAATGGCCACGTAGAGCTGCAAATCTGAACACTACAGACCAAAATCCAATGTTTGGCAACTGAAGTACTTATGTTTTAACGTGGCATTTCTGCAATAAATTGCCTGCTGGAGGTACTGGCAGTCATGCATGGTATATCTCCGCAAGAAGTCCTTGGCAATAAACTCCTTTTGGAAAGATATTCAAATAGCTGAATATGGTCCTGAAAGTAGACTCAGAAAAATAGCTCAAATGCATATACTATTACTAAAGCTTTTCTTGCATAACCTTTCTACAAAAATATGTAAATTATCTCACAGAGTAACTACTGTCCTAAAAAGGCAGGGGGGAGGAAAGAGTTCAGTGGTGCACTGCACCAACCAACTTCGTTTCAGTAACAAAAGTGTGAGAAAGTTAAAATTACAATTGTTTAGTTTTTAGTTAGTGAGAATCTTCTCCCCAGACCTACATGCTGATTGAAGAAGCAGTTGTTTTTCCAGTCATCTGCAGCAACCTCTGAGTGACACTTCTGGCCCAGAAGAACATCAGTAAGTTAGCTGCACGTCAGTCTGGTAGCTTTTCCTCTTGTTAATGGTCACCTAACACTTGTTATTTTAAGACCCTACTCGCCACTGTTTATTTTTTTTAACCAAACTTTAGCCATCTGGTCTGCTGTCTCTCCCCTCTTCTCCCCCTCCTGGGAGGCAAAAAGGGCATGAAGGGAAGACAAGAAGGGAAAAAAATAGCTCACACTGCAAACCAGAGAAACATTGCTTTGTCTCTTTTCTCCTCTACCAGTAGCTAGAAAATCTAGCTACCAATACTTGTGGTTTCTAAAGCAAATTCCCTCCAGCACCTGAAGTTAAATCTGAGTTTGTCAACGTCAACATGCTTTTGATGTCAGCAAATAACTGAGAAATCCACTGGTAAAATATTAATTCCTGCAGAGGACCTCACCCTCCCCCTGCCATCTGTTAGGGCAGTACCAGCAGTGCCAAGAAGTCCACGATACAGATTCACCTAAGACTCCCCAGAAGCACTTCACCTAGCCTTTGGTGACACACCACATAATTCAGAGTCTTTTTCACAAAGCTTTGCAAGCTGAACACAAAACTCCTCTAACTTTTCTATGCCATATTTAATGAAGGAACATATAACACTGCATCTGGGAATTGCACTTACCACCATCGCTCTTAGGCTGTGATTATGTCTGTCAATACTTCACTATCGCCCATCAATCGCCTGCAGGATGGTGAGAAGTGTGCCATGACTCATGGTATGTGCTTCACAGGTCCTCCTCACCCAGCATCTAATACACACAGGGGCCTCAAATAGCAGGAGCTAAACTCCATAAGCAGGTATCCCCATTCAGCCTTTCTACAGCGTGCATGGCCAAGAAGACTGATACACAAATAAAAGCTTTGAAATATACCATAAAAAAAGCTTTGAAGTCTACCATAATTCCAGTGTTTCCTAACTTTTGAGGGTTTAACTCTCAATTTTGACTGTTTCAAGTACTTTCTGGGTGTGTAATTAGGCATTTAAATTACATATACTTTCCTTATTTAGTTCCCCTTACTCTAACCTCTGTCTATGTTTCTGTAGTCAAAATTGAGTGCTTTGAAGCAGGGATTACCCTTTTCAAGTATCTGGAAAGTCCCTTGCATGTAAGTGTATAAAAAGAATCATAACAGAAATATTGCTTTGTTTCCACTTTTATACTCCTTCCTTTTGGTGTTACAGCCAAAGACCTCCAGGAAGATAACTGTTGATTCTAGCTCTAGTCATGTATGTAGTATCATGCAATGTTTGTCTCCTGCCCTAATTACCTTACTCTATTTCAGTCTCTTTCCCAAGCAGTTGTCCTTCTGTTACAGCAGCATTTTACGTCTGTTCAATTGACCTGTCCTCTAGGAGTGAGCCTGTATTGAATTAACTCAGCTTCCTTTAAACCCAGGTATCCACTTGCAGCAGCACTCGGCTTCTCAACTAGTCCTGTCACATCTCCCCCCAGTGACAACACCGTATTTTCCTAATGCAATAAGGAAATCCAAGTGTTCATTTTGGATATGATGGCAACTGACACCCACTTACGCATTCCTCATCCTCAGAAGCAGGCATTCCCTTAGGGATTAGGCTGGACAGCAGAAGGGGGAAGGGAAGTGCTGGTTGGGTTGTGGGTAGTTTTGGGTTTTGTTTTTTTTTTCCCCTGAGTTACCTTAGTAACCTCAAGAGTATTTCTATATCCTTGTATTTCATTGTCGGTGCCAAATATCCTACTGTAATACCAGTGAAAGTCTTCACCGAATTTAACTGCCTTCACAGCTGCTCCTTTGGAAACCTGCAGGGTACACAACACGGCAGCATCCAGCAGCAACCCCTATCACTGTTTGCTAAAGATAAATTGCCCAGATTCAGAAACTCAAGACTCAGCTACCAAGTTGTAGTCTCTTCCTTCCCACCACTCTAGAAGTTTGTCTATGTGTTTCTAAGTTGTCAATATTCAGTGAACACATGGCACATACAATGCTCTACTGTTTGAAATCAATGCAATGAGAATATGCTCAACATAAAACAAGCTCTGCAAAATCCCTTAAGGAGAACTGCTACTAAATAGAAAGGTCCAGTCTGAAATTTGAGCACGAGAGCTTAATTACTCTTTGACTGTTGACCTCTACCCCAAGCATGTTTATATTGATTTCCTTCCACCCTGAGATTCCACCTTAGAAGCTTCTTCCTACTTTGACCTCAGAATCTATAGAGCAACAACAAACTCAGCATAAGTGTTTTGCACCTATACGTGATAGAAATGACATACAGGCTGTACCAGCTTCTCAGCTGACTTACAGGAGAATTAAGTTTGCACAGGCTGAAGATCTGATTCAGCACACACAGCTGTTCCCAAACTTGGAATACCAAGTGAGGTCAGCAGTAATTAAAATCTCAGGCTGCACAGCCAGCAGAAATTCAATTTTATCCAGGATCTACAGGGTGAACTTCGCAATTCGTAAACGTGACTGAAAGCAAAAAAATCAGCTATTGCTATGTTCATGTATATTAGGTAGTAACTTTACATAGAAGATTATGTAATACAGGATAGCAGAGGACTACTCTTGCAGGATGTCCTTCCCAGTCTTAAATCCCTGCATAGAGACTATCAGAAAAGAAATACTTCTCTAAAGTGATTTTTACTAGATGTGATGTAGTAAACTAAATTTAATACAGAACAGTGCAAAATATCACTGATTTCCCAGAGGACATTCTTTATAGCACACAGTTTTGAAAACAAGCACAAGTTTTCAAATTAACATCCATAAACAACCTTGTGCATGAAAACTAAACCTGTAGAGGATTCTTCTTTTTTTTTTTTCTTGCAGAAAGCAAAGCTTATACCTCCAGAGGAACTTTATTTTTCTGATATATGTAGCAGATTTGCAGAGACTTTTTGTGAATTTCCATGGCAAACTGATCTCGCCTGCACGTATCAGTGTATCAGCTGCCTTCCCTGCTCACCAGTAACTGCCCTCAACACCCTCATATTTCTCCATGCCATTGTGGGACAGATTTACACATGAAAACAGACTGTGGGGCTTTAGGATTTTCAACCAATTTCAAATGGAAATTCACAATTACCAAGTTAATAAGTAATAAAACTAAAGTCATCAGCATGTTGCCTGCTGGTGAACAAGTACCAGTGACTGAACTGCATAACTCTAGGAAACTGCAAAGCAGCAAAGGAAAAAAGCTCATCTTAAAAATATGAGCACCTGATAAATCACTGGTTTTCAGAAAAGGTAGACACCCAGTACTTCAACAGAAATTAATACAAATGCTTCCAGCTGGAAGCTTGGGAAAAATCTGTTCAGAGAGTGTAAATAACAGGAGACAAAGAGATCAGGAGATTTTAAATATGTTAGATAAAGCAAGACCCGAAAAAAATTCCCTCAACAGAATGCAGTCTAACTGCTTTGGATGACATACTCCCAGCTTGCACAGGTGATGCAGATTGATTTTTCTTAATCCTCAGAAGGCAGCACCTCTGCACGTTCTCCTTGGAAACTATACCCTGATTTTAGCTAATTGGCAACACACACAGGCATTCTCCAGCTCCCCCAAAACACCAAACTGACCACGAGGTGGAAAGCTATTGCTGTATTTTATTTTGCTCCCCACATGTGCACAAGGCATGACACTAGTGGTTGGAACACCACCCTGACCCTTCTTAAAACCCTAATTATTAAAAGTCATCAGCAGGCTCACAGAATTGCTGCATCTTTCCAAACACAAAAACTTCCTCAGCAAGTGTCTGCAGAAAATTCTTTTATTTAGGCCATATGAATTTACCACTGTAAGGAAGAAGAGAAAATCATCCCTGCAAGTGTTGCATCTGCAGCAGTTCAACAAGAGGAGGGGAAAGCATAGTAACAGAGGGGTGGTATTTCTGATATGGTAACGAGCTTATACAGCCAAGACCTGTTTTCTCTCAAATTATAGTCATTATTCCTACTAAACAGCATTAAAGTTTACTGGTCATGTTCAAATAATTTTACCAAAAGGGAGAAAAATTATCTTAAATTTCAGCCAAATATACTGAACTTTTTTCTTAAGTCTGTTATGGATCCATGGAAAACCAGTGACAATGAACAAGCAGAAAGAGGTATTAGTTACATTTTGATTAGAATGGAAAACAGATGTGTAGTAATTAATCACATTCAAGTTAAGAGAAGGCCACCCTGGCACAATGAACATAAGGGATAGTTCTGGCTCCTTCCATACACCTGAACATGCATCAGGTTACACCTTTGTTTTCACATCAGAATAGATGTCTTTGGGCAAACTCAGACTTTCATTAACCCCTCAAAGTCCAGAGCTAAAATTGTATCCAATTTACACTTACAAAATCTTAACCAAGTTTAACTGGTGTGTGGGCCAGTGCTGATCATCACAATCATAAAGAACATGAACAAAAATGGTGCATGGAAAGGGAGTAGAGTTTGTTAATTCTCAGCTACCAAAAGCAGGTAAGAGGAGTTTCAGCTGTGCAGAACTGCCAAAGCAGCATCCAATACTGACTGACTGGATGATAAAAATGTCAGATGAAATTCAGTGCAAAGAAGTGATACGCTTCTTTAAAAAAAAAAAAAATGCCTAAACTCTCCATATATTTATGGCCTTGAATTCAGAATCTTATCACTCAGAAGGTGCTCAGGTAGAACCAGTTCTGCAGCAACTCTGCTTTTTAACTGTTCCAGAGCTAAGTGATTATGGGAATGATTTTAAAATGAATACAAAACAAAGCAGAAAGCATCATTACAACACTATTTAAAGAAGTTGTGTACCTGCATTTTCACTGCTGGGTACATTTAAGGCCCTCAGTCTCAAATGTCAGACATAGCAGAACTGGAAAAGACAGAACTGTGACCAGGTTGATTAATGGCAAATAATTGTGAAGTGTTTTAAGGAAGCATCACGCAGTGAAGACAGTCCAGTTTCCAGTGGAGGAACGGCCACCTAGGTCATTCCTAAATCCTTTACAGGGATTTCCCATTCTCTACAGGGATTTCCACCCTGTAAAGAGATGATCCAGGGAGAGTGTCAGAGGCGAACAGAGAGAAATGGCTACTGGGCCTTCAACAGAACGCTGAAGGTGAATTGGAAATTCCTTTTGCAATACAGCTACAGGGTATCAAATTAAAGTTTACAGTCCAAAAAGACCAAAAAGAGCTGGTCCTTCACCCGGAAAGTAGGTGAACTGTAGGTACTCATACCTGTGAAATTTTCTATATGCTAACAGTTTGAAGGGTGTCTGAAGAGCAGCTAGAAAGGTTCCAGGCAGGAGAATCCACAGAGGGTGATCAACTGTAGACACCACCTGAAAGTCCCCAAAGTACAACATTGCCAGAGGCTGGAAAGCACTCTGGTGAAATACTTGCACTCTTCTTATATCCTTCAATTCAGCAGCTGTTAGCAGCTGTTGAAGAAAGAAGCCGGAGAATGGGGGAACTGGCCTAGATGGATGGACCTTTGATCTGATCCAGAAGGGCCATTTTATTCCATAGCCCATTTGCAATTCACTTCATGCTTGCTCATTCTTTGTAAGAGGGAAGATGAAAATCTTTCAGAAGTTACCCTTTGGGAATAACCTAAATATTTCTGGAAAACTATCCTCTACAACACAAAGCAATCACCTTCATAGTTTCTTTTGATCATTCAAGGTAACAGAAATTAGCTCTACACTTACTTGCACTATACCTGTTGGCCATATGTGCTTGCAAGTCTGTATTTCATTAAAGCACAACAGCGAGACAATGGACACACACCTTTCCTACAAACAGCTGCCTCCCGAGGATGCTTGGCGTTACTTCCAACGAAATTATTACCTATTTATTTTTCCATATCTACAAACCCATGCTACAAGGGTTGAGTAGCTCATTATTCTTTCTACTTGTTTGCTAGGGATTAGGAAGAGTACTCATTTACTTTCTTTTGAGAAAACACAGTAAGTTTTTATGCTTTTATCTCACTTGTTACCAAGGAATGTTCCCACAGATCCTGCCCGTAGACTCCCTACATGCTAGTCACACTGCGCATGCAATTCAGCTGCTAAAAGGAACATTGTGCTAGGCTTCAGGAGATAATCAGAGAGAAAGTATACTCAAAGAAATCTGGCAATAAAAAAAATTTAAAAAGAAAAAAAAAAAATCCAGGCTGGAAGTTTCTAGAATTGAAAGCAGAGAATTGAGTGTCTGAGTAACCAACATTTGTTTTGCCAGTGCCCAGAGACATTCACTCATCCTCTGCGAATGTAAGCGGCACGCTATGACCTTCCTACCTGTGCAGTTCAGAGCAGCCACAGCACCTGGCTGTTACCTAATTCAAGAGAGCATGGGACAATAAACCCTAGACTGAGAAAACTGGGCTATTCACTAACAAGTCATTCATGGGAGTATTCTGAATCAAAATGAGAAAGAAATATACCTCAAGAGAATCCATTTTTCCAAGAAATTTAACTTTCTTGTATTTGACCCAAGACTGTCAAGGAAGTGAGCCTGAGAAACACAATCCTAATTCCATCAGAAATGAGGAACTAAACCAGTCACCTGCAGGACATTTGAGGAATCAGCGAAAGAACATGCATGTTGCCTTGTTCCCTGGCATGCATTTTGTTCAGTCCAATTTCAACCTCTGAAAGCCACAAGCCCGCTATATCGGAAGAAGTCAGGCACTTCTTTGTAATATCAAAATATTCAAAGCCCAAATCAGATACAGTGCTCCAAAATGGCAAACACGCATCTGTGAGCAAATACGCCCTCCACAACAGCTACTTTTATTCAGAAATTAGAGGCTGACAAAAGTTAATGTAAGAGTTTCCCTGCATAACTTTGATGTCACTTAACCCCAAGGAATTCATGAAAAGAAAGGGCGGGCAGACTGGAGTTTGGGTTTTTCGTCCAAACCACGCTACTGTTTTTCTTCCTAGAGAAAACAAGCCATCCCTGATAAGAAGTACTCAGGCTGTAATGCATTCCAACACCCTATCAACGAGGTAAGAAAGAGAGAAAAAGTGGAAAGCAATGCTGTCATGCAGGTACAAGCACTCAAAGAACAGCAGTACAAAACAAGAGACATGATGAGGTCACTGGGATGCAGTTGGGTCTCTGTAATGCTGTGCAATGAAGGCAGAAAGTCACAACTTCACTAGCTACCAAGAAGCCAGCATGAACGGGGCAAATGCTGACAGCCACCACAGCTGCCTCTGATAAGGTGTCACATTCAAACACCCAGGACATGCAGCTGCTCTGAAAACAGATCCCTTGTTTTCTCGGCAGCGAAAGGGCAGGTATGGCTGCAGCCTGTGAAGTGTCTCTCTCCTCCTTTTCCTTGTTATTCATGGAAAACATGGAAAAGATTTTTCCTGCACGGAGTTTAATGCCCAAGTAGAGCTGACCTGACCCCTGAAGGGAGGGATAGGCTACCCGAGCCTCTGCCACCGGCCCATCCGTCAGCATGTGACACACAGGCGCTGACAGGCAGCGGCCACCCCTGGAAACTGCAGGCTACGGGCATCAGGCTCATGAGAAAATCAGGCAACACAAAACAGTAACAGCAGCAGTGGGATAGACGCAAAGGGAACAGAAATCCTCCTCTTTGGCATTCACAGCTCGGCATGTCACACGGCAGGCTCTGCAATGCAGGAAGCAGCTCGGTTGCTCCAAGGGAGGGTCTTGTCAGAAACATCACACCGGGAAGCAGAGTAAAACTGAAACCTTCCCCTTCTCCTGGGAAGGGATGTGCCTGCAAATCTGATCTCCAGGAACTAGCCTGGTACAAATTATCAAAAAGCACCATCTCATTCAAGTGTAAGACTGGTGCTCCACGAGGGTGGAATGGACCAACTCTCACCCCATACCATCTCACAGGAGGTGAGGATTTGCCCAGGAGAGACACTTGTGCTGCAACGTCCAGAATATCTGCCACAGTCCTAGCAAACCACAGAGCAGACACCATCTCCATTTGCTTCTGCCCATCCAATGGGCCTTAGAGCCAACGGAGATAACCTATAGCCTGAATCCCTAAGTCTTACTTGCTCTTACCAAACTTCATTCCAGCACAACTTCACAGGGGTTATTATAATAAGTAACTTCACATATACAAATTACACACATTAGATCCTGATAGAAACTAGGAAAAAAGAAATCAGTGCAACTATTTTGAGAGCTTGGCAAAGAACCAGATTTCACTAAAAGCTGCTGTCATCCAAGAACGACTATCAGGACTCCGAAGACACAAACCAGACAGGGTCAGCGGAGAGTACGTATACCTCAGATAAGCAGTTGTTCTCCCTAATCTGTTCCCATTATGGTCAATGGAACAAGAGCAATTCAGGGCCCGAACGTAACTGAGATGTTCTGAAGTGCCCTCCAGACAGACCCTGCTCACGGGTGACAGAGGGAGCTGCACGCCCGGCGCGACTGGGAAGCTGACAAGCAGAGGACTCATGGCAGTGCTAGAGCAGTAAAGCTTCACCTAGAAGGCAAGGTAACTCTGCTACATGCACCATGGTTAAAAGCAATTCAAGCAATGTGAAAAAGAACTACACCCAGTGCCTTGAAGCTCCCTGCCAGGTGAATTAGGCTTGTAAGGCTTCTACTCCTTTCCCGCACCAAAGGGAAGAGGAAAGCAGAGAAGAGGGAGGAACTAAGTCCATGTTGCTGGGTTTGGTTTTGGGGGGTTTTGGGGTTGGGGTGGTTTTTTTTAGAGTAAGAATAGAGGTTTCTTAGTCTTCATAAAACAGATGCCATTACAAAAATCCTTGTTCCATGTAGCATGTGCTTTTCTGTGTGGTGTTTTGTTCTGGTTTTCCCTACAGAGAAATTCAGCAACTGCTTGGGCATTTTTGTGTTTGGATTGCTCACGCTTCCTGCCTCCCAGAGAAGCATCACCAGGGGCCAGCTGGAAATGGTACCTGTCGCAGGCAGCTAGTCAAACAGGTACTGCCAGCTCACTGATGTTCCTGTAAGTCCTTGAGTTGTTACCAAATTATATGTATTTTATGGCCTTTAAAACAAAAAGATTCAATGTCATAGCAGTTCGATTAGTAGAATTCCCCCCCTAAAGACCTAGTAAAATATATACGTGACTGAATGCTGACTAAGGAGCCTGAAAAAAGCAACATACAGCACACAAAACCACACACAACACCTGAAGCACAGATACACAATATAAAACAGCAAGACCATGGTGACAGTAACATGCAGACCACTAACCTCGGAGCAAAAATCCAGGAGACCCAGTCACAGCTATCAGAGTGCCCCACAGGGTGTTATCTAGGGTAACCATGGGCGCTTCTGTACTCACCACCTGTACTAATCTGTGGACAAAAGTGCAACGGGGCTTTCGGGAGCACCCCTGGGGCTCCCTTTTCCCAGGGTACACCAACCCGAAGAACGTTACCATACTACCTGGCTACTCCGATAAAGATACAAGGAGGATTTTATTTCCTCACCTACTCTTCTGAGATTTCATATATTTTTGATATATTGGGAATTAATAAACACTGAAGTGAACAATATATGGCAGGAATCCTTTATAAGGGTTTTTAATCAAAGTTTTTCAGAATGCTGTTACACGCGATGCTGGACCTTCCATGCAAGCTCACCCACATTTCCTACAGCAAGTTTTCTTCAGTGCAACACCAAGTATTTCAGCATGACAGCAAAAGGAAAAAAAAAAAAAACACACACGTAGAAAAGCCTCCTGATGTGTTTCTGATGCAGTTACAGGGAACCACTCACACGTGCTCCTCTAAGCAGCAAGATGCAGAAAAGCAATGATAGCTGGCTGCCGTCCTGCCGGCATCGTCACGGTCCGGCCCCACACCCCGCAGAATAAGCTCTACCACTAAAAAGGCTGAGGAAAACCCCTGGCCATCGGGCACAGCAAGATCAGTCCCCAGCCTCCTCCCACGCCCAACCAGCCAAGAAGCTTTCCACGCTGTCAGCCGTCCCCGTTTCACCCAAAGTCAAGCAGTAAGCAAATCTCTCCAGTAGCATCTGATGCCGAACAGGCTCTGAAATGACTGGTGAACTTAAATTTAGGATTATGGAAGAAGAAACACATCCAACATTCGTATTTTCCTCCTCAGCACATCAACAAGTTAACCTGATATGCCAGTTTTAGAAATTCTGAAGTTATAATCGGCCCTTAAAGCTTAAGTGTAATCCTTGTCAACAGCCACAGGGAGAAATAAGCCCAGAGAAACAGGTTTGAATTTTTTTTTTTTATCAGCACACTCCTCTTCATGTTTTAATAGCAAGACGAGAGCTAAATATTTAATGTCTGAAAGGTTAAAAGAAACCTGATATATAACTTCATACATACCAGATTCATCTCAAACTGCTATGAATTGACACAGCTTATGACATCCTACCACTTACAATAGCACGCTGCTCAGCCATAGTAACTTCTGCTGGGGTTTTAAGTTGAGAGGTTGTAACTTTATCTCTTTGGAGCCTAAATTTTTATGTGCCTTACTGAGTCTTAAACAGAGAATTAAAGGAAATGTTATCGTTACTAAAATACAGATGCTGTACATAAAAAAAAACAAGCAAACAAAAAGGGCAGCTCATGATCACAGCAACACTTCAAGACACAAAAAGCTGTGAAATAAAGGAAGTCTTCTGCATTACATGAAATTTTATAATGCTTACAATATTGCCAATCAAATGCTAAGAAAAAAATCCCCTTTCTCTCCCTCTTCTGAACAGACACACCATGGTGTCCTTAACTTCAAACTCATACAAATACAAAACCATAATGAGAATGAGAGGTGCGATTCCCCCACCACTGACGACTCCATCTAACCGTGGCATGTTCTGAGTCCAAGATGAGCATTTTATCTAAACGTTTCGGAAGGCAATATAGCAATATTTTGCATTATAGTACACATTTTCTTCTTGACATTGGGTGGATTTGGTGGATACCTCACTTAAAAGTCTTACAGAACACAACATATGCTACATCAGGGAACCATGCCACCTGTTTAAATGAAGTTCCTTAGTCTTTGGAGTATTTTTTTAAAGAAATAAAGACACATCCAATTTAAAAACTAAATCAACTTAATTTCTACAGAAATAAAAGCAGCTGCACATGAAAAAGATAGAAAGGATACAAATGAGAGAGGAATAGGATAGCTAAAGGCAAAGAAAGAGCAGTACACGCTATTTGAATGTCACAATGAAAAACTGACAGAGAGCAACAATTTCTTGACTGTTGAATTTTGAGATAGAGCATTAAACATTACCTGTCATAGTGAAAAAATTAATAAACCAGATGAAAAAAATCAGTCCAACAACGTTAGAAACCACACGTATTTGTATCAACTTCCACTGTAAGATCTTGAGAGGGTAACAAAACTTAACACTCCTTTCAGTGCATATAAGGACTGAAACAACACAGCCCTGGTCTGAAAAGGTGATACCCATAGACTGGGTCTTGTAGCGAGCTCACAAAAAGCTAGCACATGGTATCCATTTCCAAAGCATTGTTGACCATGAGTTTGCAGATTTTACTTACTATTTTTAAAAATAAGCAGAACGAATAATGCTCAAACATGCATCTCCTGACTCTGTCTTTCAAATGACATGCATACATTCTTTTTTTTTAAGCTAATATGAAATTAATCATCATAAGGCATAGTATCATCCTCTGCGGTGCATTCAAGTAACAGATCAAAACTGCCCATCAGAGAGCAGAAAACAGACATGCAATGAATGAGAAAAACCCGTCATACAGGAGAGAATACAGTCAGGAAATGCTCAGACACTGTTCATAAATGAAAGCAAATTTTGTCCATGCATCTTAGCACATCTCAGGGAGATAGGAACTGTATTTACCCTAAATGCACTTGAGCAAAATCAGCATCCCTCAGCCTTCCTTTCAAAGAAGGCTGAATCAGTGGCAGGGCTGAGAATGACATCCCAAACAAACACCAACATTTCCTATTCCAAACCCACAGCTGTTGAGTAGCAGCTCCTAATTTATCTTCCATAGTTTAAGTGCTTAATTTTGTTCAACAAGTTTTGCAGGGTAAAGCTTCAAACTGGCCTGAGTGGTGCACGGTTTCAAGAGACCTAATCTGAATTCAATTCATTTGTTTGATTTATATCTTCCGTATGGAATAGGTTTAGATGGAGGCAGGAAACAAATCAATCTGTTCTTTTTTGAGGTGTGACAGTAATTTATTTGAAGATATTTAACTTTTCCCCCAGTTAAGGGCTCGAACATGCTGTGCATCAGGCTACAGCAAAATGAGTTCAACTGTCTGAACACAGACCATAACACTAAGGCCTGCTTTGTCTGTCAATACTAGGTTCTATAAGGTAAGCGGGAAGTGCAAATAGCCAAAAAGGGAAACTACATGAAAACTAACAACAGCTATTGATGTAAGAGGCTGCATGAAATTTGTTATTTTCCTTTCAAGGAAACTACACAAACTCGTACATTTCATGAAATTTCAGATACCCCCTTGAAAATTTGGGGATTCCTATGATGAAGTAAAAGCAAGTTTGTCATATTTGTATCTACCTGCACAGCAGTAATGATTTCTATAGACTTCCACCTTAGCAGCATGACTACAGCCACCCCTCAGCAAGCCACACAACTCCCAGCCAAGAGACACGAGAGTCACGAACTGTGATTTGGGAGAGACTGACGCCCAAGGCAACCCCTGAAGTGAGAGAAAGGCCACATCAAGTACAAGCGACATTGATGGGAGCTCCGCACCTCAACACGGACCTGCAAAACCCCAGTTAGACAGCAGCATCAGTAGCAGAACATGGTGATGATGTTGCCTCGATCATGAAGTTTTGCAGCTCTGAAACTGCTGTGGTTGTTCTCCAAATGCCCCCCTGCCCGCTGCATACACAGAGCGACTTCTCAAAACTGCTCCCACAGGTCATGCAGGACCAGCCTCGGCAACAACTCCTCTACCACTGCAACATGAACATCTAGGGACAATTCCTAGGCTGCGCTCTATTACTGGGCAAGTATTTCTCAATTTAATTGAAGAACATAGAAGTCACTCAAAAATGCTTAAATCATCTATCAAAATAATCAATTCCTTGCTTGCTTTTCTATTTAAAAAAGTAAAACCACAGAGACCTCATCATAGTAGATACTACTGTTGTCCCCAGTTATTTCCAGAGTCAAACATTTTTGGGGTCCATGATGAGAAGTTATAAACAGTTTAAAATGCTGCAAAATTCTTCTCATTCATCTCAGAGATGAAATTTACAATGACTGTTTCCCCTTAAATTATGAAAAGGTGGTAAATTCAGTCCTAACAATAGCAACATGACTCTCGTAAACATGAAATTTTAGCAACTGCAATGGCAGTATACTGTAGTAATTTCAAGTTAATTCGCTAATTAACTTAGTCCTTTTTCGTGAAATTTTATTCATCAGCAGACTTACAGTATTTTCAGAGCACCGGGTAGATGGTAATATGCAAAGAATAAAACATTACTGTGTTTTGTTAGAATCTTTTCATCTTCAACAAGACATATGGTTAGACAGCATGAAAAAACTATCCACTTAGAAAATCCACAAATCAGTAATACAATACTTTATAATTAATTTTAAAAATATACATCTGAAACAAGTCTAAATGGGCCTGTGTCAGGATGTAGGAAGCAAAGTATCATACTAATTTTCCTTCCTGGCTTTATAAGGAGATGGTTTCCTCTAAAATACCACTGAATATGATTAAGGATTTTTCTTTGCTTGTTCAGATTTGTTTTAAATCTCATTATGTTTTAAGAGTCAAAAGTAGATTCCTTCTCCCTTGCAAATTTTTACACCTTGTAAGAAAAGAGAATGATTATGGAAAACTAAGTTATCAAGAAAAAAAACAAGTCAGAAAGAGGATATCCCAATTCAAAGACATTTCACTGTATTTCTACAGTACTTTCCGGTGTGAATCAAGTCAGACAAGCTTTCACATTTTAACACAAAGCTTCCCAAGATGAGAAAAGCATCCCACTAGCATGCTCCGCAGCAGTTCTTTCAAACCTGGAACAAGCCTTTTTAAAGCAGGAATCCACCCCTTTAAAGCAACAACCCACTGCTAATGGAGGCTTTATCTGCTCTACAGCTTCTTGGTGGTTCTTGCTGCAAAGCCTATTTTAAGGATTATAATTTAAATGAAATACGCAGAGACAATTCTTGGAAATCTCCCTGCTTTGTCTCAAACGCCTTCCGAAATCCTACAGGACTGGCCCAGACATTTCTTGGTGAGCTCACTAAAGGCAAATCACAGGTTATAATGAAGTACCGTGGTTCATCCTGCAAAGAAGCCTGAATAAAAGCATGCACAAGGAGTAAAACAAAAGTCTAACATTTCAGTTTAAAGAGGTGTACATTTTTAGAGCAAAACCACAAGTTATTCATACGGATAGATTTTTACAAAGCAATCTGATCTGGGAACCAGGGGATTTTACTTAGAGCATCTGTGTTCCACATTCTCAGGAAAGAAAATTTAAATAATCCTAAAAAGCTGAAAAAGGTATTTTTATCGTTGCCTTTGCAGCTATTTCATGTTTCACTCAAATTGAAAGAGAGCTGAACCAGATATCTCAAATCACATCTGGAAGCAGGCCCCAGTACTGGATGCACCGTCTTAACTAGAACTCAAATTATTCTATTAGAAAATGCCTAAGCCTTAAAAAAAAATCCCCACAAGCTCTGGCATTCCTTTTCACATTTTTTCAATTTGTGTGATGTCAGTTTACATCTAATAAACATGCTGTTTATTATCTTCATTTAAGCCCGGACTTTTACCAAGATACAACAAGAGTCATAGGAAGTATATCCTGACTACAAATCCATTACGCATGCAGAATCCTGTGCAGCACCATTAAATCCATTAATCACTGTCTTTTCTGTCCCAATTATGCTAAGATGATATCCGATAAAGCAATTTCAACTCACCTCTCCCCCTCTCCTGTTACCATCAGTGCAAAGAAGGCAAAACCACAGTGCTTCCGACAAATTCTCTAGGCACCTCTTTTGTTCCCTTTAAATTAAACCTGAATCGGCTGCACGTTTTGCTGAACTGCTAATGCTCTCCACATGTTCCCCCTCTCAAACTGAAAATGTTTTCTATTAGAAATGCCTAACACTGAACAGAAAACTGTAAAATGCCCTTCAAACAACCCAAAGCACTTCTCTTTCTTAAGACTTTGATTTGAACATATCAATCACTACTTGCCCAAATGAAGAGCTTAAAGAAAGGACTTAGTGTCACAATTCAGCTTCCTTTAGGAAGGCTTTTTGATTAGACTCTTCGTGTATTCAGAAAATCCCTTACCAAAAAGAAAAAAGCCATTTATTTTAAATTCAATAAGCCATTTGTTGATAGAAGAATACAAAGAAATCAGAAAGTTTTGAAGTACGAACTAGAGAAGCTTCACAGCATCCACAGCTATGAGAACTCTACTCAGGCACCCAGCACGCTGCAAACACAGACAGACGGACCCGATACGACGATGATATTTGTAGGGAGAAGCACCTCAAGTGAGACAGTACCAATAACATGGGATGTAGGCACAAGCTCAACTCTGCTTTCAGAGAATGAAACACAACATGGTTTCCCATGTTTCCTTAACCAGAATCGCACTGTTTTTTTCCTACATATTGATATCATACTTATAAAATGACAAACCATGTTTTTTCCCCCACTTCTGTCCATGTATCTTAACTTCTCTACAACAAAGAGCCAGATACAGTTATAGACTTGAGATATGGCTTTGGGAAAGCACTGTGGTTCCACTGGGGAGGAACTTGCATCTCAAGCGCTTGGAGAGACAGGTCCTACCAGAAGATTCAATAAATGCATAAATCGTTGCAAAACCTAATTGCATCTGCTGTAGTACATGCAACAAGTACGTGTAATGGATAACAGACAGGAAAACTGCACATGGAAAACAGGACTAGCTGCATACTTCAGCCAGTAAAGGACAAATAAAACCAGCTGGCTTCTACTAGCCTTCTAGCTTACAGCTTCCCTCAGGTATCACAGAACAAAAGGAGCTCAAGGAGATATCTACGGCTACATTTCAGAAAAGGTATCAAGAGCAAGAGGCTATCAAAAAGACGATCCAAACAGCTGCATGGAAAGGCCAGGTTATTGGAGATAACACTGGTGGTTAAAGCAGATGCCTTAATAAGAGCGGCTGGAAACAGCCGCTGTGCAGCATGGCAGCTACTGCACCCCCTACTCAGGAGTAACCCACTGCTGAGCACCTCCGGAAGGATGGGGAAGGGCGGGTATGCTGTAGGTCACTCGAGCACCATGCCCCAGTAAATCTGCAACTACCTGTGTGCAAAAGCCAACAGAACAGGATTATAAAATGGTTGTAATGACTAATAATGAAGTTAGACTATACATTTAGCAAGACTCTTGCAATAATACCCTTGTACACTGTTTAGGGACCTAGCTGGCTCAAGCTATGAAACTGAATGCACACAAATATCTATGCAAATCATTCTTTTTAATCTGTAGAGAGATAAAAGCAAGAGTTTGCATAAATACAATTAGGAGTTACAACCATACAAAAACATAATTTTATAATGCAAAAATATTTTAAATAACCTATTGAGGTGCGGTGTTGTGTTTTTTTGTTTTTTTTAATAATAAACTGACACAAAGGAGAAGTAAAATTTAAAATACACCTTGCAACATTTGCTGACCTTCCAAGCTACAGTACTCTCAGAAATCCCAGGTCAACACATGTATCTAGAATTACATCAATGTTTGTTGTTTGCATTCTTCTTGTATTACATTGCATTAACGCCTGAAGCTTATGTCAACTACTTCTGGCAGAATCATTCTACATCATTGTCATAGGTCCCTGTCCAAACCTCACTGTCAGTATTGAAAGCAACACTCCCGATTCCCCATCAAAGACATAAGCATTTTAAAAGAGGACATGGGACTCCCTTGGGTTAGATACTGCATCCAGATATGCAAAAGTGGTGCCTTTTCCCTCAGTGACCACCTCAAATTTTGACAGAAAACTATTAAGAAGCAATGAACAGAAAAATGAAGCAGGAGCTGCAAACAGAGCTGGTCCAAGCAAGGACGTAGTGAACACACCCAGCCACTCTCCAGGAAGAGTGGAGCTTTTCAGGATCTTTAAAACTTCACTGTCAAAGAGTTGCTCCGACTAAAACTTTCCATTCAGTTTCAGGGGCAAAAGGTTTTGGCACTGCTGGTGTTCTCCCTGTTAAGTTACATCCTCATTTACACTGGACATTATCAAGGCTTCAGCTGAGCCCTATTATTGTTAAACACATACAAATTAAAATTACATTAAGACACAACTAAACACAAACAAGGAAAGTCATACCAGCTGCCAAAAATACCAGAAAGACTTTTCCCACAGGGTATTAACTCACAATAAATCTAATTTCAATAAAAGGTCAAATTTGACAGATTGTGGGAAAAAAACAACGCTATGTGATTTAAGGATTGATCTTCCTCCTAAGGTCTTTTAACATCAACAGGTACAAAAGTACATCTATAATTTTGAATTAGTTATAGTCTATGAGCAAAACTGGTTTCAGTAATAGTCTTTTGATATAAAAGAACACTATAAATACTGCAGTTTGCATTGAACCACTTAAATTTTATTTTTGAAATTACCTTCTCATTAGTCCTGACAATTTAATCAAAATCAAACCAAAACTGGAAAATAAGTAGAGTGATATTTAAAATAAAATTTGTTCCTCTATGTCGAGAGTAATTGGTTTGAACACACGAGAAGAACTCAAATTAAAGGGAGGGGAGCATCACTGCATCGAGATGCCTGAGAGCAACTGGTATACAATAGGGCAGAAAATACCACTCAACTTCTTCACCTAAGCTCTTAAGCTTTATTCCTTCCCTGCCCTGCTTAAAAGCAATAAAAAAAAAAAAAACCAACACCCACCCCACACAACATGGGACTTGCTAAAGCTTCCTAAGTCGCACAAAATATTGGCATATACTCAATTCATCCTCTGGCACTAAATCCCAATGAATTCCCTGGAGATCTGAAGTCACTAACGATGGAAAACTTCATCTGGATATCTGAACATAAACATTTTTGTATTTCCCACAATTTAAAAGTACATGTTAGAGAGAAGAAAAAAAATACTGGTCCAACATCCAACTGGGATATTTTATGATAGGAAAGCTTTTTTTTTTTATACCTCTCAACTCTTCATAGCCAAGTAAAACCTTGAATGCGAGGATAACAGGAGATTCTGCAACAAGGGCACCACAGAACAATCTGCATCTTCTCATAAAGTACAGAAGTCCATGGGACCTGATGAGATGCATCCCAGAGTCCTGAGGGAACTGGCTGACATAGTTGCCAAGCCACTCTCCAT
>Ga0065711_1029507_pt1 | contig 35914 bp, 17 predicted proteins | sample Hoacrofraction12_FD_59098 | JGI IMG/M metagenome (GOLD analysis project Ga0065711, IMG submission 59098) | Hoatzin crop microbial communities from Cojedes, Venezuela - Epithelial fraction 12 v2 (version 2) | ecosystem: Host-associated > Birds > Digestive system > Esophagus > Crop | place...
CCCCTCACCATCCTTGTAGCCCTCCGCTGGACTCTCTCCAGTAGCTCTTCATCTTTCTTGAACTGGGGAGCCCAGAACTGGACACAGTACTCCAGATGAGGCCTCACTAGAGAGGCCTCACTAGAGCAGTGTAGAGAGGAAGGAGAACCTCCCTCGACCTGCTGGCCACACTCCTCCTAATGCACCCCAGGATCCCGTTGGCTTTCTTGGCAGCCAGGGCACACTGCTGGCTCATGGATAACCTGTCATCCACCAGGACACCCAGGTCCCTCTTCGCACAGCTGCTCTCCAGCAGGTCCGCCCCAGGCCTGTACTGGTGCATGGGGTTGTTCCTTCCCACGTGCAGGACCCTGCATTTGCCTTTGTTGAACCTCATCAGGTTCCTCTCTGCCCAGCTCTCCAGCCTATCCAGGTCACGCTGAATGGCAACACAGCCTTCTGGTGTATCTACCACACCTCCCAGTTTGGTGTCGTCAGCAAACTTGCTGAGGGTACATTCTAACTCTTCATCCAGGTCGTTGATGAAGAAGTTAAACAAGGCAGGGCCCAGTACTGATCCCTGGGGGACACCACTAGTTACCGGTCTCCAAGAGAGAGACAACAGAGAATCACAGAATCATAGAACGGTTTGGGTTGGAAGGGACTTTAAAGATCATGTAGTTCCAACCACCCTGTCATGGGAAGCAAGATCTTCCACTAGACCTCCCCTCCCCCCACTGGGGTGCGGAGAAGAATGAAACAGGCAGAAACCAGTGGGTCGGGATAAGGGCAGTTTAACAGAACAGCAAACAAAGGGAACAGGAATAACAATGATACAGATAAGAAGAATACACAACACAAACTGCAGAACAGAGCTGCTCTCACCGACCGCCACCGCTGTGCGCTCCCGAGCCCTGACTGAATTCCCACTGCCCAGTTCCCCCTCACCAGAACCCATCGTGACGGCACATGGTATGGAATACCCTGCTCTGTTTGGCCAGGTTGGGTCAGCCCTCCAAGCTGTGTCCCTTCCTGGATTCCAGTGAAAATTAACAGTGTCCTGGCCAAACCCAGGACACGTTGTAAGAAGACCCTCTACAGTTTTCCTGTAGGCCCTCTTCAGGAACACTGGAAGGCTGCAGTAAGGTCTCCCCGGAGTCTGCTCTTCTCCAGGCTGAACAGACACAATTCTCTCAGACTGTCCTCATATGAGAGGTGTTCCATCCCTCTGATCAATTTTGCGGCCCTCCTCTGGACCCGCTCCAACAGGCCTGTGCATGTCTTTCCTGTGCTGAGAGCTCCGGAGCTGGACACAGTACTCGAGGAGGGGTCTCACCAGAGAAGAGCAGAGGGGCAGAATCTTCTCCCTCGACCTGCTGGCCAGGACTCTTTTGATTCAGCCCAGGATACGGCTGGGCTTCTGGGCTGCGAGCACACACTGCTGGGTCACATGGAGCTTCTTATCAATCAACATCCCCAAGCCCTTCCCCTTAGGGCTGCTCTCAATCCATTTTCTGTCCAGCCTGTATTACATCTTGGGATTGCCCAACCCATGTGCAGGACCTGGCACTTGGCTTTGTTGAACTTCACGAGGTTCTCAGAGGCCCACCTCTCAAGTCGATCAAGGTCCCTCTGCATGGCATCCCTTCCCTCCAGCATGTCGACTGCACCACACTGCTTGGTGTCATTGCAAGGTTGCTGAGGGTGCACTCAATCCCACTGTCCATGTCACCAACAAAGATGTTAAACAACACTGGTCCGAATACTGACGCCTTGAGAAATGCCATTCATCACTGGTCTGCACTTGGATATTGAGCTCTTGACCGCAACCCTTTGAGTGCAACCATCCAGCCAATTCTTTATCCACCGAGTGTTCCAACCATCAAATCTATTTCTCTCCCCTTTTAAAGACAAGGATGTCATGCGGTACAGTGTCAAATGCTTCACATTGTCAGGTAGATGCCATCAGTTTCGCTTCCCTTATTCACCAATGTAGTAACCCCATCATAGAAGTCCACCAAATTTTTCAAGCACGATTTGCCTTTAGTGAAGCCTTGCTTGCTGTCACCATTCACCTCTTTATTTTCCATGAGTTTTAGCATTGTTTCCATCCAAAATGCTCAAGCTTACGATAACATGATTTAATTTCTTGTCGAAAGTTTCACTATTTTATGTTCATTTGTTCAATTTGTGCTTTTTCTTGGTTTGGTCTTTGGAAAAAAAAAAATCTATGAAATTCAAGTTTCTCAGTGTTTCCTCCATGCAGAGTTATTTTAGTTTGGAGGACGGGCAGGTATTTTGGGAGAATCGTACTTCTTCGTGTCATGACAGCTAATGAGGCACAGGAAACCATTGACTGTTGCTTGATCATGCATACAGAACAGGCAACTGTTAGAAGGCACATTTTTCTTCTGAGATTAAGCCATCTGCAGCCAATCCCAGCAGGTTTTCCTTCTGGGCTGTAAGTGCACAACTGGAATACAGATTGTTTCTACTTCCTGCATCATTTTAGCAGAGCTTAAGCCAGTACAAGTGGGAAAATCTAAATAAACACATACAGATGTCTAAATTTCCTAGGAAGTTTTCCATGTATTGTGCATACAATCTTATGAACATCCATGATATTTTCAAAAATACCCCAGAAATTAAACTGAAAGACTTGATCAAACCCTGTACATCAGGAGAAAATAATCATGAGAGGCGAGATTCACATCTGCCGATACATGATTTTAATTATTTATTTGATAGGTATTTCTGGACAAACAAACTCAATCACTACCAGATGTAGCATGTCTGTGTTAATAATCTGAGATAATTGACTCTCCCTTTTGCCTTTTGCCAGTTGCCACACATCCAAACTAAGTCTCTTTCCTTCTCTCTCTCTTTTTAAATTCACTAGAAGATTAGAAAATTATAAACCAAAAGATAAGGAAGGATAAAGAATGTCATTAAAACGTGATTGCAATCAAGATCAGGTGCCAGTGATTACTCTCTGTGAGAAAGCAGAAATGAACAGTCTGAGAACTTTCCTGTCTTTATGCAGTACTAGTGAGTGCTCCTATAAAATACTGCTCCTTTTAGTACGTCAGAAATACCCCAAGATTTGTAAAAAAAAACAAAAAACCCATAACTTGGTTGAATGTAGGAATTTTACATTGTGATTTAATAGCGTGTAAGTATTTTCTCAAAAATCGAGACAAGGGGAAGAACAGAGCAATTTATTTATGCATTCTATGCATGTTTAACATTCTGTTTATTCAGGACAGAATTTTAGCTATTATTTTTTGATATTGGTAATTAGCATGTAATACTGATTTATAAATCTGTCGGTAATGATATCATTCTAGCTAAACAAATTGAAATTGCAAAGACTTACTAGCACAAAGCCTCAATTATCAGTTGATTATAATCATTCTGTAGTGTGACAAGCGAGTTTTCATCAGCCCAGTAGTTATGACAAAAATAAATGCAACAAAAAAAACCAAGCAGAAATTATTTCAGTCAGTGCAGGAAAAAAAATTTTTATTCAGGAAGTTCAGTAAAGTAAATCCAATTTCTATAAGATGGACAGCATTTACACGATAAGATATTTTTATAATAAAGAGCACAGTTTTCAAGGTCTCTGGCTATTTCTCTCCCCTAATTTAACCAGAAGAAAACCAGTTTTATTTGCTAAATTAGAACTACAATCCTTCACTTTCATCCAAACCCAGGTACACCTGGAATATTTCTACCTATCTATTTTATTGGTATGTAGATACTGACACCTGAGAAGACATCTCCTATTTCAGAAAGGTGTTGTGATTACAGATATGAACAAGGACAGAGATACTTTTGACTCCCAACTCTACTTAGATTTCGGACTAGATTTCAACCAACTAATTTTACACATTTAATTGAAATGTCTCAGTTAAGAATATAGTCTTTTTAGGACTCTTCTAAGGATCATTGAAGGATAATTTCAGTCTTTTGCAAGGTGATTCAGGAGTTTATTCAGCCAAATTTCCTACTAGAGGTGCATATCCCTGTCTTCGTCTATTGAGGAGATTCTATTTTAAGTAAAACGACTCAAGTAACTGTCTAACTCAAGCTTTTCTATGAGCATATGGCCAAGTCACTTGGGTAGTCTTCTACAAACAGAACCCAGATTAAATTCTCTATACTATGTCTCAGAGGCTGGACAATCCTGTATAATCTGTGGAGGAAGTTAGTCAGGGTTCAAGATGTTAGTATTAACTGTACAGGCAGAGAGACTGTACCGGTGGTTCACCAGCAAGCAAGGCCCAAGACTTAAATTAAAATGGTGGAAAGAACAGATATTCTAACTAGCCAACTTATAAAACTATTTATATTAGTAGCTATTAGGACACCCATACTAGCAGGTATTCATTTGTGAGAGGCATTTCTTAAAGGTGCATGTTCTAGGGATCAACAAACAGGCTTTAGTATATAAGTTTGCTGTCCCTATGCTTAAGCCAGGTCGTTACTATGATCCCTATTGCTATAGTGCTAACCTGGAAGTAATACATTCCACACACTGAACTTGCATCCATCTGTGACAACTTACATCATCGGCGGTTTTAATATAAAAGTTGTATGAAACCCACTATATTTCTCCTCACAAAATTTTGATGAAGTACTAAACAACATTACTTCTTTTATTTACAGAAGATCAAAGCAATAACGATCCCTCCGGCCTGAGAGGTGAGAACACACAGCAGTTTCCCAAAATGCTGTACTTTGATTTGTCCAGGTTAGATGCAGACTGGGGCACTCCAGTGCCAGGCCTTTCCAGTCTAGAAGTGTTTTTCTCCTCCAGGGAACAGGGACTTTGCAGGTGACGGAGCAGTCTACTTGAGGATGGGATATGGCTGGGCTCAGAAGAACTGCTGATCTGACAGCTGTCACTCAGACTAAGATATGACCAATTTTGTGCCAGAAATAGGGAATTAGAACTGTTTCTCTTAAACCTTGGATAATCCCATGAAGTCATCACTCCTCTACCACATTTTATGGGGTATAATTGTCAAAAGAAATTAAAATGGTTACAGAGTGTATGTTCATAAGTGAATGATGAGCAAGATATCTGTCAGAAGCTTTTATAATGCTGTCATCAAAATAAGTGGACAAATATCTTACAGATTCCGATAGTTTGTTGATTGAGCTTTTTTTTACCAATGCTGTCAACATTTAAGTTTTCTTTAACTCTGTCTTAACTGCCTGACAAATATATTGACCCATCCTGAAGCAAGACCTTGTGATCTACCATAGCTTTTTGTAAATAATATGACCTAAAGTTGCCAAGTATAACGCAGACTACAAAGATAAAAGATCAGACAACTAATCATCATTCCTACAGTACACGGAGCCTTTATTCTTACAGTTTACTCTTTGCTTTTATTTTTCCTCTTTTTCTTTCTTGCTTGTACCTAGGGATATGTTAATTCTGTAAAAGTTATGCTTTATTTTTAAAAAATATCAAATCTTTATAGCTAAATGAAATTTTAAGTAGTTAGCTGCTCACCAGTACTGAGTTCCAACAAGAGTTCACTCAGTTGTAGGAAATACTAGCCAGCGAATAATTCAGTACAAGTAGATTTTCTGTTTGAAAAACTGAAATGTTATTTCTATTTAGTTAAAAAACCCCAAACTGTTATTCTGTCAGTTGTACATGTAGTGGTAATGCTTCTGGCTACAATTTGGATATGATATTTGAAAACAGATCCTTAAAAAGTAGAAAGTTATAATGGAATTAAAATTTTCAAAGATATTTGGGTCCTCCACAGAAGTATAGATATTGCTGATAGCAAGGTAGATTTTTCTAAGCTACAAGGTGTACTAAAAGCAAACATATATGTGCATTTTTTCTCGATGTCATTCATTTTGAGGGCTGAGAGCCTGGGGGAGGTAATACTAGTAAGGTTTTCAACCTCACAAATTAAATATTTATTCCATGACATGATCTCCTCTCAGAAGTGGATAAATTTTCAAGCTACCTCTTCAAGAAGTGACATTTTAATCTTAAAAATATAGAAAATTATAGAAAGTAGTTAATTATTTTGCTGTTGTTATTGGACAAACAATGATTATATACCTACTTATTTGTTTATAGAAAAGGAGTAGTATTTCTACTTCATTGTAAGCCTTTACCTTTAAGCATTTGTAAGAAAGGCCTTTTTCCTCCACGCTAATAAACAAAAATTTATTTGGCCTTTAGAACAGAATAACAAGTGTAATAGCTGCTATGAGAAAGCATGAAGAACAGTCACCTGTTCCTGCTAGAATCTCACAAAACAGTGACATAACTTTTTGGAAAGGGAGGTACACTCCAGAGGGAATAATTCTGAATTCTGCTTTTTGATCTTATGATGATTCCAAGATGTCTTGGTTTTGGCTGGGATAGAGTTAATTTTCCTCCCAGTAGCTGCTATGTTTTGGGTTTAGTACAAGAAGAATGTCCATAACACTGATGTTTTCAGTTGTTGCTATGAAATCAAGGACTGTTTCCGATTTCTCATATTCAGCTTGTGAGTAGGTGTGCAGGAGCTGGGAGGGAGCATAGTCAGACAGACATCATGTTCAGTTTACAAGCTGGGGGCAGGAATCTTGCTGTCTTGTTTCCTTGAGTTCTAATCCTCTTTTGTCCGGGAGTTTGAACTTTTTGGGAAAATTTAGCAAAATTCGTGATTTTGGGGTTCTGCCATTGCTCCTTGGGGACTGACTGCAAAGTGCTCATCAGGTGGTGAGAAAAACTGTGTTATATACAGCTTTTTTTAATATTCATATTTATTAGTAGTATTATCATAAGAAGTAGTAGTAGTAGTAGTAGTATTTCCTCTGTTGTCTTATGAAACTATCTTTATCTCAACCCATGAGTTTCCCCTTTTGTCCATTTCTCCTCCGTATCCTGCTGGGGGAGTAGAAGGAGGGGTGAGCGAGCTGCTGTCTAGTGCTTAGTTGCTGACTGACAGATTAAGCTACAACATGAGATTATTATTTTATTCCCAGTACAGATATTCATTCTTATTTTTAGCATCTTGTTATTGTTTTGTGGTGTTTTGTTGTGGATTTGGTTTGGTTTGGTTTTTTCTCCTCACAATACCACAACTTATAATTCCTATAGACCATACTTTCTACTTAAAACCATCTAGGATATTCAAATTAGAACCAAGATTAAAAAGAGCAAAGGATCTTAAAAAAAAAAATTAAAAAAAAATTACTTCTGTAAAATTAGACAAAGTGAAATAAGAATAAGAAATATTTCAAATTATTCTTCAAGATTTCTTCTTTTCAAATGTTAGCTATCCCTTCAACAAAAAAAAAAAAGGCATAATAAACAATTTTGGTAAAATGCAGTATTTCTTTGATCTTAATAATAGAACTAGTCTGTGTGATGAATTTGTGGTTCATGATGAATCACAGTCTATTCAACGTAAAACATGTCCTAGATAATCGAATCATAGAATCATAAAATAGAATTATAGAATCATTTATGTTGGAAAAGACTTTTGAGATCACTGAGTTCAATCATAAGCCGAACACTGCCAGGTCAGTCACTAAAATGTGTCCTGAAGTGCCACATCTACACGTCTTTTAAATACCTCCAGGGATGGTGACTCAACCACTTCCCTGGGCAGCCTATTACAACGCTTGATAGTGAAGCCCTTTCAGTGAAGAAATTTTTCCCAATACCCAGTCTAAACTTCCTCTGGGGTAATTTGAGGACCTTTCCTCTTGTCCTGTCACTTGTTACCTGGGAAAAGAGACCGACCCCTTCTTCCAGGTAGTTATAGAGAGTGATAAGGTCCCCCTTGAGCCTCCTTTTCCCCAGTCTAAACAACCCCAGTTCCCACAGCCACTCCTCATAAGATTTGTGCTCTAGACCCTTCACCAGCTTTGGTACTTATCTTTGAACAACATCAAGAGGTACAAGCAAGTCTCCAATTTTGAAATTATCTTATTTGATCTACTCTGTTATTTTTTGTTGTTTCATAGAAAGAGTATGCTAGTCTTATGTAGTGTCTACATCTTTGTTGAAAGTTGTAGACAATCATATACAATATACCAAATATGACAATAGATTTTACTTTGCACACATTCTGTCTAAAGGATAATAAATAGAATCCCTGGAAAACCAGGAAACCCACACATAGGGGCTTCTGCAGAGACATGAATTGTGCATGCTGTGGTAAACTTCATTGTGTATTAAGATCCAGCAAACCTTCAATAGGATTGCGCAGCAACAATATCACTCAATGTTAACCATGTCTGTTCCTGTGCTATAGCATGCTCTCTGCTTCTCAGTCCTAATGATGTTATAGATGTTAAATGTCATCATACTTTGTTAAAACAAAAAAAACCACTAAGTCGTATTTTTATTTGTTTGTTTTAAGTGTAACCCATGTCTATCAAGTGTATTTTTGTTATTTATTTGACTACAGTCTCACCTGGCACTGAAGCATATCCTCTTTATATTCAATTTACTCAAAATGGCACCATCAAACTGCATTAGTCTTAACACAAAGCTTTCTTAATTTCCTTTGTCAGAAATTGCTTCCAGCTGCTAGAGGTGGCAAAATAGCCTTCATGAACTCTCCTAGAATAAAACTTGAATGAACCACTGAAATAATTTGTATAATAATTGTAGCAAAATTCATTTTGTGTGAATCAGATCAGCTATTTCACTACCAAACAAAAACAAAAAAAAAAAAGAAACTATTAATTGCTAGCACTCTTCAGAAAGCGTTGTACCTCTTTCTTAATCTGAAGTTGTCGGTTCCAGCTTTTAACCACTGGATTGTCTCAAACCTTTGGCCTTCAGACTTAGGAGTCCATTATTAGAGTTGGTTCTCTGTTTACTAATTTTCAGACTCTGATGAACATATCCCCTGCTTCGATGAAGGAAATGGACTGAGCTCCAAATTGTTCATGTTACAGATCAGCAGATTTAGTAGCCCTTGTTGATTTCTGACTACTCAGATTTTATTTTTTTTTGTAGCTTAGTCCAACACCACCTAAATTATAAGATAATTTCTTCAGAAGTTGATACAGATTGTGTTTGATTTAGTGCTTATTTTTCATTTTGAATAGCAGTGAGCAAATCTGTGTAACTGATGAAAAGGAAAGCTTTCAGGTCAAATTCATCTTGGGTATAATTCTGCTAAATATAGTAACTACACCCAGAATTCAGATTGTCCCTTGACGCTTCTGACAGACTAGTAAGTAACACGTGCTGCCAAATGGAGATACTGTGGTTACATAGGACCCACAGTGGCTAAGAGTAGAAGTTTAATGGAGTATATACATGTAAGAGATGAGAAACTTGACTTTTCTGGGCTGGAAAATCAAGATACTGAAGAACAGTTTAAATGTAGCCTCACAGTTTGCTACCAAAACTGATAAAAACACTTAAAAAGGTGTAAAAGTCAATGTGGTAGAAAATAAAACACTTGGCCCATATTATGGCTTTCTGAATTGTATATTATTCTGGTGTATTAACTTGATTGTTACATCTAGAAACTTGTAAAACTAAGAATAATCACTACAAGTGTTGATTATATCTACTAATATTGAGTAAAAACTAAGAGCATTATGATTGAAACTCCTGCAACTCCTGTGGGGAAAAAAATATAAAACCACTACATCTGCAAAGACGAGCTTTTTTTTGGATGTGGATGAGACTGTACAGAATTTACCAAATATAGCGGCATATATACCACTTGAAGTGCATAAGTGCACACACGAAGTGCACACGTTTGAGTGTTGACTTTACTGCAACAAGGAAGTCTTTAAAATACTAGATTTCAGTATTCATGGGACTTATCAGAAGAAATATGATACTATTTCCATGAACAATTTATCTTGTTAAAGTTCTCAGTTGTACCATCTCTAATTGCATGTACTTTCTCATGGAAAGGACATTGGAAAAGAATGAAGTCTGAGACCTGAGAATGAAATCTGAGACATGAAATATCACTTGACACAAGCTGCATATTTTAGATTAAGCACAAAACAAAGTCTTTGATCTTTCTCTCATTCAGATAGTTTAAGACCTCACTTTTTTCCTTCATATTTATGTTGAACAAGAAATATGTCATACTGATTAAGATCCTAGAACATTTTTTCTCTAATTTAAAGGAATTTTTAAATTAATTCCATATTTATTTCATACCTCTTTGTTTGTTTTCTGCAAGTACTGTAGAAGAACTGTTGGGGGATCAGAGTTACATAAAGGGAAATTTCTGTAATGATCAGTGAATGCAGAAAAATAACTATATATATTGAGACAGATGGAGAGTTTAACCAGACCTCATGATTCAGTAACTAATTACAGTGATTAAGACTACAGGCTTGCCCCTCCTATCAATTCCTTATTCTCCCTTAAGAGACTATTCCTGGCTTCTTTTTTTTTCTAGATTTGCTCTAATCCAAAATTATTATTCTTTTTTTTTTTTGTATGCTGCATAAGATTTCTCTCCTTCAAATCTTGCTTCAAGATTCAGCATTTAGTTCATCTTCTGTGCATAAACACTACTAAATCCATAATACAACATCTTTGATTCCCTGTTTCCTGGGCTTTACTATTTCCACTAGTCCAAGTTCATAACCCAACGAAGCCAAATTGTTAGGCTGAATAAGGAGTGGAGGTATGCAGCATTTCAAATATCAAGGTATATTGATATTTCTTACCACATCCTAGGGCAATTACGAACTTATATATCTAGGTTCCACAGATAAATGGAACTAAATTCTGCCAGGCAAAACTTAACACAGTGCAGCACAGGACAGCCTTTGAAAGCAGACATCCTCATTTGCAAGCTCTTTGTGAGTGCCTCATGTTGTAAGCAGTGACTACACAAATGACAATGAGCAACAAATAAGGACCAAAACAAATACTGGCATAATTTGACTAAAATTAATGTTTAAGATGAGAAAGGAAATCTGTAGATGATTCTGTAATGGAACCCAGCCCACAGCCAGTGATTTATAATTAAGGTATATTTTCTGCTTAGTATAAGGAACTGGGACAAAAAGCTGAGGTTTGGTTAGTAATGTAAGATGATTATTTAATAAATCCTTTAACAAGTTATTTATATTGACCAATAAATATTTCTATGGTAACTTCATGAACAAGTGAGAATAAGATTTACCCTCTTCAAGTACAAGGCTAAGGAACAGAGGCTGAATGTTGGGAGTGTTAATGTTTTTCTGAGGCTAACTGGGTTTTTTTATCCTATTACCACCCTCTACATCTTGGCAGTGAAAAGTAATGCTTTACATGTGATGCATCAGCAAAGAGCAGAATGTGGGCATGTTGGTCAAATGCAGAATACTTCATCAGAGCATCAATCAGAAACAATGTCATGTAAGAAAGAAGGTATAAATTAGTTCTGCAAACCGGAAAGACTTGGAAGCACCAAGAAAACTCTACATTGTGGAGGACTATCTGTTTAGGATTCTTATGTTAGATCCCTGTACAGTACCTTTAAAATACTTTTCAAAGACAGAAGGAAAAGCCAGTTGATAAAAAGGACATGACACATACAGAGAAGTCACAAGACTGCTTAAAGGGTCTTGCTTTTTTTTTTCCTCGCACAGGAAGAATGAGCACAGACTGCTTTTTCTATCACGCTGTTAAGATGCATGCAGCATATCGGTCATGGCATAACTACTTATTGAAAGACGTGAAGGTGTTTTGTGGTTGGCTACTCTGTAAGCTAAGAAAATTCTTTATTGTGATTCTGCTTTCCTGACATTGCTGTCAGAAGCCTTTTGAGGTGGTTTCTGAGTTGGTTGATTTGTTATGGTGGTGGGTTTTTCTGTGTATGTGTGTGTGTGCTTTTTTGCTGGAGCACAACTAGCAAATTTATGTGTCTGTTTCACAGTCTAAAACTGAGTGCTCCACAGTAATTTGAGTAAAATTTACTTGATGTTTAGGTTTTTTATATTCCTAAGGGCAAGGTTCCTTGCCAGTGTAATTTTAGAAATACACATTAAGGAAAAGTTCCCCATTACTTATAAGTATGTTGTCCAATTCTGAAATTGTCTACAGTCATTCAGCCTAGTGAAGCATGACATTATCCCATCACTTACAGAGATACTTATTTTCTACTACAGATACGAGCAATATTTTAGAGATAATTATTTGTGTTATTATTATTGTGACAGGGAAATTAGTTTCCATAAATATATAAAATGTAGAACCACAGAAAGATTTAAATCAGATTTATAGAAACTTCGTAGTTGATATGATTATCATCTCATGATGTGGTAAACCACCAAAAGCTCCATCTCCTTCTCACCTTCCTAATATTTTATATCTCTTTCTGTGTGCAGAAGTATTTATATAAGTAAATATGTAGGTACATAATGTCATGAATGGTACAAGACTGCCGTCTGTAGGCTGCAAAAGAAAAAATATTTTAAAAAGTTAGAAATAAATAATTTTGTAACATAATTTTTTTTAAAGCAAAAAAAATATTCTGACTGTTTTTCCTAAGTTTTTGTTAATATCTCCCACATCTCTGAGAAATAATTTTGTAACTGATACTTATACTGGAATCTCTGTGTTCAGGGTTTTACAACACATATATCCAAGTCAGCAAGCCCTACATTTACCTCCCTTATGTGTTCATTTTTTGCCTTCCTGTGAACAAAAATGCTGCGTCACAAAATGTATTGAAATCCTATTTCTATGTAATAATAAAATTTCAGGTGTGAGTTACTGATTGCTACAATGTATTAAAGCTAACTGTTTAAAATTGTAGAGATAAATAATCCAATAGCATAGTATTTATTTTGGACATATATGCGCAATCAAATAGTACAGGTCTCCAGACATACATATACAATCAGTCTTTTACATTATTTGTAGTTGCCAATTGTTTTTATACAATACATTTTCTTTCTTTTTGGCCATCATGAATCCAACCAGTCATTGCTGATTTTTATAAAAAAAAAAATGACCACCACGAAAATCCTCATCTTCCATTTATTTTGTTATATATGCTTTGAATCTTATTCATTCAAAAAAAAAGAAAAAGCCAGGAAATGTATAATTTGAATAAACTTGACCATTTCAATTGACCTTTGATCATACTAATTTGCAGAGCTGCTGCTGAAAGTAATGAGGACTTTGCATAAAAAATAATAGCAAGATTGTGCACAGTAATCAGCTACAAACTTCTAATAGAAATCATTATGCTATCCTAATAATAACTGCATTAAAGCTGAGTAATAATAAAATAATCAACAATGGAAAGTTTTGTGTTGATCTTGGGTTTAATTAATAGAACAAGAAAAAAGCTTTGATATATATATTAATTTTTATGGCTACACTATTATGTATGTTATGCAATATTCAAGGAGGTTTGGGAGACCTGATCTTGCTCATCCTGAAGAAAAGGCAGCAAAGGCATACTCTTATTGCTCTCTTCAATTATGTATGGTATAGTTTTAAAGACAAGGGAGCTAGACTCTTGGTTGTTTTATGTAATGAAGAAAGAGACACTGGATACAACTTACACAATGGGTGCTCGAATCAGATAAAAAAGGGGAAAAAAATCAATGAGGGTGGTGAAGCAGTGGAAAAGGTGTATCAAAGGGGTTGCAGAGGTGCTAAAATGTGACTGGACCCTTGCAGTGTGATGTAACCTCAAAGCTGGTCTGGATTTGAGAATGATCTCAGATCAGATTTCCAGATGTCCCATCTAGCCTAAGGTTTTCTAAGATTTTTGTGAAGATTTTCCCATCAAATTTTCCTATTAAATTTATGTTGATTTCAGTGGGGTTTGGATCAGGAAGTTACAGAGCAGATGCTAATGTAGTTTGACCCTCACACCTGCAAGTGTCAAGAATAAAGGAAAAGCGCAAACTCAGTGCTAAACAGAAATCCATTTCTGCCTTGTGGAGTTAATTAGCAATTGATTTAAACTAGCAGTAAACATATATTTGCTGTTAATTATTCTGAGCAGTGTTCTTTAGGGATCAGGTATGAAAATATAAGTTTAAAAAAAACTCAAAACAAAGAAAAGAGCTAACTCTTTTGTTTTAAACTCTTCTTAACTCCTATTTTGAAACTTTTAATGATAATGTTAGCCACTCAAGAAAGCAAGTAAACAAAAATAGGGCCTAATGTTATTTAAGTTCACTAAATGGCTCGTGACATCGATTTATAGTGCAATTTATCATAAGATACAGATAAGAAAAGGGAGAGGGTAAACTTCCGTATTTAACTGATTACATCAAGTAAAAATAGAAGAAATGCATTTGTTGCTAAGGCATGCTGGAGTAGGAATGTACGTGTCTTCAAAATGAAATTGCACCAAGAAAGCAGTCATAACAGGACTAGCGCTCACAAAATTCTGTGAGTTTTCTTATGTGTAACATACAAGGGCAATAAAAGAAGTAGACAGGGAGAAGACAAAGAAGAAAGTTGATGCAATGCTTTTATATTTGCTTTTTGAATAACGTTCAGAAAAGACAGAAGACACTGTCTGATGATAAAGATAGAAAAATATTTGAAGAGTCTTTTAAGTTTTGTTTAAATGCCACTTTACAGAAGAGGAGATTACCCTGTGAATCTCTTTTACTGCACAATCAGTTTATTTAAAAAAAATCAATGCTTTAGCAAGGCTTGACCGAGATGTGTTGGAAGTAGGAAGGTGGTAGTCATAGGGGAACACAGCTGTGAATTCAAGACTATTTCTCCGGCCACAAAGAGATTCTTGCACCTGGTAGGGAAATGGAGAGGTTACTTTTCTTTGAAGAATTTCTTTCTTCCTCTAAATCCATAACTGATTTCTAGACACTGCAGCAAGTTTTGACTCTAGGTGTTTTGGTTTCGGCTGCCGCCGGCAACAAAAGCACCACGCGGCCATCCCTCCCCCCACCGGCGTGCGGAGGAGAATGAAAAGAAAGAGGCAGAAACTGGTGGGTCAGGATAAGGGCAGTTTAACAGAACTGCAAAACAGAGGGAAACAGGAACAACAACAGTACAAATAAGGAGAAAAACACAACAACGAACTGCACGACCGAGACAGCCGCTCTCCCACACATGACCGGCGCCACGCCCCCCAAGCCGCGAGTGAGTTCCCGCCACGCCACCCCCGCCGCACCGGAACCCAGCGTGACGTCACATGGTATGGAATACTAGGGTCTGTTTGGCCCGGTGGGGTCAGCCCCCACCCCCCGGCTGTGCCCCTTCCTGGAGTCTGGTGAAAAATAACCTTGTCCTGGCCAAACCCAGGACACTAGGTTTCTAGCCAACTGTTTTCACCAAAAGGATGGAATAACATGCAGTCCACTCAAATGAGACCACCAATTTAATAACACAAACAGAAAATAACATAAATGAAATTGCTCTTTGTTCAGAATAGTTCTTATACATGAGTTTTGTAGAAGAAACCAAACAGTTACTGTGACTCTTCATTTTTATCTCAAATGCATGAATTTCAGTTACAGAAATATTTTCACAAGAAAGTGAAAAGACTCTTTCCATCTTGCTACCAAATTTGTAGTTCAGGCTGTGTGTAGACAAATGCTAACCAACAAAAATGAAGTAAGCAGTACAGGATTTACACAGGATTTACATTCTCCAGATACAATCTGCTAAAATTAGGTGGATGATGAATAATCAGAGAGCAGCTATAGACCATTCTAGCTATAACATTCTCATGGCATTAACTTGAATTTTTTGAGGCAGTACTGACTATATGTTCCACGTGCTCCTATTTGTTCAAATACATAAAAACAGAATTAGGGGCTTGGCCGAATCTGTTTAAACTTCGTATTCTATCTGCTGAATATACAACACTGTTAAAACGAATACATCAGAATTTTTTTTGTTTGTTTTCAAGTTATTGCTTTTACTTTCAGGAAGATAATATTGTCAACATTTAATTATTCATTTAATAAATTTTTAAGGACAGAAAGTTTTGCTTGGCACCTCACTCCCTTTGACTGTCAGCAGAGTAGGACACCTAATTCTCATTTCTATCATAGATGATCTCATTGACACACTGTAAATTGAAAGTTGTAGTGCAAAGTTTGACAGCTTGAAGTGTTTTAAGATCGAAAACCACTAATAGATGTTGCAGATAGGGCCTCATGAGATTTAGATTTTAGCCCTCTTATATTAGCACTGCTAAAGTCAATAAAGCAATCACAGAATCACACATAATAGATGTAGTTGCAAGGGTTTTCTGGAGATCATCTAGTTCTACTGCCCTGCTCAAAGCAGGATCAGCTAGAACAGGACGATGTCCAGTCAGATTTTTAATATCTCCAAGGACTGAGACTCTTGTTTGACTGCACTCAGTGAAAAATGGGTTTCGTTACATTTAAGTGGAATTTCCTGTATTTCAGATTGGGCCCATTGCCATTTGCCCTCCCAGTGGGCACTATTGTGGAGCTTCAGGTGTCATCTTTTTTACTACCTCCCATCAGGTATTTATGCAGATTAATTTTATCCTCCCTGAGTCTTCTATACTCCAGACTGAACAGTCCCAATTCTCTCAGCCTTTCCTCATAGGAGACATGCTCCAAGCCCTTACTCATCTTCAAGACCCTTTGCTGGCCTTGTTCCAGGATGTTCATGTCTCCCTTGTGCTGGGGAGTCCAGGACTGGACGCAGAACTCCAAATGTGGCTCACCCGGTCAGAGTAGAATGGAATGATAATTTCCCTTGACCTGCCAACAACATTCCTCCTAATGCAGCCCAGAAGGCTGCTGGCCTTCTTTGCTGCAAGGGTGTATGTTCCACATAATCTGTGCTCATTTTCAGAACCAAGAAAAAGTGGCAATATGTAAAATACTGAAATTCCTTGGTTTTTTTTCCCCAAAAGCTTAAGCATCCAAATAAGCTGGCCCTGGGACTACAATGTTCTATTGGCTGCTTCTATGTTGCCAGAGGTGCTACAGACGGTGATCTAGGCAGAATTTGGGCCTTAGAAACCTCTGCACATAAGAACATGTCTGTAAGTAGCTGGGTTCTTTAGAACTTTGAATCTAGAAGTGAAGTATCAATTGAATATCATTATATTTCAACTACCCTGAAAAACAACACAGAAGTACACAAACATATCAAATATTCTGATTTCCATTCAGTTAAATCTGTTCGCTTTAAGTGTAGTTCACCCTGTTGGAAGAACAATTGAAAGTATTTTCACAGTATTTTAGTCTTACTTAGTCCACTAATTTAGTTGAGCTTTCTGCATTTAGGTACATTTTACCGTATGAGAGAAATATTTGTGTAATATACTTAGTGGAAATCTAATTTGCAATAGAAATACTCTATTTAAATAATTGTCCCATGTTAAAGTAAATTTTTCATCAGTTTAAATTTATTGCACAGCACAATAAGTTATAAAAGAAGGAACTCTGGTTCTGCCTAGAATAATCTCCATTTCTATATAAATGTAGTTCCTTCCACAAAACCATAGAAAGTAAGTGGTGTGCCTTGTTCTCCTATTGTTAATATCTTTCCGCTACTTTAATAAACTGCAGTGGAACTAATCTGAAGTATACTTACTACAGTAAAAGACAATAAAACAACATCTGCTATAAAAATATCCATCACTAGCCCCATATTCTCAAAGCCTTCTGCAAGCTGGTAATAAGGAGATATAAATGACTTAGTTCTGCCAATTTCTAGTTGTGCGGTCAGTGTGAAATACAGAGATTATAACATATTTCTCTGTCATGTATTTTGGCTGTGATTGGACTATCTGGTGAAATATGAGATTTCATTCTTAGTACTTAAAGATAATAACAATAACTGTAAAAATAATATTGTTCTTCCTATAATTGCTGCAATTCATCACATGGCATGAGAAATTCAGGAACAAACATACTCCATTTTGTTTCACTGGCTTCTGGATTAAACTATTACATTGTTACTGAGTTTTTCTTACTTAAAGCATCATCCAAGGAAATTATATGATTATGACGGCATGCATTTGTACACAAGCTTATGAAAATAAGATCATATTAATAGTTTTATGCCTTGCAGCTGTCTTTCTGCCTGCCCTTTGAACACAAAGACTGTGTACTGAGACTACCAGTGTTGTCAATGACACATACTCTGTAGTTAATACATAAATGTAATATAGTACATTGATGCATTGACTAGATCACTTGAGTTCCACAATAGCTCTTTAAAAGTCAAAAAAACCAGATACAGTTATATTTCATAGTTGAAGAAATTTTAGCAAGAGATGCTTTATGGTGGTTTGGAAGATATGGCTTTGTTATACTCAACTTTTCCTTACATTCGCCACTTTGACAACACTTGTAAGGCTTTTTATTTATGTGAATTTGCAGTTGTTTACAAAGCATTAGCCAATTTCTCTCTTTTTGAATAGAAGGATGATTCTTATTTTCCTGTTTCACTCCCAAGTAAAATAAAAACTTACTCATGTAATTTAAATGTGGTATTTCTTCTTATCTTCATGAAGTTCTTAAAGCATGAAATTAAGGTTAGTGAGTGACTTTTTGTTATATGGGGAAAGGTTAAACATATGTTTTCAAGAAAATCAAATGACAGAAAATTTCAGAGCAGGCTTATTTTAATCTAATTGTATCTCTAGTGAAATTAATTAGATGACAGAAGAATGCGCAGAGAAGATGGGCAAGGGTGATGTGCTCATGAAACTCAGGGAGGAAAGGAGCAAGTTACTGGCTGATGCAATGAAAGCTGAATTTATCTCAGTAAAATGAGGATCAGAAGATGGCCTTCATTTTAGATAAACAGTTGTGTCACCAGAGTGGATCAACTGGCTGTGTCAATTGTGTGGATCTGCTTGTTGTACAAATGATTTTCCCTGAGTTAGTCAGACTAATGTGAATGTGTCCCTGAGTTAGCTAGACCAGCATAGAGGGACTGTATATACGACTCAGCCCAACACAGAATATAAAAACTGAACAACTAACAGCATAATATTTAAAGAGACCAATAGGTTTGGGCTGTCTTCAGTGATGAAGGCAACTATTTGCCTTCTTGATGACTGGGGACACCCAGCATTATGAAAGTGAGCATATAGAGACCAGTAATGGGAATCACATTTGTATTGTGATCCAACTGTATACGGCAATTACTATAGACTGTTGTGATTTCAGCATATTACCCAAGTGACCTTAAATATCTTCAAATACGTGAATTTGGTATTAAAGATTAAACCCTCCTTGCGGAGAATATCTGAAAGATCTTAGTCAAAGAGTATTGAACTCCAATATGGATAAAGTCTGAGAAATTAACACATATCAAAATGTCACCTGTAAGACAGTGAAGACAATGATTTGAAGAGATTCCTTTCATAAAAAGGGGCTTCTGAAAAGACCAAATATATGGGTTGATGTCCGATTGACGGTTTCATATAAAAAAGGATTTTTTTTCCCCAAAATATAAAAATTAAGGTCATTTTATTACAAATTTAAACATATAAACCTATCTATACTAAATAAGTGGTTCATTTTTTTTATATTCATCAGCAAATTTATTTAATTTAAGATTCTTGAGATTGAAGTCTGTTGGTGTAGGTCTACAAATATAATATATTCCAGAATGAAGAACAGTTCAATGGTATATCATTGTCATCTAATTACTTTGTTTCTGATTGTAATGAGTTTGTAGTGCCAAGCTGTAACACTTCTATCTTATTATCTGTTATTATCACCCTTATTTTATCTATTATCTGCCTTATTACTGTATTTATTACACGCCGGGTGAGAAAAGATAAAAGGAAAAGACTCAAGGAGATAAGTTTCATACTTATCCTGAGGGCTTCTTTGCTATAAATCTGTGCTTGAAGAGATAAGTGTGTATTCTATTGTATGTAAATAAAAATGCCTTTACTTGTGCTCTCTTACGAGCTCTTAACAATGTGTTAAAAGATGCCTCAGGTAATACTGAATTGTCAAACATTCATGCTTTTTCTGTAATCTACATAAAAAAAATTTCCTTAAAATATGCTTACTTAGCTGTTAACTCATATTTGTCTCAAAGTTATTTTTCTGCTTTGAGATTCTCAGTCTTTCAAGCAGACTGGGAAAGAAGAAAAACAAAAATATATAAATATTTTATGTTTAAATTAGTCTGAATAATCTTCAGTATTAAATTTTTTTCTTTATTCTACAAGAGTTCCTTGAGCTATCTCTTTCTGAACAGAAAAGAAAGCTTTTCTGTCAAAAGTCTTCACAGTTAGCTGAATTATCACTTTAGTTCAAACATTAATGAATAAATGGCATTTCAAATCCTGCCTTGGACCTGAAAAATGGGAAGGCATTTTCTATTGCAATATGTTTTTATCTTCTCTGTAGCATGAGATTCCACACTAGATTTTCTCACTGATAATTTCTGATGCATCAAATTGTGGCAATACAGTTGAAGGGTAGCAGAAGAATATAGAAGAGGAAGATCAAACAGAAATACGAAACTGAAATGGCTGTAGGAAAACCGACAATATACTTTTTTCATTCATGGAGATGCTACGGAAAGAAAAACTGAGGTACGGGGCGGGGGGAGTATGTGGACATTGATTCTGAAACCATAGTTTCCTATAAAATTCTGCTGTGGCCAATGAACATGGAATAGAAAGAAGCAACTGTATAGCTGCCCTTAGTAAATGTAGCTATTTTTTGCTTCTGCATTTTCTGGTCACTACATCAAACCTTAGCTCTAAGGCTTCTGCTGGATTTTGTACTACGTGTGTTTCTAATATATGTAATGGTGAAAATCAAAGAAGTGGTGGTACTAGGAGGGGTACTCACAGTCCACAGATTGAAGCTGAATGGTATGACATCCAGCAGATACCACTGAAATGTAAACTTTTTACGCTGCTGTAGGTCAATTACCAGCACTGAAAAGAACAAGAAATAAGGAACTGATTTGCAGCAGGAAGATCATTTTGCAAAACAAATCTGTTAATCTTGGTGTGTGTCCAGGGGAATTGTTTTACTTGCTTTCCTTGCCTCTCAGAATACAAGAATTCTTGTTGTGGCACTATATTTCAAGAATGCATTTTTATTATTCTCTTGCATTTTCTACTTCGTGTAATAAAAGTGACTCACAATGAATCTGCTGGGGCTGCATGGCTGCAGTAAGAAATTATTTGGAAAAAATATCAGGTCTTCATGTCTGTATGCAGTGGTGTGATTATGGTGATAAATGGGAGATGGGATAATACTGTACTATTTCACTTACTTGTGATTTAATTCATTAAAATATCCCTGAGAAGGTAAACAGGTGTTTTCCTCTTTCTCCTCTTCAAAACATTGGAAACTCACAAAGTGCACATAAAATTACAGTAGCCATGCTACTATTCTGAGACTTTCCCTCTCTTTTTTGTTACAGCACAAGAGAAATTGTCAAAAAAATGACTGACAGATTTTTCAGACCAAACACCTCAGTTTCGTTCGGAAAGTCTTGAAAAATAAAGAACAGAGGGCTATCACATAAATTGTTTAGCCTTGTCATACTAGCTTTCACACAAAAATGATTTCAAATAAGAATTTTTCGTATGTATAGAAAAACAAAGCTGACACTGTTATGTAAGTGTATCAATATTTTTAAGATAATTAAAAAGAAACGTGAATATAATTTTACGAGTGGCACTTGTGCTAGTCTTTGCATGTCAGTAAACAAGACTGTATAATGGGAGTCATTCCAATTTTGTCCTTGCAACCCTACTTTTTTTTTTTCTTCCTGATGTGTATGGAAAGGAAGGAAATCATTGCTTTCAAGAATTGGCTAAGAACCAAAACAGTTTAATGGATGAGTTGTCAAGGAAAGGACAAAAAAGGTAAAAAAAAAAAAAGAAGTGTCAAAATAACTTTTAAGGAACTCGACTAAAAGCATGAATCAGAAAATACAGCAGATTCTGGATATAAGATATAAAAAAAGAAATTGAACTGAAGAAATACTTTCGTAACAAAATTCTGAGGTCCAGTACATCAACACTTCATTATATGGCTAACTAAAGGTTAAATAGATGGCAAGTATTAGAACTAAAATTCGTTTTATCTTCAGATGTTGTGAAGAAGCGATAGCCTTTTTATACTTGCAAAGAAAAAACTCAACTTGAACACAAGTTTGGAAGAATGCCAGAAAAACACCACTCCAGGGAGAAGCTCTTCTTTTGTTATCTCTAAAATAAAGCTGGAGTACTCCGAATATGTTAAGTGGATTTAGTGAATTTGTTACCTGCTTTTAAGCAGATTAGAACTAACCTTAGCCTAATATTTATATCCTGTCATTAACTAAACATGTTCGGTCTCATCCTGTAGTCAGTTCTAGATGTGGAAGTGAGAAGTTAATTACTTTTACAGCCTCCCAGCTACACCTCCTCTTTTTATTCTCTTTTCTTTGTAATCTTTTGCATGCATTACTTACCATGATTGCGTTCCCTCTAGCATTATCCATACATACTTTTGACATATTCTAAAACTCTTTCCTCATGTGACTGTAAATATATAGATGTTTCTGCTAAAATATTGTCTTCTGGTAAATATATCTTTCTTATCTATCTTACAATTTTGACAAAGTAAAATAACTAAAATGAGATAGCAATTGGATGTCCAGCTTAGCAAAGCTGCTTTTCAGTTTTATTGAGCTAAAGGGTTCAGTCTAGAGCCAAATCAAAGAAAAATATAGTGTATATGCATTTTATATGATTTATGGATTAAAGTGTATCAAGCTACCTGAATACAGATAATTGTGAAAACAATTTTACAATGGTTAACACCATATTACTTATTTCTATTCTCATCTTCATTATTGAGAGAAGTTAGTACAAGATGAATGTAGAAAAGGAAAGTAATACATAACCTTTGATTTATCAAAGAAAATTCAAACCTCACTTCAATGTCTGCTGCTTCTGTGTAGTTTGTTTTAGCGTATTCTTAGAGCTATTCTTTGATTCACTTAGCACTTGTAAAAATATGTTTCACTAAATTTCATGTTCTAGATTCTGTCCTTTTGCCCTGAATTGTGTCAATGGTCTCTGTCATTCAAAGCCATTTGGAATCAATCAAACCAGAAAACCACAAGAAGACAATGTATAATTTGGTTGTTTTCAATAACAAAACGATTGGATTCTAATATTTAGGAGTTTGATTCCAGGCTTCTGGTTTTATGTTCTTTTCAAATGTCCTGGATCAGACATAAACATTCTAAGCAACGGTAGTAGCATTTAACTTTGACTCTGCTCCCCAAATACCCATCTTAAATCTGGAAGACACCAGAAAGAAGACTGAAGATTAAGTGAATATTTATGAAAATCAAAAGTATATACCTCTAAGGATCTTAGGGAGAGCAATGTATTTAGTGGAATGTCCCATTTAATCAGAGCCTTGCTTAGTTAAATCAGAGTGGACCCAACTGAACTAAATCTCTCATAAATCCCAGTTACAAAACTGTGATCTCAGCTTTTCCTTTAGAGATATTTGCTCATCTGTGAGTGATTTTGGCAATGAATTGCGAAGAAGCTTAGTGAATATTATTACCACATTATCAGAGCAATAATAATGTGAATTCAAGCACCATTTTATGTTGTTCAATACAGAAATAGACTAGAATATTGGAAGATATGAATTCATCAACTTCCTTCTAACTCCATTTAGATAAGTGGAGCTGAAGCTGTGTGACAGAATTATGATCAAACCTTCCAGACAGTGACATCAGGATTAGACCCAATATATTAGAGCAGGAAATAAATGGGAGGATGGAAGTAATTAGACTGCATGTTTGATTTTTTAGTAGTTTGCCTTTTTTTTTAATATGGCACACATGGGTATTTATGAGAGTATAAGCATATAACATGAACTCATAAAAATTACACTGATATAAACTTTATCTCAGGAGAATGAAATTAGTTAATATTTAACAGCATACTTATGTAAGTGTACTAGCATGATGCAAATTATTAAGCCTATTTGATTCAGCTTCTTACTTTCCCATGCTCTTAAATAAGAAATATTATAATGAGCTAGAAGCATGTGAGACATATGAACTTGTTATCAGTATCTGTAACAAAGATCATCCTTACACACGAGAGAATTTACTTTTTTTATGGTTAAGAAAATACCTAATTCCTTTCAATACATTGGTATTATAAGGTGAAATGTGTATGTGTGTGTAGATATGTATATCTTTATATCTTCCAGTGCTCTATATACTCTCTAAAGGCTATTTTTTTCCTGGTTAGATTAGAAGTGCATTATCTTCTAGCACAATGTTTTTACCTCTTTGGGTCACTAGAAAGTTTTCTGGTTCAGAGAATCATTTTGTCATTTTTCTGTTCAAGACAATCAAAATTTGCTCTTCTCTGCCCATGGCAGTGGAAATTAAAGAATGATTTTGTACTGACAAACAAAAATGAGCAAACAAAAATACCTGCTGCTACAGAAAAAGATAGAGCAAGCTTTAACTCGACATTTTTTAAAATGAGAAAGATCATAGTGTTGTTGCCCCTGTACCAGAACCTGTACCCTGATGATCTTCACAAGATTTGAAACAAAACAATATGTCCCTTACAAAACTCTGTCACGTAAAACCTGAAAAAACTATTTAGTCAGAGTAAATTTTTCCTTAACTTTAATCATTGGAGTCAAAAGTGCATTTGTGTCATGAAGCAGTGAAGGCTGACTGCTCGCTAAAGGAGGGTGAGATAGGAGCCAAGGGCACCTACATGGCAGTACACACCAACATGGGCAGTGTCCCCACCAGTAGGGCCCAGCCCTTCAGGGTCTGAGCACAGGAGGCAGAGACAGGGGCTGGTAGTGAAGTCCATCTAAAACCACCGAAAGGGCAAGGGTACACCAGATCTAGGTGAGCCCACGGAGGTCTAGACAAGAGGAAAAGGTGTCAGAAGGAAGGTACACCTACAATGTAGTTTAGTACAGGATATGAACAGTGCTCCTGGGCCTATGGGCGCACTATGGGTAACGATACCTTGTGAGGCCGCTCAAGGCCAGCAAGGTCTTGTAGTGCCTTCAGTGTCCTGGAAATTTGAGTATTTTGTAAATAAGCTAAAACAATTCCTTATTGCACAAAGATATTCGTCAGAGACAGTATTTACAGAAGTTACCTCTCTGTATCAAATGGAGGTCATGATTCAAAATCACGGCATAACGGATACAGCAGACTAAAATGACTTGACCACATAACAGACACCATTGATTTACTCACTAAGAAGTAAAGCCAGGCTAGATCCAGTGTCATTATTTTTTGTGCCCACAGTAAACATAAGAGTGGATAGACATCATATCTACAAGGAATAGTATGCTATGCTGATTAAATTAAAAGGTGATTATATTATGATGTCAGATGAAGATCAGCTATGTATTTGTGGTTGATCTGGCAGCACACAGGCTTGGTATGAAAGACAGTGGAAATAAAGCCCTACACATATGGAGATTTCCCTACTTCAAACAAAATCAATAATTCTTATATGAATGTCAATTTGGACTGCTAGAAGATACTCACTTTAAATGACTGTTATTCATAATCTCACAGGCATACTGCTCAAACAATCTTTCAACAAAAAGCTGAAGACAATTATTTTAGTGTATTTTCTCCTTACTTTCAGATCTGTAAAGATCCAATATCTCAGTATGATTTTTAGCATTGGAAGTTCCAGCATCCACCATAGTGTATATTTCTGTTATACATAACAGATAACAAATTCTTCAATAATTTAATTTTTCAGAATGACTATATAACTCAGTGAATTGTTCATTGTCTAATGTTTTCCTTTTTTTTTCCTTTTCCTTTCTCTTTTTCTATTTTTAAGTTATACTAGAAAAAGCATTTTGTCAGTCACCTTTTAAAGCCAAAAGGACTGAAATAATCCACCGATGCTGAAGTATTTGAGCTTTGTTGGTTGAGTTTTTTTCCTTTAATTGTGTTCAATGAGATTTAACTGGAATAATACTGAGCTCGTCAATAATTTTCAACATCTGAGACCTGAGTCCTTTTTTTCAGGAAAGAATAAGTGCATTCTCCCTCTTTACCTCATTGTATGAGCAGGGAGTGAGGTATAAATCCAATAGTAAGCCAAGGTTACAATGGAAATATAAAACATGTCTGTCTTAAAGACTTGAGCAAGTGAAAACACAATATAAAAAAAAAACAAACACACAGCAATAACATGAAAAATTGCTTCAGCACAGAAGAAAAATGTTGAAATTATTAATTCAGTGGCATTTCAGAATCAGTTAAGCATAAGCAGTCCAAGTACTCCACAGTTATACATTTTTCACCTGTTCTTCTTTCAATTGTGATGATGAGTGTTTTAAATGTAGCATCTGAACTTGTGTTGAGCCCTGAATTTCATCTTAGTTCTTTGGTTTCCTAGATAGTCTCAATGTAAAACTGCTACAAGTTATCGGATTTTATACCATTTTCGGTATTGTTGTCTTCATTCAGCTGACAGATGAACTTCTATGATGAAATATATGTATGTATATGTACAAAAGCTATCCTATATATGATTCTTAAACTCAGATGTGTTCATCTCTTTGTATGATAATGATATTTTACTGCTGTATTCCCACGATTCATTGAATCAGAGATCAGAATCCACCACATCACTCTTTTTCCTCTGAAACCTGTGGCTTATTTGTTGTGGCAAAGTGCAGAGTGAGTTACCCCACGTAAAGTACCAATCTTCATCTTGCTCTCCTGTTACACAGAGAACTAACATGCAGTTAATGAGCTCCTGAGCTGTGGATGAAGGGTGCTATGCCTGCCAGCTACATTTAGTGCAGAGACCAATCTGAGAATTATGCCATTACTGCGCCTATAGGATTGGGTCTTGCAAGTAAGACAGCTGTATGTTAAGAGCAAGCTGTAGGAGCAGAGCTGATCAACATTGGCAAACAGCTAAGCCCGTATGCATGCACAGAAAATTAGCACGAACTTCCAGTGAAGTGTCATAGGGGAAACTCCAGCTACCACTTGTTTCCAAGGCTGAATGGAAACTGTATAGAGTTTTAGGTTCTGAATTAAGCTGCTGTGTGGCAAATGTTTAAATGCTTCCTTGTATCCCTGTGAATCTAATTAAAGGTTAGGAGTCCAAGCAGAAGACAACTTTAGTTTCATGAAGAGGCACAGATGTATAGTAACTAATAAAGGTTCAGGGGTGAGGGGAAGTAGCTTAATAGCTTCCTTTAGGGCTTGTGAAAGTGTTACAGGGTGGGTAGTTATCAGGAAATATAGTTTGGAAAAATAAAAGCTCTTTCTCCAGTCCTCCTCACCTATTACATGATTCAGTGTCAAGGACTATCTAACGAGCTTTCTGATGTGACCAGAACTGTTAGAAGAGCAGTGTGGCAGAGGAAGGCAGAACACTTGCAAACTGGTTTGTGTACAATTCATATGAAGTCATTTTCTCTCACTTTAGACAAAGATCTTTCAATATTCAAGGTTTTGCCGGTTTGAAACCTCTCAGAAGTTTCCTTGATTTGCTGTCCTCTTTAAAGGAAGTAAAGTTCTGTAAAATATCCATGGATCTATATCTTGCTTACTGGCAGATTTTCTTTAAAAAGTGGTCATGAAAGACATCTGAAAATCTGGCACAAGAGACATAGGGAAAACAAAAGGGAGTTGTCTACTGGTTCATTTGCAAGTTTATACTTTCAGAAGTAGTCAAGAAAGAAAAAAACGTTACTTTCTAAAATTCATTTTTTTTAAAAATCTATTTTTCACAATAACACAAGTAAATGTAAGTATGTAAACACATGGGTGGAGGTGCAAACCTAACAAATTAATTTAAGGAAGAGAGTGTGGGTGTGGTAATGTCTGAAAATAATTATAAAATATCCTGAAAAAGTCTGCTTGATTGTTAGCAATTCACATAACATCTATTCTATTTATTCTGAAGGTGTTGCTTAGTGACACCCAAGAAGAGGAAAAAAAATATATTCTTCACTACTCTCAGATGGTTTCAAAATGCTAAATACATTTTTCTCACCCACCTTTTCTGTAGAGTTGCAAACTCTCTGTAATTCTTTGAAAATAAAATGATGTGTATTTATAATATTGTATAATTGATGGAATAATTTTAAACCCTTTTATTTCTTTATTTGTTTTTCTTTAGGTGAAACTTGAAAAAAACACAAGAAAAGCAAAGTCAAATAGAAGCACTGTTGTGTGAGTCTCCATAAAAAAATACTCGTTTATTGCTTGTTCAGCTGTTTGCTTGACTAAAAACCTTAAACTGAGTTTTAAGAAGAGTTCTGTGCCTTTTCACAATAATAAATTTGCATTTCATGCAGTACGTCTCTTTCTATAATCTACCTCTCCCAAGAAATAATGCTGTTTCATATCAGCCTGCTAATAACTAAAATTACTAATATTTCAGCATAAAACAATTCAACAGTAATATGCATGGGCAGCTCCCTTTGTGTCCCTGATATTTCATGAGCAAAGCTAATGTGCTGTCACAAGAAAAGAACAGGTATAAGCGCTTAGCAAAAGGAAAAGGCTCACTTATACCTCTGAAAGAACACTTGAAGAAGCAGTGGCCCATCGTTGGGAGGACTATTGAGCTCATCCAAATTAACATGCATGCTTCAGACAGCAGATGCCAAATACTTTAATTCTCTTATTTGAAGTACACACACATTTTGACTATGAGTTCTTGATTTTCCAATGGTAATCAAGGGAGCACGAGGATTTTGTACATTGAAGTTTAAGCAGGCTTGAAAATGTAATAGAGATTATTTATCTCGGACCAAATATCATTATAGCATTCTGGGGACTGATAGACTACACAAAAAATAACATGAATTTGAAAGTTTTTCTCAGTTAAAATGTATTCAACGTGCCATTTTTTATGCATCTTAAAAACCAGGAAAGAATGGTGAACCGGGTTTCTTGACACTGTAATTTGGAAATAGAATATTATATTATGCATGGGTTTATGAAATTATGATCTGGCTATAAAAGATTTAAGAATAAATCATAAAAAGGTAACTGCAGATCTCTGACATGAGGCAAAGAGTTTCATAAAGGTAGTCATTATGTAAACATTTTGGTACTGAATAATAAAGACCTAGTTCTGCCCTTACTGAAAATACATCATCACTGACTATATTAAGTAGGTGATGATACATCTCTAGATGTCTTTATTTTTCAACCTTTCACACTAAAAATGAAAGCCATTGTAGTAAGATGGTTTGTAAAAAGTCGTATTCTGTATGCACATCCTATAATTTTTCTGCAACTGAAGAAGTGGAGACATCATGATGTTTATTCCTAGCTGAAAATAAGAACTAAACTCTCATGTGTGAAGGGACCTTGTAACGGATAACCTGTCCATCTGAACTAGTTTTATTATCTGGAGCAAGAAGCAACTCTTCCTGTCCCTCATGTTGTCCGGATACCTTGCAAAGTGGAGCTTTGAATGCAACCAGCCCTGTTTAGAGGGCTTCCCCTATTTACACTGAAGCAACACTGACATCTTTGCCTAGAAGAGATGCCATACAACAACAGATGCTAAAGGAAAAAAGACTATTAATTGTCTCATGGACACTGTCTCTTTCTATGATTCTATGATCCTATGATTTGTCTTTCTCAAGCTTCAAAAGATAAAAATACTAGAAGATGAAAACATGTGGAGAAGACCAAATACACACTGAAGTTATAGAAGCAAAGAACAACAAAGAAAGTATTTTCTTCCCAGTAATTATGGTAACAAAAGAGGAAAGTACTACTGAGGTAGAACTTAAAAAAAAAAAAGTGGTCCAAATACTTTGGTATTTCTAAATGTAGATCTACTGTGTCCAGGCTGTTGTGAGAATGGTTTTTTTAGCAGAAGAAGTAATTGAGAACAAATAAGTCACTGCCATTTAAAAACAAAAAACAAACAAACAAACAAAAAGATTTTTTTAGTGACAAATGAAATTCAGGACTGTCATTTCCTGTTTTCAGCTGCATAGCCCATAAGTAGATTAATGGAAAGAAGCCATGAAGAGACTTTGAATTTAAACACTATTCAGAATTTCTGGAGTCAAATGAGAAATCAGTATCTTTGCTAAAGTACACTGGAAAAGAAAGCACTGACTTCTTTCGTGAAGGAAGTTTTTAAAGCCCATCTCAGCAGTACAGGTCTTTCGATGTAAATGAAGAGTTAAGTAAATGAAGAGAAAAATTTTGTTCTTTGGTATGATATTTAAAAGCAGCACAGTCGGGAAAAGCTTCCATAACAGGAAGCTTGAATTAAAAAAGAAAAAAAGAAAATAGTCACTGATCTTTTAAATTCGGTAAAACATTCAAAAATTAAAAGAAGGCAAAATTTGACCCAGGTTATTTTCCACTGGGGTAATGGATACTGTCATTGGCTACAAAAAGTCAAACAAAAATTGAAAGTAACAGTAAAAGAGTATGCATAAGCCAAGATATTTTTTTTCCATGTAAACCCAACATAAGTAAAGTAGAATGAGAACTCAGGAAAGCTTTCATTCACCATTTTACGGTCAAATCATCTCACAAATTGACTTAACACATTTTTCCTATAAGTAAAGAAATTTTTATCAAAGAAAGCAGTAACATAAAAACTTTTGTCTGATGAAGAAGCATTTTAAAACACCAGTTGAAAATAGGTCTCCTTTTGTTTTTACTTCCCAGTCTTGGAGCCGATGTCTCCAGGATTTTGCTTTCTTTGGTGTAGTTCACAGAAAGTTTAATTCTAGAATATAGTTTCTATTCTGTTCTCTGTGTTAAAAAGACCAACAGAGCTCTTGCATTTACGATTAAGTATCCCTCTTCCGTTACACTATTTGCACTTATGGGCCCTGTATTGACAATCCCAACTAGAATTGAAACACTGTCACATCTTAACAGCAGTATTGTACATCAGGTCTGCACTGGGATGTATGAGTACGTTCAGTAAATGATAATCACATCTAATCATATCACAGCTGGTGTCATGGATGATGTCAAAGGCCAAAGAAACTGTCTAAGTTTATACAACTGTATTTCTGACCACTGAAAATGCCTTGCTATTTAATTTGGATACTTTGTTTCAGACAAATGAATAATAGATATATTTTCTAAAGAAACCTTTGCTGAGCAGAATAACTCAACAGCATAATTCTCACACCAGTTTGTCTTGCCTCATGAAGTAGTTTTGCACTTAGGCCAAATACTGTTTTGATTAGCATTCAATTTTAATGAATGATATGCTTTTCAGTTTTGCAAATGAGCCTATTTCAAATTTGAGCCAAATATCTACAATGGGTAAAATCAACAGCCCCTTGAACTGACAGAAAATTAGCAAGGCTTATTAAACTTCATGCATGACTCACTATCCCAGTGCTACATCAAAAGGAAGATGAACAAGTAATCCCATTACTCTTTGAATAGTATTAACATGAAAAAAGTGCTTGAAATACAGACATTAGTAAAGTAAATGTGATTGTCGCTATTGACAATAACAACCCAGTTACTATGAGCTTGGTTTAAAATGGTTTTAATAATATAATGTATTTGTTCTATGTATTCATTAACACTGCTTCAGTTTGCAGCTGAGGTTTGCATTAAGATTTTTCTGATATTCTGGATCTTTCTAACCTGCAATCTTACATGCATTTTCTAAGCTATTGAAACAGTAGAATTCTTGTTTTTATTTAGAAATACATATAAGTTTAAACAGAAAAAAACAAGAGACTGTTTTCACTTCCTGCTGTTCACCTAAGTTTACTGTAAACTGCCTATCTGTTCATCTTTTTCCATAAGCTCTGCACAACAAAAGCTGTAGACTATAGCAATGACTGCTGTCAAGTGAAGAAATAGAGCTGCATGCAAACATCCACATGTGTGTAAATATTTACACCAACTTTAAAAATGCCATATGCCTCTAACAGCTGTTAACACATGCATTGACTTTCTTCTTGTTGTATACACAAATAGCATACAAAGCACTGAAAACTCCATGACTGTATCTGAAGGGAAGAACCTGGCAGATGATGATGCAAATATTTAAGCAATCAATAAAAACAAATGGCTTAAAATTAATGTGCCATGGAAATCCTCTCCCATGGCTGTTCTGTAAGGAAAATATGTTGAAAAAGGATTAGTTCATGTTCTAAGAGTTAGTATTGCACAGTTTTAAAACGTCGTTGCTGCATAAGTTAATTATAGGCTGATAGTTGATAGAAATGCTTTGAATTCACTGCAAGGTTACATGCTTAATTTCTTACTTCAGACCATTCAGTCTTTATTGATGGTGCTGTATTGCCAAAGCCTCAGAATTCCCCCAGCAAAAAATTATTTCCCTCTAGGCTCTAGCTAGAAGAGAACAACAGTTCCTTGGTCGCTTTTCTTGTCTGCTTGGATCTTTGCCATAATTTCCCTGGCTGAATCAATGTTCTTTAAAATAGAATTGATTCTCTGATTTCAATGCCATTGTTTTATCTTTCCAACACACAAGGGTACTTGACTCTTTATTCTTTGCTTTTATTTATTTCTTCTCTCTCCTTTTGCTTTTTCAGATTATCTTTTAAACCTACAAAACATTTCTGCTTAGTTGCTGAATTATACACTGTGAGTGGCTCTCTCCATGTACTTTGACCATGTAAGCATATTATCTTGCAGAGGAATGTTCTGTCACCTGGCATTATGAATACAAACTGGTTCCTTTATCCATGCTTATATGTAATTTGAGTAGCTTAAGTAGCTGTTGCCACCCACTTGCTGATACAGCCGTGTGCTGGATCAGTGTTCTCTATTAACCATGACATGGATAATCTTTCCCATGAAAACATGTGAAACCTCCAAGGAAGATTTCTCAGTGTATGTCCTGTAGGATTACACGTTGTCACTACCGTTTGATATTTGTACTATTACTAAGGGATGCAAGTTCAGTATTTTAATGCCAGGATGCCGATGATATTCATGACTCATTTTGGTTATTTATGATAAACCCACAGCAAATTTAACTTGTTGTTGAACTTGCCATTAGTGGTTAGAGTAACAAAATCCAAACATAAGCCAGGCCGTCTGCGAGGGCAGGAGTTCTCTTCCACTGACGTTGAAGTGGCAGATCCTAATGCTAAGCTAGAAAACATAGAATCAAGAGAAAACATTAATTTTTTTTGAACAGCTGAAACAGCTTATGAAACATAATGAGAACCTTTGACATTAAATACAGCAGAGGAATTGAGAACTCATGTTATGTACCTCAAGTATCAAGAGCCTGACTTGCTCAGAGAAAGTAAAACACTAAGATCACAAGGACAAGTGGAAAAATTCATAAAATTAAAATGAAACAAACATACATTTAAACTCTGAAATTTGTCTCTTTTAGAAGAATATTCTCATGGATGCACTGACTTTTGCTAATCCTTTTTGAAAAAGTGAATGTAGGGTAAGGGATCTCTCATTGTCACTTGGACAGGACAGAGCCCAGTTCAGCTGAAAGGAATTAAATAGAATGAAGACCGTCTCCCTTGTTTAAAGTTTTGGCTGTTCAGCAGCATTTTTTTCTCTCATCAACATGAGGAGATTGATGGGAAACATCCAAAATTTTAAGCACTGTGAATGCTGGTGCAAATTCTAGCTCCATGCTATGCAGCCAGAAATTATTAAGGTAAAGAGAGTTCTTTTTCAGTCTCCCTGTTTGATTTCAGAGGTTATATCTGTGCTTTTTCACACTTATGCAGTGATAGTACATTTCTTCTCAGTTTTTCATTATTAGCAAGATAGAGTACACACTGTTATTTTCAGTCATCTCAGAGATGTAGATTTTTATCCTTTCTCTGGAGACTAGCTCTGCACAGAATTTTGCAAACATAAAAAAAAGGAACTCTGCATGCCTCCACATACAAGACATGGAAAACCTTAAATGTTTGGAGGTTTGGTTATCAAAGTAGTCACTTTTATCATGATGTGATGCTGTCATTTTTTAAACTAGAGAAGTCACTTAAGCTCTGTTCTCTCCAGGATATACGGCAGATGTGTATTTTCCTTGCCTTCAAGACATTCTTCATTTTCCCAGTCTCAGCAGGAATTTCTTTAACATCAAACCTACTCAAATTCTAACACTTATCTGGAGCCCTTAACTATTGTGTCATCCGAGGATCAAGGAACACAAGAAAACTAGGTATGAAACAAAAGGAGCATTATTACACTTGTACCCTGGCTAATCAGTAAAGTCTATTAGTGAAGGACATTTGTTTTCTTTCTTATTTTTAGTTTGATTTTGTTTTTTTTTTAATTGGTGGAAAGCCAATATGTGCTTTGATATAATTCGTCATAAAAGCATTTCAGCTATTTTGCCTGTAGTACAGTTACATAGGAGACTACTTTTGTCAATCGTATGCAACAGTAAGAAGTCATTTTTCTTAAGGTAACGCAGAAAGGCAAAATAAGCCCTCAACTTCTGTAGTTTTACATAGCATATATGCAGTACTTTCAACAGCAGAATCAAAAACTTGAAGATTAAAAAGTCCTGCTGATCGACATCCCGTAAGTTCAGTTATGTGAACTGACTTCTCCCACTCCTTTCTCTGCTCACATATAACTTTATAATAAACCATAGTAAATAGCTTAGTATACTTTAGTATATTGCCTCCCAAAGTACTACCTTCCAATCAAGAGAGTGATTTACTTTGACAAGCATTTTAAGACATTTTACTGCCTATCTGTGGTGTGTAAATTCACAACCATGAGAACTGCTGCAAGCAAATCATGTGCTGATTCTTCCACCATCTTATTATCAAAGTGTAACTAAAAGATGCCCTAGATAAGAAACCCTAGTAACCATCATAACCATCATTAAAACTAGATTGCATTCACTCAAACATTCTGAAAGAATTCAGATACAAAATAACCAAACTACTGACTCTGTTGCCTGCTGCCTCTCATTCACAACTGTCTTGATGCACAAGAAAGGCAGGGGTCAGAAAGACATCAGGTTTTAGAAGTGGTTCTGCTGGGCATCCAGAGAACTGCAGACGAGTGTAAAATTTGACTACATTTATAGAAATTATGTTAAAGAACAAAATTAGTAAACGCATAAATCTGACAATAAAGGCAATAGTTTTTTTGAAAAAAACAATTGGTGTGGATTTTATAAATATTTCATAAAACAAATCAGTTATTTTGAGGGAGTCAGCAGGTTGCTGGTGATGATGAATTTGAGAGAGTTCACCATCATTTCTAAAAGACGCTCAGCAAGGTCTTTCACTTACGGTTGTTAGACAATTCAGGGTGCCGTGAAATAGCGGGTGGAGTACTTACATTGATAGGTAACTGGTAAAAGGATAACAAAGAAAGATAGGGCAGGGTAAATAATAAAATAATAAAAACATATTAATATATTAATAAAGATAAAATAATAATAAAATTTTCACTTAACTTGTGAGAATTTATGATGATTAGTGCTAAGGAATAGTTGTTAAATCATTTGGAAAATAAAGCAGATAGGGAAAATAAGGTTTTCCTTAGCAAAAAAAATCTCATAGATAAATCGTTTGTTACAGCGTTGTGTGGAATCTCATAGAAATATTATTCAGAATTTTTTGTGTGTAAGTTCATTGTTATACTGTGTGAGTATGCATGTTGTCACTGTAAAATAGCCAGAGGAATAATAAACAAAAAATAGTGTTAGAGAGCTGCAGAACAGGTAGAGACTCGGAAGCTGGAGACTTGGATTGATTTGGTAGAGAGAGGGCCATGCCCAGATGCAGAGAGCTTCAGTGGCAATATAGTAGAAACATGAACTTTGATTCAAATGCTATACTAAGGAAAAGGTTTTGTCCCTCTGTCATATAGTGCATTAGTAGTAGGAGATGGTATATGAGCAGTCTCCTAATCACAGAATCACAGAATCACAGAATCACAGAATCACAGAATGGTAGGGGTTGGAAGGGACCTCTGTGGGTTATCTAGTCCAACGCCCCTGCCAAAGCAGGGTCACCTAGAGCAGGCTGCACA
>Ga0065711_1029508_pt1 | contig 35911 bp, 9 predicted proteins | sample Hoacrofraction12_FD_59098 | JGI IMG/M metagenome (GOLD analysis project Ga0065711, IMG submission 59098) | Hoatzin crop microbial communities from Cojedes, Venezuela - Epithelial fraction 12 v2 (version 2) | ecosystem: Host-associated > Birds > Digestive system > Esophagus > Crop | place...
GCCTTGCCTTGCCTTGCCTTCCTTTTCCTTTCTTTCTTCAGCACCCTCTTCTTTCATAATCAATATAACTTTTTTGAGAGTACAATTACACACCTATCAACCATGCACCATATACTGTGCTTATCAAATTTAAGAAGTATGAATCAAAGAACTAGTATATCCAATGGTGGGTGCTGTTTCTTTCAGATCCATTAAAAGCTTCATTTTCATAAAATCAGCCTTTAATTGCAGTGTAGGGTTTATTACATCATATCAGCTTAAAAAAAGTTTTCTCAAAAAAAACTCAAAAATATTTTGCTTCAGAAATATTAAAGTGTATATTATTTGTACTGAAATGTTTCTAAATTACTGAAAGTGAAGTCTTTCTCTAAGGGAATTTTAACTGTTTAGGCAAATATTAAAAAATTAGAATTAGGAATGGTGAATCAGGTCCAAACGATTTTTGGGGCTATTTTTCAGATGGTTATATAATATAGGTGCATGTCACTGTTGCTGTGTACTAAATCAGTTATTTGCAACAGTGCAGAGAAAATACAAAGTGGCTGTAAAAGGCTGACATTTTCATGTTATAGGTTTTTATGTCCACTTTCCTCTGTCTTCACATAAGTCTAAGAACCTCGGTGTTCCACCTTTATCCAGCTTTCTGCTTTCTGTTATTTATTACCAAGTTTTGTGCTTTTTAACCTAAACTGTCCTTCCAGAAAACATAACTTCCATTTCAAAGACTTTATGAGCACTTCTCAGGCAGCAGAGATATTTTTGTTCAATTTAAGGCACTCGATGTAAGGTTTTGAGATACAGGATATGGTGGAAGGGAAAATTATGTCATATCTTGAAATTTTTTTTTTTTGTTTTTATTTCAGCATATTTTCTGTAACACAGGTTGTCCAAGAAGATTTGAATGCAGGTTACCTGAATTATCTTCAGTAGACTTAATACAAAGGACTAGATATGAAATACTTGGAGCTGCTCATTAGCAAACATGTAATAGTGAGTTGCTCTGCTGGCATTCAGCAGGTTTTTTCAGAGCTTTTATAAAGTCCTTGTATCAACACTCATGATACAGGCCTACCACTCTTTTCAGGATATTAAGGTGATTTTTAGATAGTTATTTCAGATTAATTACGGAGGATAGGATCTCACATGCAGACATTCATTCCTTGCCTGTTGGTCACCATCAAAAACCTTAAATAATCCATGCTTCACTATTTTTTACAGTTTCATCAGGTCCCTCTGTATCTGAGGGAAGGATCAGTCCTCTTCCATGGACAAAACTGGCATTATCATTTTGTGACAATATTAATACTGCGAAACCACACACACTCATGTGCAAGTTTGGGTTCCAAATCACACTGGACTTGGTGGATTTTGACTGCTTATATCAGTGTGAACTTTTTTTCCCTGTTGAGTCTATATTTCCATGAACTCTCTCAAGCAAACAAAATGCTTAATTTGGATTTTCAGAATTATTATGCATTTAAAAACTGTCACTACTCTATCATAATTCATTTTATTTTTATAGAGGATCATTGAGAATGTTCTTGTGCAAGTACATTGCTTTAAGCACTGGGAGAGTTAGTGAATGAAATGTGGGGATGTACTACATAGTATAGCTTCTTATGATGATCTTTGGATTACTCATTTAATTCCTGATCCTCTAATATTTCATTTTTGTGTTTTCAGATTTTGGGGTTTTTTTCCTAAAAACTGTAGAGTATCTGTTTAGTGACTTTACAGATTTCTAGTAAGAGGCATGGAAGATAGGTGTGTTTTAATAGAGCCTATGCTGCACTAAGAGGAAAAACTAGCAGGTGAAGTCACAACTTCTGTGTTCTTTGATGTCTTTGGATGCCTTTCTGAAAGCAAAACATAAGCTACTGGTTTCACTTGGAGTAAATAGATAATATTAATGGCCTTTTAATATGCAGGTGAATATAAAATATGCAAACTGTGAACCCTAAGGGAAAATGAATATATCTAAGCAGTCCATGAAAAAATAACAAAGAAAAAGAAGTTTGTTGCCCAGAGGCTTAAATTTATTATGCAAAAACTATCAAGATTTTGGAAACTGAAACAGAAAGCTAAGGATATGTTTTACATCATAACAGCAAATAAAATGCAGATGTAGTTATACATTGGAAGCGGAAGGGACACTGTGCTCTGAAGTCCATTCAAACCAACAGAAAGAATAACATGAACTTTAATGGGCTTTATGTTGGACACATAATGAGTAGGTAAAACGAGGACAGAAAGATATCTAAACAGGGAACAATTTTATGTCTGCCTTTGACTAGAATTATCTTTTCCAGAATAAGTGAATGTATCCTATGTAGTTTATAAAATACTTTTTCAGTCCCTTCATGCATGATTTGTTTGTTTAATTCTACTTAGTTATTAATTTTCTAATTTTTTGTAGTATATCCAAAATTAATCTGCTGTGATTTGAAGTAATATCTTGGAAAGTGCTACTCTTTGATTTATTGCCAATTTTCAATACCTGTAAAAATGGAATTGCTTGAAAGAGTTGTAAATTAAACCATTGCATGTATCATAAATTGTATCAGTGCTTGAGTTAGTAAATGAATACTTTCTGGGTTTTACAGTCCATCACAATCTTAAAAGACTGAAAATCTTGAACCAGGTCACATTGTGTCTGATACTCTGACCTTTTTCTAAATATACTTGGTAGACAAATTTTATGTTCTTTTGCCTCTATTTAGCTGGGGAGAAAAAAGAGCTTGAAGCCTTGCTGGTCAGCCCTTGAAAATACTTGACTATATTTGATAACTAAAATACTAGCTATTAAGCTGTAATGAAGTGGTGATTAGGAAGGATAAAATTTGGGATAAATCACTGTCTGGACTTTTTGTCTTCTAAATGTCTCTGGGATATTGCTTTCAAAATTCTCTTGACTTAGGTAGTAACTGTTTAGATGATTCCAGCATCCAGACTGAGAGGGACATACCCAGAGCATACTGCATGGCTGTCATTGCTTGAGAGTGAGATAGTTCTGCAGGTACTGATCGCCAGCTTTTCAAGCTCTCCAAGGAAGTTAGAGGATTTGTACAAAACATCTAACAGCAGAGCTCTGTGTGTTTCAGTTGTCTTGTTACTCTGAAAGCTATAGGACAATCTCTACCCTAAGGCGGAGACGTAGCAACTCAGAATGTTTTGGTCTTGGCACCAGTGATTCACAATTTGTTTTCTTGACTCCCTTATTCTTAATCAGTACTTTGCTCCCAGAAACCTATTACTGGATTTCACCAAGGGCTTAATTATAAGTGTATCTTTGCCCTCTTCTGTCTTAAAGCTGTTTTCTGTTTTCTTTCAGATTTAACGCACTTGTGCACATAAACACACATAAATACACCTGCAGGTTAGTTTGCTCCTAAGAACCGTGCATTAATACTGGCCTCCTGGGAAACTCAAATTAGTAAAATGCCCTAGAAGCTATCTAAACTTGTAGTCCCTATTCATTATTTCAGATATCAATAAAAGGCATGTGGTTTTTTGTTTACCTAGCCTGAATGGAAAGAAGTCAGTTTGTTCTTTATTTTCAGACACTCACACTGAAAGCTATTAGAACAATGCAAGAAGTTACAGTTTTAAGCCTATTTTACTTGAACACGTGCCTGAATTTAAATATATTTGTTTTCCAGAATTTTTAAGATTATATTTAGTTGTCATTGTTTCTTATTTAAAAAAATAATAATTATTACTGGCAGTGCTTAGTGACAGGAAACAGTTAGAGCACTACCTATGTTCTGTTCAGATCAAATTCTGCCTCCACTTTGACCAAAAGTATCAAATCTAATTGTAAGAGAGCAACTATTTAAATATTTCATTGCAAATTGAATTTACAGTGATTATGCCTGCTGAAGCTCCCCCTTCTGGAGTCAAGTATCCATGCGGGAATTTCAGCTTCAGCCAAAAAGCACTCGGGTCCCCAGGGCTGCAGACCACAGCCTGAGAACATGACCCAGGCTGACCCCACAGGCTCTAAAAGCAGCAAGTGAGGAGAATGTCCCTTGGTTTTCAAACATCTTAGCTCGAAAGTCAGTTTCACTTGTTCTGTTACCTAACTGGCTCACAATTTTCACATGATTATTAGATTTGGCAATATCAAAATATGATTTTTTGTAGCAGGAGGTATAAATTCAGGACTATATATGGTCTGCAGTGCAGGGGCCACAACACCCACTGACATCAGTAGAAAGTGGGCATAGAACTCCCAGACAGGCTTTTATTTAATTGTCCAAAAGTTTTCTAGTCATGCTCGTTACTCTCTGAAAAAATCTGCCCCTCCTCTGCCCACTTCTGGTTTTATTCCTTGCTTCTTTTTTTCTCTGCCGTCCTCTTATACGGCAGACTTATATGGCAGACTTATACGGCACACTTTGAATCCTTAGTTTCCAAGACAAAGTGGTTTAAATCTCATCTTTTGCCCTAGTTCTACGAACAGTGACTAAATAGTAAATGTCAACAGCAATGTGCCATCTCTGGACTTCATAGCTGATATTCCAATCAACTAAACAGAAACAGGGGAGTTCACTTCTCTGATTAATTATTTCAGGATGCATGCACCCTCAGGCCGATATTACTACATGCAGCGCTGTTTAAAAATGTTTTCTAAATTGATCCTCATATTCTTGAGAATTTGCTTACGCCATTCTGGTCACATGAACGTGTTATCTAGTCCGTGAAACCCACATTTTTAAGATACTTCAGCCTTTTCCTAGAGTGAAGAAGGAGGAATTAAACATTTTCAGCCTTGCCATGTACAATTCATTGCTGTTCCGTGACTTTGGGCAATTCTTGCCCCCAGCCCCTCCATGTCCTGGCAGTGGTAAAGACATGACTCTCAGTAGGCTGAGGTGCTTAATGAGAGAAGGGCAGCAGTGAGCTGGCATCTGGGATAGCTAATCTGAGTAGCTGGGAGGTAGGATCATGTCCTAGGATACAGGAAGGGGACATTAAAGACCACTGAGACAAGTGAGACTATCGAAGTGTGGGACCACTGGCACTCAGCTCCGGAAGAAATTGAAGAGCTGCCAGAAGTTCCTCCACAGCAAGAGAGAAGCAGTAAACTTTTTGATTTTACACTTTCCGTGTTGTAGTCTCATTAGCAAACTAAAGGCATATGCACTTTATAGAAGTAAACTAAAATTTGTACCGAAAATTCTAAGTTACCTTGCTCAAAGAGCAGCTATCAACTCACTTTGAAACAGAAAAATGTACTCAGTGAGGCTGTGCAGGTTTTGTCCTCAGCCTAATGACGGTCAATGGTTTCCTTAATATTTGACTATATTTTCAGGGGACATAAATATGAGAGTGCTTTGGATGGCAAGTTTAGAATTTAAAATATCCCTGATAACTAGAGGAAAAAAAAAAGGACCAATTAGTGAGGAACTTTATGGACAGGTGCAACAGACAGCAAATAGGGCAGCTATAATCAGCTGCACAAATACAGGATAAAACAAACTTTAGGAGGTAACTTTAGATAACAGTTAATCAGAAAAAAACCTGGGAGGTTACAGGGGATCTTAGCCTAAACATATGCCGAAAGAGTCAGCCTGTTGCAAAAAATTCAGATATTGTCTGTGAATATGATGAGTAAGTAAAAGTACAAAACAGTCCTTCCTCTCTTTTCAGGGTTGGCAAGACTCCAGCTGGAATACTGAGCAGAGTATCGGCCATTCATCTCAACCAAAACTGTGGCAAGAGGAGACAAATAAAACCAATCATGAATCTCAAAATCACAACTACTTTGAAAGTAAATATTGAATGACCTGGCTTACCTTAAGCCAAGAGTAAGTCTTAGGAAGTGAAGGAAGAAGGGACGAGGAAAGCATACATGTGATATTATTAAGTCTCCATTACTGGCCATCTATAAAAAAAGGTAGGGCAAAAGTATGAGAGAAGTGATATAGGCTTAATCATCTAAGTCCTGGGGAGGAAATGAAACAGACATTCTTGAGGTCCCCACTTCTGTTGAGCATAGAAATATCCTTACAACTGGAGTTAGATGTGTCCTCTATTTTTCTATTGCTACCAGATGTATGGATGTTCCTATAAAAATTTGTCTGCAGCAATATTAATTACTGATTAGGATTAAATATTTTCAGGTATGAAAAATGAATGGTTTGCTGTTTTCTGAGAATTAACAAAGCAAAGCCAACAAAAAACTTATTGTTAGAGTGTCCAGTATGTCTTACCATTCAAAATATTACAAAATTTCCTTGGAACAGAAGGATTAATAATGTTCAGAAGTAACAGAACATCTCTGAAAAAAATAGAAGTTTATAGAATGTAAAGATAAGGTTTGTCTCTTAAAATATGATTTGATACAAATTTAAAGTTAAGTAAGTTAACAGTTTACTAATAGACTATATGGACTACAAAACAGGGAGTAAAAACAAGGTACAAGGATACTACATTTCTACAAGTATGATTATATATGTCAAAATCTCAGATACTAGAAGTTAAAAAGTTGCAGAAATCTGTTGTCATCTGCTACTCCAGCAGTCCGAAAAAAGTCAGTTTTTTTCTTTTTCCTCAAAATCTGAATTTTTCCCCCTTTTGCTCCACCCCCAACGTAATTTCATCCTTTCTGCTTCTTACTTTTGGCTGTAAATTTAATGTTTCTGAGATCTCTAATCCTCTGTCATAGTCAGTTGACATTGCAGTTGATATTACAATAGTCAACTGACAGCTAGACTTTTCAGTAAAAGGTTGCTGGAAAGAGACACAAATATAGAGAAAATGGTGCATGTTCCTGAAGCATCCTTCCATTGGAAGACAGTTAAAAACATGACTGGGCTCTCAAGTTTTCAGTTTAAGAAATGCTTATGTCCCACCTACATTATTCATGTGACATAAATAGTCAATAATGTGAAATTCAGACAGTCAGAAAATTAGAGTGTAATGACTTGTATTTATTTAAAGGATAAGTATAGAATATGTCAGCTTTTGTGTATATCAGGTTTAATGAACCTTTTCAGCAAAGGCTGTTTCTACATACCACACGGTTTTTCATGCAATTCTTTGCACTGATTAAGAAGATATTAGTCTTCCCTCTGTAGCCTGGTGTCTCAGTCATCTGACGAGGCTTAGCATGGGATTGCATTTTTTCCATGGACAGATTCACATGAGTTAATACAGATTAGGCATTTTCTTTTATAGGTATTCTCCAGAAGAGAGCAAAGGGAAGGTTGTTGTGTGCATGCATCTAATTTTTGTTTCTCTAATTAGGGAACTCTTACGTCACCTAAATGCTACATCTGTGACTCCTTTGAATTCCCAGTGGCTGTATAGATCTTAAAGAGATTATCTCACTCCAGAGCAAAGTATTTTGCCATTTATCTGGGAGAAATGTTCTTCTCACGAATACCACCAGCAGATGAAGCTGTAAAACTTTTAAAATGTAAATCACAGTGGAAGCATTTTAACAAAATTTTTCATTATTATGAAATGTTTTCTTTAGTCATGGAAATATTGACAACGAAAACTTCAAAAGTACAAAAACAGATAATGCAAATGAGAAGCTGATCTCCTGCCTTCACTGTTCTTTATCAGATACTCCTCTTCCCGATTTCAAACCAAAACCCACAGTTGTCATCTCTTTATAATTAAAATAAACAGAGTAGTAATTGCAGAGGATGCAATTTTAAATATAATTTTGAAATATAGTTTTAAATACAATTTTAAAGTGAAAGTAAGAAGTGAAAACAAGTTTTCTTTGGTAATATGAAGTAAAAATTTTCCTAGTCTCATAAATTATGAGTTAAAATTAATCCAACCTCTATTTCCTCTGTGATTAAAATCAGAAGATCTCAGTGTGCCAGTATTACTTACCAGTCTTCAGGAACCAAAAAGAGGGTTAAACCAGTGAACTGTTCTGTGCAAAGTCACCCAAGAGGCAAGACTAGAATATTAAAACCAGAAATAAAGTTGCAACTATATGAGATAATAAAATATCCGAGGTCCATTACCAGTCCCTAAGGGCAAGTGACATGGAACAGAGCACATCTTCACAGCTAAGCTGTCTCATCAGCCAGTCTATATGATCTCTTAGGAAAGATTCATGGACCATACTGTTTCCCAGATGGTGCTCAAGCATTACCTGTGCTTCTTGGTGTGTAGCAGAAACTCAGCCAAGGAGCATGGCATGCTTTTAAGCAGAACTGATGATCACAAGGATAGTGTTGAAGTGTCTGAGTCTGTTAATTTGTGGATATGGTCATAGCCCTTGCATCCCAGTGGAAAGTGTTAGGTATTAGGTTACCTTACCTCAAAAGTAATCTTATAAAGTAACATAAATACCTAGTTCATAGATCAGACTTCTGGTCTATAACTAGAATTTGCAGGTATAGAAGCATTACCTGAATTTAGGTGTTTTCCTCAGCTTGAGGAACGTTCTCTGAACATGGCTTTTACGTTGGACATACTGCAATAGATGGAAATTTTATTTTCAGTGGAGGTTTTCCACTGGGACTTTCTCATATGACATATGTGTTCTGTTCTCAGAAATCAAACCAACAAATAAGGGTTTTCTTCCTTTTGTGTTTTTTTTTGTGGTGGAGGGAATGCTTTCTATTACTCCTGGTAAGAGAAGCTAACTAACAAACAAAAACACAGCACAGTGCATCTTTATGTTAGCTTATGTTTTGAATATGTTGTAAATCTGGTGCACAATAATTACTATCAAGCTTCATTTTAATTTCAGTTTAGTGTTAGTTCAAATGTAGAAGAAATTGTATAAAAAAGAATCCCAAAGATCAGATTATGAAGCACATCTAGCATCTTTCAAGACAATTTAACTCTGTAAGAAAATTTTTCTTTGAAAGAAGAATGTACGACTTACTGAACAGATTGACTGTTCTTCCCCACATTGCCCACCAATATTTACACTAAGGTGATCTTAATATGTTTCTTTGATGACCAATATCCTTGTGGTGATTGTCACAGAAGCAATGACCACTGAATTTGAGGTTGGTTCATGAACCTGTAAAGTGAGCTTGATCTCCTCCACAGCATTTGTCCCATTAATCTTTTGTTTGTGATTCTTCCATGTTGGCACGTGCTTTCATTTTGTCTTGGTGTGACATTGAGTTTGTCTTTTATCTCAGATTAATTTTATACGTGGTAGTTGGCAAGCAAAACAAGTCTTGAGATACAGAGTTCCCACAAAGCATGGGGGGGATGAAGGAATAGGAATGCTGCATCAGATTGCTGGTTTGAGTTGGACTCACTATGTTATCAATCACAGCTTTTAGTGACACTGGTCCAATAAGTAAATACTTTCTGTGACGTTACTGAATTTGGTTCAACAGAAGAAAAATAGAAACAACAAACATAACTGAAGAAAGAATCACCATGGAAAATTATAATTTTTCAGGGACCAATAAAAGAGATCTACGTGGATGGATAACTTGAACAAGAATTTTTGGACTGGGTGAACATCAAGCAAAATATCAGATTTAGAGCCATTAACACAAAATGCATGACAGTATTGAATTTGCTAGTAAACGTAGAACACTAGAGCATTCTGGCAAGCACTCCCAGCAAACACACAACAGAACTTTTCTTCCAAAAAAGTCATAGTCACTTCTTGAATAATTTTATTACTCAGGCAAAATGATTTTTGGCTATTATATTTGCCTTATTTTAAGAAGGTCTAAACTCTATTTTTTTGTGACTTGTACAGTTTTTTTTCCACATTTATTGATTAAGATAGTTCAGCTAGCAAAACTTATGAGCATGGATCACGGTTAAGAGAGAGATGGGAGACCAGATGGTCCTTCTGTTGTAGGTACCAGCTGCAAATCGATAGTGTTGACATCAATAAGAACAAGAAACTGCTAAAGCAGTAGAACACAGATTTAGAAATTAAAACCATACGATTAAATCCATGCAGTCTTGAACAACGAATGAGACACAAGAAGCCTAAAATGTGAACTGCAAATCATTGGGATGAAAATGGGAGGTCTTTTCTTAACATTATCATTAGCTGAGAACACCCTGTTGCCCCCCACCCCCCCCACCCCGCCCCAAAAAAAGAGATAAAGACAAAAGCTGGCAATGCGTAGGATACTTGGATAATGTAATGTGTAATGAAAAAAGTAGTCCACAGAAACAAATAATAAAGAAATTCTTAGAGACAGTCAGTGAAAAGACAAATGAGTTTAAAGCACCAAAGGACATCCAGTTTAAGGAAAGATTGAGCAAGAACGTTGAAAACCAGCAGGGAGGACAAGAAGAAGGAAGGAGTATGGGTTGCAAGAAGCTGTTAAAGGCATTTCAGACAGCAACTTCAGTGCATGAAAATGACAGGAACTGGTTTGGAAGTAGTCCAGATCAGCTTGGCAAAAAGGGATTTGAGACAACAGCTATAATCAGTACGTTAAGTGAGCTTAGAACTGAAAGGCATGGCATTCTTAAGGTGCAGGGACAAACCTAAAAGGAGAAAGCTCAGGGGAAAACTATTTGAATGTTAAAGGCCAAGAAAGAGCAAGAAGATCCACATGAGCAGAAGATGCTGTAAGACTGAACTCTGCTAGAGCAGAACTGAAGAGGTCTCAGGAAAAATTAAATATACCTCTCTGAATTAGTGTAAACACAGAAGATTAAGAACTGATTTACATGAATTATTACTCTGGAATGTGAATGATTCATCAAGTAAAAAAGTACTTTTTTAGCACACAGGGAGAAAAGCAGAGCTCTTTAGTGTACAGGGAGAAAAGAAGAGTTGACATAATGAAGGAACGTAGAGGGTACTAAGATGTTTTCAGGACAAAGCAGAGAGTAACATAGCTATCGTGTGATTGCAAGAGGAACTCTTCTGAGATGGGAGTAACTTCTAATTTAAAGCACCCGACAGCTGGTTGCTTATCAATAAATGTTTGTTCTTTACCGTGCATCCAGGTAAAACTATGTTTTTTTCCAATTTCATATTATGATTTTTTTCTAGAAACAATATGGTAAATCTACTAATAAAAATAGCATTCTCCCTTTGACGGAAAGAAAAACATTTTTATTGTGATTCACCTACATTTATTTGCATTTCTGTATATTTCAGTAACTTTAATGGAATTAGTCAAAAGCGCTTTCTGCTGCAGCGCTTGGAGGAAAATGTAGCAATGCACAGGGATGCACCGAGGCCCTGAGAACAACAGGAATAGGAACAGAGCTTACATCACAGGTTACAAGGCCCCAGGATTGTCTCCTCATGAACGCAGCATGTCTGGTATTAAGCAGGTTGAGAGGCTGTCAGCCTGAAGAAGGAGTGAGCCTAGGGGCAGTCACTTAAGTTAAATGCCAAAGAAGCCATTAGCAGCAAAGCTCTTGAGTTTATGCTGCCAGGAGTAAAGGAAGGATGGGAACTACTATTTGCGCAGATACCTTTACAGTCAGAACTTGATTACCCATAGTTCTTCTATTCTCAGCAGGCACTGGTCTCTAGGCTTATCCATAAAAATCCTCTCCCTCTTCATTTCCCCCTGCTCACTTGCATTCTTCTCTTGACTTTCACAGAATCACAGAATCACAGAATGGAAGGTGTTGGAAGGGACCTCTGGAGATCATCTAGTCCACCCCCCCTGACAAAGCAGGTTTACCTAGAGCAGGCTGCCCAGGACCTTGTCCAGGCAGGTTTTGAACATTTCCAGAGAAGGAGACTTCACAGCCCCCCTGGGCAGCATGTTCCAGTGCTCCGTCACCCTCAAAGTAATTCCTTACGTTCAGATGGAACTTCCTACGCTGCAGTTTGTGCCCCTTGCCCCTTGTCCTGTCGCTGGGCACCACTGAAAACAGTCTGGCCCCATCCTCTTGACACCCACCCCATTTTCACCCCATCACAAAATGTCCCTTTCAAAGCCATGTAAGATCACACTGCCTGAAGAGTATTGAGAGGAGAAAAAATACATTTGTTGCAATAGTCTATATTTTCCCCCAGAAAACTAAAATATGAGTGCCACTTTTTGTTCCACAAATATCCTTGTGAATGGTATTAAGAGAGTTTCTAAAGGAAGAAGGCATTAACAGATACGTGGCTGAGATCAGTGTTTTGAAATGCATTTCGTAATCATCTAACCAGTACAAAAAGATAAAATTGTTCATCCGCATGTACCATTACAGAAAAAAAATTTTACTGTACTACACAGTGTAATAGGTCATCTTCCAACTTCAAACACACACCTCCACATTTCTTGAAAATTTCCAACACAGCCACAAAGCCATATGTTTAGAGATTCACAGAAATATTGATCTGGAATTAGAATGTGATCCTTAATACCTCAAGTACATCAAAAAAATGTGTTCATTGTGGCTAAATGCCATATCAAAATAAACCTGAACTGAGGTTAAACTGTATGAGTAGAGTATTGCCATATAGAAGCATATGACAAATCTCACACTGAGGGTATGCTTATAGCATAAGTTTACCCTGTCTCCCTGTCTTCTGATTACAAAATAATGAGTTTTCACAAGCAATTCTCTGATGAGCAAGAACTCGGTGATCATTCATGTGAGTAATGGCTCACTTGTATGAGGGTGAGGTTTACAAACTGGCTTCTCTTCTCTCCTTTAATTTCTGATTAGTTAGCGAGAGCTATATGTGCGAAGTATCACCAGCTTAAAATACTTTTATCATCAGCTTAAACACATTTGCAATAGGTATAATTTCCTTCAACAAATAATATGAAGGTTGCATTACATTCTAGGTATGTGCAAAATGTCATATTCTTAGGAGAAAATAAATAGGAATGCAAGAATTGCTAAGCTAGTCAGATGAAAAGGGTATATAACTCAAACAGCTGTCTCAAGTAATGTCCAGTAATCGGTGTTCTGGGAAAGAGCATAAGAATTAGCCAGCCTGAGTGGCCATTTCCTGGTATAGCATTTTAGCTTCCATCTAGACACAATTATAGTCTCTTTTGTTTGTTCAATTACAAAACTGGAAGCCTTAGTTAAAACAATAATAAGAAAAGGTTTCTCTTGGTTTGTTGTTTTTTTTTTTTTTTAATGGAGCATCTTTGCAGAACATAGAATTAATTAATTAGAGAATTTCTACATTTGTTCTCCCCCAACAAAGCTGGAAATTTTAACCTTTTGAAATTCTGTTTCATTTTCAAATCATTCTGACACAAAGAGACGTATTGACAATGAAATGGAAAAGTGTTACTCACTGTGCTCCGCTTCCTGTCATTCAACTTGGAAAATGAATGCAGCCCAGCTATGGCCTTCAACTTGGACAAAATCTCAAACTGGGTTAGAGAAGGGAATTAGGGAGAAGTGATATTTCTAACATGAATATAAAGTCCTAATAGATGAAAACGTGAGAAGATCGACAATATTTTCTATTTTGTTTCTGTTAATTTAAATGTTTGAACTACTGTAAATTTTTATCATGTGGCAGCGCAAAAAAAAAAGCATATGTCTTAAATGTTCTGGTTGTATTTCCAGCATATTATACAAAAGATGTCGGTCACTTCCATAAAAAAGATACTGTTCCAAAGGGCCTGGTCTTGTCAAATATGCTCTGATAGGACATCTGCACCACTCATTTTAGTCTCTAGACCCCAGTGAACCATAGACAATGATAAGTATGCATCTACAAGAATGAAGCATTCAGTCTGTTCAAAAACACAGAGGCCACCGAAATTTCAAATCAAATGAGGAGGCATCATGTATTGCAGACGGATCTGGGCAGACTGAATCGATGGGCCGAGGCCAACTGTATGAGGTTCAACAAGGCCAAGTGCTGGGTCCTGCACTTGGGTCACAACAACCCCATGCAACACTACAGGCTTGGGGAGGGGTGGCTGGAAAACTGCCCAGAGGAAAAGGACCTGGCGGTGGAGGTAAACAGCCAGCTAAACATGAGTCAGCAATGTGCCTGGATGGCCAAGAAGGCCAACGGCATCCTGGCTTGTGTCAGGAATAATGTGGCCAGCAGGAGTAGGGAGGTGATTGTGCGGCTGTACTCAGCACTGGTGAGGCCTCACCTCAAGTACTGTGTTCAGTTTTGGGCCCCTCACTACAAGAAGGACATTGATTTGCTGGAGCATGTCCAGAGAAGAGTAACAAAGCTGGTGAAGGGTCTGCAGAACAAGTCTTATGAGGAGGAGCTGAGGGAACAGGGGTTGTTTAGTCTGGAGAATAGGAGGCTGAGGGAAGACCTTATTGCTCGCTACAGCTACCTGAAAGGAGGTTGTAGTGAGGCAGGTGTTGTTCTCTTCTGCCAAGTAACAAGTGATAGGATGAGACAAAAATGGCCACAAGTTGCACCAGGGGAGGTTTGGATTGGATATTAGGAAAAATTTCTTCACCGAAAGGTTGTAAAGCATTGGAATAAGCTGCCCAGGGAACTGTTGGAGTCCCCATCCCTGGAGGTATTCAAAAAATGTGTAGATATCACAAATCGGGACAGGATTTAGCAGGCATGGTGCTGTTGGGCTGATGGTTGGACTTGACAGTCTTAGAGGTCTTTTCCAACGTATGATTCTATGATTCTATGATTCTATGATTCTATAATGCTATGATTCTATGATTCTATTTAGGCAGCTAATTGAAAGGTTAGAAAAGGATTCCTTGGACCAGGAATGACCTCCAGATGACCTCAGATGTTCCTTCCAACCTCAACCCTTCTGTGATTCTGTGGATCATAATTATAAACTTTGGGTTTCTTTAGAAGTTTAAGTTGTTTTCGATGTGTCTGATAACTCGTAGAGTCAAATTCTGTTTCAGACATCTGGCTACATATCTTTTGCTTTCCTACCTTGGAGATCTTCTTTTCCATGTTCTGCCATACTCTTGAATATGCCATGGTGTTACAAAAGGAAAAATAGACCTACCAACCAATGCAGAGGTTCTAAAGATTAACGTGGAAGCACCACAGTCTTTAGATAATGACAGTGCTTTAAGTGAACTCCAGCACTGAAGTGTCAAATTGGAAGATAAGAAAAGGCAGAAAAGAATCAAAAAAAAGGTTATACAGTCGAGTAACACAGAAAGCCTATGGTTAACTCCCCTTCTGCTGGATTTAACCTGCTATGTTTCCACCTAGTGTATTGCAAGGTGCACTAACTGATTCTTACAAGTAAAAAGCAAACTCCATCGGGTAAGGGTTACTGAAAGAGGACTGCAGTTCTCAGGAACAGTTCTTAAATGTGTCAAGTGCTCTTAGCGGTCTTACGCAGATTTCGTAGTTTCAGATATCAGGTAAAGAGTCAGGTTTAAATGTAAAACTATATCACTATTTTCAGCATCTACTAACAGATCTTTATTCAATTATAGCTCATCTTTTAGTGAAGGCACTAATTTTCTATTTAATTATTTCAGGTTCTAGAAAACTTACAAGCCGAGGCTACTTGTTCCAAGAAAACTGTACCAGCTCTTTCAGCAGTCAGTATTTTCAGAGGGCTCAGATTTTGCATGAGTTTTTAGTCAACTGTTAATTATAAAAATACTGTACAGGACAACAAGAACTACTTAAATTTAGTGATTTTCATTTTAGAAATGTCATCCAAACAAAAAATAGTCTTCGTTTCACATAATGTAGACTTCACCTTTGTATCTCATTATATTTGAGATTGAAGAATGAGTGAACAGAAAATATGTATTTTGAATAGAAAGCTAATTTACTAGAAGCAAAAAGACATGATATTGACACTATCACTAATGCACAAATAACATTCACAATGAATATTGATAATATAGTTTGTTTAAGGAACAGTTAAATACTAAATACAGAGAATTACCTTTTATGTAACTTCAGACTGACATTTTAGAAGTGGATACAAAATTACTAATTAAATAACAGGATATATTTGGAAAGCAAGAAATCTAATTTGCAAAGTAAGGGCATAAGCATATAAATATGGTAGTACGGTGAAATCACAGGTAATTTAACATAGCAGTTCTGGCTACATAATGACCACAGCTGAGCTGAGGTAAATCTGCCTTAAACCAAGAAACTTCATTTTAAGTCCAAGGGAAGTTAATCTTGAGACAAGATAATGTCTTCCCAACATAGTCCTTCATTTGCTCACTGTTGCCCTGAGGGATTTGTTTCCAGTCTTTTGTCTTGAGATTCCTTATTTTGGGTTACTTCACTGGTGTATTCCTACCCTTAGTCTCAATTGACAGAAACAACAATATGAGAAACATTACTTAAAGTAAGAGACTCGATAGTAGTTGATAGAGTGTAAGATTGGATGCCAACAAACTGCAAAGTGTAATTTCAATAATCTCACAGATTCCACGTTACAGAAATTTTAGAAGTCCAGTACTTCAAATTTCACTTCTTAGATGGAGATAATGTCTCAGATAATTCCATGAAGAATAACTAGGATGTTTGGTAGTAAGTGACTGCCAGACATCTGATTTCCTTATTTTATTACATTGAATTTTAGTTAAACATTAGAGTTCTGATCATTCCAAAGGTTTAAAGGAAAGGACAGAAAACTCACCAAGCTCATCATGTTTTTTTCCTTTTGACCTAATTTTAATATTTTTTTGCAGTGTACCGAACAGCTAGAAGATTGACCGAGCCTCAGCTTTATGCTGCTGTACATACAGCTGAAAGCCATTTTTGACTTGTGAGATGGAGTGATGGAGGACAATTAAATAATTATGTGGTTTACGATACACCACTGATCTCCTCACAACATGACAGTTGGCTGTAGAAATGGACATTGTGTGTTCTGTTATGACAAAAAAACATACTGGTTTCTGTACCATATCTCTTTATGAGAAGGACAATATTTTTCAGTGACAGTGGATGATGTGCAAATGTCTAAAATTATAAAGCAGTTTTTACAATTTCAGTTACATACAGCACTTGAGAATTAACATTTTGTTAATCATCAAGTTCCCAGTCTGATTTAACTTCTAAAGCAAATAGGTTATCCATTATCTAAGTAGAATGATTTGTTATCGGCTGAATCCGTAGTCATTCTCCAGTTTTTACATCAGGCTTACTAGTGTTGACTCCTGGCAGTGAATTCATTCATCTCAGCCAAATTAAGTGACTTTTTCCTACATTGCTTGGCTTATTTGCAGACAAGGCCCCCAAGTGTTTCTAGTTTCAAACACCCTTCTACTATATTTAATTTTCTTCTTTTTCTTTTTTTCTTTCCAATCTCAGATTTTTTAAAAAATCTGTCTTACTTAATTTGGACAGTTACATTGAAGTTGTCTTCTTTGAATTACTTTTTTCCCAATGTTACCTGTCCATGTCCATTAGAAAACACTATATTCTGGTGTATCGAAACACTGAAAATCAGGAGTGGAGTCAGCTCCCGAAATAGTAGACATCAGCAGTAGAATTTTACAAACACACTGTTGTATCTTATTTGACATTCACAGATTTTGGCAGAATGTTTATGCAGTTCAAGCCAGATGTAGGCATCATTTTTCCTAGTCATGTGATCCACTATTATACAAAGTCTACAGTCTCTGTTCCCCACCCAACATCTCTTGCTTCCGGAAAAGCCTAGAAATTAGATTAACAGTAGCAAAATCAGAAGCCTTCAGTGTTGGTAATATTCAAAAAAAGCATCTTCTGGACAGTCTTGATCTTTCAGCACACCAGATCATCACACTCTGCTGTTCCTTAGACTTATCAGCATTACCTACCCACTGCTCCAACAGCTATTTACTCCAGCCACAGCTAATTGACTGTCTTGTACTTAGCCCAAATCCAGAATAGGATGAATGTACATGTAGCTGAGGAAACTGGTGACTTTTATCTGTGATAATGATTCATCCAGGAGCTAGTTTTGTATCCCAGATCTCATGGTTTTGTATTACAATCAGAAGACTAATCTGCCAATTTTCACCTTCACAAAAAATGTTTATGCATTTCATAGCTCTCTATGTGACAGATGCTGCGATTTCCCTGACTCCATCTGTTTCTGCTGCTGAGTTAGACGCCCACTAGTGATAAGAGGTGTCAGGTTTTTCATCAGAGTTGTCGTCCTTACCATAGTAATATGCAGAAGTCAAATGGGATGAAATCATCTGAAAACTTTTTTACTCTGATGCACAGAGAAATTGTTTCGGACATGTAACCATCTTTCCTGAAGGCAAACTTCAAAATTCATGCTTTTCCTGCAGAAATGGCAGGTGAGTAGTTACAGATTTTTTCTCCCTGTAGCCTTACTATAGCAACTGGAACCATGTGTAATACTGTATCATGTCAAGGTAATTGAGTTGTTCATTGCAGATCAGATCATTTGATGAATTTCACCATTTTTTTGCAAAATAAATTATTCCAGGATGCATTAGATGAACAGATCTAATTTCAGGCACAAGTGTTCTATAAATATTATGCTTTTCCCCCTTTTGAGAAGCTCACAGTCTAATAACTCCATACTTGAAAGATGAGAGTAAATATATGACTCACAACTTTAAAGTACATGGGTATATACCCAAGTGAGGCAAAGGACTCCTATAAAAATGCAGTAGAAAAACACTTAAACTTGTCCTAATTTTTGACTGCTTAAGCATTCTACAGACCTTCTGCATGCAAGACAGTATATTATTTTATTAATCATTAGCATTAATATGGGATTAGCAAAAGACTGAGTCACCAAATGTTATTGAATTACCCCCTCTTCATCAGATGAAGTAAACTGAGTTCAAATAGGCAAGGTGTTACAACTAGTTGCAATCAGGTCAAAGACCGTTGTTCAGCCTAATTATTGTAAAAAGACAAACATACAGAAAGAAATTAATGGAAGTTTTTCTGAAGGAGGTAAAAGTGTGAGGCAAGGATACTGATTGTAGAAATGATTTGCATTCTGAATTAACAGTACATGTTAAGAGCATGCTTGCAGTTTGTTCAAGGATGTTTAATCAGAAAAGCAAACTGTAAGCAAACTAAGAAGGAATTTGTTGCCATGTTCCCTCTAAGAATCAAAACCTTTTGTTTATGAAATAGGCTTTTAAAAATAATAAGGGGGAAAATTAGATATTAATGAAAAGAGGGACATCTAAAGTGGTGCATGTTGAGGAACAACTAATAAAAGAGATGTAATAAGGATGTCTGAATTGTTTTCAATTTACAAGGCAGATAACTCAATCAAGCAGTCTTGTCCAAAAATTTCAGTTACGTTAACTTGTCTCCTAGCTTGGGAACTTCTTATGAATTCAAATATGTAATATTTCTGTATCAGATTTATTTGAATCAGATACTCTTTGGTAATAAAAATGCATAAATTGAATACTTCTTTATTCTACTGGTCCTGTAGAAAAATGACATCAAAAACATTTCAGTATTTAAAAAATTAAGGTAATTAATATATGCTAAAATTTATACATTTTAAAGACCGTTAATTCATTACAAACAAGTTTCTATATTTATGTGCTTTTTGATCAGATAAAAATATTCTGCATTTTAAGTTTTCACTTTTTAAGTTTTGCTTCATTTTTAAGGAAGAATGAGAATGTAGACAGGAATAACTTCAGTGTAAAAAGTGGTTTTTCTTATTGGACTTTTTGGTAGAACATTGTGTAAAAAGAAGAAAATACAAACTTTATTATCAAGGGAAAATAATGCATATTTCATGAGTCTTTATAGCTTAATGTCTTATTAAGATATTATAAGGTCTAATAGCCTTCTAATACCTGAAGGGGGCCTACAGGAAGGAGGGAGAGGGACTTTTTACAAGGGTGTGTAGTGACAGGACACGGGGGAATGACTGTAAACTAAAAGACGGCAGATTTAGATTGGATATTAGGAAGAAATTCTTCACCATGAGGGTGGTCAAACACTGGAACAGGTTGACCAGAGAAGTTGTGGATGCTACCTCCCTGGAAGAGTTCAAGGCCAGGTTGGATGGAGCTCTGAGAAACCTGGTCTAGTGGAAGATGTCCCTGCTCATGGCAGGGGGGTTTGAAACAGATGATCTTTAAGGTCCCTTCCTACCCTTCCCATTCTATGATTCTATGATTCCATGATTTAACGATGAGATAAAGGTTATTTCATCACGTATAAATTAATATCTTCCCTTATTATTCTTTAAATTTGATGTATTATAAAGTTATCATACACACAAATCAAAGGAATATTAAAGTATAAATTTGCTAGCTGGTGAAAATTATATCAAGTATTGGGCTCTCCATGACTTTAAATGAAAAGATGGGACTACAATATCACATAATACATTTCAATTGACTTTGTGGAATAGGATTTCTGACGGATATTTTATTATGAAGTCATAAAGTTCTGTTGGTCTTCTGTCCTTCATTGCTTTCCTGCAGTGTCCCAGAAGCTAAAGATTTTGCATTTCTTCCAAACAAGTTTTAATATATAGAGCAAAATGTAGACTTAAATATCCGGTGAAAGGACTTTAGCTTCTAGAGGAAGGTCAAAGTACATGAACTGAAATACAGGAAATTCTGTTTAAAAAAAAAAAAAATTGTTGTGAGGGTGCTCAAACACTGGAACTGGCTGCCCAGAGATGAGGTTGTGGACTTTTCTTCCTTAGTAATATATAAGATAAATTGTTCTTGTTTCTCAGATCATTTCTTCACCTTTTAATCCCTGTGGGCACAGATGACAGGCTATTTCCCTAAGAAATTTTATTACATATTTTCCCGTTGTCATTTCTCCTCTCATATTATGACTTTACCATTCACTCCTTTCAGATTTTTTCCTCTAACTTGTCTTTCTAAACTTCTGATCATTTTCATAATCTTCTGCATTGTGCCTAATTAAGACCATTTGTGGGCAGTGGAAGGATTATTTTATTTCTGACATACAGTGTTCCTATTTATGTATTACAGAGAAATGTTGTTTTTCTCAATTGTGTGACATTGTTGACTGATTACCAGTTTAATAATTAAAGTATCTCCTGGACTGCATTCTGCAGAACTATCTAGACAATCATTCCACAAGTTGCAGGTGCAGATTATTCTTACTGAATGTAATACCTTGCGCTCTTTCTTACTATATTTTTCTTATTTTTCCAAGCATGTATACAGCTTGTCATGATCATTTTCAGTTATATTACTGCTCTTCCAAATACTTGTAACTTTTCCAGCTTGTTATCTTGAAATGATTGTGCTCCCGATTATGGTTAAAAAAAGAAATGTTATCAGACCCAGAACGGACATCTGAACAACCTGGCTTCATAAAGTCTTTAGTAGTGAACAGCACACAACTACGCTTTCTTTTCCGGTGTTCTGTCCACCCACTTTACAGTAGTTTCATCTATAACATATTTAACCTACTTTGATTATGATGTCCACTAAAACTGTACTAGAAACCTTACAACAACCAAGAAAAACTACATATTTCACTTTTGTCTCTTCCACTAGGAATAGTTGGAAACAGTATTGATTTAACATGATTGTTCTTAACAAATCTGTGTTGGCTGCTACTTACTGCCTTATTATCTTCTAAATGCTTACAAATAGATTGTTTGATTTTTATTCCAAAGCCTGAAATTCAGTATACACATTTCATCTTACCACCTGAGGTTAGGCACCACATCTTTTTCCAGTGCTCTGATATTTCAGTTGTCCTTCTTCATTTATGGAAGAAGACTATTAAATAGTCTGTAATTATTTCAGCCAATTCCCTAAAGGCAAAGTCGATTCAAACTCTAGTTTATCTCAGAAGACTTGAACATAGAATATTTCCTATTATAACTTGAATTTTCACCCTTGTATGATTGGTGCCAATTGTTAGTGATATGCCACAGTTAGACTTTACAAGAGACAAAGAGGCACAAAAGGCAATGGCACTTCTGGTGTTCTCAGCATTCTTTCTTATTAGTTTTCCAACTTGCTGACTAATTAACCAATTCCTCTTACTGCTAATGTATTGATTCAAAGTATTTTTATCTTCTTTTAGAATTCCGGTAAGCTGTAAATCACAATTTCCACGTACATTTTCATTTTCAATTTGAGGTTTTCCTCCTCCTGGATAAAAACTTTGGGTTCCATAGTTCTACGTTGCTCCCTTAAAATCAGTGAAAAGATGCAGGTTTAGTCCATAAGATCATATTCATCTCACCTAATATTAGCTATTAAGAAAGTCAGGCTACTATAGGATTGTTCCATATTTTCTTCCTACAATAAATGATGAGAAGTAGATTGAGATGAGGAGATAATCTTATGACTCATCCTGTCCTAAATTTGGTCTCTGAAACAGGGAGGATAAATTGTCCTTTGGAAATGCTCATCGCTGTTGCTAGTCACAAACTGTGCTCATCACACCCACGACATGGTCTGAACTTCAGCAAATGGGAGAGACCCAGATCCAGTGTTTTATGTCTGCACTAGCTGTGTAACTCTCACAATATTATCTTAAAGTGTCTTATAAATATTAGTTAACTTAGGTCACGATATCTCTGTGAAAGAAGGAAATAAAGACTAAGGAACCCACCTGTTCTCCATCATAAAACAATGCTACTCAGCTCTTTAGGACAAGAAATGTTTTGCATCTAACTCAATATGTAAACAGAATACAGAATTAGGAGACTTGGTCAGAAAATGACCTGAAATAAAATGAGAAAGGCCCAAAATAAAGCATAACTAAGATTTAAAGATGAACTACTGTGTTCTGAAGAATGTAATCTGTGATTTCTAATGCAAAACTACTTTTGGGATTTTGTTTTTCTGCTGCTTCTTCAGCCAGGCAGTTCTAACACTGTACAAGCACTTGGTATCATTTTAAAAAAATATGTTTTTGTTTTAATGCCTATATTTTCATAGTTACTCACTCCATGTCACTAATAAAGTAGTTTGAAATTAAGTGCTTAGGTGAACCTGTCTTCTTGATTCATGCAGATATGGGAAGATATGCATCCTATACCACCAGTATAAATTTTTGTCGTGCCTGGATGATCTTCATGGAACCTTCACACTTCAGACAGCACATTTTGCTTTTCAGAAACAAAGAAACAGTAAGTTCTTCTCTGGAAATGTTCAAAACCTGCTTGGACGAGGTCCTATGCAGCCTGCTCTAGGTGACCCTGCTTTGGCAGGGGAGGTGGACTAGATGATCCACAGAGGTCCCTTCCAACCCCTACGATTCTGTGTGATTCTGTGTGAAAATAAAAAACTATATGCCTGTTCCCACCATTTCTGAATGCATCAGAGTACAAAATCAATAGTTCCCAAGTGCAGGACAATGTATTTGCTGCTGACCATTATGAGGAAACTCCTGATACGAAGACCTAGTTGTTGTTGACATAACTGTCTTATCTAAGCTAAGATTTTATGAAAATGTTCTACTTCTGTCTGTTCTGCTGATTAATAACGCTTTTGAAGGGTTCATGCTTAGGAACTGGCTATTTACAATAGAATAACCTCTACAAAATTTTATAACTTATTTTAAATGTTTCACAGAAGAGGCCTCTGTCTATGTACTCAAGACACGTTCAAATCCCTTCTTCTCCTCTAGCTAGCTCACTCCAAGGACAGCTGGTGGCAAGGTAGAGAAAGCATCTGATGGTGTTGAGAGTACAACTCCGGCAGTAGGATGTCTTAGAAGAAGAGAGGCTTGAGGCATAATGAATAGTGACTCAGCTCAGTCCAAATCCTGATCAAATCCACTGAAATGTCTATTGTCTGGAGGAAGATGGTGAGATTAAGGACGAGGAAAATAATCATCATATAATCTCCTGAAATTCATCCTCAGTTAGGAGAAAGGGGTAAAATTCTACATAATGTCATCTTGGGGCACAATTTAGCGGGGTGGGTATCTTTCATGGTGTACAGAACAGTCCTGGTCTTTCGATTATCCATACAAGGGAACTTACTGGAGCTTACTGTAGCTTCATCTGTCCCTTGACCATGTACCAAGGCTTCTGTTGCTGCCATTTCACCCAGCCACCTGGTAGAAGAAAACACATGCAATGACCACTGGCATTCACTGTGTGTATTCACTTGCATATTAGCACAAACCACTGCTGAATATCCTGAACTGCTGCAACTAAATGCATTAGAACTGGTGAGCCAAACCTTTCTATTTCCACCAGTGTAAAATGGGATTGTAAAACTTTTAAGTTTTTGATGTGTTCTACAAGGCTCATTTGTGTTTGCAAAGTGCTTTGAGATACTATGATTTAAACAAAGATTCATATGCATTTCACTACCTGTTATTATCTCAGTGAATTTTCTTGAATTTTATGTATGGGAATTTTTTCTTACAGTCCTGGAACAAAATGTACAGAAAAATAACCAGATCTAATACAAGAAACTTTTAAAAATACAAACTACGGTGGGTGTTCAGAACATCAAATGATAGCAGAATTTAGACTCTTCAGCTTAAAGCTGGTAAACGTATGTACAGATTTTTAGAAGGAGGCTTCATATTTCAGAAAGAAATGCTTAGCTATCAAACCCAAAGAAACAGAAAACACAGTTAACTGATCCACACGCTGCAATGGTGGATCTGAAATGGTATGTGTCTGTCCACCCACTGTTGTAGAGGCACTTGAGATACCAGTCATGAAACTATTTTTACCATCATGAGCTTGGTCTTTTAACCACCCACATTTGTCTTTTAGGTTCTCACTTGTCAACGATGTAATTCACACCTTCACTTACAGCCCTGACCTAAAACCAAGAATAATATGAAAGTAACAACATTTTTTAATTTCATGATTTCTCTTTAGTATTTATTTACCTCTGTATTTTTTCAAGAATGTTTACGTGAAATTATTTCTGCAACCATATTCTTAAGAAAACCAAGAATTCTGAGAAAAAGAAAAAGTAATTATGTTTAAAATATTCCTTATGAAGTAAACTGAGTAAACTGTCTCTTGAGCTGCAGATTGAAAGAAAGCAAATAATTTTTGTTCCTCTTTACAGCATGGCTCCTACTTTGCACTGATTCTGCATGGGTACTCTTCAAGAATAAAAGTAGCTGCTTCACAGTAAAGAGTGTCCATCTGCTTTTCAGTACATGGTAGCTATTAGGATGCTTTGTTCACTTGTCCAAATTAATTTGCTTTCCAACTGATTCATTTTCCAAGTCTCTAGAGAACCTTTTATATTCTGTACATTCAGACATCCTTTTCATAGCTGTTCATCTGTCTTTCAATTGGATTGAATCCATTAGCTCAGGGGTAGGAAATATTGTTATTTACAAAAAGGGTTAATAATTAGCACAGAAAACTGCCCCCTAATTATGCTTTTGAACTTTATCCTGGCCTTTCTGTCCTCAACAATGCTATTCACAGCTCACGATGTCATAAAGAGCTATTGAGACTGTCCAGTCTGTCCTTAAGGTAGGATTCTTCCATGAATAAATTTTTGAACTAGGACAGCAGGTAGTAACTGTAGTCTGAAAAGTGCTAATGGTCAACAAGGTTAAATCAGGCCATTCAAAGATGATTCTCAGACCATACAAACTATTTGCAGAAAAATAAATTTATGTATAATAACATACTACAATAGACAAGAAACCTGTTTCTTGGCTGTAAAAGCTCGGTAACTTCTGCACTGCAGTTTAAAAAAAAGGCCTTGCTTTAAAATTCAGAGTCATGCAGCTTCCACCATAAAATTGAGAAAGTTAGTGCACTAGTCAGTTACTTCATTGGTTATTTTGCCTCTGTCACCGTTAAAAAACTTTGTCTTGTTGCTAGTGTAAATACAGGTAGTTTGAACTTCCAACCATCTGCAAAAAGGCCTAGTGATTTTTAATTATATTACATGCAGCAATCAGCTATGAGCATGTTCTTATATCTCAAAGGAGTTAATTCAGGTGTTCCAAATGAGTATGTGCCATCTTCATTTTTGCTGAGTACATGGGTAGCTTGTGTAGAACTCTTACATTTATCTCACTAATTTCTTCTAAAATAGAACATTTTTAAGAGACTCCAGATTTCCTCCAGCAGCTATGCAGATACAGAATTGTGCCTGTTACACACCGCTTTGGAAAAGCATGTTACAGAAGAAGTTGCCATCTGGATTAATAGTGTGCACTGTGGGTTTACGTCCTTCAAAACAGGTTGGAAGCTCCGTTGCTCATTTAAATACATGCATAGCAATCATTGCATATCTTTGCCCTCCTGACCAATGTGTGCTAGGTCTAAGGTGAGCCCAAGCTATTAAGGCCACTTTCCATATTGTATAACATGTCCTGTTCCCACCCCTAGCTTGGGGTTGAGAGACATCTATGAGAAACAACTCTTAATTGTACTACTTAGGGAGGAAATGGCTCGGTTGCTATCCTGCAACTGCCAGGTACATCATAGTTTTATGAGTGGACAGCAATATGTCATAATAGTAACGTATTTCTGATAATACCTGTGCAGCCGTTGAGCAGATACATTTACTAATAGCAGCACAAGCACTTTGTCAATCACTGCACACAGTCATCCACAAATCTTGATGGTTCCATGTCAACAACATTCCTTTAGAAAGGACACGTAAAGATTTGCTGTCACCATAAAAACACTTTTGTATGAATTACAAGCTATATGCTTACTTACCAGTCATTCACTGTTGTCAGGTGATTTCAGAAGTCTGTCCTTTAAGTCTGATATGTGAAATATGAATACAGAAGGAAATAGCCCTAAAGAGAGTGCACAAACAACATGAATCTCACATGCTGTGAGTCCTCTGCACGAAGGCTTGTACTGTAGATCCATGCATGCTTATGTTAGATATAATCTAGTGCAGGTGAAATGTGATGATTCAGTTTCAGTGACCCAGTAGTCTGATATTTTTGACTTTTAAGTAAGAAGCAAGTTCAGTACCCCATTGAAAAAATGAACTTTTCCATCTTTTATAACCACACAACAATTCACTTCTAACACCGCAAAAGGACAAGAGACTGAAATGACATTACTTCTTACTTTTTCAAAAGAACATAATCTTATTCATGTCTAAGAACAGTGCAAGCAAATTGCAGTTAAACATTGTGAAAATATGTCCAACTTGTATTTTAAGTATGCCTGCTTACTTTGTAAATGGGAGCCCTAATAATATACAATCATAAAGACATACATAGTTACTTATTTTGATTTCCTCCACATCTACTAATTACCTCTCAGATTTCACATGTGCCTCAGTTCAAACAAAACCTTGCAGTCTCTCTGTATCACATTGCAGCATGAATGTGTCCTTTGGCACTTTCTTCATCTTTATTCTGCAGCTCATAGCCTGCCACTACCGCAATTTCAGATGGAAAACAGTTTTCCTTCATGGTCTTCCTCCACTGTGGAATCAGACTAAGATTTAGTTCACTGAACTTTGACTGAAGTAACATCTACTCTAACTTAATCAATAAGGATCCTTCTAAAGTCAATGTGTCATATAATCTTTCTAATTAAGACAGTGATATTAAGTCAGCTTGAACCACCTACTGGCAATGCCTATCTCTATAGAGATGAGAGAGAGACTGGATGAGAAGGCTATGAGGATGTGTACATCAGTAAAAAAGAGGACATGGATGGTTTTCTGGTCTGTGTTCAACCAGTATGGCACAGTTTTGAGTCCTCCATTCAATTACACACAACCTCTTGACTGCCAAAACAGAAGGGCTGCACCCAAACTCCTACTGGAATGGTACCTGGCTTAGGCTGTCCCCCTGAATATTACCTGGAAAAGAAAGAGTTGGCATAGGAAAAAAACTGTGCCAGGGTCTGTGCTTACAGCTGGACACTATGGGTGATTGAATGCCAGTGGTAAGACTCACATCCTGGTCTTCTGTGGTTTACCAGAATAGGTGTAACCGATGTACCTGTAAGTATCTAACTTCTACACAGCTAAAAATGAATCAAATGAATATACATTTTAGTCCTGAATATATTCTGTCTTAAAAGGGTGAATTATGCTAAAGGAAACAATTTTTTTTTCACATTTAAGTAAAAGAATTATTGAAATCTCACTAACCAATTCACTCCCTGTACTAAAGACATCTCTTACAGAGGATTTAGCCAAAAGCTATATATCTGACTACTGTCTACACCAGAAGGGCCTCTGCCACTCTAATCATGCCAGTTACCAAGGTTGCCACTGTCATCATGCCAGATATCTAGACTGGCATGGGTGCTACAATAACTCTTTAATGTAAACCTGGCTTTACTGACAGTCAATCACTTAAAATAAATTTCTATATCCCAGGCAAAATTAAGAAAGTTCTTCTTATAGATGATTGAACAGAAGTAGGTGGTTTGAATCTGCACGGGGATTCTTATTTGAAACATAAAAAATAATTCTAAGATAGATTTACATGTGAAGGGCAACTGACATACACCAAAGTTTATTTATATATTGTAATAAAGTAATCTTTTTTATTATATGATTGTAATTTTTCCCATACACACCTACTGTTTGAATCTTTTTTTCTTTTCCTCTTGACACAGCTATGATTCCTTTTTCTGAATAACTATTATGAAAATGATATTGTCTGATTAACAGCTGTGTAGCTTCCCAATAACCTAAGAGCTCACTCTATAATCACAGAAATAGTCTTTCTGAGTGCAATGGGGCTATTTGCATGAATAAAGACTTGCAGCCTCAGTCCTTAAATTTGTATTTATAGTATCTTTAAGTATAATAAAATTAAATTACAAATGAGTCACTGATTAAGTGTCCTTTCAAGTGCTATAAAATCTTGCATTGAGCTAAAGCTCCCTACTGTTCCTGCAACAAATAAGTGTTCAGAAAGATAAAACTGGAGGGTTTAGTAAGCATGCAGCTCATGGGATCTTCTTTACCCCAATTTTTGACAGAAAATGGCTTTTCAGGTTTATTTATCATCTGAAAAGATATGCAGGAGCACCAATCTCATTCTAGTTCCTCTTCAGGCACTGCAACTACACTTTTGGAAATGAGGTCTGGAAGGATTTGAGGAGAAGAGTTCTCCTCTGGCACAAAATAGGGGACAATTGGCCAAGCCACAAACCCCACAGAAACAACAGGCTTTTGTCAGGACACCTTAGCTACAACTAATCACAAAGAAAGCTGGTGACAAAATAAAATTCCAAGGAGATTTGGATGCTGTTGTCAAAACATCCCTACAGAAAAATGAGGTAGGCAGTGAGGGCCATGATGCTGTGCTGGAAAGGCTGCTGTCAGTAGTGGACTTGGTTAAAGCACAGGTGCTCCTTAGTTTCTTTTTTCCCTCCTATCAACTTCCTCCCTCTGAATATATCTGTATTTCCTGCTTTGAAAATAGTCGCCCATCCATTCCATGTCTGAGACACTGTCTGTCTCTGATTTCTTTTGTCCCACTACAAAATATCTTAGTTTTCCTTCTTACCTAGTGGAAGGTAGAGAGAGATGATTTTCCACCTACACCCCCCGTTACCACCCAGCTTTTTTCCCTGTCCCCCAGCCGAAGCAGGCTTCGGGGAGGAAGCATGCTTGGAGAGAAAAAGGAATGAAGTGTGTTTCATTCTTCTTACCCCCTGCCTTCTTCTGCTGGCCGAACGTCTGTTCCACAACCCCTAGACAGTTCCCAGCTGAGAAAACACTGGTCAGTTGTTTAAGTGGTGCTTTTTTCTGTATTTAACCAAAACCCATAGAGTTCCAGTATTTGCATCCTCTAAATGTGGATCTGATTTGACCTTGTGTTCATAATGTATCATGTTCTACATGAGTAAATGGAAAAATCCCAGCTGCTTAGGGTTTCAGTATGTCCGTAATAAGACCAAAAAAAAAATAAATTACTTTTTGCAGTGAATTATGGAAAAAAATCAATCAGAAAAGCGGTCCTATACTAATGTTTGTTCTATTAATTGGAAAAAAACCCAACCTGTTTCAAAGGCTGAATGCTGAGAAAAATATCTGCACAATATAGAAAGTATACACAATGAATGCACAGGAAACATGTAAATCAAGCTAGAATCTTCTTCCCCTTCTGTTTCAAATCTTACAGCTTTAAAAACATAATAGTAGCCTGAAATCTTTAACTGGGAGCTGTGGCTGGAGAGGGGGCACTAGGCACACAAAAACTTATGAAGCTCTTCAGTAAGGATCTGATTCAAGGACTATCATTATGATTTCAGAGCCTGTCAGCAATTTTAGTGCTATTTAGACCATGCTACAAGAGCAGTAATATTACATTTACTTATTTCACTTCAGCATGTTGTAGCAGATCGCTCCTTGGATTGTACAAATGCTGCTAGACATATATATCTATATATCTATATATATTTATGTATAAACATTTTATCTCAGAAAGGATTGTGCAAATGAATAGTCATTACTTGATGAAGAAGTCCCACTGCCTCAAAAATTACTTCTGCAATAGCAGAGCCCTGAGATGTGAAGTGGCTACTCCCTAAGGTTAGCAGAACTTCACACTTTGCCATTTTTAAACTGGAAAAGATAAGCAGGAAATATTAAAAAATGTCTTTCCTGTGACTGGTAAGTTCTTTGCACTCCCAAAATTCAAGTAAGGTAAAAGCTAGAGTGAAGGTTGCTCAATATCTTACCTTGAATTTTACCTTGAATCTCGTCTCACTCCACCTTGGGGTTAACCTATGAGGACAAGTAGATTAAACTTGTCTGGCTGAAGCAGCTATTTGCTGCTGTTATTCACCTTACCTCTTGCAGAGGCAGTCATCACAGCTGGGAAGGCTGGTCCAACTCTAATGCTACTTCTTGAATGGTTTACCACTGGCATAGTAAGGCAAGAAGCCAACTGTAAAATGATGCCATTCAGCAGCAGTCTCACATGGAGCCAGCTGTCCTAGCCACGAGGACAGCACTTGCAGGGAAAAGGATAAGACAGAGTGCTCCAAGACACTTCAGAAACCTGAGTTTAATCGTGCTGTGAATCAACACCCTCGACCACCCTGAGCATCCTTTGGACATGTTGCTCTTATTACTTCATTTACACATTAAGCTCTTTCCTATGTCCCGCTCCAAAAAAACTTGCACTTACAATTTCTCTGGTGATTCCACTTTCAGGCTTAGCAGAGACGACAAAATTTATACTCTGTTATCGACCATCTCAAACTAGACAGCAACTTGGCCATAGACAGTAACAGTCAGTGTTTTATTCACCATTAAACACAGACGCCTCTTAAATGGTTCGCAGTGCATTTTTATTAAATAAAAGGCATATTATTGGCTTAGAGCCATTTCACATAAATATTTCTTGGTCAAGGTCTGATAATGTAAAACATCCTGAAAAACGTTAAAAGAACTGTGCAACAAGATTTATATGTCAGAACACATAAAACTGAGAAATTTAAGGTTGATTAGTTGGAAATTATTGTACTGTATGAACAGAATGTTGAATGTTGCTGAAATCTATAAAAAATATAACATGAATATATAAGAGAAGTTCTGATATCTATTCCAGATGTATCATTTTGGTCTGGTTTCTTGGTCTTGTAATCATTAGGCTACCATGCTCTCTGTCGCACAAATGACTTCTGATTTCTCACCAATTTCAGCCAATTTAATAAAGAATTTAACTTTTCAAACTTCATATGATAATTGGAATCTGGACAGGGGAAAGAGGCACAAATTATTGTCTCCTTTGAGAAAAAAGCAAATACAACTTATCCCTTTACCTCCTTTGAGAGGAATCAGACATCTGGCCATTCAGTATCTGTATATTGGCAAGCAATCATCACAAACATAACATCCAGCCACCTACAGCAAGTAATAAAAATCCACCTAAAAGAAGTTGAAGAGCAGGGAAATACTGTCTGTGGCAAAAAGAAAGGATAAAATTCACAGGAAAAAATTTGGAGGAAAGAAGGCTTTGCTACTTCCACTGTTGAATAACATTTTCCTTCAAAACTTCTCTTTTTTTTCTTTTGTTAAACCCCATCAGCACCTCTCATATTTTTCTTAAGGAAAAGGAGTTTGCATTTACAAGCTAGTAAATGGCAAACATCAAATAAGATGTCCAAGATTAGAGGCTTTTTTTGTATGTGTGTATGTCTTGCTAGGAGTTGTATGAAGATCTTAACACACAGTATTAGAGATGCAAAACACAGAATGAGGTTCAGGATATCATTCACGGATATACCCAAACGGGATTTTAACTTGGTTGAATCTATCATGGTTTGTTGGATCAAAATGTCAGACTGGCCAAGTTAAAATGTGGAATGTTTTTCTCATGAAAACTAAGAATAGATCAGCCTTTCCAGTGTTTTGAGGACAAACACTGAAGGTTTTTATTCCAGGCTTGGGATACTTCCATGAATCACTCTCTGAAGGGATAACAGTAATCTCCATCTCTTCAGGCACACATATCTAGTTGCTTTCTAGATTCATCAGAAAATATTTGGTACTTACTGGGTTCCTTGTGCAACAGCTTATCTCCAGACCTAGTAAAAGACTTCAACCGGAAAGGCAGCAAAATGGGCCCAAAAGCAGGAAGTGAGTCACTGACCACCAAATGACCTGACTTTCCTCAAGGACTATGGTCCAAGATAAAACTAATGCTAGAAGCTATGCTGGAGAACAGAATCAAGTAGGTACTACATGTTCCTAAGCACAGACAGTTAGAGAAGTTAAGAGAAATAATTAACAGCATAGTAGGTTGTAAATATAAAACTCATCAGCATGCCACACAAACATTCGGTGTAGACCTTTAAATGATATCTATTGTATTAAATTCAGTCATGTCTGGAAGTGCTTCTGGATGCTGGAACACAATTGTCTATATGAGTAAATTCTTAAATGTTTCTTGGCACTAATTTGGCTCTTGCCAACCAGCACAGTCCAGACCATGTCCAGAGATAGTTCATGAGCTTGTACAGGCTAGCTCATTTCCAATAAACAGTTTACATGCAACACCCTGTTCTGGAGCTAAGAGAATTTGCTACCAGAGATGTGGGCAGCATCATACCAGTTGTCCTCAGCACCAAGACATGTTCTCATGCACATATAATTCAGTATTATGGACACGCCATTAGTGAGAACTACGAATACTGTTGTGTGTAGTAGCTACACCACCTTGAATAATGAGTAGCTGGTCCCAAGCAGAGAAATCATTGTGTACATCCATAGTACGAATTAATGAAGAGCAGACATTATTCCATGCTTGGTTCTTGCTGTGTGATTCTTCTGTGCGTACAGGTCCTAAACTGTGACATCAGTGTACACAATTGAAAGCATACATTGCCATGCAATTTCTCATATTTCAAAAGCGGTAATCAAGGATTTCTACAGTAGCTTTTTAGTGAAAACTGGAATATTCATTTAAAATTTATCTTCTAACTAACAATCAGTAAACATGAAAAAATGAGGCTTATTCAGTAAATTAGTCAGTACAAATTATTCTTCCACTCTGGTATTAATGACTCAACATCAGCTTGGCAGAAGATATTAAGCTGGGTCTCTCAGGGATCTATTCTGGTTTCAATATCATTCAATATTTTTATTAATGACTTGGAGGCTAAAGTTGGGAATATGTTAATTGCATTTGTAGATACAGTGCTCAAAGTAATCAAAATATCGTAGTGATACAAGACAGATGTAAATGGCAGAGCCTGCATCTACCTCATCAGTACAGAGTATGGCAGAAGCCTGATAAACATGACCAGGGATTCTGGATATGTCTGTCCTATCAATAATTAAAAATCACTATACTGATGATAAATAGGATATAACTCCTGATATAACACCCTTTTGCCACCGAGCAGAAAGAGGGGACCTAAGAGATGGGGGGGAACGGAAATGGGTCCCTGCTCGGGGGGGCCAAGCAAATCCCGTCCCGGCCTCCCTCACCAGCCCAGTTGCCCTTAAGTAACAGATATGGGGCTCTGCAATGTGAGAGACCAGCCACAGAGGATGTGGGTGAAGGTGAAGCTCCATCCAGGGGGTTGCCCAGGACGAGTCAGACAGCCCCACGTATTACAACTGCCTCGGCCAAGAAAAAAAGGAGGGTAATTGTCATAGGCGATTCCCTTCTGAGGGGCACAGAGGGCCCGATCTGCCGACCGGACTCATCCCACAGGGAAGTCTGCTGCCTCCCTGGGGCCTGGGTTAGGGATGTTGCTAAGAAACTCCCTGGTCTGGTGCAGCCCTCTGATTATTACTCCCTCTTGGTAATGCAGGTTGGCGGGGAGGAGATCGCAGAGAGAAGTCCCAAGGCCATCAAAAGGGACTTCAGAGCACTGGGCGACTGGTTGAGAAATCAGGGGGGCAGGTGGTGTTTTCCTCCATCCCATCACTGGCAGGGAACAGCACTCAAAGGGGCAGGAAAACTCACCTGATTAACAGATGGCTCAGGGACTGGTGCCATCGGTCGAATTTTGGCTTCTTTGATCACGGGGAGCTGTGCACAGCACCGGGCCTGCTGGCGACAGACGGAGTGCAGCCATCTCAAAGGGGAAAAAGGATTCTTGGCCACAAGCTGGCACGGCTCATTGAGAGGGCTTTAAACTAGGCATGAAGGGGGAAGGGATCATAGCCCACCTCACTAGGGATGAGCCGAGGGTTGGCGTGCCAGGTTCATGGGTGAGACTGACAGCAAAGCTCAAGTGTGTCTTTACCAACTCACGTAGCACGGGCAGTAAACAGGAGGAGCTGGAAGCCATTATACAGCAGGATGGCTATGACTTGGTCGCCATCACAGAAACGAGGTGGGACAACTCGCATGACTGGAATGCTGTCATGAATGGCCACAGACTCTTTAGGAAAGACAGGCCAACAAGGAGAGGTGGTGGAGTTGCTCTATATGTGAAGGAGCAACTAGAATGCATTGAGATTTGCCTGGGGGGAGATGATGAATGAGTTGAGAGCTTGTGGGTTAGAATTAAGGGACAGGCTCATAAGGGTGACATTACAGTGGGTGTGTACTCCAGGCCACCTGAACAGGAGGAGGAAGTTTATGAGGCCTTCTACAGGCAGCTGCAAGCAGCCTCACAGTCACAGGCCCTGGTTTTCATGGGGGACTTCAATCACCCTGACATCAGATGGGAAGACCATAGAGCTAGGCATTCGCAGTCCAGGAGGTTCCTACAAAGCATCAATGATAAGTTTCTGATGCAAGTGGTAGAGGAACCAAAAAGGAAAGGCTCTCTGCTGGACCTTATATTAACAAACAAGGATGGACTGGTGGAGGATGTGAGGGTTGGAGGTAGACTCGGCTGCAGTGACCATGAAATGGTCGAGTTCAGGATCCTGCATGGAGGAAGCAGGGCGATAAGCAGCATCAAAACCTTGGACCTCAGGAGGGCTAACTTTGGCCTCTTCAAGAGATACTGGGAGGAATTCTGTGAGCCAGGGCTCTCAAAGTCAGGGGTGTCCAAGAACGCTGGTCGCTGTTTAAACATCACTTCCTCCATGATCAGGAGGGGTGCATCTTCCTGAGAAAGAAATCTAGCAAAGGAGGCAGGAGACCTGCATGGTTGAACAAGGAGCTTCTAGCAGAGCTCAGACAGAAGAGAAAGGTCCATGGAATGTGGAAAAAGGGACAAGCCACTTGGGAAGAGTACAGGAATGTGGTCAGAGCGTGCAGGGATGTGAAGAGGAAGGCCAAGGCCCACCTGGAATTGAAGCTGGCAGGGGATGTCAAAAACAACAAGAAGGGCTTCTTCAACTACATCAGCAGCAAAAAGAAGGCTAGGGACAATGTGGGGCCGCTGCTGAATGAGGCGGGTGTCCTGGTGATGGAGCATGCAGAGAAGGCAGAGCAACTGAATGTCTTCTTTGCTTCAGTCTTCAGTATCAAGACAGGCCCTCAGGAATCCCAGGCCCTGGAGGTAAGAGAAGAAGCCCACAGAGAGAATGACTTTCCCTTGGTCGAGGAGGACTGCTTGAGGGATCACTTAAGCAATCTGAATACCCACAAATCCATGGGCCCCGATGAATGCACCCACGAGTGCTGAGGGAGCTGGCGGATGTCATTGCTAAGCCACTCTCCATCATCTTTGAGAGGTCCTGGAGGACAGGAGAGGTGCCCGAGGACTGGAGAAAGGCCAATGTCACTCCAGTCTTCAAAAAGGGCAAGAAGGAGGACCCAGGGAAC
>Ga0065711_1029509_pt1 | contig 35910 bp, 21 predicted proteins | sample Hoacrofraction12_FD_59098 | JGI IMG/M metagenome (GOLD analysis project Ga0065711, IMG submission 59098) | Hoatzin crop microbial communities from Cojedes, Venezuela - Epithelial fraction 12 v2 (version 2) | ecosystem: Host-associated > Birds > Digestive system > Esophagus > Crop | place...
CCTGCTTCGGCAGGGGGGTTGGACTAGATGACCCACAGAGGTCCCTTCCAACCCCTACTATTCTGTGATTCTGTGATTCTGTGATTCTGTGAAGTGGTGCTCTTGCTGCACTATTCAAAGAAGTCTGGGCAAACATTCACTTCTTGGTCTTTTTTTTTTCATACATGGAGTTTGCCTTTTGCCTGGGAAGATGTATTTCCAGAGACTTCCAGGTAGACCTCTTGTTCTGTGTCATTCGTGCACAATTTTGTAAAGGTCACATCCTAAACCAACGTTACAAGGTTTGAACTGATGCAGGGGAAAATATTTCCAGTGAGGTAAGGATGGTTTGATGGCCCAGAGAAACACTTACAAGTAAGGGGAAAACAAGGTATTCTAATGACCAATTGAAAGCTTTACAAAGGACAGCACATAATTGGTTTTCTTGTTCTTTTTTTTTCTTTTCCATTCTTTTACCTGTCACTGCATTTATGATTTGACGAATACGCGTTATACTGAAAGACAGAGACTGGTATGTTCTGAAAAAGGTCATTTCTGTTTACTGGAAAGAACTTTTAACTCCTAATGTTAAGGAAAACCTGGTATAAGCAGAGTTACTGAAGGTGCTCATAAATATTTTCTCCTCCTGTCATTGGAGATGTGCTTGTATCTGTGTCTGTAGCTAGCTTCTATTAGTGGAGTAATTAGCATATCAGTCACCCACACTGCTTTGCATGCTGTTGATTTTAATTATTTTAGTCACTACAATTACATACTCCAGTGAAATTATAATTGGAATATATTATAGGGGAGCCTCCAACAAGATCTTTACATCTCATGTTTGAAGTACAAGTGCATGTAAAGACAATAGAGAGGATTTAACAGGTAGCATTTTCAAAATGCCTCAGTCATTCTGGCAATGTTTTCTGTCTAACAGAACAATATTTTGCTTGGTTGTTAGTAAGTGAAGGATGGTGACTGCTGAGATATGACTTGGTCGTCCACTTTAAATCCTTTTTAGAGCCCTGTCTTGCAAGGCACTGGGGTTCACTAAATCAGGAGTTTCTCTTAAACCTAAAGTTTCAAAGCTCTATGATAATTTTGTCTTTCTAATCAACTTTAATGATAAACTGCGGGACAGATATTTTCTTAGAACAATAGTCAGATCAGCTGCTCTTCAGTTTTACAGTGGGCCTACTCCAGTGGTTTGTGTTTACTGTGCTGAGTATTTGCTGTTTACTGCAGGAAGCTATAATACTGAACATTGCAGTGTGCAGAAGTGTTTGCAGAATCCAGCCTTTAGTGGGGGTGGTTATTTTTTTGTCCATTTAGCTGTAATCTTTAACTTTTTAGTGCTGGAATATTTCAGTCACTATATAATATGTGTCTGCTGGGTAGATTACTAGTGGAAGTCAATTCTTCTCTATAACAGTGGGAACAAATCTATAACTCAAGTCTTAAGCAGCATTTCTCTCTATCTTTTGGATGCTTTGTGCTAGTCTGCTGGTAGAGAACAAGTATACATTAAGTTGAAATAATTGGTTAAGTCAGGTTTATGGACCTGTGTGTCTCTGAAACAGCATAAAATGGCCAGAAACTGTCTGGTGAATATTTTGGTCCAAGATTTCCGTAAGGGACAAATCACCTTATTGTCCTGTTGATCTTTTATTGCGGTAAATCTAATGTTTGTTTGCTTGCAAGTCAAATCCATTATTACTTAAATAGCTGTCTTAACTTGTATAGCTCTTACTTATTCATATTTGACAACTGCTTCTGAGTGAAAACAAGAGGACTGAATAAGATAGCCCTCAGCTATTACTTCGATGTTTTGTGAACTGTGGAAAAATTCTTGTATTCCAGGTTACCTATACATTTATGCATGAAGTAATGTATTCTTTCGTTATGTCTCTGTCATGTCACCCTTTGAATTAGTTCTCTAGTGAACCCAGTTGCTGCTAAAATAGAAGTTCCAGTGGTCATTAACACAAGTTTTAAAGCCTGTATATTGGGTGGAAAATTAAAAATCCATGTAACGTGGGAGTACAAGTCCCAAGATCAGAAAGTATTCTGAATTCACGTAATGATTTTGTGTATGCCATGCATACTCTGAAGTACTGATCAAACACTTTTCTTTCTGTAGACTTTTAAATTTTCAGATGTTTACTTTTTTTCTTTCTTTTCAACAGACATAAGCTTACCAAAATCAGCAACAATATGTTACACAGCTGCATTGCTCAAAGCCAGAGCTGTCTCTGACAAGTAAGTGCATAAGAACCACTGTCCAGCAAAATTCCTGATTTAACTCAAGGTTTCTCTTAGCTGAGCCCACACCCTAACAATCTGCTGGGTTAGCAGGAGAATTCAGTCCTGCAATAAATTCATAAAATGACTTTATAGATAAGAAAAATTTGCAGTAATCAAACATTGCACTTCAAATATTACAGAAGAAGAAAAGAAGAGAAATAGCATCAATTAAATTCTCGTTTCAGTTTTATGTATACTGTCTGGGTGAGCTTTGGCTTCCTAGATAGTATAATGAAGATGCAACTAAAAGGTGTTGTGTGGCTGAACCTCTTCAACTTTGTATAAACCTGACTACAAAAAGGTAATAAATAAATGTGGATGCACTGGTAGCAATGTCATTTTACAAGTGCTGTCAGAAGACTGCTCATCTACTTAAATAGCGGCAGGTGGATTTAGCATTACTATGTCAGGGATTCTGAGGGGTAGATGACGTTCATATTTTGAGAGACACAAATACCTGCTCGTTTCTGTTACAATTTTCTCATTGGTCTCAACCTTCCAAGGTGCTGAGCACATCTACTTGATGCCTGTGGACTTGAGAGCGCTGGCCCGCTCTGAAAGGGTGCTCAGCTCCTTGTGAGATGGAGCTCAAAAATCCCATTTCTGCTCTCAGATGCCTTCACACAAATCCCAGGCAGAGTTGTGTCTGTGCACCTGAGGGTCAAATGCCTCCCTAAAGTTGGAAAGCAAGTAGAGTGGAAAGTCATTTTCTTGACTGACATCCTGACAGTTTTTGCTTTTAAAGTGTATGTACACATCAAGATCTAAGTAATTTTCTTTCATTCTTTTTGTCCTGTAGATCGCCAGTACCTACTGCAACATCTTTCCTCCCTACACAGCGACTCCAGCTTGGGAGGGCAGGGCTAAGGTTGTCACAGCTTTCCCTGTGGTGTCTGCCTGCCAAGTACAGCTCTGGAGTTAGCCGTGGGGTGTGAGGTGAGAAAGAGATTGCATGGTCTGGTTTTTCATTCACTGGGGCAAATGATTTGCCCACAGTTTGGGCATGCTACCCTCAATGGTGCTGCGGCCAGTAGACCACCCGCTACTGCTGCTGCATCGTGCTCCCATCCCAACCTGACCCAGGGGCATTGGGTTGGGAACCTCCCTAAAACCTCTCCAAGCCCGTTTTTAATACAAACCCTCCCAATGATAATTTGGCATTGGTTTTTTTTTTTCTTTCCTTCTTTTTTCTGCAACTTCAGCCTTGAATATGCCCCTTAGCAAGGTACCTAGATCAAATTTAGATCAGTGACAGAGAAAGGACTGTTTGAACTGACTTTCTGCCATGATTAGATGTAAACATGCTTTCCACTTCTGCTGGGATTTTCATTGGCCTTGACGTAATAGGTCTCTCAGAGTTTCCACTTGCTATGGAAGTTTGGAGAGCATAGGAAATTGACTCGGTTTGGTTACATGGGCCCATGTTCTAGATTTCTGGCTTTTTCTTCCTAGCATTTCTGACCTGATGTGTTTGTTTCTTTGCTTTGTAGATTTTCTCCAGAGGCTGCCTCAAGGCGAGGGCTGAGTACTGCAGAGATGAATGCAGTAGAAGCTATTCACAGAGCAGTAGAATTTAATCCACATGTGCCAAAAGTGAGTATGGAGAAAGCATTGTAGTAGCTTTAACACTGCTGAGAACCCAGCTGCTGATTTCTGTGTTAGATTAATGAGTGATGTTGTGGAAAGGGGGGCAAACAATGGGAAGGGAAAGAAGCTGATAGTATGCACGTTTTTTTCGTTTGGTATTTCACATGGAGTGTCTCCTACTCTGGACCATGCAACTTGAAATTTTAGCTGATGTGAGTCCTTTATGTGAGCAACGATTACATGGTGGATTGCGGTAGTAGACACCACCAGTTGCTACACTGCAGGACAGAACCATACATAAAGACAAGATTATTATTTACAAAATAGCCATTAAAGATCTTCTAGTTCAAAATACCATGTTTTATTTGTTTTGATGATTGCATGTAAGAATATGTTGTTGGCGTGCTAAACAAAGGCACCTGTGTTTGGAGTTCGTGGTGTGCTCCATATAAGTTGCGTTAGTAATTCCTTATGCAGCACCCTGTCATTAAGTTCTGAGAATGCAAAGCTCAGAGATGAAGAATTGCTGAGAACTACAAAGTAAGAAAAGAGATTTATGTTCTAATTCCCAAATCCCCTTTCTAGATATGCATCTCAGCAGTAAGAATCTTGCCCAGGGGCTACTAAAGGCTAATGTATTTTATTATTTCATCACCTGATACTCAGTATTGCTGACTATAAGTTCATTGTAAAGGCAAACCAGAGGCAGATGCTTTTCGGGCCTTGGAGATCTGCCTCTGAACCTCACCCCACAAACTTTTGGACCCTTTGAAAGTAAGCAGCCTCCACTGGAGAGCAGAAGACTGGTGCGTGTTAATGTAGGGAGCCTATTCATTAGGTACAGCTGAACACCAAGTCTGATCAAGATAAACCCAAAACCTCTTCCATATGTACACATGGACTGCAGAAAGTTCACTCTCATGAATTGCAGGAATTAAATATTTTCTCTGTGAGCTATGTCTGTTATGCCAACCACTAAACAGCATGGTCTAGCTATCTGAAAATTAGGCTGTTTGTTTAATAAAATCATCTAGACTTCCTCTACAGGCAGTGGAAAGAAGGAACTATCTTAGACATCTCTAGACAGACTTTCCCTCCGAGGTACCTGTTTCTACATTGACTATGAAAGGAGCAACTATTTTCCAGTAAAAGCCTGATTTTTAGACAACAAGATTTAGGTGAGATGAGTCCCTTTGTATTATTAGCTGATCTTCTATTTTTGTGCCAAGCTATAAAATGAATATATTAAATGAAGTTTGGTTCCAGGACTGCTTCTGTGGAACTCTGTTTACTTTCTTCCATCCCAATGGTTCTTGCACCAACACAACCATTGATATTTCTCTTCTGCCTGGTTGCCTATTTAACTCTCTATTCCAATCCTGTTGTGGATGAAACTCTCTGAATGTTCTACTGAAGCCTAGTTAGAGTATTCTATCCTTGCTGTCTAAAAAATTAGCTATCTTGCCAAGCAAAGATACCAGTTTAGCCTGTCATGAGCAATCCTTGGGAGTCTGTTCCATTTTCCTCACATAGCTCCGTGCTTTTGATAATTCCTGCCATCAAAATTTTTTTTAACAGTTTGCATACTAACGATTCCATATTAACACGTATTGTATCCCTCCTCTTTAAATGAACAGCATTGCATTTGTTTCCCTCATCATTGGATCACTTGATTGTGAGTGGGGATCTTTTTGTTTCAAGTCAGTTACGCTAGTCTGGCCGTTTCTGGGACTAGTTCATTTGCTGTTCAGGGACAGAGATCGTTGGCTGCAGTGGCTTCCTCTTCTGTACGTGTTCCTGTTGTCCATCCTGCAGTTTTGTCGACGCTCTAACCTGCCGTGATACTGAGGCTAAGTCTTCATTTACTACCTTTTTGCTTGTTCTTTCTCTGTTTATACTTAAGAGCTTGCTCTTCTTTGGTTTGACTTTGCAAAATTTACCTCACTTTAAGCAGTGGCAGTTGCTCGATAACCTCTGTGCTTCCAGACCTCCAAGATCCCACTTTTCTTGTAGATCAGTACTTTCATTCATCACTTGTGACCTCCTTCTCACTAGCCAGCTTCTATTTAGGTGGCCGTTCAATACAAGTCTGAATGTCCTTTCTGACAAGTATCCCCATGTGTGAAATGCAGATTGTGTGTTATTGTAGGACTTTTGATTTAAAGAAATTACAGTCTTCTTCCTCAGTTAAGTTCCTGAGCTTTTCAGTCAGTTCACATTGTTAATGGTTTCCCTCAGTTTCTCAAAATCTGTCATTTTTGAACTGAAAACCTTTGTGAAACATATAAATTATCAGGATAACAAGGTAGTAACAGGAGCAGACTCTAGGGTTTTTTTAGTTCATATTTTAACATTAAAACAGTGTAGGGATTAATATGCAGCACTGCTGATTTCACACTCATTCTTTCTGCTATTAGCTAAAGGATATTAAGGTGGCAAAAATATATTTTGGGTTATAATTTTATGCACAGTATGGATATTAAACCTCAATTTCCACTCAATTTTGATTGAAGTCTTATCCAATTTGTTCTTAAGGAAATGGAGATAAGTTTTAGCAAGCAGCATCACAAGAAATCTTAACAGTGCCACAAAACTAATATGTCTTCAAAGCTTCTTTAGGATTTAAACACTAATGAGTCTCTTGTTCAGACTGAGGAAGAAATAAATTACAAAGGTGACAAATTATTCAAAGCATTTGCAAAGTTCCCAACAGAAGCCTTGAAAACAGGGAACTGCACTATTAAAGAGAAAAAAAATGGTTCAATATGTTTCTGGTTTGTCTCAAAAGGAGATTTTACCATTTTCAGTGCAGATTATTAGCATTTAGAATTATCACATAAAAAAGATTATTACTGGATATGCGTTTTCAAGATATTTAACTAGAAATAGCAGATTTTTGGTAATAAGATTCTGAGACAAAGGGAATGCAGGGAACACACTCTGAACGTGCTGAGAGATGCTGCTGAGCTGGATTCAGCAAGAAAAGGAGACTGGGTCTCCTGTTGTGATCTGTTGCAGGTTTGTGTGAAGCAACCATGGGACTCTTACCATGATGCTGATTTTTCCCAAGGAGATTACAGCCAGATTGCAGTTCAGTGTTCATAGTGATGTTGCAGAGGTCAGATATACTTCTTACACTTTCTTTTGAATGTAAGCGAAAGAGGTAGGAACCCCTTAAGAAGAAGCAGTTTAAAAGTCCCAGATTTCCATCTTTACATATAAGTTAAGAAACTCTGTGAAAACACCTATCTTCCATGTAGCAACCAATGTGTATGCGTGGTTCTGGGATTCTTCTCAGTATGTATGTCCTGCTTGACCAACCTGATCTCCTTCTATGACCAGGTGACCCACCTAGTGGATGAGGGAAAGGCTGTGGATGTCTACCTGGACTTTAGTAAGGCTTTCGACATTGTTTTCCACAGCATCCTCCTGGAGAAACTAGCTGCCCGTGGTTTAGATGGGTGTACACTTTGCTGGGTAAAGAACTGGCTGAATGGCCGAGCGCAGAGAGTGGTGGTGAATGGAGTTAAATCCAGCTGGCGGCCGGTCACAAGTGGTGTTCCCCAGGGCTCAGTTTTGGGGCCAGTCTTGTTTAGTATCTTCATCAATGATCTGGATGAAGGGATCGAATGCTCCCTCAGTAAGTTTGCAGATGACGCCAAGCTGGGCAGGAGTGTTGTTCTGCTTGAGGGTAGGAAGGCTCTGCAGAGGGATCTGGACAGGCTGGATCGATGTGACGAGGTCAGCTGTATGAGGTTCAAAAAGGCCAACTGCCAGGTCCTGCACTTGGGTCACAACAACCCCATGCAAAGCGACAGGCTTGGGGAGGAGTGGCTAGAAGCTGCCCATCAGAAAAGGACCTTGGGGCATTGGTTGACAGCCGGCTGAACGTGAGCCAGCAGTGTGCCCAGGTGGCCAAGCAGGCCAAAGGCATCCTGGCTTCGATCAGGAATAGTGTGGCCAGCAGGAGTAGGGAGGTGATCGTGCCCCTGTACTTGGCACTGGTGAGGCCCCACCTCGAGTACTGTGTTCAGTTTTGGGCCCCTCACGACAAGAAAGACATTGAGTTGCTGGAGCGTGTCCAAAGAAGGGCAACGAGGCTGGTGAGGGGTCTGGAGAACAAGTCTTATGAGGAGCGGCTGAGGGAAATGGGGCTGTTGAGTCTGAAGAAGAGGAGGGTGAGGGGAGACCTTATTGCTCTCTACAGCTACCTGAAAGGAGGTTGTAGTGAGGCAGGTGTTGGTCTCTTCTCTCAGGTAACTAGTGATAGGACGAGAGGCAATGGCCTCAAGTTGCATCAGGGGAGGTTTAGATTAGATATTAGGAAAAATTTCTTTACTGAAGGAGTGGTCAGGCATTGGAATAGGCTGCCCAGGGAGGTGGTTGAGTCACCATCCCTGGAGGTGTTCAAAAAATGTGTAGATGTGGCACTTCAGGATATGGTGTAGTAGGCATGGTGGTGTTGGGGTGATGGCTGAACTTGATGATCTTGGAGGTCTTTTCCAACCTTAATGATTCTATGATTCTATGAAGATGTCGACACCCACTTTCATTAATTCTAGATGACTGTGCATCGCCTTGGTTTTTGTTTTCTGTCTGCACAAAATGCCTTTTACACAGACATAATATGGCTGACAGTCTTTCTTCAGGCAGCCACCCTTCCAGCAAATAACCTTTTTTTCGCACAGATCTCTTTTTCCATTTTGAGTACATTTCAATGACAATTCCCAGAGATTAAGTCTGCGCTTATAAATTGGAAAATTGTCATTGTTTTTGGAGTAAACTGGAGTCAAGACGTGACAACATAGAGGTACCAGAACTTAGTTTAAGTGAACAAAGGCAATGCGGAGCTCAGTGCAGCCTGCCACATCTCTCCAGGAAGCTGGGCAGCACACCTGGCTGGGTTGTTTCTGGAAGCTGAGCTGTGCAGGGTAAAGCCAGCTCAGGTGTGTCAACTATGATCTCCTTGTTGACAGCAGCAAAAATGGAACCACTGTCAAAGTGATCAAGACTTCTCATTCTGAAGACATTTTACCTGTAAAAAGGTTTCTGTGCTTGAAAGTGGCTAAATTTTTTAAGCTGTACCAGAAAAATATCTGGTAAAGGATATTACCTCTATCTACAGTTTGTCATCTTTATGTTACTGAAACAACTCAGCTACAGCAAACTACAGCTTTATACTTGGGCAGAAGTTGCCTATGTAAAAAGAAAGCACTTTCCCAGGCAGTGTGTTCTCAGTGGGTTCTTTTTAGTAGAAATAAAACATAACCAGTAGCAGACTGAGGTCAGCAGTACAGCAGGAAAGAGAACAAAGCAGAGAGGTGTGAATTTCACTAGGAGAAGAATCGTAAACTGTATCACTCGTTTCTGAAGATTTGCCTGTTTTTTTTTCCAACCATCTTTGTCTCAAATGAGATTCTATGGACTAGTATCCTTTTATTTTAGTGTGACACCGTGCACTGTAGAGGTTTGGTCCCAGGGAAATGTGCTGACACTGTCTGACAACATGCTGTGCAAAGAGTTAAACAAAAAGGGTATTACTGCCACATAAGCAGTTGGGGTGCCAGTAGTTCCAGAGGGTTTTGTATGGAAAAGAGAGAGGTACATCTTGTGTCATGGAGGATACATAATTTGTGGAGTGAGTAGGGAAAGAAGTGTATGTGTGGACACGTACGCACAGGACTTCATCAGTATTATTTATATGTTGTGTTTGGAGCTTCCCCACTTACATGTAATGCAACTGTCCCAAGCTAATGCTGATAAAGTACCACAGCTGTTTCTGGGACATTCCTCAACTGCGGAACACCCTTTCTGAACTCATTTGCAAGGCTCCCTCCCTGCATTCAAATTCCTCCTGAAAAGCCCCCACTCTTCTCTGTGATCTGTGGTACACAAGCTATTCAGTGAAGTCAAAAGGAAGAGAAAACAGATAATGGTCCATATATCTGATTGTTAGAAGTGTCAAAAGTGTGCTCTGCACACAGGTGTATGGGCGATGTGAGCCAGGAGCTGAGCTGATTTAAAGAGAGTACCTGCTGAAGTTTGCTGCGTTTGAATTGGACAACTTAAATATTGATACTACTTTAAGAAATGCCATTTTTTTGTGTAAACAGTTTCTTAAAAGGATGTAACAAACCATTGACTTAAACGCCTTTAAAGATTTATCTGTTCTTCATTTAATCCCTTGTCATTTTTTTTTTTTTATGAGAACTATGTCTGTCTGTATGCTTGTGTGGTTCCTAGTAAGTTGTAGTTGCTAATAGAAACAAATAATGCAAACAAAGTCATATACCAGATGGGAAATGAATCTGTTCTGCACATCCCATGATATTGCAGAGAAACTATTCCAGTGATGTTTAAGAGAGTTTGTAACTGTTCAGTGAGACAGTGATTTGTTTTTTGTATCTCCAGCAAAAGGGCCAAACTTCTTAGTTACCATCAATCCAATGAGATCTTGTAAGGTGACTGAAAAGTGGCTTCTCTGGGCATGTAGAAACCCGTATTTTGGAACTGTTTTAAGCTTGTGCTGTTCATCCCACTGGGAGAGGAGAGTTCCTGTTCAAACAATGTTAAGTTCTCATATTCTGGCCTGAAGGGATGCTGTCACAGGTGCAGGAGTGACTATTGCCTATTTGTGGCCTGAGCTGTAATTTCAGAGGCAAATTGCACAACTGAGGAAAAGAAGGAAACCTGCCTGAGATAGGTTGATGTGTTTTATAAAAGGGTAGTGAAGTAGCTCATTAATGTAGAAGTTAAAAACACTCCCAGCAGAGGAGAATTAGAAGCCAGAGTGCTGTCAATATTATGAAATAAATAATGTATATTCAATCAATTCAAGAAGTATAAACTCCACCATGTTGCACTTCATGTGCACAAGGTCCATTGTCATCCTCCAAATGCTTGTTAAAAGGCACATTCCCATATGTGTATTCCAAATGGCTGTAGCTGAGCAATATCTATTACAATGTCATGTAACCAGCCCAGAAGGCCTCTGTAGAAGCACAGGAAAAATGCTGTTGCCCTTGTTGTAACTCCTAAAATATAGATTTTTTTGACAGTAAAAAGTTTGGGGTGTGAGAAGAGAGAGAGACCAGAAAAAACAAAAAAGGCAACCAGAACAATCCAAGCCGAAGCAATGCGCTGGAGAAGGACTGAGTCATCTGTTGATGACAGAAATCATTGTGCAACTTCAGTGTTCACTGAGAACTTGATTAAGGCTAGGTCATTCTCGCTGAAATTTTCTAGACTGTGTTTTCTGAGCTGATTCCTGTTTTGAAGGAACATGGTAACCCCAGATGGTGGTTGACATGCTATTTCCCGCTCTAGTTAAACTTCTTCATTCGTCATTGAAAAGCAAATGCAGTTTGAGATGCGCTGGGCTTGCCTTCTGCATTTACTCCCTGATGGCTAGCTCTTTGCCAAGTTTTTTATTTAGCCTCGTACTTGACTCTCAGTCTGAAGTGCAACCACGCTTGGGTTCAGAGCCCTGTCAGGATGACAGAGGGTTCCTGTCTTCCCTGTATATTCACAGTATTGAAAAGGTAGTGAAGTTTTATTGCTTGAACTGTAGAGTTTGTGGTTGAATCTGAGAAGATGCCAGTGTATCAGGAGTTACAGTTAATAGGGAGTCTGTCAAGAGGCATAGGTTGTTTTCTGGTAAAGTCAGACGGAGTTCATACTGGTATGAATTTTAGTAGTATGGTAGGATTCTGTGTCCATATTAGTCCTGTAAAAGCAAGGGCTGTGCTCTGGACTGAGACCTTTGGAAATGTTGAGATATAAATAGTCAGATTCCCACCCTGAAGTCTTTGGTGGCTGAAGAGAAGACTGTACCTGTCTAGTGTAGTATCTTTGATTAAGTGCAATAGCAGCTTCTTGGAAACTGCAGTCAGGTGTCTTTGGCTGATGTTTTCCAAGAGCTGGAGATACTTCTTGCATGCAGAAGACCGTCAGGACTGCAATTCACACATCATATGGGCAGTATGAGGACTGCAGCTTATTGGGTGGTTTTTGAAGAAAAGTTTTTTTCATTTAATTTCACTAGAATTTGTGTGCTTGTCCAATGCAGAATGTTTCAGGGGCACTGTGTTGATTTCATGGACGATCTGCTAGAAACCCAGCAGATTGCTGTGACTCAGTCCTGCCTGTCACGTGTTTGCGTGCCCATAGCCTGTGGTTGCCATAAAAGGGGGCTGCCTTGGGCTATGCAATCCCCGAGTAGACCCTGAGCCCTGTCAGCCAAACCTCCAACAACCTGTTCGCTCCGGGCTCCTGACCTCTCCTTGAAAATACAGTAATGCACAAATGGATATGATCATCTAGGACATCAAGACCGTCCTAATTTTCACGGACAGTCATCCGTTTCCTCCCATAATAATCAAGCCCCACCTACAGCTAAGTAACTTTTTTTGGTACTTGTTACTCCTATTTAGAGAAGTTAAACAGATGGAGGCCTTCCAGTGCCCTCTTGCAAAGCAGACTTGTCATTTCTTTGATTAGCTCTATTCTGTACTTGTGGAATTTGATCTTTATGTTTCTGAAAGTGCCTGATGAGAACTGTACAGACCGTTCCAGATGAGGTCTCTCTGGGGCTGTGTACAATTAGCATTCCTGCTGGAAATGCCTCCAGAATAAATTCATTGACAGCTTGTATGCCCAAAAGGTGTGGCTGACCTTTGTGCATAAAACAAAAACTGTTATGAGGCCCAGATGAGACTTGAGCCATCCATCAGCTTTGCGTGTGAGTCTTCTTGAATATCACGAAACCAGATTATGGACTTTTTGATTGGGAAAGTAACTGTGATGGAGTAATGAGGGAGGAGTGTTTCACCTTTTTGATCTGAGGAACTTTTAAAAACAGGTTTTTCTTTCTGAAACTGAGAAAAACACAGACTGAAAAGTTGGCACAACTGAGTGAGGACTAGGAGTGATTTGCAAGTATCCAGATATATTCTTCCATCTGGTATTTCCACTTTATTTGTTTTTAATTAACAAGCAATACATAAGAATCAAAATAACATGTTTTCATCTCAACGCTGCTCATAATAGGATATTCGTTCCTGGTTATTCTTTTCCTACAAATAGTGACATGACTTTGGGGTTGTTTTTTTTTTTTTCCCTTTGATTGAAATATTTAAATATTGAGAACTTACTTTCTCACTTTTGCAAAAAAAATATGGAAATAAGAGTTGTGTTTTAAATTAATAAAACAGATAGAAACCTGCAGGCCTTGCAGCTGCATTCCATTGTGCTCAACAGGTATACTGTCTGTTTTCAGAACAGTAGCACACTCATTAAAGCAGTGAATAAGAACGTTTGCTGTATCTCTGTAAGCCTGGCAGCTCCCTCCCTCTTGTCAGCTCTTTATTTTGTGCTCTCTGTCACTCTTAATCCCCTGTCCTGCCTACTAAATTGCAGCTTCCTCCATTAATCCCCCTGCTGTGCAGTTCTCTCAGGTTTTTCTGAAAGGCTTTAAAGAAAATCCAAGTATCACACATATTACTCCCACTGCTAATTCAGTTTCTCCTCCTTTAATACTGCTACCTGCATCAGAAACACGCTTTCCTCTTTGAAGTATTTATCTGTTCCCCAGGGTGGATGGTTCTGCACTTTGATCATGGTCTCTTCAAATCCTTCACCTGTTTGCTAGCTCCTTCCAGGCTCCTTCAGGAGACGGGGTGCCTAGCTATAGGATGGCCTCTGTAACGCTGTGCTATTTGTGCTCATTTCCCTCTGGCCTTTCCTCTCCCTTTCCCCACAGCTGATTTTCAATTCTCATTTATTTCTTTTGCCCTCTTTTCTTCTCTTTTCTGCACCAGCTCACACACTGAGCGGATGCTCAAGCATGCCCTGCAGCCTCCCGTTCACGAAAGTCAGCCTTCAGTGGGAGCTGTGGAAGGTTAACACTACTCACGCCTGTGTTTCAGCTCTGGTGTCAAGTTGCCTTCTCTTGGGTGCCTGCACTGGGGTGTTGCCAGTCCCTAGGTCCTGCAGTCCTCCTCCTTCCAGACCAAAGCAGAGCTCTGTTTATAGGCACAGAGGCCTCAGTGAAGTGGAGGGGCTGTGCACTAACTCTTTTTTTCAGACATTGGAACAGGCTGCCCAGGGAGGTGCTTGAGTCCCCATCCCTGGAGGTGTTCAAAATCGTGTAGATGTGGCACTTCAGGATATGGTTTAGTAGGAATGGTGGTATTGGGTGGATGGGCGGACTTGATGATCTTACAGGTCTTTTCCAGCCTATTATTCTGTGATTCTTTTTGCCAATGATTAAGGCAAGGCCTGACAGTCTACTGCCTGACTCACCTGCTGCCCCTTGGGTTAATTTAAATAGTCTGGTGGGGAGAACATTTGCTCTTGAGCAACCTGGAAGAGAGCAACAGTTTCCTTATGCTATTGAAGAGCAGTCAGTGCACAGCTGGGAAACGCTATGCTTCTTGGAGGACAAGCAGGAGCTGACTGGGCAGGCTGTGACTCCTATCTGTCATTCCTTCCCCTGTAAAGCATGCCAACAAGGGATGTATCTTTCTACTCCGCTGTATCTTTCCCCTCCACTAACTGGAATGTGGCAACATCAGTCATGAGAGAATGTCTGCACAACTGGTAGTGGTCTAGTTCATGGGCTGGGGGAGGACAAAAAAATCACTGCTTGAATAATGTCCAGGGCCTCTGTCTTCCCCTGTGGCATGAACCCTCCATGTGTTTCATCCGCTACTGTTATGGGGGATCTGGTAACAGGGAGAATTGATTGTGGGTTTAGTCAGTGGTGCTTTTCACCTTCATACCATTTTCAATAAGTAATTCAAGTGGCAAGCTTAAACGTCCAATACTTTTTTTCTGGAGATCAGGTATTTGTTACATTTTGTAACCTTTTTTACTTGTAACTAGTTGGTAGCTATTTAGGTGGCGGCCAGCCTTGCATATTCATAGACCTGGTAACCAGTTGATGGCAATACAGTAAAGCAACATGTGTGCAAACTTAGAGTACTGTGTGTTTTCTTATAGAAAGACTATGTGCATCAAACTGCTTAATGTCGTCTTAATTTTATTATAAACACTTTTACTTAAAAAGCTCTTGTAATTAGATTCTCTTTTCTCCTTTGAGCCCTTTTTTCCCCTCTCATTTGATAAGAGAGACATCTAATTTTGAAATTCTCTGTAGTCCCCCTACTACAGCTAAAAAGCAGAACATTAACTATCTGTCAGCATATCTTAGTCTTTGGGAATAATTCAGTAATTATCTTCAAGTGCAGTTGGTGATGTTACACATTTGATGAAACACGAAGGAAAGTACTTTAGGGAAATAAAGCTTTCACTGTGCATTGTAGAATTGCAGGCAGGTTTTTTGTGGGTTTTATTACCTCTGGAATAATTGTGCTCTGCTTTTTATTGCAGTATCTACTAGAAATGAAAAGCTTAATTCTGCCCCCTGAACATATTCTGAAGAGAGGGGACAGTGAAGCAATAGCATATGCTTTCTTTCATCTTCAACACTGGAAAAGAGTAGAGGGGGCATTGAATCTCTTACACTGTACATGGGAAGGCAGTAAGTAATTCTCTTTCTTACAAAGGAGCTAATAAAATATTTTTATTGAATGTCATGAGAAAATAATAGCTTTTTGTGAAGTATGGTATGTGGGAATTTTGGAGGTCAGTTATATCCTCACCAGCACTGAAATATTTGAAATTCAAACTGAAAAGAAAAGCTTCATTTAGTGAGGAAAAAGGTTTTTGAAATCTTGGATTGTGTTTTCTGTATGACACTGAACAAAATTTCCCATCTTCTTTGTGACATATTTCCTTACTCATGGATAAGGGAATTAATATTATACCTTCCTCATTCCAGAATTGTAGAGATTTGTTTGTCATTATTTGAGTGCTTTGATACTGGGAAATTATGAAAGTGCCTTATAAGCAGGAAAAAAAACCAACAACAACATAAAATACTGTTTTGTTTTATACTGTTCATTAATATGTAATTGATAAACTGGAATGAGTCCAGTGGAGGACTACTAAGATATATAGGGGGCTGGAAGATGTGAAATGGGAAAAGATACTGAGTGAACTGGTTTTATTCAGCCTGGAAAAGACTTCTAGTAGGTAAAGGAGGTATCCAGTTGCTGTCTTCCTCCACTCAGTGCAGAGATAATATGAAAGACAGAGTCCAAGTCTTCTCAGAAGGGCACAGCAGAAAGACAAAAGGCAATAGACACAAGCCGCAGCAAGATAAATTTCATTTAGACGTGAGGAAAATGTTTTCAGAATGAGAGTGGTGATGCACTGGAACAGGTTGCTGGTAGTCTGCAGGATCTCCAACCCTGGAGATACTCAGAGCTCAGCTGGGCATGGCCCTAAGCAACCAGACCTAACTGTGAAAATAATCCTGCTTTGAGTAGGAGATTGGAGTCATATACTAATCTTCTAACCTAAATTATCTTATCCTGTCTTTGAGATGTGCTCTGTTCAGGTTCCAGAGAATTAAAAAATGCCATTTAGAATCAGCCTTCATGGGCTTTTTTTTAATGCAAATTTTTCTTTCTGTAATCCGGTTCCCCTGTTCTGCTCTGCTTTCTTCTGTTCTCTTTTAGCCTTTCCATACATTGGTATACCACCTTTTTTTTCCTTCCTCCATTTGCTGTTCTCATTTAGGTTTGTTGTAAAAGACACAGTTTGTCACCATGATAATTCTTACAGAAATGCACTTAATACCTCCATTGTAAAAGTGACTTACTGTCTCAGTCACTGTATTAAGTGGCCTGAAATTGCCTAATTTGCAGTGTAGGCTCCCTGAGGGAGCAATGGCTTTATTTCTAGGTGTATAGAATACCTTGCTCAGTAATCCATACAATTGCTGCCTGGGGTTTGCTCTGCTGCAATGTTCTCTGTCCTGCCTGCTTGCTCTTTTCCAGTCATTTCTCCCAGTCTATTATTTTTTCTGTCATAACTTCCTTCCCAGTGGCTCATTTTCAGTGGTTTGCTTTTACGTAGTGTTTCTGCCCTTCCAGATGCTTGCAGAAGTCCGTTAGCCCAAGGCCTCGTTATCCCATCATTATGGAGCTGTATTTGCAGGGAATCCTGAATAGATCTTCTTTTGCTTTGTCGGGGTAGGGAGTCCCTAAGGGGCTGTTTATGTGGGCCAGCTTTTGGCACAGGAGGCTGGCTGCCCTGCAGTCCTCCTGCCACGGAGGGAATCCAGTCATCTGTGCTTGAAGGCAGTGTAGGGCATTCCCATCCAGTGACATGAACAGATTCCTCTCCTTATTGCCTCCACAGCAATCTGAATATGTAATTTCTTAGCTAATATTTGTATAGTAGCCTGTAACGATGTAAATGATTATTGTTGCATAACCTGCAAAGAAAAATCTGTGATTCATTTTGCTCAGTAATTTCCAAGAGAGATGAACAGTGCACCAGTCCTCAAGAATTTGTTCAGATTTTGCTCACGCATAAAGATTCCCATGGGCTTTAATGGTTTCATTAATATCTAGTCCAATAATCATAACTTCTGGCCCATATCTTAGTCTGGGTAATATTCTTCGTGGGTGTAGTGAACTACAAAAGGTTTCCTTAGCATCTCTGTGCAATTGTAAGTTAAAACCACTGGAAACATGACAGAAAAATTAAATTTAATTAAAGACTAGTTCTACCCAACAGTCAACATACAGTATATGGTCAGTTGCCCTCTCTTTCTTGGTATTTACGTACTTGCCATGTCTTTAAAGTGTACTATTCTGTCAGTATGCTTAAATAACCACAAGTCTCACTTTAGCGGCTTATATGTAGGAATTTAATGCCTGCATATATACACTACTCAGTTTTGATATTGTGGGAGTTGGGCAGAATTAAGTACATGAAGTCAGTTATTTGGGGGTACATTGTGAATGCTTCCAAGGAGAATAAGGTCACTCCTAATTAATGCAGCCTATAATGAAATTTATGCAGAGATGTCTTTGTGATATTTTAAACTCCAAAATTCTCACTAGAGTGTTTTTCCCAAACTGCATTCAACAATGGAGAAAAGTGAGATTATAAAAATAATGATCATCATCGAACTGGAATGTTGGTTGTTTCCTGCTCTGTCTTCATTCAGTCAGTCAAAGTACGGTTTTATTCATAGTACAACTAAAAAAGCCCAGGTGACAGCACGTAAAGTGTTGCTCTGGGTTTGGTCCAGGTGTTCTGTACAGAAAGTCTGTAGTTTCAAGTGTACCTAAGTTTCAAAAGAGTCTGAGATGCTTGTTCGTCACTGTCAGTTCCTAAACTTGTGTCATGTTTCCTGTTTGCATGAAGAAGAAAAGCCTAGGGGGTTGCAGATGCTACGGTAGCTTTTACGGCGAGCACACGCTGAATGGCAAACTGCCTCTGTGCTGCCTGAATTGATTAATGTAAAGCAGGATCAGATGGTATTGTAAGTGTAAGGCAGAGAAGTTCCTACATAAACACAAACTGATACAGATGAACCAGAGCACTTTCTTCCATGGCTGGCAACATTGCTAAATAAACTGTTTTGCTGTCAATGTTCCATATTTGGTCTCCTGTCAAAGATGACTGTTTAGATTCAGCAAAATCTGTTCAGAGGTTTTTCACTTATTTTGTAAAAACAACATCTTTACCAGCCCTTTCTATTTTGATTAGAATATTAATACTACTGTGATTTGGGGTAAGGCAGAAGAGGCTTGATTGTTTGTTTAAATATTAAGCCAAATTGGAAGGAAACACTTGTGTTAGTGATTTTGAAATGATGAGCATTAAACATGCCTTCACCTATGCTTTTGTACAGACTTTCAAGTTTGTTGCATGTGAAGTTCATACAAGGCTTGTTCTATTTGTACTTGGCTTTTTGGGGTGCTATTGGAGAGGGGGGGTTTAATGTTGGAAGACCATTACGGCCCAGGTTTGTTCAGAATCTCTGAGGATTTCTGCCTTCTTTACTATTGTTTTGAACATAGTAATCGAGAATAAATACACTCATTCACAAAAAATACAGCTCACATTATTTCAAATGCAGTGTGCACAACTGAAAATATTTGGGTATTGTGTATTTTAAACCAATTCCTTGGTTGCCTTGTGAGCAAGAGATAATGGAGTGTTATCATGTGGCGGTGGGCTGTACCTGACATCTGAAATATACAGTGCTTCTAGGACATCTGTTGAGGAAAATATTGCTTCACTGACTGATGTTCATAGGAGTAGTGAGAATAACACGTTGATGACATTTTAACAGTGAGAATAATATATAGGATAATGGAAAAGGACGCCTTGATTGCAAAGCTATAATTCAGTCAAGTATTCTGATGTTTCCATAAACCACACTCAGATGGCCTATGACATCATCGCTGTCCAGATTTAGTAATCCATTTCCCTCCCTCTCTCTTATTATTTTCAATTTTAAAAATGCATAAGATTAAGTATTATTTAATCCATGACCTGAAGATTTATACTGGAAACTGGACTTGATCTGCTACATTTGAAAAGAATGCATGTGAAGAACCTGGATTTAATAATTCAGTATTAATCTTTGATTGCCAAATATAAAATGGAAACATGACTGTGTTGGAAAACTGGTTCTCTGAGCTTGAGTCATCAGTGTTACCTGGTTTGCTGGAGTGTGATGGGAAAAAGTAGTGTACTTTTTTCCATGCGAAAGTTCTGTTATGCACAGAGATTGCGAGTATTGGCCTGAATTCACAAGCTTGGCTGGTCATTTTTGTACGCTGTACCTGTCAAATACACTTCTTTGCCCTGAAATTTTAAGATTTTGCAGCCTAAAAGCCTAGGACAAAATGTGTAAGTTTGGCGATGGAATTGTAAGTACAATGAGCTCTGATCGTGCAAACATGTATGTATGTACTTGTAATGTGGTCTCTCCTGACGCTCATGAACGTTCTCCCAAGAATAAAAATAAACAGAAGTGTTTGCAGGATTAAAAGCTAAGTGTAGATTTCTATTTTCGTATTTTGTTAAGCAATTTATATGCTGATTGCACCCAAATATATACGTTATGTTTTATCTATGTTTATTTTTCAAAATTGTAAATGTAGTTAAGTATGTCCAGTGACTGCCGCACTCACAGTAACGTGTGCACGGTGTTGTTTTCTTTTCAGCTTTCAGAATGATCCCCTATCCACTGGAAAAAGGACATCTTTTCTACCCTTACCCTATTTGTACAGAAACTGCAGATAGAGAACTACTACCATGTACGTTCAGCTTTCCTCTTCTTATTGTTGACATCAAAGAATCCTTTACCTGAGTCTTGCAGCACTGCTCTCCATTGATGCCTTTTAAGTTGCATACACTGGCTTAGAATAATGGGATTGACAGTGAGTCTCTGGAGCTCCCTTGATGGTTTAAGAGGCAGCTCTTAGCCATAGTTTATAATGATTAGCTGTCCTTATTGTTGTTGACAGGGTAGGGACAGGGAGACACATTACTGAGGAGATATAAATCAGTTAGTTCTTGCTATCCTTTCTTGCCAAGACACTGGAAAATGTGTCTGATGTTTCATCTAGGGTAACATCCTGTCAAACCAAAAGCACAGTGGCACAGCCTTGTTAGACACGGTAGCTACTGAAATTCCAAGGCAAGATGAAACCTGCTGGAGGATGGCTGGATCATTAACGCAGCTGTTATTCTGACAGGTTATGCTGACATCTTCTGAAAAACAGTCTTAAATAGAAAGAAATGGTTTTCTTCGTGTAATAGTGTGCGTGCTATTATGAAAAGATTGATGTGAAATTACCTCAGTCATTTATTATATATGTTTATGGCATGTATGCGCAAAGTGCCAACAGTGTTCCCAGTGCTCACAAGATACAGATGCAAAGACAGATGCAGCCCTTGGGAAGCGTTACAGCCCAGGCTAATGGGACTTCTTGCAGTGCATGCAGTGAAAGCACGAGAGTGCAGAGGAAGAGCCAAGGCAGCCGATCTTGTAAAGACTTATGCTTCATTCCCACGTGTTTTGTCGCTGAAGTCAGTGGGACTTTGTGTGAACACAAGTGGAACACACGCAAGTACGGTGGGTTTGCAGGGTCAGGGCACAGGAGGCAAACACAAGTCGATGCAAGGAGGGAGATTCTTCTCTCACCTTCTCGATCCTGGAGAAGGAATAAAGAGAAATCAGTTCTGGAAAAAGTAAAATGTAGCCTGCTTCTGTTGTGAAGGCCAATTCTGAGGGCATTTGCAATCTTTGTAGTCTTACATTCAGAACCTCTCTGATTTGGGCTGAAAAAATGTGTTGCCACTTTTTATAAACCTATGTGAGTAAACATTAGGTGAGAATAATACAGCGAAAATCCACTTGTTGCGAGTCTCCCCTTCACAGTACATTCTCGCTGATATTACACAGAAATCCTTGGCAACTGACAGTATGTCCCCACCCAATTATAATCACCCTAATTACAACAACACCTCTTAGAGTGCTCTGCTTGCTTTACTCCAAGGGATGCTGAGCCTAGGAGGGTGGAGTGTCAGGAGATTCAGGAATGACAGTGTCATGCAGAATAGCTCAACATTCTCTTTTTAGATGCAAAACTAACTGTTCTTGTCTAATGTTAGAAGAGACTCTTTAACAGCATATGCAGACAGTCGTGCTCTGCTCTAGCAGTTGTAGGAAATGCCTTTCACTGCAAAATCTCTTGGGTTTGAGTAAGGAAGGGTTTAACATACCGTGACAGACACAGGTTGGTTAAAGCGGGTTTGCATGCCTGTCCACACCCTTGAATTGCGTCTGTTTTAAAGGAGAATCAGCTGGAATTGTATCAGAACACTAAGATCTGATAGGCTCTCTGAATTAAAAATGTCAATAACAAAACTTTTGCTATCACTGGATAACAGACCAGAACATCAAGTTTGAGCCTGTGTCAAAAGCAAGTGCAAAAAACTGAACATAGGCAGTCTTAGACTTAGGAAGTCCATGGTCTGGTATTTCCCAATCTCTAAATTTGATTTAAATCAGAGAAAAGTTATAAATTGTCTGTGTTTTTCTTTTTAAACTGAATGAATTAGCAGACCCAAAAATCATACATATTTGCAGTTTGTAATATTTTAATTTAAACTCGTGCGACTTCCTGCTGTTGGTTTTGGAAACCACTCTACTCTGGAGGAATCTGTCATGTTGCTGGACTACTCTGTGCTGAGCATTGTCTGCAAGTACAACGAGGAGAGAGCTGTTCACTGAAGCAAAGAAAGTGGGCAAAATGAAAGAATAATGTTTTGTGTGTATAGATGGTCATAGGATTTGAGTATATGGGAAGCCTTGAGGTTGGTCCTATACGAGAAAAAATGTTTCAAAGTTTGCATTGATTGTGACTGTGTGGACTGAATGAGTGGAGCAGACAGGTGAGAGTTCACCAGAAGACCTTTTGCCAACCCAGCCAAATTTTCACCTTGAACCTAAGCCACCATGAAAGTTTAAGGGATATATTCTTCCACTGAAATACTTACTACCCTCTTCTGACCCTGTTAGCCTTCTCGGTGCTGCTTTCTCCAAAGCCCAGTGAGGGATTTTTCATACCAGAGTTGAGGAAATTTCTACATTCCTTTTAGTGTATGCTAACAAACACCTTAACAATTCACTATTAATTTAAAGTTCAGGTTTTAACACTTTAAGAAGTTGTTGTGTTGTTACAAGTACACAGAGAATTCTGAAAATCTGAATTTAAAGTGCATGTTTATATGTCCTACTTTCAGGGTCACCTTTCTTGGTTCTGCAGCTTAAAGCGTCAGAATTTACTGTTACAACGGCTGTAGTTTTGATCTACAGCTGTGCTTCTGCAAGGTTGGTCTCCCTGCTGCTCCTGGCTGCGTGTTTCTGCACTCTCTATGTATCAGCCTTAGCAAACATGCAGCCACATGGCTAGTCAATGACCTGCATAAAAAATCCGGGTGTTTTATTGGTGAGTTAGTTTTCTGGGGTTAGATGTTGCCCAGCTGTGTTATGGTTAGTGCTGACACAAGGAAGGCAAAAGTGGCGTGTACATAGGACCAGAGTAAGCTAGAAATAGGATCTTTAGGTGAGAATTATTTGGCAGCGAGATGACTGACACAACAAAAATGTTGACCTTAGATGTTTCAGACCGTCTATGTGCTGCTTCCTTCAAAAGCATCTTTGGGTGCCTCTGGCTGTTTAAACCATGTAAGAATATTGGTTTGGTTTTGGTGGTTGTTTTTTTTCAAGTATAATGCATTCCCCTTCCCTTCTTTTTTTCTACAGCATTTCATGAAGTTTCAGTTTACCCCAAGAAAGAGCTTCCCTTCTTCATCCTCTTCACTGCTGGATTATGTTCCTTCACAGCCATGCTAGCCCTCCTGACACACCAGTTCCCAGAGCTTATGGGGGTCTTCGCAAAAGCTGTGAGTATTCTCTGCTGCTGCTCTCTTCTGGTAAATAAAGACACAGATGCAGGAAGAGCTGAACTAAATATTGCTGAGTATTAAATATCTGCATATTCAGTAGTATAAATAAAACATCAAAAATGTCTGAGCAAGGGGACGTTTGAACAACTGTTAAGGGAACTAATCAGTAAACCACAGTACTGGCTGGCTTCTCTGGTTTGTACGGCCCTTTTGTTTGGCTAGATCTCTTGTGAATTTGCCAAAAAAGGCTTAGTGGGAGAAGGGAATATCTGTGTTTTCATATATAATCTGACAAAATAATAATATGATTTGCAGAACCCCTCTTGTTTTGTGTAGAGCCATAATGACTGTGCCGTGCTTTCCAGTGCAATAGAAACTATTAGTATGAGCAGAAATAGAGTGTATGGTTAACCACAGCAAATTTCTGCGTTCTTTCCCCAAACTGCCATGAAGGAAGTAGTCTCACGATTTCCCTCATAATTTTTTTTTTATTATTTTGTTTGTTTTTCCTGAAGTCATTGAAACACACGATCCCTGTTTGGGGGCTCTTTCGATGTAGTCTGGTTTTCTGATACCATTACAGTTAATGACTCTAAATCTGTCTCTGTTAGCCTTGTTCCTGTGCCTGTCCGCCTTGTATCCTGAACAAAAAGTGTGTCTCAAACTGGCAGTGTGATGAGATTTTGTACTTAGTGCTCCTGCTACAGGCAGTGAGCTACTGGAATTGGAGAAAATTGGTAACGTGTTTGCGTGGGCCTGACTCACCTGGCTTTGGTTGGTGAGTGATGGTGTGTTAGTAGCTGTTTCTCCATGGTTTGGAGCTTGCAGGTTCCAAAGCCACTTGAGGAGTATAGTCAGACCAGACGGATCTGTTTCCCTGCTGTGTAGGTGCAGCTGCCATTGCTGTTGATAGAATAGATTCCCCAGGACTCTGCACGTGGTGAAGAAGTTCTGCATATCAGAGAAGCTAAAGCTCCTAGTTAGTAAAATAAGCACAAATAGAATTGAAATGTGGGCTGCATTATGTGCATAAAGCTGGCAAGGTTATTCAAGATCTCTTAACCTGTATGGATGCAGTTACTTTTTCAGTTAACATGTATTGTGACTTGTTTTATCTATATCTTCATCTTCATAAACTACCACATGCAGCTGTTGAGTTGTTGTTGCACATGGGAGGGGCAGAATTTAAGCCTGTGACATTCATTTAGTCCCTTGTAGAAGGGTTTTGATTCAGAATACTCATTTTGTTGTCTCCTCTGGGAAAAGTAGCCCAGGTGTATGACACTGAAGAAAATCATGGCAGACATCTCTTTGAAATGCAGCTGTATCAGAACAGAGTAGAAGAGGTTGGCCAGCCCTGGCTCCTCCTTTCACTTTTAGGGAAGATTGTTTCATAAATAACTAGAAGATGAATGCACTGACTGTTGCTGTAGTTATGTGCATTGAATTACCTGTTTCTGCATGGTTGGTACTCGTCGTGATGTGGTAGATTACACTGTGAAACTGTGCACGTATGCTTTAATTTTGATGGGTCAGAATTATTCCTTGTCTTATGCCTGCCAATCCCAGAAGCATTGCACAGATATAATATCACCATCATGGCCTAGGCTTAGGTTACTACAAATTGATATTTACCATATTTCACAAAAACTGAATAGGTTAGCATGGGTGGGTGTTGGGAACTGGCTTTGACCTGTCCTCCAGGTAGCATCTTCTTGCACCTTTTCCATAGCCTGTTAACACAGACACTGGGTTCTTCAAGGCAGAAAAAGCCCTTGAGCACTGGGGACCTCTTCCATGTGTGAGACTGCCAGAGGTGGCCTGTGCCCCCGTGACAGTCCCTTAGGGCAGCCCGCATTCCCCTGCTGGATGCAAAACTCAAAGGTATTTTAAAGCTACTTTCCGATTCTGGGAGGTTCAGCACAGGATGGAGTTCACCAAACTGCATCAGTGCACCCAGGTTTTAGAGCCAGAATCTGCTCTGAGCGCTGCCTGCCAGCTCAGCGGCAAGTTTAGATACTCCCAACTGCATCCAGCCAGTTCTGCAGCGTTGTACCTGCAAGTAAGCTTGATTTTTCCCATAATGAAATTAAAAGAATCCAGTTCTTCTTTGATAGTTTTGTCAGACTGAATATAAGTAACTTTAAAATGACAGTCGATCTTAGCATTTTCACTCAGTTAGGGAGGAGCGTGTTCATAGCTTGTGGTTTTAATTTTTGCTAGGCTTTCTAACAAAAGGCTTTTGGAAGTCGCTTAAGAGATAGATACAAGCAGAACAAAGTTCTGATTGCATGGCTTGGATAAATTGTCAGCACAATGTTAATAGTATCGAATTTCTTTCACTGTCATGCAGAAATATAATAATATCTGGGAAGTCGTTAAAAATATGTAAGTTCAGGTCCTTTCATAATGTGGTAGCAATAAGAATGTATCAAATAAAATTGAGAGTTGTATTAACAAGGAGGTCACTATTTAATCAAGTCAACGGTTGTGTCTGAAAGCGTAGTGTGTAGCTCAATTTTTAAAATTAGTGAAATTTCGGAAAGACCAGTTCTCTGTTTTGATCCCGTTATTTGCCTGCTGGGAACTGTCCCTGCCCTGTGCTGTCCCCAAACTGCCTGGGTTTTGTTGAGGAGCGACTGACTGGCACGGGCCAGCACTGTGGCAGGAGCCGGGCTGGCAGTGGAGGAGCGTGGTTGGGGCCAGCTGGCACCCCGCACTGTGCCGCAGCCCTCCTCACTGTGCGGAAGGGGGCAAAGCCCAGCTGCCCCGGCTCCCTCTGTAGCTTCAGGCAGAGAGGGAAGGGGCGATCTCAAAGGGCAGTTCTGGGCCTGGAATGAGTAGAATTACCCTCTGGAAGTGCCTCTCTTCAGTGACCTCAGGGAGACCAGACCCTCACGTTTGCATCCTTGAAGTGCCTAAAGATAGGGGACAGGTTCAGAACATAAAAAGGGATATAAGTGTGTTTGTATATGAAGTCTGATGCTCTCTTTTATCAGGAGACGACTTCTGGGCAAAAAGAGAACACACCTAGCATGAGATTTACCTTAATACTGACCTGCCAAGCAGACTTCACATACACATCGGTGCAGTAAGCGGAGTTTGTACGTTTTGTGCTGAGCGCAGAGCAGTAACTGAAGCACAGACTTCTTACAGCTCTTTGCCGATCAGTTCCAGACAGAACTGTTTATTTTTAGCAAAGTCACCTGAATGGTTAGAAGCCACCAGGTTCAGAGTCTCGAGGTGGCTGACTTTGCATATCCATGTCCTGTCCTGTACATGTATAGGGCCCCAGTATGGCTGTATGTGATGCGTACAGTTGAACTGCAATTAATGTAAAGCAGTTAATACATATTTCCCAAAATTTGGGGAGTGCTTGAAGTACCTGAGTTCTGAAATGTGTAGCTGGCAGTATTTTTTCCTGTGATAAAATGGTCTCTACTTGTTTGATTTTTGTCATATATGCCTGTCTCAGCATTAGTAAATTGAAACCTCTTTCAGCATTGCCAACCGTGTTCTGTAATGGAGGGAGGAGGATAAGAGAAGTTCCAGTTAGTGGTGCCTCAGTGTATAGAGCAATCTGTAGATAACCCAGAACCATTTCAAACCTGAACCTAAAAGACACACTTTTTGTCTCTGCAAGGTGGTCTGACAGATTCTGCCGTTACAAAAAAGCCTCTCTTTCCCTGCAGTTTGGTTTGAGCTTTTAGTGGCTTCAGTGTAAGCCTGAATCGAGGATGTGAGATCTGTGAAAACTTTTGTAGTTCGTCGCTTTGATCTTCATAAAAATGGAGCTCTTGCTTTCTTTACTGCAAAATCCAGAAATCTGTGTATAAGGCTCAGAATTTGGCAGAAAGTCTTTATTACGTGAATTACACAATTTCTGTCATGCTGGAGGATTTTACAGAGGGACACAGCGAGACTTTCTTGTCTTCTTGGACAGCTTTCTGTTGAGGTGTATTGTCTCCTGGGCTTTGATCTGAATGTGTATCTATCTAATTTCTTTGCAGTTTCTCAGCACCCTCTTTGCCCCTTTAAATTTTGTGATGGAAAAAGTAGAAAGTATCCTGCCCTCCAGTCTGTGGCACCAGCTGACGAGGATCTGAGGGAGCACGCCCGCTGACTGACTGCCATGACATCTTCTGTGCCAACTTTTGTTGACGACAAGAAAGCATGATAAAAAAGGGAAGCAGTTCTAAGACTTAACTCTTCATGGATTGTCTGTTCTCATATAAAAACTGTTTTTGTTGTACAAAATACATTGATGTTAGGTTCTATTATATTTTGCCTTCAGAAGAGAAAAACTTAAAAATAAACTTTTGTGTATTGCAGCATTGCTGTCTTTTGGCTTCTTCTTCAAAGCTCGGAATGTACTCTGTTCTTCAGTATGTGTGTGGTGTATCTGCTAGGGTTTGGTGTTCCATTCAGTTAATGAAAAAACACTAATAACTTTACAATTAAGTAGCGGTATCACTGCCTTTGCTTACAGAGTTCAATTGGGGTGATGCCCTTCCTGCTAGAGACAGTCTGATGAGGCTTCTAGACAGTTAAAGCTCGTGCTTAAAGCAGCTTTAGGCTCTCCAGGCAGTTTGGATGGCACGCTGGGCATCCGATTCCCATCCCTGCACAGAGGTCAGTTTTATCCTAATTTGAGTTTTCAAAAAGTCCGCATACTTTATGGTTTTCCCACTGTTATTTCAAGTACCTCCAGCAGCTCCATGCTTTGCTCTCTGCAGAACAAAGCATAAGTAACGGCAGAGAATTCAAGGCAAATTTAGCTGCAATGAGTGATCATTGCACGCATGCTCTTACGTATTTCTTGCTGAATTTTTGTTGCATTACTATTACTTTCCAAGTATGAAAAAGCAGGCACTTTTTGCTGTACAGATTAAATATCAGCATTATAAACTGTTGCTTGAGACCAGAAGCTCATTAGCAAAATTGGTTTTAGTTCATGCCCAATTAATAGAAATGTTGGTGTTTTGTCATCAGTGCTTACCTCAGGAAATCTTACCGTTGCCAGTTCAGCTGTGCGGTACCGAAAATGCTGAGCAGCTCGAGGGACTGCGATCACCAGCAGATCGGTTTGTTTGTCAATGAGGAAATGATGAAGCAAAGACAAAACTCCCATTATTGGAGTTGGTGTAAAAAGAGTTTCTTAACAACAGGTGATGCATTACGTTATTTTTTGCCCTCTTGATCACAGATGTGCCTGGCTACGTAGAAGAAAGAAAGATTTTTTTGTCCAAGTGAGCAACGGTGTTGCATTAAAGCAAGCATTGCTGTGCTATGAGGGAGAAAGACAGCCCCACACCAGGAGAAATCACTGTGAGGACGAGACCCGAGGCGGGACACAGCGATCAGAGAGCCCCGTGGCCAGATGTTAAAACTGGTGAGACGTGCCGCTGTTGGGGATTTCCGTGCAGGTTTTCCATCTCTGGCCATTATTCCTGCAAAACAATTCGCTGTAATGTTGAAAGTAGCGTGGCTTGCATTTAGTGTGGGATGCAGCGTAGGATTAGAGGGAGCGGATTGCTAGTGGGCAGCACGTGGAAGCGTGAAATGGGCCAATATTTGTGTTCTTGGCTTGGCATTCGAATTGCTAGAACAGGCACAGAGAACACCTTCATAGCAGGTGCTCCCGTGTGCCTCCAGATGCCGAGCTAGGGATAGCCACAGTCACTGGTTTGCTTACGGCAGCGCTGTCAGAACTGGTCAAGGTTTGGTGACAATCAAAAGGTTCAGGCGGGGTCAGCTCTTGTTGTCCTGTGTCACTTACTCCCAGCCACCTCAAAAGCCTTTCGAAGTTCCGTTATAGGTACGCTGGGTTTCAAAAGAGCGAATGGCTGTGGTTAACAGTCCCGACACGGGTTTGCCTGTCAGTGTATATCTAGCTATATACAGGCGTCCACGTTTGTCAGCAACTAAGGTACTCGTTAGCCTCTTGTCAGAAGAAGAGATAATGTGAATTACAATCTGTGTGGGAGTTATTACCTGCGATAATCTGACAAAAAGGAATGCTTAACTCCTAGAAGAATCAGATCCTTCTCTTGAACTGTGGGGAGCTTTTAGGAACTCAAAAATATCTTTGTAAAATTCTCTTTCTACTATTTCTAGTATCTGTCTCCCTTATAAGCTGCAATGAGCCATGGATTTTATCTAGAGAATATCTCTTTAGCTGTAATTGTAATTCTAGGCATCTGGGAAACACGGCAAGTCAGACAAAAGGATTTTCTTCTTCATCGGGCAGAGTTCGTTGCCTCAGGCTTTTCTGCCTCCAACATGCTTCCTCTGAAGTTCAGCGTGGCTTGGATCAAAGGGCGGGCACAGCCCGTGATTATGATGATGGAAAGCCTCTGGCGGAGAGGAGCCTGCTGGAAATTCGGTTCAGATAGTAACTCTTCCAAATCTTCGGTTTGCAGATTTATGGAGAGGAGGGGGCTTTCTAAATCCCAATAGTCACAGTTCCTGGGTGGTTGTTTTTTCTTTAAAGACAACCTGATACAACTGGGCTGCACACGCTGCTTTTTCAGCGCCATAGCATAGAAGTCTTTACCCCGGGAGAAACAAAGAAAGATACTGGGATTTTTTGTATGTTGCAGAAGCTTACGGGAGGTGAACACCCAGAGGCAGCGGCGCGCCCCGCGCACCCCTCTTCACACCAGTGACACTGTCACCCCATGGAGGCCTTGGGAGCCACCGCCGCAGCAGTTAAAACACCCCATGTTTGTGATGACAGCCCACCAACTGCTGTCTTTCAGATGACACCGAGTTCATCTGTGTCCTTTGAAGTGGCAGGAGAAATGTGCGGGCTCTCACCTGTGGCCACAGAACGGCCGTGCCCTCAGAGGCGGCTGCCACCCACGCGGGAAGGCTGTAGCCCTGCCGAGGAGGCGAGCAAGCGCTGGTCGGCTTCGCCACGCCGGGTTAAGAGCTGCACGACCTTCACCAGCCCTCAGCAAAACATTGGTTTCTCCTTCGCCACCATACGCCGCGTCCGGCGAGAGGCCGGGCACGAGGCCTTGCTCCCATCGCGCCTGCCTGCGGAACGCAGGTGCCGCCTGGGCCTCCGGCCTGCACCACGGCAGCAGAAACGCGGTATTTTATTCCTAATGCACCTCTGCAAAGAAGGTTGCACAGGGGCTGGGAGGCGAGGGTGAGATGCACAGATTGGGTTTAGATCATTTTGCAGGGAAAAAAAGCAGCAACTCAACAATCTCTTGAGCTACAGTGCCTACATGCCCTAACGTACACCGCTGTTCCTGGGTCCTTCCCATTTTCCATGAGGTAAAAGAAAATGGCACTTTTTTTGTGAGTTTTTTTTCCTAAAACAGCTCAACACGCTTTTTAGGGTTAAGTTTGTTGAAAATAGCTGGGAGGGAGCAATCCCAGAAAGCTTGGCAGGCTCACTGCGTTTCGGAGCGCTGCTAGATTCTGATTTCATGCAGCAAAAGGAAAGGGAACTCCCTCAAGAAAATTGGACTGCATATTTAAAAAAAATAAATAATCCTGCAACCTTTTGCCTCAGCTAACATTGTTCTGACACTGAAGTGTCTACCTAGGGACAGCTGTTTCCTCTTCATGACTAAATACATGAATAAATCTATTCCATAGAACAAAATATAGGATTATTTCATTTGCCTTGCCTGATGTCTGTTTCTTCTTTTCTTTTCCCCTTTTTTTGAATTTATTTGATTAGCTGAAGGTCACGGCGGTGCCTTTCCTAGCACTATTTACATCTCTGAGCGTCTTTTCCCACTAAGAAATAGCAAAAGCTCCCAGGAGTGCTTTCTTCGTGGAAGAAGTGGCAGAAATGCTTACAGCTGTCAGAAGCTTACCTTGAGCTCTTTTCTTTAAAAAAATTCATAAATACAGCAAAAAAATGGAATCAAATAATTGGCCAGCTCAGCTGCTACACGTTTGCTGTGCCACAAAACATTCTGGTTTTCCTCTGGTGAAGCAGGTTTGGTCGGGAGGTTGCGTTGCAGCTGATTAATGCAGCACTTGTGTGGAACATAGAATCCAGCCTCCTGTGTGGACCTTTGGTGGGCCCACTGCTCAGCGGGTGGGGGACCTGGTGACAAAGGACCCCAAGAAGGCCAAGGTACTCGATGCCACCGTCTTCCTGGTCTGCGTGGTAGGACCAGCCTTGGGGAACCACAGTCCCCTGAGACTAGCGGCACGTCTGGAGCAAGGAGGCCTGCCTTGGTGGAGGAGGAATGAAAGTTCTGCCTTCAATACAATGACAGCAAAACACTTTACCTGGGACTGCAGAATTCAGGTGGGTTTGTTTTCTGACGTGTTAACCAAAAGATAGGAGTTAAGAAATAGTTTCTATTAAACTTCCTAGAACAAGTTCCCTTCTAAGAATGGGGCTTCCTTTTTTTACAGAACATTGAAATATTTTCTGCATTATTACATGGTGAATCTGTAGGCTGCTCAAAGGGTCCCTCAATCTTTCAAAACACCCGGTACAAAAAAGAAGTTAAAAATATTACACTGCTTTTAAGTTCTTTAAGGCTTGAAATGTGATATTGCTCAAGATGTGAACTACACACGGATTCAATTTCACAATGAAGTCCTAGTAAAAACTCTCCTTGGGACTCACCTTTAAATACAATTAGGTGTGAAATTTTCCTTATCCAGCCCAGAGCCAAAATTGCCAACAGTACAACCTCCAAACTGACTGTGCATACCTGCGTGTGCGTGCAGCGCGCACACTGGACACCAACACGCTGACAGGGCTGTTCCCGCCAGCGCTGGTTTATACCCAGAAGCATGATAATTCTTACTTCTAGCTGTGATCATGACATTAATGCCATCTACAGTAACTGAAACGTTATCTTATTGTCCCAATAAATACCTTTCTGGATCCTCCTAATCTTTTAATGCCAGCTGCGCCTGCTGCAGATGGCTTGCCCATTATTTAATGATACAGACTTTTTCCAAAGCCTTTCAGATGTAAATGACTGCTCTCTCAAGACCAATGAATGCAAAAAAAAAAAACCCCAATTCTTTTAAAATATTCTTTTTTTTAAAAAAAGAAACATAACCAGCGTACTCTCTTTATTGCCATGGTCTGCTACTTGTATATTACTTTTTCATGCACTGTTTGTACCCACTAAGGTTCCACCAGTCTTTTTTCATTTTCATATGGAGATTTTACCCGCATCTACAATTCTGTCAGCTGTTCAGCCTCCTTTTCCTGCTTTATGTTTTCATTACGTTGCCTGTCTTCATGGGTGCTTTTCCAGAGCCTTATCAGACTCAGTGGCTCATCTTTCATCTTGGCTCATTTGCTGGTCTCTGCTCTGAGGAGAGACGGCTGGCCCCTCTCTGACCCGGCTGCGATTTCTGGACCTCGCGAGCCTGCGCATTGTTCCAGGACTTCACTGTTCTGTCCCGATCCCAGGCCAGTGACCTGGCACAACCTGTAACTGCCTCCATCAGAGGCCAATGCGCCCTTGATCGTAGGCGTGAGTTTGTGCAGAAAGTAATCAGTGAAAAATCTCACTTGGAAGTCCCCATCTGAATGGAAAGTATAATTCTGAATTCATTTAATAGACTTATTAAAAGAACATAGAAGTTGATAGCTTCTTTAGAAACCTGCTCATTACTGAGACAAGGTGTCTCCTTCTCCATCAGCTTTTTGCAGACATTCCTCTGCTTATTCAGTAAGTGAAAAAGAAAAACCCTTATCCTCAGGTAGTTGAGTGTCCTACACCCAGCTCTCACCAGGCTGAGAAACAAGTCTCGTCTCTTCTGTCCTCCAGGTCACAACACACCTCAGCAGATAATATTAATGACCTTTCCAAAGCTTTTAAGGCAAGTGTTCACAAACGTATAACTGACATTTGCTTTGACTCTTTAACAGTTTATGAAAATGCTGTGGTTGAACACATCTCCTGCAGTTTCCTTTGCATTTCGCTGTGGGCCATTTTCTGTCCCACAGACAGCCGTAGCATGCTAACGGTGGCCGGGATGGCCTCAGGTGGCCACCTCACTGCAAACACCAGCGCTCCGGGGATGGCCAAACACCCCTCCCGTAAAGCCTTTCTCCCGGCCTGGCCCCAGATTTTCTCTCACAGAGGCACTGCCAGGCGGTGCTCAGCCTCCTGAGCACTGCAGTAGCCAGGGCACGACAGTGGCCAGCACAAGATCCTTTGGAAGACGCTCGAGCAAGCTCAGCCCGCGCAGTTGTGGTGGTGGCCTTGTACGAAATGCCCCACCTTTGCGTCTTGCTGAGTTCCTGATGGCAGGAATGAATCGCCGCAAGGAGTCCGGAGGAGAACTGCGTCTCGGTTGGAAGAGTCCCGGCAGGAGTACGTCCTTCCAGAGCGGCATCGTTTTACGCGCAGAGAACTCCGCAGCAGCGCTGTCATGCAGAAACGGGACGTAAATGCTGCAGAGTTTGTATTAATTACTCAGCAGCTTCCGTGCAGCGGAAGACAAAGGCAAAACTGGCACAGAAGTAAAGATGATGTTGGGTGCATTCCCTGCACGGCCCAGGAAGGGCGAAGGCCGCGGTCCTCCAGCATCAGTAGCCTGTGCATCAAGTCCGGGAGATCCAGCCAGCGCTCTTCGGCGCTTTGCAGGTGTGAATATCTACCACTTCTAGGCAGTCCTGGCAGCGCACAGCACAACACCAGTGGAATTTGCACTCGCATTTTGTCATTCTGCTGACGCGGGAGGTGTCGTAGCCTCTCCCGCAGCACATCACTTCGCAGCTGTCCATGCCGCGGGAGGTTTGGTTACAAACCCGACCGGCTGTCCCGAGGGACCCTGCAAAGGAGAAACGCAGGAGAGGTCAGGAGGTGGACTTTAAGGAAGGACAGGAAGCATATGAAAATAGGTATAGGAGCCATAATTTGCAATGCATTTGATCCTTCAATGTCACGTCAGCTGGGATGCAATATATCGAGCCCGCTGCTCGGAGCTCTGCAGGGGAAAGGGCTGGGAAAGAGGAGACCACTGAATTCGGCGGCTGTGAGGGGCGCACCGGGCATAGCAGCCGTGCTGCCAGTGGCTCAAGTCTCTGCAGATGCAGGCGCAGAAGCACCCCAACTGCTTGGCATCGCCGCAGCATCCACCCACGGCCCCCTGCGTCCACCCTCGGCCCCCACGTTCACCAGTTCGGGTGGCAGGTGAGGTGCGGCTGCTCTGTGCCATCTCTCATCTCCACAGGGTAAGTACTGAGGGTTCTTCTCTTTCGATAGAGATTAGAAGAAACTAATTTGCAGCCTGCTGTGGACAAAAGGAGGGGGTAGGGGAACATACCCCACATCTTCACGTTCTCAAAATCTCTCTGGAGCGGCTGAAATGCCGAAATGCCCATCTCCACATGGCACAAAATGGCTGTTTGAAGGGATCTCTAAGCCCTGACAGTTACTGTACCACATGGGAGCTGCTGCTTGTCTCATACAAACTTGTCGTAAGGTACACGTTGGGATCTACACGACAGCTATTGACAGATTATCATTATCCATCTGAAAACTTCATGGATACTCATCTATTCACCTAATTTCTTAAGTATTGCTATCATAAATCAAGTGCAGGTATAGCCGTGAGACGAACATTGTTCTGGCATTTTCCCTAGACCCAGTTATAGCTCTGGTCTGTTCTTGGCCAAAGTGAGATTCCCTAAATATTGACTGTGGTCATTAAATCAAATGTTATGGAAACATTTTATGAAGTGTGTACATCAAACATGGACGGTTTACCTTCTTAAAGAAAAAATACATGCAGACATTAATTCAAATTAGCAAACCAATCTTAATTAATAAAAATTAAACTGTATTAGACACTAATTATGAAAAATCTAAGCTGCATAAATTCTAATTTTCTCCCCCACCCTGTGGTGTACCGTAAGGTTGTACATACCACGCCGCTCTACTGAGCACTTCACCATGACGTGCAAGTGTTTGTTGTTCCTCCGTCCCCCACTGTCCCCAGCACCAGGGAGACTTCGTGTCTTCTCGGGCCTGGGCCCAGACACCGTGGCAGCGAGCGGTCTCAGGCACCTGAGCAAAGCCACCTTCTCAGACTGCGGTTTTTCACGTGCCCAACACACGATTTAAGCCCCTTCGCCGCAGTGCAGGGAAATTTTGCTCTTCTTGCACCTAAGGCAGGACCAGCTTCAACTGCCGCCCTGGAGGAGCGTTTCAGCCCCGAGAAGGCATCTCAGCCTTCTCTCCCGTGGCCTATATTCCTGTATTTATTTAAACATCGAAATACTCCTTGGGTCAGGGGTAGATATGTACACCTGGGAAGCTTCAGTATCAAACGGCTGGTCCACTGGGGGCAGAGCAGAAGAAGGGTGTTGCATGGCCACCTACGCCCCAGACGCACTGGGTGGCCCCGGCTGCCTGCCCCGGGAGCTGCTCGCTGGCTGCTGCTGATGGTAGAGATGCTGGCCCCGGCTCGGGTGTGCTGAGCTACAGAGGTGCTGCGGCACCGACCCAGCAGAGCCAGGCAGGGAGAATCGGAGAATCACAGAATCACAGAATGGTAGGGGTTGGAAGGGACCTCTGTGGGTCATCTAGTCCAACCCTCCTGCTGAAGCAGGGTCACCTACAGTAGGTTGCGGAGGACCTTGTCCAGGCGGGTCTTGAATATCTCCAGAGAAGGAGACTCCACAACCTCCCTGGGCAGCCTGTTCCAGTGCTCCGTCACCCTCAGAGGGAAGAA
>Ga0065711_1029510_pt1 | contig 35909 bp, 19 predicted proteins | sample Hoacrofraction12_FD_59098 | JGI IMG/M metagenome (GOLD analysis project Ga0065711, IMG submission 59098) | Hoatzin crop microbial communities from Cojedes, Venezuela - Epithelial fraction 12 v2 (version 2) | ecosystem: Host-associated > Birds > Digestive system > Esophagus > Crop | place...
TGTGGAGCCGCCTCCTGCTGCCTCTGCCTCAGGGAGGGCAGGGTGCTGCTCCACCAGTCGATCTCCCTCTCACACTCCCGGATGCTCCTCAACCTTTCCACTTCCTCCTTCAGCTCTGCCAGGAAAATACATTGGAGGAAAAAAAATGACAAAAATGTATCAGGAAAATATAACCAAAGCAAGATCCTCTACGAATAGATGACAAAAGACCTAGGGAAAAGTAGAAACAGGTCATTATAGATAAACAACACATTTCTGAATATATGAATGAAGGACTTACAAGCCTTTCAAGCACTATAGTTTTAGAGATGGAACAAACAGTGACCTGTCCTCCCTTCTTTAAATAAACCAAAATTTTCATTCTAGTTCCTGAAATATCATAGATTATTCTTCCGTCCTATTTCAAAGCTCCTGGCAAAATACTTTTTTGGCTTTGCTTTTCAATGACCTGATAAAACATATCTGAAGAGCTCACTGAAAGTTTTGCAGTCCTGGATGTCTGAGTTACTCTTTGATATGATATTGCATCAGCTAAAAGAACTACCAAGAAGCACAAATAAGAGGACCATGGGAGGAGGGAAATGCGCTGGACTGAAGAAAATTACACTTATAGATTAATAAAGCAGCCACAGAAGAAACTGAGGATTTTTATGGCTAGAATTTTGTATACTGCCGAAGTACTTCTCCGAAAACTCAGTGAGCTAACCAAGAACATTTCTCTTCCTTGGGTCCCTCAAAGTCATAACTGGGTAGGGGAAATACCATTCTTCTTCTGTTCATGCTTCTGTAACAGAAGTTAACAGAAGCAGATTTACAAGAACTATTTAAATCTGTAGCCTTAGAAGATGGAAGTAAGCAACTTAGGCACACACACAAAAATGAAAGAAACCAAAGGGATGAAATTATTAGTTTTCCCTTCCTTGAACAGTTTTAACTAATTGAGTTCTCTGAAGATTTTCCTAGCTTTCTACACTTCAGATCATAATACACATTTGGACAAGAATGTGGGCTCCCCTAACACGTCATAGTAAGACTTAGAAATATTCAGAAGACAATTTGTCAATGTGAAAGTTAGTTCTGAATTACTCTGAAGGGTATACAGGTTAAAAAAAAAGTCAATTCGAGTATTAAATTTGATCAGTCTATGAATTAAATTATATCCGAATGTCTTAGAAATGCAGCTAACTTCAGCATATTAGAGTCCACTTCTACTCATATCTCTTTGAAATTCAACACGTCAAGAAACAGGAGTCTTAGAAACACTCCATATATTTCTTTTTCCTAAACTTTCATTGCACTGGACTGTCAAAGTCACAACTGTAAAAAGTGTCTTACCCCCAACATCGTGCAAGAAAACATATTGCAGAACCATTTACATCTTTTCCATCTGTAACTTTTAAAAGATGAAAATAACAGCTCAGAGTTTTTTTCCGAGTTATGTTAAACTAATGACTTATCTACTTCTTAACTCCTCAGAGCTATATTTTGACTTAACGTATTTAAGTTCATGGCTTATATACTTATTTTCAATTCCATTTTTAGTAAGATTTATTTAATGCAAGTAACTCAAAACTAGAACTGATTTAAGTAGGTTTAAAATACTGCCAGATTACATTAACATCACTTACCAGTTATACCACCTTTTCCTATGGTAAGGTTGTCTTCCTTGGAAGAATTCAAATCAAACATATAACATCCTAGGTAACAGTGTTTCACCATCTGATTCACATGTTCATAGAATTGGCAGTGATACAGAAGGGCTTTAAGTGCAGGTTTTCCTGTCTGAGAGAGGGCAGATTTTTCATCACGTACACAAGGACCCTGAAGACAGAAAATCCACAATCATTTCTTTAAAGGAATCTTTTACATAAAATAAACTCTCAAAAAACCGTGAATTAAGCCTAATTCTGTGCATGTGTGTATACATAGCTGGTTTACAGGCTCTAACTAACAGATTTCAAAAATCAGCTGTAGATTTTATTAAGGCTGAGCTAAATCATAATGTTCTACAAAAACTATATTTAGCAAAATGGAACTAGCTATTTAGCTCCTCAGAAAATTGTTAACAGCCAGCAGAAAGCCATGAAAAGCTGTAACTGGCTGGTTTTAAGACAGTATATCTATCAGGAGACTCTACAATTTTAATTTCTCATTTTATTCTAGTTACAGATATCAACTAATGCAAAAGTTTCCTTTAGAAAAAAAGTACATTTATACTAAGATAAGACTAAATATCCTGAAAAGGTCATCCTATTCTAAAGTATGCTGCCATTATACTACATCTACCCATGTCAATCTACTACGATGAAAGATTTATTTAGAAAACAAGACACAAAAAGAAAGAAATTATCTTTGAAGAATGGTTTTCAGTCACTTCTTTTCAAATACTGACTTTGGGAAAAACTTTCTAGAGCAGTGGATTTATACCTGAAAAGAAAGACTTCATAGTCTTCTTTCAAATAAACAATTTGATTTGACTGCCTTTGTTACAGTATTTCTCCAGTGCTTTCTATCATAACAGAAGAAAACAAGAAGTTTTATCAAGCCACATTACCTGTCTTAGAGTGACCATAAAAATTAGAAGTGTTAATTGGCAAAAGAACACAGACTGAGAAAAATTAAAACCAATTACATTCTCTAAGGCAGTTTTAGGAGGTATCTTGCAGTATTTCAAAAAGAAACTAGTTAAAATTATGGAAAGAAAATTCCTCAGTGCTAATTAGAAACTTTCTTTGGCAGTCAGGAGAGAACAGAGGTAGATAAACTGTAAATAAAACACTATTTGTCCCCAGGAGGCTCTAGATCTCCCCCAACCCCTTCATTTACAATGAATACAAGCTTACTTTCCAAGAAAACAAAAAAAACAGATCAAGTAGAATCAGTAAAACTATTCTGAGTTACACAGTAAGTCATAACCAGAGTTTTGGATGACTACTGCTCATTCTTTTTGGTTTCTGTAATACATAAACAGACTATTTTCACTATTTGCCTTTTATGCCAATGAATGGAGAATCAGATAAGACAGTTTGCAGAAGAATGTAGCATTTCATGTAAAATGTTTACAATGAATTATAAAACAATACTCGCACACTGTCAGCATACATTCTTAGACTGTATCAACTGTGACAAATGCATACCTTGGCAATTTTGCTAAATTTAGTCAAAATTTTACTATCCAGAACTCTCTTTGGCAGTTTAAAAAGCTATGTCGGATACTTTATTGAAAAATGGGGGCCCTGAAAGAGTTACTCATCAATTACATTCATAAACTGCTCTGACTTCAGCAGTCTTCATACCACACCATATATTGTTTTAGAATGTTTTACACAGGTTGACTTCACTCATTACAAAAAATTTCCTATGCCACTCTTCAAAGTAACATAGCAAAATGAACCATTATAAAGCAGATCCACTAGATGACAGCAACACTAGACATTCTCACGAAGATACCCTACAAACTATTACGAGCCTTTCCTCTTCCAGCCCTATTTGCCTAAGGGATAAAATGACAATGTTCTGCTTCGGCTATGGTACATTATTCCTGCTATTCACCCAGATCCACTTAACAGCTCTCCTTTGAACTTGCTTGCATTACGGTCAACAGACAAACCATCTTATTCAGTGCAAGGGAAAAAAAAAAAGTAACTCTGAAATTTAGAATTCGATCCTGGTGTTATCTTACAATTCTAATTGTTGTTTGTATTTTCAACAGTTTTAATATACCAGTTACCATAAAATATTTTTTGATAATATCTTTCAGCATGAACACTTATTAAGTGATGAGCAATTTCCATTAAATTGCACTGCTTAATAAGAATCACATTGACTCAAAGCTTCTATTAATTGCACTGGAATTCATCCAGAATTCTGCAACTGGATTGAATTTTTGTCACCTCACCATAGTCATTGAAATGTTTACAAAAAGACTAAACAAGATTCAATAGAGTTTATATCAACAAGTTACAATGGCTGCCCCTTGTAAATCCTCTGCTCTTATGAATTTAAAGAATTACTACTTACATTGCTAAAATATAGGTAATAAGCAATACGACTGAAACAAGGGCCAGATTCGTAACATTACTTGAACATTATCCTTTACAATCAGATATAAGGAAAGATGAAACATGCTGTAAAATGCAGCTCTGCAAGAAATAGCAAAATTGATTTGGCGTGCAGCTGAATCATAGATAACTTTTCCTACTAAAATGAAGGAATGTCTTTCAGCACACGGTTTCAGCATACACGGTTCTCATATAGGTATGATCTCACTATACCGGAAGAAGCAAGTTGGACAGAAAGAACAGGCATCAGGGCCACAAAAATTTGAAAAATAGGGAACTGACATCCAAAGATTTTTATGTAACATGACCAGACTTGCTGAAGCTAACATGAGATGACTCAAGATCAGAAAAGTCTCCAGGGGATCTTTATCAGTTTGTATAAATATCTGACGAGAGGAAGTAAAGGGAGACAGACTCTTTTCATTGGTATCCAGTGACAGGACAAAAGGCAATGAGCAAAAACTGAAATACAGGAAATTCTATTTAAACTTAAGAAAAAACTTTTTCCCTGTGAGGGCAGTCAAACATTAGAACAGGTTGCCCAGAAAGGTTGTGAAGTCTCCATCCTTGGAGATACTCCAAACTCAACAGGACACAGCCCCCAGCAACCTGCTCTAGTTCACCCCACTTTGAGCAAGGGGTTATGTTCACAAGAAGCATTTAAATTGACTTAGGCAACAAGCTGCTTCATCTTTCTTTGGAACGGTTGTTCCTCATCACTCACATATTTCTTTCAACACATTTTATAAACATCACTTTCTCAGAATTTCTTCTTCCTTATACCCCTCAAATCACGTTGCATTCCAACTGTGGGTTAAATAAATGACTAATTTCTGTGCTACAACGTTAATGACATTATGCAAGTAAGCAAGTTTCCTAGGAGCCGAAAGATACTATATTCATGAAAAGTAACACATACACAAACATTGGTTCTTTTCTTGAGCTCGCTGGAAGTTTGAAAGAAGTTTGTCAATTCATACATTTGTCTTTCCAGCATGCTACCTTAGACATGTAATTTTTTAAGTTTATATTTTATAGGCATACTGACATAAGTTTTTATATCAAATAACGTCTCTCTGACACTATGACCTTTCTCATCAAACGTAATAGTCACTCACTTGCCAAAGACAGTCTTTCATGTCTTCTGTCGGAAGTGGAATCACAAGGAGATTTTGTAGAAGAAAGGCAGCCTGAATGACATGAAAGCATCAATATCGCAATCTAACTATCACAGTTCAAAAAACCACATCAGATTGAACAGCACAGTCTACATATTGTTTCATTGCTTTAGACGTATGTTGAGAAACAAAGAATTTTCATGTTTATGTTGCAAAAAAAGAATAAAGGACATAACCTAAACCCCCTCAAACTTCACTTATGATAGATGTCATTAGGGCATGGCACAAGAGAAGGCTGGTAAGAAAAAAAAAGACAAGGAAGAGACGGAATAGAAATCACTAGGAAACAATTTTTTTACAAAATACTTTCATCACTGTTCCAGTACAGTCAACCCTGTCAAATACGCATTATGTAAGAAGTACTGGAAAAAAATCCCTGTGCAGGAAAACCCAGATAACTGTTTATGACCCTTCACTCTATTGTCCTCATGTATTGTATTTTAATTACTATAAAATAATTGAGACAATGTAGGGGACACATAAGGGCAGACATACATTCCATATATTTTCCTTTCTAAATACATGGCATGGCTGTTTTTCTAATTTATATTACACGTCACATGTATATGTGGGTGGACTGAAAGTGTTTTTTTCATATTTTGTCACTCTTTTGTCAGTAATTGGACTCTTATGAGACTACTAAAATGATCTGGAAATTATATAAAACAATAAAGCATACATTCTCAAAAGCATTTTGCACAAATAAATATGTAACCAGTCAAGCAACAGAGCTAGGAAGACATTAATCCACTATTTGTCACAGTTGTTCTTAGTCACTGGAAAAAAAGAAACACCTTACAACTAGACTTGATAGAAAGTTGCAAAAAAGCATGTATACAGTTTAAATACAGTATTATATAGTTCTGTGTTGTTCTACTAGAGTACAAACTTTCAGTTCTCATAAATAAGCCTCAGTCCCTAGGCAAATTAGATTACCTCATGTCTGCAAGGAAGAGACAGTTACTACAGATCAGGTGATGAGTTTGTACCAAAATGATTATAAATGGAACAAAACAACCATTCAAATCTGGGCTAATTTGTTATGCTTTAGAAACCTACTTGTTTGCCTGAGTAAGCCTTAGGAGTTTTTACACATTCACTTCTATTATTTAGATCACTTCTGCTTTTACACTAGTCTTCTGTATTTGTTGCTTCTTGAGTAATTCTAAGTAAGAAGCTAAACATTTATTTTAATTAGGTAGTATTTAACTTACAAAACAGTAGGTGTGCAGCATGAGAGAATAGTTATACAGAATAAATAATAAAAAAAATCTTTTCTCCATAGTGAAAAACAAATTGACAATCTAAGACAGCAGAAGGACACAAGAAACATACCTCCCTGCGCACCATGCTACATTCAGATTGGTCCAGAAGGATGTTTATCACCGTTCCCCACAGCCCTCCTGAAATGTTCTGGCAACTTTCTGCTAAAGCAATACATCCTATTTCAAGAGATGTAAGAGCTGATCCTATTCCAAGTGTTGTAAATCTGACCTAGTATATACAAGCACAACACAAAGTGATAATTCTTACAGTAATTAGCAACACGTTTTTTAAATTATTGTGTCAACTGACTCTAGAGCTTAAGGGAATAATCTAAAAAGTAACAACCACTTTCCCTATATTTCTCTGGCCCTATATTCATAATCACAACTTGTACATAAAAATGACAGAATTAATAAAATAGATTTTTGAATACTTAAAACCACTGAGATAGTCTTCAATATTCTTCACATTTTACCACTTAAAAATAGTTCCATTTAGCAAACTTGTATAGTTCAACAGATTCGAATCAAATACATTTGCTCTAAATTTGTAATTCGTGTAAGTGTTTCTACTTTGCAGCTAAGTAACAGCAATGTCAATGAAAACTGCCTACGAATCACGATCATGAGAGACTAATGAAAGCATGTAAGACATAAGATCTAGGGAAGGATTTCTCAGGGTAAGATTTTATGAAAACATTCTTTCTAACTTTATTCTTACTGTTATTTAGGACATAGTCAGCAACATTTTAAATAATGCAAAACAATATTAAATAAATTAATGAAACAAAAATTTTGCAAATACTTTAGGTCAAAATAAGCTAGCAACTTAACATTGCATTAACTAACCTCAGGATCTCTATCCACCCATAAAGGAACCAGCCATGCCAGACCTAGCTGAGAAGCAACTTGTTCTTCACTATTATCATAAGGCAAAGACCAAAGAGATATCCAGTCCTGATCAGAAAACAGAAAATAAATTAATAAATTATTTTACAACTTTTTCCATGCCATGCCAGTCTACCGACAGCCTGAGCTACCAATTACATACTAGAATACTTCAAATGCTGAACAAAAAGAACACACAACACTGACACTCCAGGAAAAATGTTTTGATTCTGTCTCTATAAACACGTATTTAACCTGCTGACTTCACCTACTGAATGAAATAAAATTTGTGTCATCTTCTTCATAGAATTGGGACAGCAGTGCTAAAGAGAGATTAAGTAGTTTACTTGAAATACTGGTGTGATTATTTCCATTCAAAATTTACTCCTTACAATTTATATTTTTGCTCATTATTAACATTACCCGTCTTTCTCTCATATTATACATGTGCAGAAAACTACCAAATAAGAATATGCAATTATTTCTTTGATCATTCTCTTCTTCATGCACCTGTCACATGATTAAATACAGTCACACAGACTACCACATACTACTTAGCTGCAGATTCCATGAAACCATGCTTGACTTTGCAAATTAATTTCTTTAGGTCAGGTTAAAAGAACCCCGTACCTGTAAAGTGTTCTGTTTAACCATGGCACTGCACAAACAATGCATTAAGTCCATAATGAATCATGATACCTAAAATTTTATGTATGTGGCTTCTGACTATCTCAGTCTTCTATATTTTTTTTATACAATAGATGACTGATCTTTCATTTGGAGCAGCTTATTTTGCATGGATCTTCTCAATACACACAATATTAATGTTATATAACAGTATTTTACAATCTTTGAATTTGGAGAGGGAGAGCATTAACAAACAAAATGAAACACAAAACATAGGTCAGCAAAGCAAGACAAATTAAATGATACCATAGCAAACAAACACAATATTGCAGCAATTCTAATACACCCTAAGTATGTACTCTATTTCTCATATACTCGTACAAACCTCTGTAAGTAACTTCTGTCCATTACTATGAGCTAAAGGATCTTATGTCTGACTTTACTAGGTAGAAGAAACATATTGGTTCATAATACTGTTAATGAGCAAAAAAATAACTTGCTTTAACTAGTTTTAATTTCAAGTCATTAGACCATGCATTTTAAGTTAGCTCTTTTTTTTTTAAAATCATAGTTATCCAGTGTACCTCTTGTATAATACTTCTTGCACGAAGGAAGAAGGCTAATTTTGCATTTCTCTTTCCATAAGATTTGACACTAAATTCCATGATAGTAAACAATAGCCAAGATTTAAAATCTCTTGGAGATTATAAATTATTAGCACAGCCTAGACAGTAACGCTGTTGTACACACAGATTATGATTTGTAGCCCCAAAAAAATGTCACCGATCATTAAGCTACTATATATATTATTCTATGAGACTGATATAAAAAAAAAAGTCTACTCCTTCATCCGTGCATTTATGATCTAATTCTTTGGCGGCTATATTCTTCCTGCAGTGTACAGTATGTCCCCCTGCCGTTTTAATAAACTTTGTCAGCACTTAATATTTTGAAGGAGGAGTATGGAACTGAAGAAAGAGACATCTGGAATTCGGAGAAGCAGGTAAACTGCTATTTCTATTTACATATGTACTTGATCATATTGAAAGGTTTTATTCGCAATAGCCACAAGAATGGATATTAATTCTCCAAAACAATTACACTAAACTGTTGAATTGGCTTTAACTGCTTCAGAATGAAGGTAATTTTTTCTAAACTTTTAAAATTTAGCTTTCAAAATATGCACATGGACACAAAGGACAGATATAAACTTTGCTAATATCTAATGATAGCTCCTTTTATAAATGAGACAATAATTCTTTCATGTATATATATTCTTTCATATACACATAAATACACACACGTATGTGAATGAATACACACGTATATGTAAACATCTATTAGAAAGCCTGTTATCTATACAAGATTAAAGAAATAATGCTGCTGTAAATCCTTAATTTTATTCATCCTACATAAAATCCTGACTTCTCATTTTCTATAAGAAGAAAGTTATACCTCATTCTGATAGAAGGGCTGCAGAATGATTTCATTATGGTTAGAACTGAATCATCAGCTTTCTGGTATACTATACTCTATTCTCTTCATTCATCTAACATTAGATATCAAATGAGATTCCTTTTTTTTTTAAATTTTTATTATCTGTTGCAACATAAGACATCTTCCCCCACCACATACAAGAAATCCATCATTTGACTTCAGCAGTTAAAATATAACTGTGCATAGCCCTCACATATGGCAAGCTAAGGACAACTGTAACGCACTCACCGTATCCTTGGCTTGAGCCATCATTTCATGAGATAAGTGAAGCAGGCAGAGAACTGTGCTTTTTGTAACACCTTTCCCCATGAAGGACATCGCGTTTCCTCCCCATTCAACATAAAATGATGAGATGACCTAAGAGTAGGGGCACAAGTTCGTGGTAGCTTTACCGTAAGCAGTACACAGGTAGAGTACAAACTATCCTACACACTACCAAATCATTATTTAAACTCATGAAAAGATGGAAGATTTTTAGCTGAATTTTAAGAAGTTATTTATTTATGAGTCATTCAATCATGTGATGGCTTCTTATATGGTTAAACCTCTGAAGTTCAAGGTTTTTTATTTGCTTCTTTAAAGGAAGAATGCAGTGGAGTTTAATAATAAGCGCAATATTGAATAGAAACCTGGAAGTTTCTTTTTGATGGAAACAGTTCATTTATTGTACCCAGTTTTTTATGCTATGTTTGGAATTTAAAAATATGATTTCTTTTCAAAATTCTGTGTTTTAGGAAAAGGGTCATTTATATATTTTACTGTGATCTGAATTGGAATAAATATTTCAGCTTTCCATATGAAGTTCTAATGAACAGAAATAAAGATCACTGGACCATAACGTAAAATAAACTGTCCCTGACCAAATATCTAACCATTCACACTAAAACAAAGAGCATGCTGCTTTCAACAGAACATGTCCAAAAATATTTTTTAAAAAACTATAACCTTAAGATTTAAACTTCTAGAGGTATTTTTCTCCCCAAAGCATAGTGATTTAAATCTCTCCATTTTTTATGCTGGTCTTTCTTTCAGTGTCCCACTCTATATGAATTCCTTGCAAACCCACTTTCTCCCCTTACCTCCAAAACAAATATACACTTACTTTCATATTTAGGACAAGTAATACTGCATAATTCTTCTGCACATAGAGCTTATGTATTACCAGTTAATTTACTTCCGTAACATTTATTACGATTTTGTCCAGTAAAAATCTTTCTGTCACGTTACATCTTCTATAACCAATGCCATTTTTAGTCTAGATTTCAAACTGCACAACTCATCTAATCAAATAGCTCTAAAATATTTATTTCTACTAAAGAAATCTTGGCAAGTTAAAAAGACTTCTTCCCCCTAGAAGTCTACATCTTCTTTTCATCATAAATATGATCATCTTCTGTATAAACTTTCCTGACACTTCTCTGGCTGCTAGTCACATCATTCATAATCACAAATGAATTAAAACTACTTTAAGACTTTTTCAAGCCTCTATCAATGCAACAAATAGATTTTAGTATCTGAAACTAAAAAGAAAACTTCTAAACATACCTATCTTACTGAATACTTGTAAAACAATCAAGAAGCCAGATCTATGCTTTTTGTGCAGTTTTAAGACGACTGGAGTTTTCAAAAGATGTAATTCCAGGAGCAAAAACTAATTGCCTACCACATCAATGGACTTAGCAAACAAATAGCACTGAAAACAAGAATGAAATTTTGGTTTCCCAACAACTGCAGCATCTTGAATTAACTCTTTTCTGCTTTCCCAGTGTTAATAAACTGCCTAATGAGTTACTGCTCGCCCAGAGTGTCTTTCACATATGGATTTTGCCTGTGGGAGAATATCTTGGATTTTTCCTCTTAGATTTTCAGTTTTTAAAAAAAAAAACACCACAAAACTCACATCTGTTTTTCTTCTTTCTTAAATTACAGTCACTTCATACTACCTCTTAGATAGGGGATGAAGGCACACACAATACAAGCTAACATCTTAAGTACAGATACAAATCACTCAATCTAGTCTCCATATTTTTGCTCTTCACTTAGCAGAAGAAAAACATCTTTCCCACACCTATTCCTAGTGATGATATTCACTAAAAGTTCATCCTAAAATTATAGCGTCGTTAGTTACACGGTTCTTTACAAGCATTCAAACCAAAAGCTAAGTTATGACATAAGCTACTCACCTCAAGAAGACCTGTTAAATATTTCTTACAAATTGTGACAGGTTCAACTGCAGCAGAGTAGGTACTCCAGCCTGGAAGTGCAGTAACATGAACCATTCCTCGTAATGTTCTCTCCAGTGAAGGAAGTCCGTAAAAATGCGGTGCATCTGTTAGCCTTAAGCACTGTAGCAGCTGCAGAGCCAGCTCAGTTCTCAAAGACCCAGCAAGTTCTAAGCCCTCTCTGGTTTAATTGTAAAAAAACAAACAAAAAAAATTAACTGTCAACATGAAGCTATTACAATGAATCATTTTACAAGAGACCAGTGCCTCATTCTTCTTACTGTTAGTCTATGAGTCTCAGCATCTTGATTAGTTACTTACTATTGCCTTATGCACAGAATAACATGGAATTAAGTTTGACATTTCTAGCTTTACCCAGGTTCTGAAAGCATAATATTGCATCTGATTATAACAGAGCTGCTTAACCAAAACAGGACAAATTAGATATAGCTAATTATTAAGGAGCATGTTGGGATGCCCCCTCCCTGGAAGTGTTCAAGGCCAGGTTTGATGGAGCTCTGAACAACCCAGTCTAGTGGAAGATGTCCCTGCTCACGGCAGGGGGGCTGGAAGCAGATGATCTTTAAGGTCCCTTCCAACCCTTACCATTCTAGGATTCTATGTTAAATAAAGAGTGAGAGATTCAAGATGATGGATAACATAACAAGAAGAGTTGCAAAGCATAGTAGCTACGCTTAAATTTGTTCTGGTTCAAGAGACAACTTTAAAAATATTTCCTGCAAAACACCATCAATTTAGAATTCAGGTAGACAGAAAACACAGGATCATGAGATATAACTAGCAGGGATTTCCATAATCCTCCTTTATCCAGCTGTCAAAATTTTTTAGAAAAGGAATACTGTGCGGGAAGAATGAAGAAAGTAACATTTTGTAAGTATCATTACAGTTATATTGTAGCACTTAAACAAATATTACCTTAGCTGCAATTTTAGTATCTCTTAGAATACACTTGGAGAGGGAGATTTAGTGTGGGAAGATGCTATTTTAGAAACTTGGAGAAAAAAAGACTAACAGAAATTATTTTCTGTGTGTGTTTCATTGACAGAAAAAGGTTGGAACTTCATGCTAGCAGTAGCTGTCCTAAACAACCACTAATGTGCACTGATACACTGTATTAGGCCAAAATGGAGTTCAGTGAAAATAAACATCTGTTGATATTTCAAATATTTCAATGTTTTACTTTGCTATAAATAAATGCTACAAAATCAACCAAGTTATCATCCGCTTGTACAAATTTCCAGCAGTGAAAAAGAAATAGCTATCAGTTTATCATTTGCTGAAAATGTGACCACGAGTACATACTCTTGCAAGTTTCCCAGTTAATTTCCTAATTTTACTGTGAAAAGGCCTATCTTATGTTCATCTTCACTTCAAGAGTTACATTCCATTTTTACAGTGTAAAATAATTGAGTCATGATGTAATTCTATCCAAATTCTGATCGAGATACAGCAGCATTAGGTATTATGATCCTGTCAGAATTACACAGGCAGGTCCGTTTACACTTTACCTGTCAGTCACTGACACGGAACAAAGTAACAAAGTGTTAAAAAGACGACTGAGCTCTTTATCCAGTTGCTGCCTGACACCAGTCTGTATTTCATCTATTTCATCTTGCACTTGAGATTCTGGTCGCACCAGGAGGCCCAAAAGGGATTTAGGCTTCTGAAAGAAAAGAATAAAAATACAGTCCCATAATGCATTGTTTAAATCCTATTTTAATGCCCACACTAAAGTCATTTTTCTGTTGAGAGCTTGCTAGTCACATACATAATGAATCACACAAATTCCATGATCATTTACTAAGAAGTATTTCTGTAAAAAGCACAGTAAAAAATTCCTGTAATTACCAATTACTTTAATGTACTAAACATCATAGAGGAATCTACTGTTAGAATCTTTTAAAATCTCCTGGCATTCTTTAAAATTTCCTGGCATTAAGCCTTAATACAGTGTGTCTTGAAGCGTGAAAGAAAAAAGTCAGTTACACACAGCAATAACCTGCAATAAAAAAAAAAATAGATCATAAAACCCAGAAAACACATAGTAGAAATATTAGATCAAGATGTATCTTGAAATACAATACCTTCAGTTTCCTGAAAGACTTAAAGTTATTTGACATAAAGATTTTATATTAATATATTGAATAGGCCATACTTACAAGATTTTATAGGATTCTCAGCCATATAAACTGATATACCTGAATTCTATAAGTAATTGAAATGAAGTCTACTAAATGTTCAGATAGTATTTTAAAATGGCAAAATGCAAGTGCATGCAGACTGTATTTAACATACAGTATCACTTGTAAGACCATGAATAATCTTGCACACGGGCAGTATGGGTTTGCTTTGTGAAGAACAGTACTTTGCAAACTTCTAAAGCTGCAGCCATCACTTCTATCTTTGGCATGTAACTATTGCTTTTATACAGCAAGACTGAATTAATATATTTTGAAAAATATAATAAAAATTGCTTTATACTGCTTTATGATGTTCATTTCCTATTTGTTTTTATACTTTCTGATTTTAGACATCTTAAATGAACAGTATTGGATAGACCTGATCCCTCAAACAGAAAGCACAGGAGTATAGAAAAACTGAAAAGAAAAAAAATTACATTCTTTCAATATTATATATGCATTTTAACTACACAAACTGAACTGTATGCTCATACACCACCTTTCCCATGCTTAGAAAAACATTTTACTTAGACATATTATAATCATTTAAAATCAAAACTGAAGTGACAGGCACACTGAAAGCAAAAACTTCTGTCCTAACTTTCAATTCTTGTTCTTAATGCGAGACAGATAACGTTCATTTATATCTCTCTGTCAAACAGAAGTTTCCAACACACCTATATGGAACCTCATCCTTTAAGTTATCTATATAACACATACACAGTTATGTAGCTAAGCATACCTTATATAGCTGTACATGTATGCACACACGTATGTATGTATACATAGTTAACAAACCATGTAAGTATATATAGTTATATGTACATACAGAGCTCTGCATAGCTAACTATAGTTATACGGCTCTATACAACCACATTGCCATAGCTAACTACACCAGAGCAAGGCACACACAGGTAGATGTCATTTGCTTTTGGCAAATACAATATTTTAGTTTACAGAAACAATTCACATAACAAGTAAAGGACAGAAGAGAATTTACTCTTGTTCAACATTAACTTCTCCAAACACTAAAACGGTAGGATTAACCACAAAGTAGCAGACATTAACACCACAAGATCTGCTGTTTCTTGCTTTTGTTGAGAGCAGCTGCTTCGCTTGAGGAATTCACCAGAAACAAACCAGCCAACCAGTTCACAGTTACATAACATCTTACAGTCTATAGCTAACTTCTTAGGTATATTCTTACATTTTTAAGCAATGATTTCAAGATCCACTTGAGATGATCTGACTCCAAACTTGATCTCTGTTCTCTAAGCAATTTGTTTAAAAATCTTAACACATCTACTAAAAGCTTCTCATCTTCTGCAGAAGCTGGAAGCACTTGCAGAAACCTGCAATGCAAACAAAAATATTTACTTTCATACTTCTAGCACATTAAAAGAGAGTTTAAGATCACAGCCAATAGAACTGAAGTCACCTGCAAACATGGAATTATATATAGTAAATATGTATATTACATATATTTACATATACTGAATATGGAATTATATTGTGCTATAGATATGATATTCTAAATTATATATTTAAATATTTTTACATAAATATTGACTATATAATTACACTTCTATACTATTATACATTTATTATGTATTATTACAATATAAAATTGTTATGTATGTTTTAAAAGTATATTTACATACAGTAAACATGGAATTGCATGTAAAAGGCAGAAATCTGAACACGGCCACAAACAGGAAAGAAAAAAGGCAATTAGCTTTAAATACAAGCAATTAATAATAATAGCAAATTCCACCTATGCATTTAGAATAATACTTATTTTAAATACAGCATTCTTCCTTTTGCCAGTTTTGTGTATGTAAATTACGCTATCACGTAATCTTTGAAGTTGGAAAGGACCTCTGGAGGTCACCTGGACCAATCCCCCTGCTCATGCAGGGACACCTGGAGACAGTTGCTCAGGACCATGTCCAGGTGGCTTTTGAATTATGTCCAAATATGGAGATGCCACAACCTCCTGAGGCAAGCTGTGCCACTGCATGGTCACCTTCACAATAAAGAATTGTATCCTGATGTTCAGAGTGAACCTCCTGTGTTTTAGTGTGTATCCATTGCCTCTGGTCCTGTCACTGGGCAACACTGGAAAGAGTCTGGCTCCATCTTCTTTATACTGTCCCTTCAGGTACTTGTACACATTGATAAGATCCACCCTCTGAGACTTCTCTTCTCCAGGCTAAACAGTCTCAGCTCTCTCAGTCCTTCCTCAAGCAGAAGATGCTCTGGTCCCTCAATCACCTTTGTGGCCTTTCATTGAACTCTCTCTAGTACGTGCATATCTCTCCTCAACTGGGGAGCCCAGAAGTGGACACAGCACTCCAGGTGTGGCCTCACCAGTGCTGAGTAGAGGGGAAGGATCACCTCCCTTGACCTGCTGGCAACACTCCTCCTAATGCAGTCCAGGATACCATTAGATGACTTTGCTGCAAAGGCACGTTGCTGACCCATGTTCAGCTTGGTGTCTACCAGGATTCCAGGTCCAGTTCTGGAAAGCGGCTTTCCAGCTTGGTGAACCCCAGCATATACTGGTGCCTGGGGCTGATCCTCCCCAGGTGCAGGATTTTGCACTTCCCCTTGCTGAACTTCATGAGGTTCCTGTCAGCTCATTTCTCCAGACTGCTGAGGTCCCACTGGATGGCAGCACAACTCTCTGGAGTGTCAGCCACTTCTCCCAGTTTTGTAACATAAGCAAAATTGCTGAGGATGCATTCTGCTCCATGATCGCAACCATTAATGAAGATGTTGAACACGACTGGACTTAGTTTTGACCCCTGGGGCACACTGCAAGTTACTGCCTTCCAACTAGACTTCATAGCACTGATCACCACTCTCTGGGCCTGGCGATTCAGCCAGCTTACCATCCATCTCACTGTCTACTCATCCAGCTCATGCCTTTTTAGCTTCTCTACATGGATCTTATGAGAGGCAGTGTCAAAAAGCCTTTCTGAAGTCAAAGTACACAATATCCACTGCTCTACCCTCATCTACCAAGCCAGTCATTTCATTGTAGAAGGGTATCAGCAGGCTGATCAAGCATGACTTCCCCTCAGTGGATCCATACAGACTACTCCTGATGACCTTCTTGTCATTCATGTGCATGGAAATGGTTTCCAGGAATGGCTGCTCCATCACCTTCCAAGGCACTGAGGTGAGGCTGTAAGTTCCCTGGGTCCTCCTTCCTGCCTTCTTCAAGATAGCAGCAATATTTAATTTCCTCCCATTCTCAGGCACCACTCCCAGTCACCTTGACTGATCAAAGCGGACATGAAATTATACCAGTGAGGATACACTCATTAGTGCATTTCGCCAGGGCCCATGGATTTATGTATGCCCAGTTTGCTTATGTATTCCCTAAACTCATTCTCTTCCACAAATGATACATCTTACTTGCTCCAGACTTTCCCCCTGGTCTCTGGGACCTGGGATTCCTGAAGGCTGGCCTTGCTACTAAAGACTGAGGCGAAGAAGGCCTTTTCCTTGTCCTGTGTCACTGGGACACCTGCCCCATTCAGCAGCAAGCTCACTTTTTCCCTAGCCTTCCTTTTGTCACCTATGTACTTAAAGAAGCCCTTCTTGTTGCCTTTGACATCCCTCACCAGATTCAATTCTAAGTGGGCTTTCAGCTTTCCTAACTGCACCTCTGCACAGTCAGGCAATGCCTCTGTATTCTTCCCAAGTTACCTGTCCATATTTCCACCCTCTGTAGACTTCCGTTTTATCTTTGTTTTGCCAGGAGCTCCTTGTTCATTCATGGAGTCCTCCTGGCATTTTTGCGTGAATTCCTGCTCAATGGCATGGACCGCTCTTGACCTTGCAGGCAGAAATCACTGAATATTAACCAGCTTTCTTGAGTCTCTCTTCTCTCCAGGGCCTGATCCCATCAGACACTAACAATAAGATTTAAAGAGGCTAAAGTCTGTTCTCCTGAAATCCAGTGCTGTGACCTTGTTTTTTGCCCTCCTCCCTCCTCTCAAGATCATAAACTCTACCACCTCGTGGTCACTACAGCCAAAACTGCCTTAGACCTTCACATTCCCCAACAAGCCCTTGCTTGTTTGTGAGCATCAAGTCCAGCTGAGCACCTCTGCTAGTTGGCTCCTCTGTCACCTGGATCAGGAAGTCATCACTGATGCTCTCCAGGAACCTCCTGGATTGCTTATGCTCTGCTGTGTTGTCCCTCCAGCAGAGGGGGAATAACATACAAACATACCAGAATCAGAGGTGCACAGACAATTCCATAAATTTGAAAATATGAAAACTAGGAAATCTACAATGTAAGCATTATAATCTTTAATGGATTTCTGTAGTCAGTATGCTTACCTGTTTATTGCTTTTTGCCAAACAAAGCTCGTCAAAGTGGTTCCACAAGACCCAGAACTGCATTTTAATGTAAGTCTGTCATTCAGAACATAAAAACTAAGCCTAGTGAGAGCTGCTCTAACATCCCTGTGGGATACTGCCTGAACGATTGAATTAAGACAATCCTGCAGTCCATAGTTAGTGTGAGTTATTCTGAGTATAAGAACGTCTTCTGAGGATAGTTTCAGCGAGTCTAAAAACCTGAAAAGGCGTAAGAGAAATTTTATTAACAGCCAGCTTTACAGACTATTCCAGTGAGTTTTGACTCCTTCACTTCCTGGTTCAAATGAAAAGACAAACCTTAAATTGACTTAAAATTTATTTTTGTTAACCAGTCATATCTCCTCCTTCCGCCTCCTCCACCTCCTCCAGAAAACAACCAAAACCCAACAACAATAACACACAACCCCACCACATAGAAACCCTGAGCTGTTCGGGTTCTTTGGGAAAATGGCACCTCTCAAAAAGTTACTTGGGAGGTGCTATTCACGCTGTTTGTAATGAACTTTTCCTCCACGCTACTGTAGATGTTGGCCACTTGGAACTATATTATTTTCCTGTTTTCTTTTTAAGAGATTGCTTTTGTTTTACCAGAGGGAACAAAAGTGAAAATGATTTATCATGTCAACAACTGCAAAGTTTCCGATGGCTCAGAACCACTCTGTTAACTAATAAAACTTGTAGGACCCCTTAAAGGACACAAGCAATAACTGAAAAATTGTTGAGATGAACAGACATATAGATACAAGCATTTCAGTCCTTTTAAACCAAGAATCTTCTAAGATGTTGAGTTCTGTATACAAAACAGTCTCAAGGAGAGAAACTATGCTTAATCAAGAGCTAACCACACGACATAAAAGAGAATTTTCTTCTTTATCTACCATAATTCTTAGTATTACGATTAAAAAGAATAATTATTTAAAATTTAAATCCCCAAGGAAAGGAGGAGAAGACAAAAAGTCAGTCATGCACCTGCAAATGGGAAAAAAGGCAGCTCCCTAAAAAACCCACTACTACTACAAGAAACACAGGCACAGAGCCAATTTTAAATTGTTTGAAATGAGTCTGACCATCAACAGAAGTTGGATCAAGCTCTAGACTTCATGTATAAATGCAATTTAGGTAAAACACTAGCTGCGACAGTGTATCTACAGCATTCTTGGGATGTGATCATTTACTTTTAAAAAGACAGCATTCTCAAACCAGTCAAAACTTGAACTACTATTTGAAGTTGAAAACCTATTTAAAATTTGATGGAAAGCTTATTTAATTGAAATATATTGGGATTTAAAACCAAGATAAAATGGCTCACATTTCTGCTTCCTTCTCATACTTTATCAGTTGCAATAGGTTTTCAATCCCATGGTACCATGACAGATTCCAAGCCATTTTAAGCATATCTGACACAGGTTTCGCAGTCAAGCACTCAGAAGACAACGGCACCACAACAGTATTAGGGCTAACTACATGATGAGCAGTGATCCTGACTGGGAGATGATACCTTAAAAAAAAGAAAAAAAGTGTTTGGTTTGTTTGGTTTTTTTTGAAATTAAATGCTCTATTAGATCCAGCTTTTAAATTTGCAAATCATGTTTTTGAAACTCTTTTTCTGAAAATAAAGACTTGGAGAAAGAACTCCATGTTTAAAAATGCAGACAACTTTGAATTTGACATCAAAAGTTTCCCTTCATTCTCCCACCTCCACACTTCAGCAAGGACAGCAAATGGAAATAAGCAAAGTTAACTGTAAAAAAACAAACAAAACAAAACAAAACAGAAAACAAACCACCTACACACACCTTCTAACAACAGCAATGGGTAAACTGAAGGCAGGAAGGCCATCATTAACAGTTATGCCATCAGCCCTGCAAGAGATTAAGTTATAGTTATTATTCTTTTAAGCTTCGATTTTCTACTAATGCTACACTTACAATTTCTTTAGTATTCATATATAGCTGTATTTTTTTCTCCAGCTAGCTCTTTATAACTCACTGACAAATAATTTGTATCAATATGCATTTCTTCATGATTATGGAATATTAAGATAGTTTTTAGATCACACACATACAGAATATTTGTTCCAGATGTACTGCACATAAAAATGAAATTAAAGATATCATATCAAAGCACATGCTTGTTTCCTTTATTCTATTAGACAAAAAATCTGTATTCGAATTCTTTTTCATATAGCTGTGAGAATTCTAAAAGCATATTTTTTCTGAAGTATATGCAAATTTCAAATAATAAAATATCCTAAACTGAGGTCTGTTGTTTCAAGGACAATTGCTACTCTTAAAAGCCAAAGTAAATAGGAGAATTCAAATTAAGTTTAAAAAAACAGGTCCACAGCTAACTATTTGATTTGTCTAGTTTCCATTTATGGAAAAGATGAAATACAGACCAATGAGAGTACTTTAATTTTCAAAGAACCCTGAAAATTAACACTGAGGCACAAAACATTTACATTGCAAAAATATGCCATGTAGACCTAGAAAGCATGCAATCCAAATATTGAAACAATTTGTCTGGCCTAAAAATATGCAGTTTTGGATATATAAAATTTTGGGGCATAGTTTGTTTGGAGATACCTATAGAAATTCTGACTAGAGAATACATCATTAAATAACTTTTTTCATACCATTTTTCTGTTCTTGCTACTTCATCGAACAACAGAAGACAAAGCAATACTGTAGTTTCAGTTAAAACAGCATGATCATTTTGGAATATCAGGGAAACTGAAGAAAATAAAGACATTTAAAAATGTGTTAGGAAAAGATTGACATTTAATAATACATCGAAAGACACTAGTTAAAAACAACTGATTTCCACAGTCATTTTACCAACATCTTCAACAGATGCCATGACATGGGTAACACTAGCATACAACGAAGTATCTTCTTTTAAATATTACGGACTCTGAAGTGATCAAAGGTTCTTAAGGCTACTGGTTAAACATCTAACCATATTTCACACGTTTTCTTCCCACGCATGTATTAAAGTCAAAATTCAATCATTACCTCTGAATAGCAAAAGCAGTAAAGATGATTGCTGTGCTAGGGACAGACGAACAACTGGATCAGCATACACAAGTTTGCGTAAGAGTGTTAGACCCGGTAACACAATGGATTCCATAAGCTGCAGAAACAGAGGGGAAAAAACTAAGTAAAGATAACAATTAGGATAATCTATTATGCTATGAAGCAATACATTCCATCATCTATAGTAGAGAAAACTAGACCTTTCTTAGACAAGCACACTCCACTCAGACGATAACTGCATATTCATTAAAAAATATTTGTTCACTTCTAGTTTTATGTTATTAGGAACTGATGGTCACTGAAGTTCAACAAAGCTGAGCGCAAGGTCCTGCACATTGTTCAGGGCAATCCCAAGCAGATATACAGGCTAGGCTGAGAATGGATTGAGAGCAGCCCTAAGGAGAAGGGCTTGGGGGTGTTGGTTGATGAGAAGCTCCACATGATTCGACAACATGCACTTGCAGCCCAGAAGGTCAACCGTATCCTGGGCTGCATCAAAAGAAGTGTGGCCAGCATGTCAAGGGAGGTGATTCTGCCCCTCTGCTCTGTGAGACCCCACCGGGAGTCCTGTGTCCAGCTCTGGAGCCATCAGCACAGGAAAGACATGGACCTGTTGGAATGGGTGAAGAGCAGGGCCACAGATATGATCAGCTGGCTGGAACAACTCTCAGGCCGAGAGAGTTGGGTTTGTTCAGCCTGGAGAAGAGAAGGCTCCGGGGAGGCCTTAGAGCAGCCTTCTAGTACCTGAAGCAGGCCTACAAGAAAGCTGGAGAGGAACTTTTTGCAAGGGAGTGTAGTGATAGGACAAGGGGTAATGGCTTCAAACTGAAGGAGGATACATTTAGTTTAGATATAAGAAAGACATTCTTTACTATGAGGTGGTGAGGCAGGTTGGAACGGGTTGCCTAGAGAAGTTGTGGATGCCCTCTCCTGGGAAGTGTTCAAGGCCAGGTTGGATGGGGCTTTGAGCAATGTGGTCTAGTGGAAGGTTCCAACCCCCCATGGCAGGGGGGCTGGAACTGGATGATCTTTAAGATCCCTTCCAACCCAAACCATTCTATGATTTTATTGGTCTCTGGCGTCACAACAGAATTATAACGTTTGCTTCAAAAATATCTATTCTTAAGAAGCATATACATGAGCTGAAGCATTTCAAAAAATCCCCAAATATTTACAACCATCTAAGCTTACTCATTTTTTTTTAAAATGCAAATAGCTTATCGTATTACATTTCCTTTTGGGATCCCAGTCTTTCAGATCAGGAAACTTAAGAAGGGAAAGCAGCTTGCTAAAAGTTAAAGTACCAGTGAATGGCTAAAAATATGACCATAGCCACTGCTCCTAAGAATGAGAAGACACCACGTTTTTCATAGTACCATTACTTTGTTTGTCTGAGGTTCTGCCCTTAAATTTTGTTTTGTAAACTGAATCACCAAATATAGCTTAGTTTAATATTGAATAAACAAAAGCCCTGCTTATTTAGTATGGACAGAGTCTCTGCAAAGCTATATATAAAGCCATAATTAAAAGGTGCTTTCTCCATCTACTGCATCTTTTATCCTTTTCTTGGTAGCCACTTTTCTAAGAACATGCAAGGCTTTTTTATTTGTTTTTATTTTCTATTGATTTTAGGACAAAACAAAAAAATAATTTGAGAGGAAAGCCAGAATCTGGGCTAGATTTCCTCAGGGTAGTGTCCTAATGACTTATTTAATCAAACCTACATAGTCTTTCTTTGACCTAATGAAACTAGCACTACTTTGCGTTTAGACTAAGCTATATCAAACAAGAGGTAAGCAGTGCTCCTACTTTATTTATTGTCTGTTCTAGTGGATAACTCATTTTCTTAGGTACTAGTTTGAACCATCAGAGGTTGAGGGAGCTAAGCATGGAACCCTTACTGACTGTGTTCAAGAGACAGGAGTAAGACTGCTTAGTTATTTTGCAGAGGAAGCATCTTAAAATTATTTCACAGAGCATAGCGTTTAGCATCCGAAACTTCTACCAACACAAAACAAACCGACAAACAAATTTCTGAATGCTAGCACTTGAATTAGAATTTCATACACAGCTGTCAGCTTACGCTCTCCTGCTGACTTGATGTAAACCATTTGTTGTTCAACATGTGCCATTTCAGATTTCTTCTCTAAAATACTCTGCAACTTTCATCATGTAAAGTTTGACATCCTGTTTAGTATAAAGATCCTACATTCCACAAGCCATATATGCATGCAATGCATAGGTGTCACAGTCCCTAGAGAGTTGTTGCCTGTGCCCTTCCTGGATTAAAGTTTATAAAAGGCTAAAAACATTACTTTAAAGTTTATCCTAGACTGTTACCTGGCTATAAAGGACCTGCTTAAAGCAATATATTTCCCATGCTTGTACTTCTGTATTAAAGTTATTATACTAAAATCTACCCACTACCCAAAACATGAGTTGAATTATTCTGTATGTCTAAAGAAGGCAATTAAAAAAAATGACATTAAAAAAACTCACAGTAAAAAACCCAAAAGAACACAGTATTTCAATTTCTCCAGTTGGGTTTCAGTGGTTCACAAAAGTACTCATACTCAAGCTATCATAAATTGGACTAGACATTCCTTAATGCTACAGGGATAAAACAATCTTAGATACTGATAATCTGGGAAAAAACATTACTGTTAATGAAGAAGAATGTAATTTTCATTAGTTTGACAAATAAGAGGCATTCCACTAAATATCAAGCAGTTCTTTTCTCTTGTACATTTTTGGGAAAGAAGTCATTACTATATAAAAAATTCTCATGATTTCTTAAAATAACTCAAAGTTTGGACTGTTGGACTGCTATAACAATATTATATCAGCAAACTAAGAAATATGTAAAAACTTTATCCAGTGAAGTGATGCTAGGCAACTTATAGCCTACATCAGCTTGCATAAAATGATTTCAAATAATGAATTTCAGAAAAATTCAAGCATCAGATTAAACGTATTACCAAAACAGAAAGCTTGGTGATCTACAACAAATACACACTCAACTCTAAACGTGATGTTATCTTCTGAGACCTTCTATTGGTCAGAAAACTATTTATATCTGAAACTGTATCTGACACGTAGATACCCATTTACAGTAACATCTCATTTTTAATCATAATTTGCTTCAGGACTTAAGTTTGGAGACTATGATATACAATATAACACCTTTTTTAAGGTAATTAAATTTTTTTTTTTTGATCTCTACTGAGAAAGCTTCAGGGAAGTTCTGGTATATTTCTGAATCACACCAAAACACAGTTAGTTCTCTGGCTAACAACTCTCATAGGTAGGCAAACCAATATCCTCTCATTAAGAGAATCTTATCATTATCAAAAATATAATAAATAAAATCCATATTGCAATTACAAAAAACATTTGTGTTCTGTGCAGAACTGATGCACAAAGATTAGTGTCCTAAGAGCAGAAAAAGGCACATTCTACTACTGTCATGTTGTGCAATGCTTGCCAAAGAACTTGTAACAATAGTTTTACCTGGCCATCCACACGTATACATTCATCAAGGTAAGCCAAAATCTTTTCTATCAGACCCAACTTTTTCACAATGCCATGCATTTTGGTATCTGTGGGAAAAACAAAAGATAGTAAGAATCACTGGTTCTCCACCAATTTAATATTAAACTTCTTTCTGCAAGATCACAAACTCTGTTGATAACAAGTTTCCAAAATTGCCAATCAACAGAAGAAATACAGCTCTAGCTCTACCAAGGCAAGCCTCCACAAGTCTTTTTATCTGACTATAGTAGCCTCTTCAACATTAGACTCTTAAATGTCTTGCATAACTTCCCATAAGAACTTCATGCTCCACAATTATAGTGATTCCCAGTGCAACTCAATTTCAGTCAAATGAGGATTTTACTTCTAATATTTAAAGTCTTCAACAGTTTAATATAGAACTAAAAATGGTATTTATAAAAACTCAATCACCATGAAAGTATTTTCCACTGATCTTATCCTTCAGAGTATCTGGTTTAATAATATTCAATGACAACAAAAAAAGCTATGCCATTTGGGTTGGTTGGATTTGTTGGGGTTTTTTTTAAAATAATTACAAAGTGATTCTTCATATGAAATTTGTCCTGATAAACCTGCATTTTTTCCTTTACAATTTTATCCTATGCTATGTTTCATATTATCTTTTGCCATCTGAAAACTTTGGCAGCCATAACCAAATGTATTATTAGGATTTGAGTTCACTAAGGAAAACATACTTGAATCAGAGTTTGAGTAGGCAGGGTAGAAACATTCAGGTTTGAAACTCTACAGTTATAACTGTGCACCTAGTCAAATAGCGTTCTGTGCAAGATTGCTTACTTGCATCTTAATCCAATCATATCCTCTCTACCAGAATTCATATATATGATTATATACATATTTTATATCGACCATTGCCTCCCTCACTCAAGACTGAGTATCTAGCAAAGAATCTGAAGCACCATTAGTTCTGAGACAGATCAAACGGAAGAACATTAGAAATGAAAAGCAGAACGAAAAGCACTCTTACATAGCTTACAGAATTCAGCTTACTCCTCTGTTACTCGAGGGAGCTGACTACGATTTCTTATTCTTGAGAACAAAAACAACAAATACCTATTTTTTTTATTTGAATTGGTAGATTATCCACCATAGTGTTAAAAATCTGGTCCAACAATATAGATAAAAATTACAAAGAGTATCCTTAGCAGACACACACAGAAAATCTAGCAAAACTACAAAGCTCACGCATGATCAGCAGATGAATACGAAGTTTCTGGAGAATTTTACCTTCTAAGATGATAGCTAGCTGCTCAGCTGCAGACTTCCGTAAAACTAGGTCAACAGCATCAGAAGTCAAGACGTCATACAGCTTTTCAACAGTTTCTGTCTAAATGTAAAACTGTATTAGATTTACATCCAGTATGCTATTATGAAACAAGGTAACCAGCCGACTTTCCTAACAGAAAGCAGAAAATAAAAATATCTAAATTCCTTATTAGGAATTATTAATATTTGATTAGATTCCACATGCATGTAATAAGAAAGGATTAGGTTCTAATCCTTTTGCAACAAATATCTAATGATACCTGTGGACTATAACAAGGCAATAGTTTCTAGCACAACAGAAGCAGATTTCTAATAAATACTGCTTAATTTATACAGGACTACAGAAAGCTCAACACTACACAGAAATGACAGAATATGCTTCTAAGCCTGTGAAGTGGACTGACTTTTTAATGGTAATAGGACTGACTTTTTAATGGTAATAGGGTTAGAGAAATTTAAGTAATCCTACATATCCATACAAATTTCAGGTCCTAACTTTTTGAAGGATGTAGGGGAAGAATATAAATCAAGTGTACAGCAAGTGGTCAGAATATTTTTTTTCAGAGCGCAAGCATCTTAGCATTTGTTTAACATACTGTTGTTAACCTGAAAGTGTTGAGGGTAAAGAATGAAGAAGAATGGAGGGGAGACAGTAAAAAAAGAAAAACAAAAGAGGTACAAGTATTTGACCTATGGGAAAAACTGTGATTTATTTTTCACTTTGTGAAAGCAGCAATACTAGGAAAAAACAGAAATAAATTTGTAATCTGTTTTAGAATATTTCACACTAAAAATTATTTGTGCCTGTTTCAGTAAAAATTGATTTTGTGAGGGAAAAAGCTCTATGTAAGAAAAATCAGACTCTACCCATGCACAATGAAATTGTAAACAGAGTAGGTCTGTGCTCTTTGTACTGAAGTCTTGCTGTTAACTTATCTGCAGAGGAAAAAAAAAGAAAGAAGGAATTCCTTTTCTTACTGTTGCCTATGGCAGCATTAAAAACTACTGTTTAAGTTCACACAGAAAGAATGTATCAATGGATTTCTTCTTCTGAAGCAAGCCAATTTGTATGAAATATTGCAACCTTCAAAATGTGTTAAGTTCAGTGACTGGGTAGCTAGAAGAGCTGAACTATGACACAACATTTAGACAGAGTTTACTCACCTTAAATATCGACTCCGTTTTATCATCCAATTTTAGCTCAATAGCTCTTTCTATAATAAATAAGTTTGAAATGCTGGAAAGCACACTACCATGCAGATGCGGACGTTTCAGGTTTGCCCCTTCTTCATTCAAGAGATGGAATGCTATATGTTTAAGTGCCATAGAACGGACCCTAAAGGAGTAAACAAAATACATGCATAAAGTCTTCATACTGGAAAACTTTAGCTGTAGAGTTAAATAGTAATTAGTTTAAAAAAATTAATACAGTGGCGGTGGAAGTACTTACTCAACTCAGTATCGATTAATCTACCTTTCAAATCAACCCACTGCATAATAATCAATTGGTTTTTTAGAGTAGACATTTTTGTCATCAACATTAGTTCTGAAATGCTACAGGGCATTACTTACAACTGCTTTTTGGAAAAGAGAAGACGCAGAGCGGCCTGTAGTCTAGTAGTTTTAGGAAGAATACCCTCTCCTTTCTCAGAGGTTGTTTCACTCAAGGCGAGGATACACTTACCTAGTGTATCTTTTGTGTCAGCATAACCCTAAAACAAACAAACAACGAACAAAAATTTCCAAAAATAAAAAAAAATCCACTTACTAACTTATAAAATTAGACAAGATAATTCTCCTTTTAGGGGCTATGGAACGGTGGCGATGGGGCAACACCCCGTCAAAAAAGCAATAACTTTAAACAAAATATTCTATTTCTGTAGATTAATATTCCTCTGTAAAAACAATTTTTAAAGTTCATAAATGATCCTGTATACCAATCAAAATAAAGATTTTTACAGGGCCCAGAGGTGCTTTGTCCTGAAGTTTTACCCTTCAATCTGTTAACATGACGGTGCTCTGTAACGTCAGCTTCCATTTCAAAAAAGCAAAGCTCAGTCCCTACAAGAAAACTACTTCAAAACATTAAATCCTATCTACTTTCAGATATTTAGCCAAAGCATTTTCACACACAACCAAGACAAATCAGAATCAGTTATGTCAAGTAACAATACTGCAATCATTTTAACAGCAGAGTAAAATACAAGTCATTTTACATGTACTGGGTAAATACAGGCCTCTGGTATGCTCTGCTCAAGTATCTCTTGTATGTAGTCACCACAGGTGATGGAATAGAGGAAAAATCTACTCACAGAAATGAGAGCAGGGATAAGTTCTTTCTCACATGTTTAGCCTACAGCTTATACTAAAACCCCAGCTATTTAATCTTGAATATCAATGGAAGATATGTATGTGGGTAACACAGAAAAGCTGAAGTTAATGGGCGAGAAAGCTCTGAAGTAACCTTTCTCCCACCATTTCCAAGTTCTCAGTGTATTTCCTTTGCATATTTTTCTGAGCCTTCTATTTCATGATCCATCTTATTTGCAGTTTCTCCCCATCTTTGCCTTGATTTTTGTGCAGTTTATTTAAGGGCTTAAGTTACATAAGCCGCTTTTTCAACTTATGGTAATACGGAGGTGCAGACAACAACTGAATATATAGCAGTGATACAAACAAGTAGGCATAATTATCAAAAGCGATAATTTTGGAGGAAAAAAAAGACAAAAAGTACACTTAGATCTATTAGCTAAGTTAAATAAAAGACAGAAATAAGGCAAAAAACAGGTATCAGGAAAAACAGACATCGGATAGGTGCACTAAAATATCTAATCCCTAAGACTATAGGCAGACCATAGAACAGGCATTTCTAGCACTATAGAAAAAGCAATAAAGAAGTTGGATGAAGCAATTAGGCTGAAAATCAGACGGAGAAAGGCAAAAGTTCCCATTTAGATCAAGCCAGCAGTAAAGATAACGAAAAGAAAATTTGCATATTATTACAAATATGAAGACTAAGGTCTAAGGATAACACTGACTGTTGATACTTCCATAAAAACAACAAATAAACCAAAAAACAACTGTCAAAATATACAGAAAATACAGTTTACACCTACTGCTATTGAGTGCATACTCGATCAGAAAACCATATAATCATCACAGAGTAGTTACAAATTTCAGATTTAAGATGTGGGGGTATGTTTTAATAATTATTAACTGATTTTAAAAAGCATGCAATGTTTTAATCTATACTTGGATTACCCACACATATCTTCAAACCACTTAAGTCCCATTCAATACTTGCTGATTTCTACTAAAAAATTGCAAATTTCACATTCTAGTAATACCAGGCTAAAATATGTCTATACATTCAAAGCAGTAACTTTGATTGGCACTAGGACCCCTATAAAACATTTATCGATCTGACATCTGACAAAACAAGTCTGTAGGTATATTATTGTTAATCTGTGTTCCACCTGGTACTGAGGTGAATATTCTGCTTATTGTTTAACATGACAGTGTTGCTGTTTACATGACTTCATATATCAAATTCAGGTTAAACCACTTAGAAGTACCTGTAAAACAGGAATAACAGGACAGAGGGCCTCAATAAACTTGTTCCAAGTCAATACTGCCATTATTAATTGTCCCTGCAACAGATGCATCAGAATGGCCTTGGCTGTAGAGTTCACCTGCTCAGTAACAAAAAAAGAAGCCAATGCTATCACCTATGTGCCTAGGTCAGTTTGTCAATGCTGCAATTGGAAATGTCACACAAAATCATCTCAAAGAGAACGGATGTACAGACAAAATATTATCACTGCAGAAAGCTGCTTATAAATTGTCAGTCACACTAAACTTTGTTAGAAAAACCTCTCAGAGAAAACACACAAATAGTTCTGCCTAAATAGCACCCAATAATTTTCCCCTTAGAACTCTGGTTTGTCTTTTCTGAAATAAAATAAACCACTACGTCAACTTATACACCTGCTAGTCCCTCTATCCTGCAAGTAAAATAAACTCTGTTTCTTTTCTTTCCTGACCCCACATTTCTGGGGCATTTCATTCCCGGTCTTTATGATACGCTTCTGAAGACACAGGAAGAAAAGAGACTTAAGAGACTTGGCCTGTTACATGGCCATTTCACTTTCTTGAGGCAAACAGTCAAACCAAGAAGGCTACCAAATATTTCAAACTGTACATGAATTTATCTGAAGCTCTTTATCAAAAAGGAAAAAAGGTATATGATACAGCACTTACACTGTATTAATATAACTTGCATACAGTATGTAATGTATACTATATGCAATATTAAAGTATTTACAGACTAGTATTATTACCACAATGGAAACAGAGGGGAAAAAACAGCTTCTCAGAACTCAGGCTTCCTTACATAGTGTAAAAAAAACCTACCTTTAGCAGCTAAAAAACCTTCATTTAATGCCAGAGCTCAAAACCCTCTCACTTCAGGTAACAGGAACAGCATTTAATAACAACACTCTAGCCTATCTTTAAGGGACTGGATTTGTAAAATAACGTGGCAAATCTTAAGCCCAACCTTGGAATACAAGGTCCTTCTCAGTTTCTTCTAATTGTCACAGGTCTGAAAGATTAAACTAATGCTTTATGCAAACTTAAGTAGCAGATATACATCCAAGAAGTCAAAAAAAAAAAAAGCTTAGATATGATCTTCACTATTTATTTAGTTAGAAGACTAATAAGAATGCATTATAAGGTAAAGAGAACAAAATGAGGTAATTTTGTAAACATGTATTCTCTGTCTTAATGATCTTTTTAAATTATCAGCTGAAGTCTATTTGTTAGGCTTGACCAATCACTGAAAGACAAAATTAACAATCTTTCTAATAAGGCATCCAAGTGAGTAGTCAAACACAATAAATGCTTTCCTTGCAAAAGATAAATTACATAAAAGATATCTTTTTACTTCTTTTAAAATGCTAACATCTCAAAAAGCACTTTTAAATGGAATTGTGCACAGTACTGTGGTAAAAAAAAAAACTCGTTTCAGGAAATCAGCTGGAAAAAAAAAAATCAATAAAAATTTGTTAGTCAACGTTCTCTCCCCTCTGACTGTAGGGACCTTACAGATCAGCTATAAAGTAGTTAGAAATAACGTAATTTTTCCCCCTCTGAGAACTCCCTACTTAGCTTTAAATGGAAGCTAGGAAATAGTGGATATATGGTAAACATCCATGCATATAAATAAACCCAATGGAAATTTGGTCCTATTCTATAATACTATAAAACACTTCTATAATACTTAGGTAATTAAATTTAAACACACATGTGTTTGTAGTGATGAAATACATTTTTATAGTAAAGACATTGCAGGTTCAAAATGTCTTTTTGCCTCTCAACCAATGCATACATCTCAGAGGTCATCCCACCCTTACAAAGACTTGAGACTTCATGTTTTCCACCATACACACTATTCTATTATATGCACATTTTATTAGGGCTGAATATATTACAAAATAAAGATTAAAAAACATAGCATATTTAATTTTTCATTGGTCTTTACTACACTTAATAGCATCCTATGCTTAGAACATTATTTTGTCTCTGAATACACCATAAAAAAAGAAATCTTTCCATTCACTACAACTTCATTGTTTGCATAGCCTTTCTATATACAAGAAACCGTATGTTATCAAAACTTCAAGTAAGCCTCAGACCACCATGGAGAATATCAACACCTACTCTGCATGCACATCAACTTAAATATAGCTACTACACACAGTACCTCATTCTTGTCTTCCTGAAGGCCAAATGTACAGATTTCATAGAAAACTTTCGGATGAAGAAGAAAATGTACTCCGTGGCAGACTGAAGGCACAGACTTAGCAATATTGTGTATACCTAAACAGTCCTTCAGTAAAAATAAAGTTAGTTACTATTAAAATTCAAGATAGTCTCCACTACTACATCTTGTTTTACAGACTGCCTGAAGTTGTCATTCAGTGAAAGGCTTTCTCCACACAGTTCAGTAAACTACAGTTCTGAAAGCTGAACATTACAGCCCCGGAAAAGACACCATCATTATAGATCACCAATTGAAAATTCCTGTTGCTACACAGGACTAAGAAACAAAAAAATATTTTTATTTTTACTTAAAATGATAGTGAAATAAATTAGAAAAACTTTATATGTCGTTTGGTATTACATTAAAAGAAGCAAAACTGAAAACAGGCAGGTAAAAATCTCACAAAAAGATACAAGTGTCATTTAGTGGAGATAGGTTGGGGTTTTTTTTTTCCCAAAACACTAGCTCCAGCATCTTTGTACATTAGTGACTTGTGCTATAGGCACAATAAGTTTAACTGATGCCCATTACAGAAAATAAGAATTACGAGAAAGTATGCTATCAAAATAGAAAAGTGATTTGTATTTCGTGAGCCAATATTACTGAATATTTAAAATGACCTGATGAATATGACATTGCTATTCTTAATATAGAGTACACTCAGAAACACAGAATCACAGAATGTTCGGGGTTGGAAGGGACCTCTGTGGGTCATCTAGTCCAACCCCCCTGACAAAGCAGGGTCACCTACAGCAGGCTGCACAGGACCGCGTCCATGCAGGTCTTGAATATCTCCAGAGAAGGACAATCCACAACCTCCCTGGGCAGGCTGTTCCAGTGCTCCGTCACCCTCAGAGGGAAGTTCTTCCTCATGTTCTTCCTCAGAGGGTAACCCCCAACATCAACACAGGCTGGCAGATGAAGAGATTAAGAGAAGCCCTGCGGAGAAGGGCTTCAGGATACTGGCAGATGAAAGGCTGAACATGGCCCGGCAATGCACAATTGCAGTCTACAAAGCCAACCGTATCCTGGGCTGCATCAAATGCAGTGTGGCCAGCACATCGAGGGAGTTAATTCTGTCCCTCTCCTCCACTCTGGTGAGACCACACCTGGAGTCCTGTGTTCAACTCCGGAGCCCTTAGCACAGGAAAGACATGGACATGTTGGAGCAGGTCCAGAGGAGGGCCACAAAGATGATCAGAGGGCTGGAGCACCTCTCCTATGAGGGAAGGCTGAGACAGTTGGGTTTGTTCAGCCTGGAGAAGGGAAGGCTCCAGGGAGACCTTATTGTGGCCTTTCAGAACTTAAAGGGGGCCTATAGGGAAGACAGGCACAAACTTTTTAGTACCACCTGTAGCAACAGAACAAGGCATAATGGTTTTAAAGTAAAAGAGGGTAGATTCAGACTAGACAGAAGGAAGAAATTTTTACAGTGAGGGTGGTGAAGCACTGGAACAGGTTCCCCAGAGAGGTGGTAGATGCCCCATCCCTGGGAACATTTAAGGTCAGGCTGGATGGGGCTCTGAGTAACCTTATCTAGTGAAAGTGGGGGTTGGACTAGATGATCTTTAAAGGTCCCAACCCAAATGAGTCTGTGATTCTACAAACCTCATTTCAGCAGACATGCAAAACTGAACACGAATAATTTTCAAAAGCAAAATGGAAATATTTCTGTGTAACAGCAGCAAAAAAACAAAAAGTGACCAGCATTATTAAGAATCTTTTTAAAAAATAAAATTGTCAGTCACTGGTTTTTCTCCCTCTAGAGATCCTGTCATTCTGGAGTGGAGTACCTGAAGTAACCCAACCAAGTACATTTAATACCAAAAATATAACAGCAAAGTACAAGCCCAGACCTATACAGATTTCACAGCATATAACATGGTAAACAGAATTTGCATTAAAAGTCCTCTTAATGAGGAAATCATATAACATGCAATACTTAGCGCAACACGAAGAGCATTAAGCACTAGTTCTAACCTTAACCACTTCCAAACAGCAGTGATAGGCTTCAGTTTTTATACTCAGCAAAGGATGAGACAACAGACAGAGAAGCATCTTCTGACCCTGAGCCTGGAGCAAGGAGTCAGCCTCTGCAGACTTCCAACTAAAAATTAAAAATAATTAATTTCACTACAGTACCCAAAGATGTCTGAAAAAAATTTCTCATTAAATTTCAAGAAAAATACATCCTGAAAAATGACCTGACATACAGAATTTCAGAGATCACAACATATTTGTCAAAACCACAGTATCAATCTTTACATTTGTACATTCTTTTATTGTTTATTATATCTGTAGGTAATCAAAGACCATAGTTTGCCAAAATTTTCTCATCAAAATTAGAAGCCTGAAAAATTTTTATGTTCATCTGGAAACAAAATTCTATTGAGCTTCAATAGGCTCCTTAGATAATGGTATATGATTATAAAAATATTCTATACTTTCATAGTTTTTCCCTCATGGAGGTAAATGTCCACCTCAATATCCGTCATGGTTCAACCTGGTAGCCAGCAGCTCTGACCACGTAGCCGCTCACTTGCTCCTCCTCCCCCTCCCGTGGGATGGGGAGGAGAATGGACAAAAAGTAAAACTTGTGCGTTGAGATAAAGACAGTTTAATATGACAACAAAAAAAGGATTATATGCAGTGATTATAATAATAATGTGTAAGTAAACCAAGCTATACACAATACAACTTTTCTCACCACCCAATGACTGATTGTGCAGCCAGTCCCTGGGCAGCAATTGTGGATTTCGTGGAACTCACAGACTTTGCAGAACTTACGGAAAAAGATCAAACTCATGGGTAAGACTGAAGTCACGAAACCAAAAAAGGGCGAACTCCCGGAAAAGAGAGTTCCTGCCCTCTGGTCAACCCCCATTAATAAACTGAGCATGACATCCATGGTACAGAATATTTCTTTCGGTCGACTTGGGTTAGCTGTCTGGCTATGCTCCCTCCCAGCTCCTGCACACACATTAGTTGAATATGGGAAACCGGAAAAAGTCCTTGATTTCATAGCAGCAACTAAAGACACCAGTGTTATCAACATTCTTCTCGTACTAAATTCAAAACACAACAGTTACTAGGAATAAAATTAACTTTATCCCAGCTGAAACCAGGACACTATCACAAAGGGAATTTATGTTACTTAAAAAACTGAAGTGAATTTCCTGTTGTCTGAAACCGTAATCAAACAATAATTCATTCTAAAAGCATTAGAACACTGAAAAGTGTTCTGGCGTTTCATAATTTAAAAACACTGATTAGAGAGCTCTTAAATGTAGTTTGCTTTGAAAAAATCCCTGAAGTCAAATTCTGCATCAGTATAAAACTAAGATTTTGTATTAATAATTAAGTGTTCCAACACAGAACTTTTCCAGGTATCACAGGGTAACCTAAATTCTCTAACTGGAGACATGGAAAATCTAAAAAGTAATAAAAACATGCTGTTTAACAAATGAGATGCCACACTGATATACATCATCTACAATAAAATAAGTACTTCAGGATTTCTAAAAGTAAGTCACACAAATATACTTGCAATAAAGGAAATTTTTAAAAGTTTGCAAGCCTGATCGAAGTGTTTTAAGACTGTGTTCTGGTTCGGCTGCTCCCGGCAACAAAAGCGCCACGCTGCCGCCCCTCCCCCCACCGGGGTGCGGAGGAGAATGGAAAGAAACAGGCAGAAAACTGGTGGGTTGGGATAAGGGCAGTTTAACAGAACAGCAAACAAAGTGAACCGGAACAACGATACAGAAAAGGAGAAAACACCACAAAACAGATCGCACAACAGAGCCTCTCTCCCGAACCGCCGCCGCTGCATGCTCCCAAGCCGCGAGAGAGGTCCCGCCGCACCGCCCCCCCCCCC
>Ga0065711_1002175_pt1 | contig 35905 bp, 25 predicted proteins | sample Hoacrofraction12_FD_59098 | JGI IMG/M metagenome (GOLD analysis project Ga0065711, IMG submission 59098) | Hoatzin crop microbial communities from Cojedes, Venezuela - Epithelial fraction 12 v2 (version 2) | ecosystem: Host-associated > Birds > Digestive system > Esophagus > Crop | place...
GGGCTAATCCTAAAAATGCTGATACACTTCTGAGTAATCCTTGGGCAATTTAACAGGAGGAGTCAGAATGAAAGGATTCAAAGTCACAGATACTGTTGTTGAAACTTCTTACATCAGGATATCCTTTCACTCACTCATCCATCTCCTTTTTTGCCCTTGATTCTCAACTTCTTCACAACAAAAAGTGGTAAAAGTCAGAACAAAAAAAATGATCTTATTCTTTATTTAATGAAGTCCTTCAATAAAACTCAACTGTATTCATTAACACCTTTTGCAGATTTGGCCCTTTGTTTTTGAAACAGTAAGAAGCATGCTACATATTTGCATTCAAAACTTTTTTTCTTCACTTTAACAGAGATTTTAAGTACTCATAAATAAAATTGTAAAGTTCTGTTGCGAGGAAAATATAGAACTCCATATTGTTTCTGGGTGATCTGACCAGAAGCCCGAAATGAAAGATTCCGCCCAGGTCTGTAGCATTTATCTAAGGCTGGAAATCATCTTTCAGTGGGGGCTTTTAGCACATGCTCCATTCTGTTGGCGCAGAGACTGTTGATGAGAGAACAAGTGACCCTGCGCTTCCCCAAAAGCAGTGAAAAAAGTCTTTACATATTCTTAGAATGTATCGCCAGACTAAGGTTGGAATCAACCCTTCTCCCAACAGGAAGGGTGGAATCCCCTCCTGTATATCCTTGCTCTTCTACCTGTGGACTTGGGTCATCCTGTGACAGAATCACAGGGAGTCCATTTGAGGCTACAGTGATGAACAGTACAACGCAGTGATACAGCACTGTGATGCAAAAAATACTACCAAGAATCAGCCCCAGGCTGTTTGACATCTCTGCAAATCCAGCCAACCGCAAGGTGAGTTTCCAGCTGCTAGAGCTTATGCAGAGCCACTGGAAACGGTGCACACTGAGCACTTGCTCTGGAAACCAGGGCAATGTGCACTCAAAAATAACTTTAAGCCAATATGACGTCTTTCTTGTCTTGTCTTTCTCCCATCTGGAAGAGGGGGCAGGAGGTGGCTTTTTGCATCAGAGTCAGTAAACAGTTCTAATGAGGTCTGGATGGCAGATCGGGTCAGCATACACACACAAACACCCTAGAACAGGATTAGTAAATAAACTCAGAAGATCTAGACAGCATAGGATCCTGGGGACATAAAAAGGCAGTAAGTCCAGAGAAGGACTGGATTGGCTGGCCCAACTACTTTTCCATCCAGCAGGACCATCATCTTATAAGAATGATTTTTAAGCTTTTCTTTTCCTTCTCCTATTAATTTGTTTGACATGACCTTATCAGGACTCTGCTAGTTATGTTCTGCTTTCCTTATGTAGTTGTTTTCAACAAAGTGAAACTGCATATAGTTGTCTCCTTCTGTTATGCATTCAATTCTGCAGTGCTGAAACATTAAAACAATTTGAAAGATATGACAACGAAGTTCCTCAGTACAGTGAGCATGTGGATTGATATGTTTTGATTTTTTTCTTTAGAGAACAAGACTTGTCAGTGCTCAACTAGAAAAGCTGCCAAATACATCATCATCTCTCATTCACTACGACCCAGGTGCTGTCAGCCCAAACTGACTGTTTTCAGTAAAAAGAAAAAAATTGTGTTGGGTGAGTTCAAAACGTATCCCAAGAGGTGCCAATTAGGGAGCATTTTAAGTGCAAATTCTAATGTTAATTTTCTGAGTTCATTTGCTGTGTCCGTTACTAAATCTCCAGCTTAAAATGCACTTGATAGCTTAATTTTGTACTACACAATCTGTTTCTTTCCTGCTCAACATACTCTTACAGTTGCACGTAAGACTAACAAATGCACTTAAATATTTGATTCACTGCCATTAGCCAGAGAGGGAGTAGAAATACTTAATGGTGGATGATACGATACGCTGTGCACAGAATATCTTCATGCTATTCACAGCGTACTATTATCAACATACCTCTTCCCATCATGTGCATTTTTCAGGGAAGTAAAACAAACAATGCCACTGAACTCAGACAAGATTTGCTAGTAAGAGGGATTAAAGTCTATGGATCACATAGATGTTGTTGAGTGATCAGTTTTGTTCAAATCTTATCTGTTTATTTTGGCCCTGATTTTTCTGCAGCAAATATCTTTACACTGAAATGTGGGGTTTTACTACCTTAAAAGGACCAATGAAGTGTACTAAACATCTAAAACATGCTTTTATATAAGTTTTCATCTCAAAACCAGTTGCCCAGACCTCTAGTCTAACCATTGCAATCATCAGTGTGGCCAATTAATGCATTTAATCCTGGGGCAAACCCAAATGGAAGGGTTGAAACATTTTTTAAAATATACTATTGCCAAGGCAAGGGTTAGTTGGGAGGATGTTAATATCCCTTTATCTGCTAGAAATAAAAAAGTCTTTCTGAGTGTAGTACTTCTCTTGCACATTTTGAATGCTTTCGTGCAATTTCCACTCAGTGTTGTCACCTAAGAGAGGAAGAATACAGCCAAGCACTATGCTGTACTTAAAGAGCCCATTGCCACTGCCACCACCAAGGGTACAGCATGTTTGCTCCCCAGGGAGCCTGCTCAGCGGCAAGGAGAGCTGCTGCCTTTGCACCTTTCTGCCTTTCCAGTTGCCCCTTTCAGAAGCAGAACGACCCCAGCCTGGAGCTGCCACCGATGCTGACATATGTCCTGTGCACGGAGCAGGGGAACTGAATTTATAAATGATCCTGAAAGTGGTGTTGATGCTAGGAGGAAGCATATAGCTTATCAGCAAGAACATCACCTGACCTAAAGATGCTACCCCTTCTACATAGGTTTCGAAGCCACAGTTTCAAAGTCTTTAATTCAGTTGACTTGGGCTTTGATACATGTTGTGTTGCATGTCTTATTTTGGCCTAAATACCATGAGAAGCAGCTAGGTTTTGATATCTGACTTTCTCTGATTTCTAACGCATATCTAAGTCCAGTCAGGCACCTCCAAACTTGATTTATATTTGACGGCAAAAGGAACATTCACATGCTTTAAATAAGCACATGCATAAATGACTGCAGCTTCGAAATTTGTTGATACCAAAAATATTACGGTTGATTGCTTGCACAGGGATCCAGAGGGTCCCTGCCCTCTACTCTTCAGTAATACGGGAACCAAGGGGGGAAATGTCTCCCTTCAAAATTCAGCTCAGAAAACTCATAATACAATTAAAGAAACATCTCCTTCTCTACGGCCATTTTATTGTACAATTATTCACCACGTCTATAACTTTCAAAGTTTATCAAACAATTTGTTTTACTTGCTTTGAGAGGCAACATGGGGTTATAGGGATGGTGAAGTTCTCTGTCTCCAATTGCTCTTCCTGATTCTTTAGATTAAAAGCTGCCTAGCCTGGTGACTGAACTTGTTGAGGAAATGCCATGCTGAGTCCCTGGGAATTCGAGCTGGCAGTGCCTGCTTGCTGCTGGGGTGCAACTTCGCCCACGGCAGCTGCACCACTCCTGAGCCAGAACAGCCCTGGGAAACAGATGAGCTACGACTGGGGCTCAGAGAGAGAAGGAAATTAGCCAAAAGAACGAGAAACCTCTACATGAAGATATTAAAGTATATAATTACTGCCATGGTATAGGTTAGACCAAACTTGAATTGCTTAATGCCTTTGTCTTCCGATATCTCTGCTTGCATGTATTGCTTCACATTAGCAGCTAATATGCTCAAATGACAGGTAAATGAAGTCGTTTTCCAGCATTCGCTGCATCCTGCATGGACAGAATTTCCCAGCCCATGTAAGACAATTTGGTCAAATAACATTTGCAATTTGCTTCTATATTTAGGACACTTGCCTGCAAGAGCCCACGTATATTTAACGAGGTCAGTGGATAAATTTAGGTGAGTGGTATGCAATTTCTGCTACATTAAGATGCAAACATAATGAATGAAAGCAATTTATTTCTCTTATGTCTTAAAAGGTAAAAACACGTACTGCTGAGAAATACCTTGTGAATCTAATTCTCCTGCAGTGTTTCATCAGCTCGTCATTAGCAAATAGTGTCTATTTCCAACTTTTGGAAAAGGATACAGCAAGATCAAATATGATCATTAATTCTGAATTTATAAAAGCTAAAAAGCCCCAAAAAGTTTCTTCCAATAGAAATACTGTTTTTTAATTTAGGTTCCACTTTTGTTTGTTTGGGTTTTTTTTTTCAGAAAAGCAACATCTCACAAAGAGAAAGCAAAGATAATCAACCAACCAGAGAAGCAGCAGAGCTTTATAAAGATAATTGTTTTGGTGTAAACCTACATCTTGATTCTGATGAAAGACTGAAGTCTTATTACATGCAAGGTCCTAAGCAGCAGTTCAGTTTTAATAGTCCAAACATCCCTAATTCTCTATTTCCTTGAATAAACTATGTCGTGGTACATACTGTTCCTGTAGCAATCAGCGTCCACTTTGCATAACCATATTTACATTTTTCTTTCACAGGTATAAGGGACTGTACAAAATGCGACACGAGAGAATCAAAGATATGTTATTATCAGGAAATAGGATTTTTTGAGTCCTTTGAAACTCAACTGAGTTTAAAATGCCTTTTTTTTTAAAGCACTTTCCCTTCTAAAGGTTAAAACCAAGGTTCAGAAGGGTCAAACCTTTTTTCTTTTTTCTATAGGCAGCGACTACCGACAGGAGCTCTAGTATTCATGAGTCCTATTCAAAGTGTCTCCAGACGTGGTACCCATTCCGCCTTGTCACTGATGGAGGCTCAGAGCATGCCACAAAAATCCAGAACTGAAACGTCATTGCTAAAAGACAGCTTTCTTCAGCACTACTCAGTGAAGTCAGTTTAGAATGAAAATGCATGCTGAAAAATTAATTCAGCGCAACCCCCTGCTGAGGAGTGGTAACACGCTGGTTTGTAGAACATGTAACGTTCCCAAGCACCATGGAATGGAAAAGTGTCCTGAATTCAAAGTGCTCTATCTAGGCGCTCTGTCTCTGCATGAGCTCTAGCCTGCAGAAACAGAAATCACTGTTCCATGGACAGGTTCCAGAAGCTGTTTCCATATGCGATGCATGCCAAAACTGGGCCTAGTTGGCTGTTATTAAAATGTTGCTGTCAAGTTATTAAATGCTTGAGAAGCCGAGAATTAAAAGAAGCTTTATGCATGTACTCCCCACGGTGTTTCTAATCATGCCATTGATGTTTGGAGATCTAGTTCTCTTCAAAATTTAGTTACAGTTTGTGTTTATAAATCATTTCTTTTAAAGACTGCCACCAAACAACCAATCTTATCCCTCAGTCTAATCTGCAGTTTGAACAGGAATAAGATAGTGCTCAAAGACTGCAAAGTATTCTTCAAAGGCCCTGCTAAAAGCAGGTGCTTTTGGGGACTAGTCCTCCCAGAAATAGGGTGTTTTTAAAGCATCCATTTCTCCCGTTGGACCAGTTTGAACTGGGGAGTGAGTCTGGGAGCCTGCGAGAAACGCCTCCTTCACCTGCATTGCCCCAGTTCTGCATCATTCCCTTAAATCCCCAGGATGTGTTTGGCCAGTTCAACACAATTCAGCTATCTGGCAGTACCTGATCTATGGAAATGGATGACTGAAAGCACAGAACTTACTATACCTAAAAATCTGTCTATCTTTTTATCTAAATGAAAATATTTTTTACTGTCTTTTCATTTACATGTTCAATACTAGACCTTTCAAAGAATAAAAAAATGAAAGAATAAAATCAATATCATTATTCTTTTTTTCCTATAGATTTTATGAATTTAATTTAGGAAATCATTAAAGGAGGGATTAAAGAACTGGAATAACTTTGGTTTAGAGGAATGAAGTAATATTTCAGTTCCTGTCTAGGATGCTTCATAACTGATAAAATATTCACTATATCTAATTACGCATTAATTTTGTGCTGATATATTTCATGTGCTGTGTATGGAGAGGAAATCCTTAATTTGTAAATCCAGAATGAATTTATTTCTCTATATTATTACTTGTACTTCTAGAGAGCATTTAGAAGTAGCAGTTAATCTGCACTTCACTGAACTAGATGATATATAAACATGGGTAAAGAAACATGCTCTTTCCTCTAAAAAACATACAACATAAGACAAGAGCTTCTGCACAGCAACAATGCACGTAAGGTAGAGACAGGCTGTGACTGATGTGGCAGGAGGGATGCCTACTGAGAACTGCTACAGTCAGAGCAATGTGCTGGGGACAAGGGTTCTCAACAGACTTCTGAACACAACCACGACTTCTTTAACGAGGAGGATTTGTAATAAAATGAACTCGGAGCCAAGGCAAGACATAGTTAAGTACAAAAGGCCCTATGAAAGATCTACCATGCATGAATTAGACTATTTTGTCAGAATCTGTGATCTGCAGACATCTGAATAGAGATGAACAATGCCTTTACCACAGAGCAGGTGACTTGAAGAGAGGAGAGAACTACAGACAAGGAAACATGTACAGGGTGAACAATGCAACAGTTGGGAAAGGGAAAACACGGAAAGCAAAATCTTAAAGATTTCAAGAGGAGGAACATGGCTGATTACATAAAAAGCATCAGACAAGTGAGGACAGGTGAGGCTATGCACACACGAGTCTCTGGGAAGGGGTGGGAGCCACGGTCAGAGTCAGTTCTGCGTGGGATCACTGCTGGCTTCATCACCTTCTGCTCTGCCTTGTGGACAAAAGAAAAGCACCACAGATGCAAACAGCCAAGCACACAAGGTGCAAGGGAAAAATAATCATCCTGTAATTGACTGCTCACTAATGGAATCTATTAATTTCTGGCCACAGATGAGCCAGCTAAATTGTGGTTAGTGCTGTGTAAAAGATAAACAATCTAGTCTGAATCAGACATGCATAATCCCTCCACACTGGTCCCACGCCTTCGTTCGGGGGAGACCAGCATTTTCAGGAAAAAGAGAATAATCCTAAGCATCCATCACTTCCAACGACACCAATTAAATAAGACAAAGTGATCTCAGCCCTAATCTGGACCAAGAGGCATAAAGTACATCAAAAGATGCAGAGCTTCAGAAGTACTGACATTCTTCACTGCCTGGGATGGAAGAGGCAAGAAGTTTTAGGGAGACTGCTCTGAAAACACAGCAAGAGGCACACTTTCATTACTGAAGGCTTAAATAATGCAGATCGGCGAGAACCCCATTCCGGCATGGACTCTTGCTGAGGGTGAATTTTAAGCCTGTCCTTGTGCAATCCTTACGTGGGGAAGGAGTCATCGGCAGGATGCTGAATGCTCTGTTGTTCTTTTGTAGTATCTGTGGGAGTATCCTTGAGAGAAAATCTCATGATGCCGAGTAAGACTTTATTTAATACTCCTAATTCACAACTATTTTGTTCAAGTGTTTGATACAAGATATAAAGGTTTTGATATCTAGAAAACCTGGTATGTAACACCCTCTTCACCCACATCACTACATGAGTCTAACTGAATTTAGATCTTGAGATATGCCATTCAGAACTCATTTGCATTTCACTAGAAATTAGATGATCAACAGTTACCTTTCAATAGAGATTGTGACACATTTTCATGCACATGAAACACAAATACCAAAATATTCAGGTATTTGTGTGCTTTATTTGCATAGAGTTGATACCTCTGTCTAGAAACAAAGTAATTACTGTAACAGGTAATTATGTACTCACATGTAATTTGCACAAGAGGAGAATAAAAATCCTATGGTTTACTCATTCTGTAGAAATTTGGGGCAACAAAGCAAACTAAAAAGAGCTAGAAGAAAGCCTGAATGTTTGCTTAAGATGTCTTTCTGCCAAAGGGACAGTTCATTCACAGAAGAAAAAAAAGAAATCTCCTTTACTTTTTCATAAGGAATTTCCCCTTTTTCCAGAAAACTATTTATTTGCCTCTGTTATTAGGCTCTAAATAACAAGAATAAATATACATAAAAAGTCAACACATTGCTGCTTTTCTTTTGAGACCTTCTGTTACATATAAATCAACAGCCTCTCAATAAAGCTCTCCAATTATTGCAATTTTTGGTTAGTGAAAGAAAAATTTGTGCACCCGTGCAAGATTATATAAAGGATTTAAATGGAAACATTCTTTCTTACTCAAAAGGAAATATTTCTTTGATCTATGCCAATTATTTAACACTGAAAATTATCATTCTGAAATGAAAATCAAAAACTTTAACTTACAAAAGAAAATACTTTGATATTCACCAACTTCTTCCCTTCTGGAGGATAAATTATCTGCCAAATCTATATTAATTCATGCAAATTTCTGATTCCCTTTAAATTTCAGTGTTTAGACAGTTTATTGAGGAAAAAAAATAACATGGTTATGCATCTAATTCCTTTTCCAAAGCTTCATCTGTGGCTAAATAATTACTGAAACATCTTGCCCCAGTGCTAGTCTCTAGTAGGTTACTGCAGCCTGCCTTCATGGCAAGACTGTGTAATTAATGGAGTATCTGAGATTTGGATCCAGTGTATGGATGTTACAAAATACATCACAAGTCTTAGTTTTCATAAGCTTAAGCAAGAGCTGCTTTGCTAGTCCTACAAGTCCTCCTTGAACTCCACCAAAATATGAATTAATTCCTGGGAAGTTAAGACAATGCAGATTTCTGGTATCTGGTCATGACGTGACTGAAATTGGCTCAACAATAACATGGCAAACATAACCCCAGTGTCCTTCCCTTCCCCCGTCTCCCACCTTCCTCAACACATGAAGTGAATTACCCTTCCTCAAGTTCTTCATACATTGTAGGGAAAATTCTCTTGTACTTCATTTTCCCACTAAACTCATTGTGTTCTAGGATTAACCTTTTGTACTAAAAAAAGGATTGTATTCATTTTTCTTCTAGAACAGGTAGCACAATCCTATTTTACGTTTGTTGTGAAAGCACCTTCTACCCCTCCTAAAGGATCACATACAACTAACATTTAGGACACTGTACAGCTACCTGGGCCACTAAACAATTTAAATCAGGTTTCCTCTCTGTCTTAATGACAGTTGCGAAGATCTCATTGGAACAGCATCCCACTGTAAAATTGTGCTGAGAACTCAGGTGCACAACCAGTAGTTAATTAAATATAGAGGACTAATCCTGGGGGTTTTTTTCCTCTAGCATTTAAGCAGTAACTTGGACTTCTGTGAGTGTCTGTGGCTCCCAGTGTTGCTCCCCCGGTGCTTTCCCAAGGGACAGGATAGAGACTGCCAACCCCACTCTCTACTCGCAGGTAACAACCCAGAGCAACAAACTGCACACCTGTAACAGAGTACAGGAACCAGTCCTTCACTGCTTATACTAAATTCCAGACATGCTTATTCTCTACTCCCTAGGCTGTGTAACTACAGACAGCTCAGAAGAGCCTGCATTGGTTACTTGACAGGGTACGACAATCATCACATGGTGCTTTTCACACCTGCTTTCCTCTCCTTTTATTTTTGGGAGGAATAATATTCAAGCAAGAAGAATACGGCAATACTCTGCCATCTTCGCCATTTCCTTACATCTCAGACCATACGTAATCCTTTTCTACCTACTTATTTGACATTTTTCTCTGTTCATTTCCATGCTAATCAGATGATAAACCCATGTAAATTTTGAAGGAAATACTCAGGCTTCTGAATTACTCCCCAGAGAAATATCAGAAACACTTTCTCAGATATGGCTTTTTTGTGATATACCTTTACATAACACACTTTAAAATTTTCAGTTTGTTCCCTTAGTGTTTGTTTGTAAAGATCATCTTTGGTTTAAAGCACCACAGACAACAGTTTGTCACACGAATGTACTGAGAATCAAAACTCCTACATGGGATGTTCAGCATTGGCAGACTACCTTTGGGACGTTCAGCTTGTATTTAGCCAAGCTGTGCCTCACCTTAGAGCTCTAGCAAGCAGAATGAAAGGTGTAATCACAGAGTCTGCAGCCACTTCTGGGCTCAAATAAAGTATTTGTTTATGTTCAGCTTTAAGCTGCTTTTTTGCAGAGTTTAAAAACACAGAAATGAGATTTTTGTATGTTGACACAGTATGTATGAATATTTTTTTAATAAGTACACACGTGCACACATGGCTGGAGCTCCAGGTGGGAGAATTTTAAGCAAATGGAAATAAATGTAAAACAACAACATGTAGCTTTCATAAAACAAGCTGTACCACTGATGTCTATGTCTTAAAATATCATACTCTGTTCTACAATAAAGTTCTCTTTCTTTCCAAATACCTGCTCTTCAACCCCTTGTCATAGAGGACACTGCTGCTCCATGGTGGAGGTTTTTAGGCAACAGATGGTCAGACAAGTTGCTAGAAATTGGCTCTGCCGAAGTACTTGGGAGCAAAAGGCACCCAGCACCTTGCAGCGTGGAGACCAGGGAAGGAAATGGACTGACGACAAAGGGCAAACCTAGAACTGTGTCCTGTCTGCTTTTTGACCAGAACACACAAATTTAAATGTCTTTTTCTTTTGACGATTCCCCCATCGGTCTTTAGTTTATTGCCATTCATTGCACTGATCTGTAAAGTCAAGGCTTGACCTTTTTTTTTTTGAGTCCAAGTGAGAAAGCAGATGAGATACTGGGACAGAGGCAGACTTTTAGCCTCAGAGGCTGGCACAGGAGACAGAAGTGCTGCGCCTGAAATCTGTGTTGGGCCATTACCAAGACATCACTTGTTCCACAGCCATCCACAGACTGTCACATCATTTCAGTACTAGAAATGAAGGGTGGTCTGACACATAAGTCATTTAAAAAAAAATTAAATCAATATTCCTAAGCCTCACAAGAAAAGAATGCATTTGAGAGACTTTTTTCAAGAAGAAAGTCAATTCCAAACGCTAGTTAGGCCTGTCTGCAGATGTGAAGTGTGCATGTGAAAATATACACAGACACTTCTTTAAACATGAAGCCAATGTTACAAAGAACTAGGTGTAATTTTCGAAACAAAAATTCTATGGTCCTTACCTTAAGCATTTAGCTAACTTCTTTGCACGCTCAGAAGATATTCACATTTGGGGGGGAAACAACAACAACAAAAATTATATCTATAAAATTCCACTATTTCACACCCAGAAAGGGAAGGCTGTAACTTCCAAGGAAGAGGGAGGCACGCTTGAAAAGGTCACCATAAAATGATAACCAAAGCTTTACGTTGATGCTACTGCTCTTAGTTAACTCTCTTAATTGAAGGCGATCAACATCAGAAAATTTAGGACCCCATAACAGGGCTTATGGAGACCCTGACAGTTTACAGATCCTGGGACTCATATGTCTGATTGTGTGAGGACTAGAGGTTATTACCCTATCGAATCATTGTCAGGCTAGTATGATACTGTTTCTACCAAAACCATTTTAATGTTTTCTCAGCACACAAGGAATTCAGCTGCCAGATCCTTCCACAGTCTGTGTTTGCTTTAAATTTACCCCATCCCTCAGAATTAGACCAGATGAAACACACTAAATTGGTCTTCTTCCATTTGCGTTTTTCCATGTATATGTTTAAAGATAGTCTCTTGATGGCTCATCTGTTTCTCAGTCCATCAGATGATCTTAAAGTTCCTGTAAGCTTTCCTCACAAAACAAAGCTTTGGATTGCTGCAAACAGACTCTGGGGAAATAAAAAAAAAATCTTAATCCTTTGGTATTCCTGATTTTCTCTCATGTAATCACCTGTGCTTGCCCTGAAGTCTTTGTACAGAGAGGTTACAGCAAAAGGAAGGAAATAAAACTGGCGTCTAAGGCATTTGCTTTTAACAGGGCTTCGGGTTCCTGGTTTCCTTCCAAAGTACAAACATGATGCCCCAAAGTCTGCAAAAGGCTAACATGAGTGTTCTTCTTGAGATTATGACTGAATGTTAGTGACCTGCACAGTGACAAACATCATTGAACCAGTCAAGGCAATTTGCAGTGAAAAATTACAGGGATGGAACAGAAGCATGCTCAGAGCGCTGAAGAACCCCAGAGTCATCCTGCTTGCCTCAAACCAGAATGGGCAAATCTTTCCCCAGTAGCCACATCAAATTCTCTTCAAACTCTGCTAAAAAATTAAATGTTTAAGCACCCTCACAAAACAAGCATATCTGCATTTGAATCACACTGCTTGGAAGATTTCAGTATTTGGAGTTCTTAATGAAGCCATGTTTGGCAAAGTTACAAAATTACATTTTAAAAAAATCTACTTATTTTTCCACCGTCAATGCTCCTTTATACGCACGATGACAAAACTGAATCCAGTTTAAAATGCACCTGTCAGAGCTGTCAGCCATCAGCAGTACTCTTTTGTTGTTTGGTTATGCTGCGAGGGTATTCCAGCATGTTTTCACGAAGAGGAGGAGGTGTCATCTGAATATGGCAAAACAAAACTGTGTGACTCACTCAGCAAAATCAGACAGACATCACAGTTTGGACTAAGACACGCAGGCTGTCTGAGACTGCAGACTCTTTCAGCCTGAGACTATCTTTTTGCTTGTACAGCACCCAGCTCCCATCACAGAGCTGATCCCACTGCAGCAGAATAACGAGGTAATGAGAACAGCCCTTAGCAAGCAGCAGTGCAGAGCCCTGTGAATCAGCACTTGCTCCGTGCGCTGCTACAAGTCACAATTAACACCCAGCTTATATGACAGAGGTGACAAGACAATATTGGAGTTAATATGGTGTGGCAAATAAAGGAATACATAATTTCTATAGGGAACATGAGGGAGCATGTAATTCCTTTGGATGCTTACGCCGAAACTAAAGCTATTTAGGCATTCACTTATTTTTTCTTGCTTATAAATTTTTGCCACTGCATCCAGGCATTTTTTACCTCGTGGCACCTCCTGGAAGTTACAACAGTTGAACTAATGAGATCTGTGAAAGCGCTCCCTGTTTGAGAGAGGAAATGATTTTTAGTCAAACAGTCAAATGTTTTCCCTACCATCTGCACAACCTTTTGTTAAAACACCTTCTATACTAAAACACCTGATTAAACAGATGGGAGGAGAAAAAAAGCTTTTGTTAAAGTTTCGGCATCCCGTTTCTTCAATTAGATTCTTCCAATAAGTTTTCAGCAAAAACAGACTTAATGTTCCACATATATTTAATCATAAAACTTTTGCCAAGAAGGAGTGAAAGGAAGTAATTCACAATACCCTGTGGTATCTTTGCAAGTCTGAAATTATATTACTGCAAATCTCCTCCACAGGTCACTTGGAATCACAGCAGCAGTTCCTTGAGTTTGAAGCACACCAAAGTAGATATGGTAAAGACAGATCTGACATTTTTCCTGTACTTCGATATGTACTACCTGTGCACCAGTCCTTATCCCTAAAGGCCTGGGCAAGCATCTGTTATTTTAAATGTTCAGTACAGATGCAAATCACAGCCGGACAAAGACAACATTGTGATACTGCTTTACTGGCCCTACACAGAAAGTGCAAATTAAAATACACAACCTCTTGGTAGTCTGTAATAAGTGCTCGAAATTCAGGTAATCTGCTAATTCATGATGTTGCAAAGGAGCATTTGTTCATAACTAAATGCATGAAATTGAATGCTGGCAATGTGCTCGCTGTAGTCGGGATTAGGTGTATGCAGATTAAGCTCACAGAGGAAAAAAGAAATTCAGCTACACTCTTCTCATCCTGGAAAACATCAGCACCTCTAAAAAAATATGTAAAATGTCATTGTTTGCTAAGAAATTGACTGCCAACTACATTGGCACAACTCATAGTTCCTGTAGCAGGATGGGCAGCTGTATCAGTCGGTATTGGCAAATAAGGACTGACTGCCCCAGATGGCTGGCAGCTTTTAGACAAGATGAGACCCAGATGTCAGCGAAGCAGTGAGCAAATCAAAATCATATCACTGAAGTGCTTAATTTCTCCAAAGAGTGATGCTTTTAAAAATTAAACCAAAAGGAGTGTAAAACCAGGAACCCCTGAACTCTGGTAGGGTTGGAAAGGAAACCCCATGAGCGAGGGCAGCTTTGGGCACGTCACACAGCCTCCTCCTGGCTGCATGGAGCTCATTCCCCTTGGCCCCTTCTTCTCAGCACGCTGCCTTATCTGGAGTGGGACACGGGGCCATTTATGGGGCAAGAGCTTGGCAGATGCAAGACCCAAGTGCCAAAAGTCTGGACGCTTTTTATCGTCAGTGTTGCCAGCAGCAGCATCTGGTTGCATTGCTGGCTCCTTGCTCGGCGCTCATCGGGGGGGTCCTGATTGTGGGCCTGCCCAGCACTCTGCTGAGCTGCTGCGGGTCCACTGGGTCAGTCCGCCTCTCTGAGCAGCTACTAAAAATCTTCTCCCGTGGCTAACCCTCTCATTCTCAAAGGCGAATAGGACAAAGAGAGGATTTTCTCCAAACATACTATCCATAATCTTTATATGCTATGTCTAGCACCTAGCAAAGCTGAAGATCATTCTCAGCATGCATGTGTTGCAGTGGGATAGTTTAGCATAAAGTTTTGCTAATTAAATTCACTCTGGCTTCAGGTTGGACAGGAATGCGAAGACTATTGCATGTCAGGATGGAGACACCTTGCTAGCAGCCAAGGCAGAGATAGGCACAGGGCTATGTTTTCCGTCGATTTAACCTCTGCCTACACATCACACACAAGCTGGGTCTACAGCTAGGTGATTCTGTGGCTAACTATAAGCCTTTGTACATTTACACATTCATTTATGCTTCCAGAGTTTTGTGTGTTCACATGGTGCTACAGGTTTTCTAAAAACTGTAGTATTTGGTACCTCTTTGAGATCCAAAGAGACTCACAAACATTTCACAGACCCCTTACTGAAAATAGCACACGACTGTAAAGTCTTGAAATCTGCATTTTTTTCTTTCCTCCACCTCCAACACAACATTTATCATAATATAAAGTCTGAATTGCTCCTCTTCATGACATGTTATAGTTCAATTATCAATTATCGGGATTCACTCCAACATGCAGACAGCAAAGCCAGCTATTACATTGGTTCCTCTAGCACTGAAATGTGTTTGTGTTACAAAAGCATGTTCTGATTTCTGTGATATGAAGAAATTTATTCATAAGAAATAAATGTAGTTCAGAACACACTTCCATACTACATTTATTTCTGCAAATTTTAAGATATTACAGCTCTTCACTGACTTGATAGCTTAGTAATCTCAGAAGTGTCTCTGTTGAACTGTCTACACTGTTAGGGGATCTTCAGGAGCAAATGTAAGGGATAATATTAAATTGCAGTAAGCACTGAAGGGCTTGTACTTTAGCCCATGTAGAGTCATGTGTGGGAATGAATGTGCTCAACTTTTCAGCTCTTTGATGCATTGTGTGAAAGATACCCACAAAACTTAACCAAAAGTTTCCTACATTGAAAGCACAGCCAAGCAGAGGAGTCTGGTCTTCCGGCTGTGGAGTTTTGCCTGAATATATCCCCATGTGAATACACTGCTTTGAATGATGTAACATGAAAGGACTGTCTGCATTGTGCAGAAATTTGATGTTTTCCATTACTCATACTTCTAAACGTATCTGTTTTACAGCTCCCTAAGAAGCGAGCAAGTCTTTGCATCAGAAATATTCCTAACACATTTTTAGGCAAAACAAAGCCAGCGAGTCATTCCATGGTATTAAGTAATTCTTTCACACTTCGCAAAGGCTCACAATCCTATAGAACATTTGGATGCATTTATGCAATTCCCTAGATTCCCCACACAGGCACAATTAGCTTTTTTCCCACTCTGATGCTTTTCCCTGGAAGCTCCATAAACTCTGCTGCTGACAGCAGTACAGTAGTGGAAACAGAGACATGCAAGTGCCTCAGATGCTGGAACAAGAAAGAGTTATTTCCAGCATTTAGCACCTGGGACTCCTGCTTAGCAAATAATCCACACCCCAGCTGTGGTATGGAAAAATTGCAATCTTTTTACATCTTTTACAAATTATAAACGACGAACAAATTTAAAAATTAATATATATTAAAAATAAAAAACAAGCAAAAAGGAATTGTACTAAGGTGTAACTTAGTTCTTAGACTCAGGTTTGACCTCAGACCAGTATCACTGTTGCCTGCAGAAGATTTTGATCTGATTGAGAGATTACTGTAGGATCCCTGCTCTGATCACATCTCAGGAGCTACAGCTTGGGTGAAGAAATACTATGCACCGTATTTTGCCAAAGACCATTAAAAAAAAACAAAACTGCATGGCCCTGTGTGTAAGTTCATGTTTATAATAGCAGTTTTTGCTAGCTGAGGATGTGAAACAGAAGGTGGTGATTTTTACATGACATTTTTATGCTTATTAAAATACCGTATGCACTTTTAACAGTAACAAAGCTACACCAGCCACAGAAACAGCCTTGTCTTGGACCTGATCTACTTCAAATATAGCTTTTAAAGAGAATTATAAGGAAGGAGTTATAGTGGCAAATCTTGAAATTACTATAGACTAAGCAATTCTTCCTAAATGGCTTCCTTTGGGTCTTTCTGCTGAAAGGAACAAGACTCTAGAAAGCTTCAGCGATCTGGTATCCTGCAGACTGGCCACCGCCTTTCTTCCTCTCAAAGCTGACAGGAACCAGCAAAAAAGGCAGTGACAAAGACATTCCCCAACAATGAGGTGTCCCTTAGACACACATACACAGGATCCAGAATGCAAATGTGGTGTGGCAATCTGGAAAAATCTAACCACAAGGCAGCAATTTCTACGCTTGACAAAAGATTTCAACACCAAATCCATATAAGCAAGGAAAGACAAATCTTCAACCTCCTCTCCTTTGCAATGGATCTGTACTGAAACCTCTAGATGTGATGCCAGATTCCCTTTTATAAGCATGGGATTCCACTTGCACCCTGCAGTACCTCACATGCATAGGATTGTGTTTCCTTTTTTATCCATAGGAAAGTGTAAAGACTCCACCCTTATCATCCTGTCCACTCTTTATCTTGCCAACGCTCATGCCCCTCAGCAACTGGGCAAAAACTCTCTACTTTCTTGACCAGTAAAGCAGTATCTGCTGTTTCCTGCCTGTGAGACTTTGCTATTTTGGAGCAGTTCCTGATTTCTCCTGCAACAGCTTACCTTCTTGTTGTCCTTCGGGGTTCAGACTCAAAACTATTTGTAATGAATCCTAGTAAACGGCTCCAGCTGCTTGTGATGATATAAATCAATAAGGGAAGCACAGTTTAAGGTGAAGTTTCATAAGGAAGCATGATACCTGTATTTCTGCCCTATCCCATCTCACATCAATCAAAAGAAAATTCCCCTTCACTCCATTGCTTTGCCAGCAGTGGTAAGGTTCTTTTCCATATAATGCAGCTTCCTAGACTTCATCAGCCAAACAAGGGGAAGAAAAGGAGTCCTAAGCTCTGCAAGGCTGCCTTAAGGGGTAACGCACTGCCAGCAGTTATCACCCATACCACGGACATCTTTCTCCTCTCTGCAGAGATCTCAGCATTGCAAGGCTGAAGGGGAACAGCGAATACCCGGTGAAATTAGGGAGTGCTGGACTGGCAAGCCCTCAAGAATTGAACCTTGCACTCATCCCCATAAGCAGCACAGCCTGGGAGTGGCTCCCAGGGAGCCTTAGTGTGAATACACCTCTCCCGGCATGCATCGCTGTGTGCAGATGGATCAGTCATTCTCCATACATGACTCACTGCAAGACCTACACTGAGCATCTGTTACCTCTGCCAGTAGATAGATGAAGACAGAGGCAAACTGTAACCCACCAACAGGCCTTCCAGAGAAAAAGCTGAACATATAGACTCTAGTAGCTACCTGGGTCGTCTGCCCTTACACCAGAAATTAAAAGCTGTACATCTCACAGCATAATCTCATTTGTTAATAACCTGGAAAGCTACAGCATATCATGGAAAACAAAGTTAAAATAAGCCTTGGTGACCTTTAAGTCTCATTTTCACCATAAATAATATTAGAAGAGTGAAGAGAACTGCATAAAGGAAGTATGCCCAATGAGAGGAAAAACATCTTAAAAAGCCAAGAACACCAGTCTTCTGACTATCAAAGATGGTGTGCAGCTTCTCCTGTTAATGCAGTTTAAAAGGACACGTTCTGTTTGGTTTCTAGGACCAAATACAGTCACAGAGCCTGTAATACAGTCACAGACCCTTTAATACATTTAGATCTGAATGGCATCAAGATCAATGAAACCTAAATACTGGAATAAAACAAAAAGATGTGTCATTTCTCCCATACTGCCCTTGCTAATTAGTACACCATCTCTTAAGTTTGTCTGCTGAATTTGATATTCTATGTACTTTTCCAATTTTCTTCCTTGTCACTACTTTTCAGTAGCAGTGGCTTACCATGAAACACTGCTCACAACAGGGGCTGACAACTGTTTCGAGCTTGGTTTGATCTATGTTTTCTATAGCAGTTGTGTTTTTATTTTAAATGGAAGCCATAAGATAGTTGTAACTGGCACATCCACAGTAAAAGGGGGTCACACTAAACATGCCAGACCTGTCTGGGCAGGTCTAATTTAAACACCAGCCTTTTAAGAATGGGACTGTCTTTGAATGAGATTTCTTTGTACTTCTGAAGACAGCACACGCCCTTTTCCTGCTGCTTGATTAAACAGCACTTGCCCAATGAATAGATCTTGATCAGGAACAGAAAATGCATGGAGCTGTCCTGGGGAAAATGTGCTCGATCCTTTCCCAGACTCACCTGTGGGAAGACACGTACAGTGATACTGAACACACTGACCTTTCAAATCAGTCCTCTCACATATGGACCTCGGCTCTGTCAAATGTCTGTGAATTTAAAGTATTTATTTTATGCATTTGAATACAATTAAACATTCATGGCAGCAGAAGCCTCTCACAGGAAAGCTGTACTTTTAGATTTGGCTTTGCCCTGTGTCTGTTCTGAAGGGCAAGCACAAATCGATACATGTAGTGTCTCATGAGCTATTGCAGCCCAAGATCCACCATTACAATCACAGCAGAAGTCCTGAAGTGTGTATGTATATCACTAGTCTGTCTTGCAGAAATGGATCCTTCCTTGCTAAAAATAACCTTGTCTTTGCTGCATGAATAATCATCCCCCATCTTGTTCCCACTCACCCATAAGGGCACCAGTCAAAGACAGTAAGGCAGGCAAGTGCTAAGGAGGAGCTGATTTTCAAAAAAAAGGTGAATATTGAAATCATAGGTTGTAAAACACTTGAGCACATCAGTTATGCATGTGCTTGTACGTACTATCCATGGGCAATAGCTAGGTCAGGCTGGCCCCCATCTCCAGGGTGACTCATTTCCAGGACAAGGTGCTTGCATTCATTTGGAAGGACAACAAGGCATGACTCAGTGGATCAAAGCAATTTATCAGTACTGAAATCAGCACCTAATGTTAAATTCTGAAGTCCTTTCTGCCAGTTCATTTACATATTAGAGCTTGACATGGCTAGTATTAGCTGAAACTAGACCCGCTTGACAGCCAGAATAGTTAATTAAGTAATTACGAAATATCTGCAGTTGCTCTGTTAAACATTCTACAAAATGGAAGTTGTTTTTAGAACTAATTCCTTTTTTATTTTGTAGTGAATTTATATTCTCTATTTTTGGAAGGCCTAAAGAGATAACTTTGGGAGGATGGGAGGCACTCTTCCACAGTGCTCTCTTCAGCCAGGCACTCAGCTCTCTAGGGAGTAGGGGACAGAAAGGTTGACCATGCTGTAAGAGAAAGGATTTTAACTAGTCCTCATAAATTTATATCCTGCTATATAGGCATCTGCCTGCCTCTTCGGATGGCAAATATGGATTGTTCTGCAAAAAGAATTCTTTAGCGCACTTTATCCAGCTAGGCCCTTGTCTCCTGGTGCTTAGACAAACACTTTTCGGTTTATGTAAATAGTTGGTGGATCATATTTCCCCAGCTGCCACACCCAGCCAGCCTGAATCACCCAGAGAAACATACAGAGAGTCAATCTATATGCATTGCTTTTTTACCAAAGTACACAAGAGTTGCTACGTTACCCTTTTCCCACCAGCAAACAGATTTTTCATTCTGAAAGAATTTTTCTGTGTATCAATCCCCTGCATAATGTTTGTTGAAGTCTGATCTGATTAAGAGGAGGAGTGGTGGGTGTGAGACAAAGCAAAATACACGCTCCAAGTGTGCCTTTACTTCTGGACTTCATGTTTGTTGCTGTTCTCAAGGAGCCAAGCTCTTACCACCAAGCACTTCAGGGGCACCTGCTCTTCCTGCAATGGCCTTGCACACCCTAAGTGCAGGACAGGAGGACTAAGCCAGATACTTGCATGGGCAAACATAAAGATCATTCAGAAAATCTGTATGAATCCCATGAGTTCGTCTACATGTACTTGCTGTCTGTCATTATCTGCATTTGATTTTCTAGAAAGATCAATACAAGGCAAGGCCAACTAGATCAATTTTACTTACACCTCTACAGTGAATAATTATGGAACAAAACGCAGCCCTATGGCCCCTCTCTATCCATGCTATCACTGGCCTGCGCTCCAAGCCCCTGACAACACTGTTATTGGTACAACACAGCCTAACATGCGTGGTGTTTGGCACCAACTCTGCCCTATATGCTTCCCTCCTCCAGGAGCCAAGAGACCTGTCCTGCTGCTTGTTTTACGCTAGAGGAAAACTCCCTCCCAAGGCTGATGGTCACAGTTGCAGTCCTGGCGATGCAAGGATACAAACACAGCAAGGCTTCGGAGGAGATGCAAATCTTCTGTTTGGCCAGCTGGTACCCTGGGAAATCCAGAAACAATTTCTAAAGCAAAACCCTGTTTTCAGGCTCAAAGCAGAAACTAGAAGGAGAGATGATTTTGGATGTTTCTTTCAGCATTGTGATGTCTCAAAAAGCCTCAGTTCTAGTCTTAATAATTGTTTATTAGCCTCTATGCACTCAGACTAGCATAAAACTACTTTTAGCTACTGACAAGCAAATCCAGACTAAGACGAGAAGTGTTCCAAGAGATCACCATTCTCTGGCTCAGTTCATCTGGACCCTTGCCCACACCCCAAACGTACCCTTAATCCTACCCCCAGCCCAACCTCCGCTGCGCAGCTGCTGTAGGAATTCAAAAGGACTCTGAAAAACAAAGCACCAAGGTCTGAATTCTCTATGGAAACCTGAACCCAATCCCTGTTATGTCAGTAATTTACCTAAAGTTTCCAACTTTCACATCCATAAAACTCAAGGAGTAAAACCCAGCTATCAGTTTCATTGATGAGACGGAGGGAAATTTTACTGGTAGCGTTAGTCCTACTTATGGGCCATTAGAAATAAAGTGATGTACATTAATTATTTTGTAAGGGTTTGATTTATTGCAGGTGATCGATTTATTGTTGAGACAGCTTACTTCTTACCACAGTGTATATACTGAAATATTTTCTGTTTGTTTAAACTCTTTATAGAAATTCTTACATAGCTTTAAATAGTTGTGGTTAAACAGTTGTAAATGCATATGCATTTCCAACTGTGTTACTCTCTCTTTTCCATTGCTCTTCTAATATTTTGGGTGACCTTTACTAATGATTTTTTTAACTCTAAGTATTATATGAATTTGTCTCAAGATGTCTCTGAAATTTTTGTTTCATACGCTTTCTTGTTATATTACTAAAACTGGTTTTCACCATGTCATAGTGCTCATGAGCAATGAAGAGTATAAAAATGTGTTGTGTGGATCATAAATCACTGCAGCATGGATTTTAGTGTTCATTGAAGGTACAAACCCCAGCTTTTTCTACATGATTTCTAGAAGAGAATGTATTATGAATATATAAATAAATAGAATATTATGCTTTGAAACATTGCAATGAGCAGAAAACAACGCTTCTAAATCTCAACAAATTAAAAAAAAAGAAGAAAAGCAAGGTATTCGGTCATTGTCTTTTCTTCATGTGAAGGACCACGCTCATTAAAGAGCTTAGATCTCAATTTCACAAAGTAGTAGCCACAACTAAAACATCTAGGAAGCTTTTTTTTTTTTCCTGCTTTTTATTTTGTGCTTTTTAAGACTACTTCAGTTTTTGTGAAATGTGCTTAAGACAACAAAGACTTCTACAGGTGGCACCTAAATACACTTGCCAAATGTTTTTTAAATGGACAACATATTTCAGGAAGCAGCACCACAGTGAAACATCATATACAGATTAAAGTCAGAAAGTCATAGCAACAGCCATACTTTAGGATAGGCAAAAGGTTGTGGCAGTGTATAAGTCTTTCGGCTATCGCCCTCTTTAGAGAAAGAGGCATGAACTCCTTCAAAAACAAAGACAAGAAACCAAAACAAAAAAGAAGAAAACATCTCCAGGTAGATCCTGACTACAAAGCCAATGGTGACCCATGCCTGGAATCACCTGGACTTTGCGGTATGCTTTGCAGCATTTTGGGTAGCAGGAAGCTGACCTTCTCTGAGACTCTTTCCTTGCTGCACGTTGAGAAATCAGGGAAGTAATCGGGGAAAGAGCAATAAAAGGGAAGGGTGTGCCGGGGGAAGAGGAGACGTGCAAAGAGAGAAGTGTAAACAGAGCAGAGAGTGTAAGGTGGGCAGGGGCCTGGACGAGCGCACATGGCTGCTGGGAAGCTCATGATGGAGGCTGCCGGTGTGGTGCACGCTATGGGAGTGGGCACAGGCTGTAAATTAACTAATGTGATACATAAATCCCCAGCAAAAATTGACTGAACACACCCAGCTGAAAAATGTAAGTAAACAATAATTCCTGTCCTTTTTATATCTATTACTTCAAGCTCAAGCATGCTTTAATCCTTCATTTTATTTGGTATCATTTACCTTATCCAACACATATAAAAGGATATGTCTTCTCCTTAGACTGACTTCAACTTTCTATGAAACTAGCTTTAAGGAGTAGGCCAATATTTGTATAGCAGATAATACCTAAAAGGAGGCTCCCCTGTCTAGATAGGCAGAGAAAAATCCCATTTTAGGCCTTCAGTATAGAATTAAACATTGTATGCTTAGAGACGCACAGTCTGGCTTCAGCCATGTATTTTATATTCCTTGCATGTGTCCCTTGTGTCTGAAAACTAAGGACTATATGCCAAAAGTCATTCACTTTTCAGATGTGACATGTCTAGAAACGCCCCCATCTTTGAACAAAAACAATCAGGAGTATTGCACTTTTGTAGAGCTTTCAAACAGTTGTAAGAAATACAGGGTTATAAAGTCCCCTATACTTCAAACAAGAATAGAGGGACTGACAGGGAACAGAAAAGAGGTGGAAAACAGGAAAATCAGTTAAACAAACAAGCCTGGAGAACTGGGTTCTGTTCCTGACTCCACCTCAGGTGCTTTGTTTGGCCTTTGGCAAGTTATTTATCTTTTCTGTCTCTGTTTCCTTAATGTTTTTAAGGAAAACTCAAAGATAAAATGATGAGCTTATAGAAGTTGGAGACCAGCACTGAGTGTAGTAAAAGCATCTTTGGGTTACAGTTTTTTTCTTTCTTCTGAGAAAGAAAAGTGGTGAATGGAATGATGGTATAGACATTTAATGAGGGAAGTTTCAGCTCTTGCTCCTAGCATTTGACATTGCTCCTTTATTGCAAAGTCATCAAAAGAAGCCTATATCACTTTGCCTCTAAAGGCCTTATTTTATCTTCTCACCTGCTCTTCTGTGAGTAACACTTCCAGTCTCATAAGCTTGCATAATAGTGCATAATGGCAATCAAAGTACGACACACTGCTAACTGGCACCTTTGCCCCTCTATCCAGTTATCACCATATTATCTCAACATGTCCCTAATTTTCTGGTTTTACTTCCTGCAGGCTGAGTTGGGAGTGTGGACTGCATGTGTTTTAAATGAATATCTCTCTACCGACTATCTGACTATTGTTATTTTACAGCTCTTTGTGCTGCATTTCAAGGTTCATTTCTGATTATGGTCTTTGTTAGCAATAGTGTTATATATATTCAAATAAAGCTTACATGTATAGCTAGAAGATGCACAGTAGATGTTTTAAGTACTTTAAGCCCCTTAATAAATTCATACTTCATAAATATTTTCATGCCCCAGAATGGATCTGTAATATGTGCTTTCTTTCATCACAGCAGTATTCAAGTTTCTGAAATAGTCACAGTTGCTTACTTTTTCGTCCCATCTTATAAAACCAGAAATATTTGTAATACACTATAAAAAACAGTTGCCTGTGGAATGGAAGACTGTAGACTTGAGCCAGCCTACTTTAATATGACATAAAATCCCAATGCAAATGACATTACAAAGATTTCCATTTTAATGAAAGAAGCTATCTCCGTGAATTAGTGTTGTCTACACAGCTGGAAAGCTATGCTGCCTCCTGGGCAGATATACTGGAGAAATAACTTTTAAAGTTAATTCCTGCAAAGGATCCAGTAGTCTGCTTGACTGAATTCTGGGAGGTATTACTCTAACTTCTCAGCATTCATTTGCCCAATACTCCTAACCCTGCAAGGAAGCAGAATTCCTAATATCTTTGCAGTGTTTCTAATGGTAGTACTGAAGGATCATTTGGTGGAAAAAAAGAAAAAAAAAGTCCTAATTAAATTTAAAACAACATTTTCTAGAGAAAACTCACATGGTGCAGTACCTTCAAGATCAGAATACTGAACAGAATGACCATGATGCCCCTGCTGACGTCCAGTGTGCAGATCTGACAAAATACGTTCTACCTTGTAACTAATTGCTTTAAATTTAAAAGCAGCAAGTCCTGATGCAGGAAAATACAGACTAGAGCTAAAGAAACGTATTATCAGACATGTGAAGATGTAGCCAAATTCTCTTTCTTCACCTGAACACTAAGCCTCCTACACCAGTGTCTGACTTCCCAGTAACATCTAACTCCTTGTTCTCCTATTTATGCTGAGTAGTGGAGCACAGATGGTAGTAAGTACCAGAAATAACAATTAATGAAAAGCAGGAAAGTGCTTTCTGACGCCTAAAGCTCAAATGCTTATCAAAACTACCTTCATATGATCTAAACCCCATGTTTCCTGAGGTTACCCAGACAACACTGTTCTGGCCATAGAAAGTATAGGAGGGAGATAACAAGAGAGAAATACCTTTCTGAAGACGAGACACCAACAATTACAAATTAAGCTTTAATACGTGGACTAAGACCACTCATAGCTGTCCAAAATGGTACCACAACCCTGCATTTTTATAACTACATCCAGTGAAAAGAATATACTATCTTTTACAGGCGTTAACAGTGATTTGTAGAACCCTGGTGTGCAGGTAGGCATTGCTATCCTCGTTTTACAGATGGGGTCTTTTTTTTTATGACCTGTACTGGAGCTAGGCCATGGGTCCTTGTTTGTGTTTCAAGCATAGGGCAGCTCACCCACCTTTAAGAGCTTTTGCACACAGCTTCCTGCCCTTAGTATAGGTGAGATACTTAAAGGTATTTACTACACAAATTTCTGTATCATATTGAGATGGGGTGAAAAGTCTGTTTGGTGGGAAATCCTATTATTCAGTGCTGGAATTGGGCAAGGTACGGGCACAGGCACTGGAACATTCTTGGTGTTCATCTCAGCAGTATGGAGAGCAAACAATTTGCTACAGGAGCATTTTATGCTCTCTAACAATGTTTGCGTGTGTCTGCATATATAAAAAAACCCCACTTCATACTGCTGCTGAATGACTTTTTTTCTCCCTCCCTATTTGGATTAGCTCCAAAGCCAGGATTCTAACTGCTCTTTGCTAAGCAACACATATTAACTATTGCTACTTCACCAAAATACTGCACCAATGCATTTAACCAGTTTATCAGGCAAGATGACCATATTTTCATATTTGCTAGCCTGGAGCTTCACTAAAATTAAGATAAACTGAATAAAACTATAACAATTATCAATTTTCATTCCTGGATAACAGCTTGAAATTGCCTTCAGGAAAATGGAGGGTCCTTTGCTTGGGATGAAAAAAAAAATTAGATATAAAATTAACTACTCTCTCTTCCTCAGGCTAAACATGTGGTTAAGCTCACTAAAATTATTCAACAACTTTACAGGACGCATCCCTATTTGCTTTAGCTTTTAGGTTGATAAATTACTAAGTAAAAAAAAAGCTGTCAGGTACATTAAAGGGCATTCTCAGCCTGCACTTCTACTTATCCTATATTAAATCACTTCCTGCAGCCAAATGAAACTGTACTGAATGGCGGAAATTTGAAGCACCTCTGAAAAAAAGCCTTCAAAACTCCTGAGGGCAGTGTCACCCACTGGATATAATACATTTTGAATCCTGATGTAAGCACGCTGTTGGTCACAGTGGAGGATCCTCTTTGTCAAAGTAGTTTAATGTTAATTGAGGAGACACCAGTTTTACTTAAACAACATGATAAAGGCAGAACTATTATAGTATCCTTTGCTGAATGCTTGGTGATCACAGAAATTAAGAGTTTGATCACATGAAATTACTGGCAAACTGAGAAGTCTCCTACAAGCTTCTGGACTCTGTTTCTTTAGATGGGCCTGACAAATGTCAAGAAGCTCTGGTGGCTTCATCCCTCAGCAAACTTCTGGCTGGGCATTTTCGTGATTCTTCAAGAAAACAGAAGAAAGCTTTTTGTGTATTTTTTTTAAGAGCACTCCCAAAGGCAAAGAAAATTAGCTATGTAAGCAGTCAAAATAGAGGAGTAAACAAACAATAGAATTGTCCCTTTTTCCTCCCCTCTTTCTTCTACTTTTTTTTCTGCTGAAAAATGACAGATCATTTATTTATTTCAACACAAAATGAGGTTTCTTATGTCACTGGAGAAAACAACAGGGTTTTTTTAAAAACTTATTTTTCTTTTTAAAGATTTTTCCATTGAACACATACATACCATTTTTTAATGGATCCTGCCAACCACAGTGAAGTAAACACATGCAACCCCGTACTGAAGTAATGTCGTCTCTGGATTGCTTAAAGCTGTACAAAGATTAAAGCACCCCAGTTCCACCTTGCTCAATCTGCAAGATTGCAAACTCCTACTTTAAGGCACGTGTGGTGCTGCGTTGCATGGGACTGCGTATCCCAGGAAAAGGTCAAAGGGACTGATATCCTGTCAAGCAACATTTTCTACGACCGAGACAAATGGAGCATCAGATCAGAAGGGAGTAGGTTTAGTAAAGGATCACTTGCTATCAATTTGAAGGCAGAAGAAAGACAAAGCAATTTTGTCAAGAAAAATTAACCCATGTAGATAAGAGATAGATGGTGAAACTGTTTCAAGATACATTGATAAAACTACTCCATCAAAGTGGTAAATTGTCTATAAAATTAAATCTCTTAGTGGATTTAGACAACTTTTTTTCCCAGTGAAAACATTTTCACAATGAAGTCTACTGTGTCTAATTTCCAGACCTAAACATTTACAGATTTTTATGTTTGTAACAGATTTTCTTTCTGAAGTTTTTTTAACTGAGTTTGAAACAGTTTAAATTGAAACAATATCTTAAAGCATTTTAATTATGTCAAAATAACTGCTTTCAGGGTTTTCGTTTTTAACCATTTCACATTTCCACTTTTCCACCAATTTAAAAAAAAAACCAGAACCACCACCTAATTTAATTGTCTTCTACTGTCTTGCACACTGCACTAATGCACAGACATTGCAGGCAGGCATGACCATTTCTATTTTACCTCTGTGCCTATGGAAGAGACCAATGTGCACCTCTAAAGAACCTAACAGAAAAGCAGAAAGCTTTCTTAAAGGCTGGGGTGCCCCATGTCAGCAACTGCATGAATCTGTGCCCCAAGTTTTCAGCTTACGTGGTTGAAAAATGAGATTTTCTACAATTTGGAGGTGGGAGACAACTTAAAATCAAAAACTCCAGTTCTTTCTGATACTAAATTCTGGATACAGACAGCAACCAAAGGAGTTGTCTAGATCTACAGACCTAACTGTTTATTTATCTTGGCAGCTACGCCCCTGCTAGTGGCAGAGAGCAGTTTCCTTCCCAACAATATGCCAAATGCACTTCTTGCTGATTAAGCTGCATGGGTGAGAATAATTCCACCATGCTCCACTAGAAGAATGAGTGGCACCTCCGAGAAGATTATTCATAAGGGTAGCTGTTAAGCTGTAGCCCAGCAGGGCTTTCCCTCCCCTATTTCGCTTTAATCAAGAGTACAGGGCAGCAATTAGAGGCACCCTCAACAGCTGCTCCCGTACCATTGAGAAGCCACCATCCTGCTGGGGCTCTGAAACACAGCTCTCCGATTGCAATTAACACACCGCTAACAGCTCTCTTCTAGACCAACAAGCTATGACCATACTCAGAAAAAGACACTGGCCAGGTTCATTTTCAGTCACAAGGAGAAGTTGCAGCAAGCCAAAGCAACAGTGTGCTTGGCAGAGAATTTCTTGGGAATCTGTCTTTAAGGACAAGGATACCACTTTTGCCTTCATGTGTCCCCACTGGTAGTTCGCTAAAGTTTAGCAGTGCTGACATTAAGGAACCATCTGGATAAAACTCTGGAAGTCATTACACCTGTTATGGTATACCTGACGGAACGATAAGATGTTCAGATACTAAATAATCCACGATTCATTCCCTTGCTGGGGCAAAGTTGGCCTATTCTGCAGATGAGTTAGTAAGAGGTAATACGCACCCATTCATCAATACCTTATTTAAGACTCTCCTCTCCAATTTTAGTAGGAATCAATCAACTGAATGTTCAGCTACTGTGGACACCTTGACCATGGGAGATCCGGGCATAACAACTAAAATGCATTCTACAAAGGAGTGCCTTTACATGACAGTAGTTTCCCAGGAACTTTCAAACTTTTATTTTGTCCTCAAGTCATCTGTGTCTGGAAACACAGACACACTCAAACTTTTGTAGATTAATGTAAACAGTGTACAAAATTGAGCACAGTATTAGGATTCAGGCCCCTCTAGCTACCTGCAAATGTACAGGAAGTTCAGGATTACTAGCACATAATTGTGGAGTTGGGGGAGCCAGCCCAACGTTTGACTTTTCCCTTGGTTCAGATTTCCCTGTATATAGAAAGAGTGGGTGGATATGGCAAGACATACAGTATTTATATATCAGCTGATGTCACATCTGAATGCAATTCTAGATTTACTATTACAACTCTTCCTTCATCTAGGCAATAACCACCTGCCTGCTAAAAGGCATCAGATTCTTTTATTGTTAAAATGAAACCGGACCTGGTACCCTGGGGCAACTGATTTCAATCTCCAAGTTCATATGGTTTTTCTTGCTGACAAGACTGGTTTGAAGGAGAGCCAAAATGCCAGCAGCAGTTGCCCTTGCTAAGAAGAACCTTGAAAGACGTTATGATGATTGTTAATAGAGTACGCACACACATGCACACAATTTTCTACAATAAACTGACAGATTATAACTGGTTCCCCCAATACCGCACATGGGAATGATGTGAGGAGGATACAGGAGACAGTTTGTGTCCTATTGTGGAGGAGACAAGAAATCTTGAGTTTACAAGAAGTCTAAGCGTCTCCCAGGTGTCGCACTGCACTGCCAACTGATCATCCCTCAAACGTAGGAGGTGCCAACTGGTCATTTACAGGTACAAATACCAGGTTTTTCCTGTGGTCAAAGGGCTCTCTTACCCAAAAACAATAGTAACTTTGTGCGCCTTGCTGGTGTACGTGCCGTTGGCTGACCAGTCTTTTGAATATCAGGCCTGATGCTTTAAGGATAGAAAGCATGCAAGAAAGTCATCCATTCTAAAGTGACTGAAAAGCTGGAAACTGTGTTATTCAATACTTTTAGGAAATTTCAGAATAGCAGTATTGCACTGTTGGTGTTCCTATAGATGTTTCCACACACTTGTGCTACATTGCTGTGTAACGTGCTATAATAACACAAACACCTAACTCTGCTATACAGGGTATGATTATAAATTTTCCAGACAACATATGTGATCCTGGAGGAGTATCTTTCTTAGCTAGTCTCCTCTGCTTTCCCTGCATTTAATGGAATTGTGTTCTCTATGGGTCTCTGCAGTTTTCATAAAGAAACTGCATACCATGTTTACCTTAAATCAGGCTTGTATTATATTACAGGGAGGATTACAGTTATTAAAAAAAATAATTTTTTCTCACAATTCAATTGTTACATTTGGAGCGCTTTCTAGGCAGAGGTTTAATATGGTAGGTTTGTCTATGCTAAGCAGTTGCTCTGAATAATTGCACAAAACAGTTCCAGTTTTTCTGGACCAACTGCATTTTTTTGACATTTTGCAAACACTTTAGAAAAAAAGAAAAAGAAAAGCAGTGACAGCTACTGAAACCCTTAGGCTGCTGGGCAGCTCAAGGAGGTCCTGGCCCATGGCATCTACCAGGGGCCTATGTGTCTGCATAATTGTCTCTGTCCACTCTAAAACTATTCACCCAGTATCCCCTTCTGCCGGGGCCAGAGAATCACACAGACGCAACTCCTTGGCCACCCAAAGCAGTTACTATGCTTAGCTGAAAGAAATTTCAACCATTTTGACTCCAGAATGAAACTACGCTTAGGAAAACTTAAGCTGACTCCATTGGTTTTCATTCATAACTTCTGCTACGCTGGTGCACGTGTGCGTGTGCAGACTAGTCTCCGCCAGGCAGAGGGACTCTGTCCAAACTAGCAGTAGGAGGCAGGGAGGCCAGCACAGTGCACGGCAGCTTGTGGCTCTCCCTGGCCCTGATCCAACGCTGCAGCCCATAACGCTGCAGGAGTGTTGGGGCACGCTGCATGGGCAGAGTGGGGCCTGGGCTCTGCATCCAAGCACTCACTGAGGCAAGGGAAAACCACTGAGGACAACGTCACCATTGCAAATGGAACCAGCATCAGCTGCAGTTCCAGAAGTGTTTTGTCCTGTGTGAGCGAAAGGCTACAGTCATGGCTGCAGTCATATTCCTGGCCACAAGGTCCCAAGAGCTCTCCAACAACTTATTGCAATAAGAAGTCACTGTTCCCCAGTCAGCTAACTGGATACAAATTTTGGTTCAAGGGTACCCACATATACTGCAGCATATTCCTTGGAAGTCTCCATACCCACTTCCAGAACTCAGTTCAACAGCATATTTATTGTTATTGTTTTTTTCCTTTAAAATAGACTATGATTTTTGATACTGAAGCTTAGATCTACAAGATTTTGTCACTTGAATGAAATACTAAGTTAGCTGCTTAGGAGTGAATGATGTAAAAGAAAGGACCAAAGCAAGAGGAAGATCACCCTTACCCCCTTTTACCATATCTAGAGAAAAAAGTTCCATGTGATCGTTCCACAGATACAGCTTTTGGTTCTTGATTTTGACTTGTAACTGAGTATGTTTACTTTCCCCAACATTATTAAACCACTGTAAAATGGATGTCTGGGAACTGTTAGCAGTGCGCGTAACAGATAGGGACCGCATGTCACTTCTGACTTCTCTTTTATTTCACTGTATTTTGTTCTAGCACTTCCTAGACAGAAGAAATTAAGAGCCTTCCAGATATGCTCTGTATAAGATGCAGACACCAGATGTGAGACAACATACCTACCAACAGCAGACAATACCAGAGAAAGGCGATAGTCACAAGCATTCCCTGCACATTAGAAGGTTTTTTGTGTTTCTGGATGATCAGGTTAAACATTTTGGCTGAATGGTGTTTCTTAGGCAGTCTTAGTTTCTTCAGCAGTCTTAGAAGAACAAATACAGCTTTTGTGCCTACTCTCACTAGAATTCATACATCTTCTCACTCTATTGTTCCATAAACAAGACAAAACCCCAGTCTGTTAGATTCAGAGATTTAATGCAGTCTGTTCCAGCCCAGCATATGATTCTTTGCCTGCTAACCACACTTTCGTAACAAACTCCCTTGGAGTTCCCGACCTGTGGAATATCTGCCCACCGAGTCAGTGCAAACCTGGAGTTTAGTCCTCCTAGCTCACCACAGAGCCTCTTTTCACCTTTCATTATGAGGATCTGGGAGGAGGAAAGAGCTGCTAAGCAATGTGGGATTCAGACAGAAAAGACAATTCTTATTACCAGAGTATTTTGGATCTGCATATATATAAATAGTCTCCTAATAGATAGCAACAAAGGGCTCTTAACAACGGCATAAGTATAGCAAGTCTTATTTGATCTGATTTGTGGTGGTTGATGAAGCCATTTGTTTACGAGTGCATTTTTTAAATAGGACCATCCGCAGTGCCCAGAGCACTGTCTGGGTGCTCTTTTATTACAGTTTGTAGAACTCCAAATAAAAATAGGAGGCGAGGTGATCATTTTTGGAGCTTTGTCTGTGCAACAATAGGGCTCTGGTTGCATCACCAAGTATTCAAAACAAAGCAAAAAAATCAAAATAGCAAGTTTTCACAGCTATGAATTTGAAATTGTGCTCATCCACATACAAAGATGACACAGCTTGCATGTGTTTTCACTACTTTTGTTCACTTAACTGAGGGTAAAGTGACAAGTAGGCAACTAAGAGGATGCACTTGGAGACACGCCTTTTGGAGTAGTCTCACACTGTTACACCCACCTTCCTCTCAAGTACATTAAGATAATGACAAAAAAAGTCAGAGTTTTATATGTGCTGGCAACCCTAGATGGCCTTATCTTACCTATTACTCTCACCAGAACAGGATCATAAATAAGCAGTAAATTTGTAATAGAACATTTTGAAAGAGGTGGAAGACCATCAGTGGATGTCAAGGCTTCTTTCTCACAGCAGTCCAAAACTATGTGGAACTGATTTACAATTCTGACCTGTAAATTCCTCCCTCATTTCTCCAATTACTTACTGCATTTGTAAGAGTCAGGCAGAAGCAGATCCTCCTGTGTTGTTGGCCCCATATGCACATGCACAGTCATTCCTTCCGCTAACAGTTGTCACTACCACACACACGCTGAGACACTGCCCCAGGGCACAGTATAACTATCTTACTTCTAACAGGCGCAGACAGAGCAGACAGAGCAACTTGTATACCCCCCAATACAAATACGATAAACACAACACCCACAACAGTGGTTTGTGGAGCAAAGCAAGAGGATGAAGAACTAGTCTGGACCACACTGGCAGTCAGATATTGGTATATATGCTCCTCTGAAGATTAAAACAGATATTAAACACAATTATAGCACAGGTAGACTTGCAAAAACAGCCTTCCTTCCCTACCATATGCAACATTTTAATCTAAATGCTACTAAGAGCGTATACATGCAGACAGCATGGGCACCCCCACTCACAGACTCCATTACTGAAGCTACCATATGCAGTTAGCTTTGCAAGGTAAGACTTTGCATGCACTGAAGACAGTTGTGCAAACAAATGAAAGCAGAGTCACTGCAGCTGGAGGGGACATAGTCACAGCAGCCTCAGACTGAGTTTAGCTGCTTAGTTTTGTTGGCATCTCAAGAACGTTTAGCAACACTGTTCTCCCTCTGTCAGCAGCACTGTGGGTGCCTGAGCAGCCCAACACAGCTCCCTCCCAGCCTCTGTGAGGGTGTGCTCCAAGCTACCAACTTTCTCACAATTTGTTCATTAAATCTAGCATGACTGAAATAAGAAATTAAAAAAAAATCAGGGACCACAGTACTCTAAACAGTCCCTTGGATTTTCTGTTTACCAGCTATCGTGAAAATATGTCAGCCAAGAGTTTGGTCATCCCATCAACTTTCAAATGATTTCTGCTTCAAAATATGTCCTTAATCCTTTTTTAAGGTTTGCTGTGATCTAAATTTCCATTTAATGAAGACTTGCAGAAAGAAAAGAGAAACCTGTAACTTCCCAGCATGGGAAGGAAACAAACCAACCTATCCTCGTTTTTCTCAGAGGAGGAGATTACAGCAGAGTGCATTTGTGCTGCAGCGTGGTCAGCTGATGGAGGAAGCTCTCCCAGACTTACTTGGCACATTTAGAAGAGAACAACCTGTTCAAGAAAATTCACTCCTTTCTTCACATATCTCTCAGCATCTTTTGGTTTAAAATGTTCTCATTTACAGCATGCAGGATAGGCTGGTTGGTTGACACATCATGTACGTACTTCAGTTTCGGTCAAAGTGTTGAGTGGTGCTCTGACTTCCTAATTTGAAATTTTCAAAGAAGTTTTCTTTTGGAATAGTTTATTTTTAAAGAAAAAAAAAATTACCTTGCTTGCTTTATTTCTTTAAAGAAAAAGAGACAAGAAACTAAAAGGAAACTGTGTGGAAAGTTTTTTAAAAATAAGCTTTCGAGTGACAGAAAAGGGCCTAAGAAGCTTGAAAACAAACTGAAACGAGACTTTGCCTTGTAATTTCAAAAACAATGATACTTGCATTTCTTCCCTACATTTTTAACACTGCAAATTTTGTCCAGTGAAATACTGAAAACATTGTTCCTCATCAAGAATTTTCTTTCCCACATCTGTGCAGCTGAGGGCAGAACAGCAGAACACATCAGCCAGCCCACTTCTGAATGGTATATCTGGCTTGCTTTTAGTTGGATTTCACATAGAAACCAGGTTCGTGAATACGTGGGGTGTATGTGTGAGCTCTCCTTGCTGCCTCAACATCATCTGAATCTGTTGACCAAGTTTAACTTGGAGAGAAAAAACAAAGTGCGATCTCACTCTTTAAAATGTACCAGAAAATCAGCAGGGAGAGGGACACCTGATATATGTTCGGCCACAAGAGAGCATCAGCTAGACCTTTCACCTTCTCCATCACCAAAGCTCATCAGCCATAGCACCCCCGTGGAGCCAAACTTTATTAGTGGCACAGAGGTATTTGTTTTTACCAAAAAAAACACAAAGTTTTTGTCTGGCTGTAGGATTGATTTACAGGAAAATACAGGAAGATTGAAGTAGGAAAATGCTGAGCCTTCACACCGCACACTCTACAGCTTAAAAGAAACAGTAAAAATATTTATCCTCTTCTTCAAACAGTGAAAATTTAACTAAAATTGAGAAAAGGAAATATTCATCCTCTTTAAGTTAATCCAGAAGCTACGAAAGCCCAATCAGCAGCCTTGCAACACTCATGAACTCAAGCCCATTCCAAATGTCCTAACTTCAGTGCTACAAATAAACTCTTGTTCTTCACTCACTTTAAAGAAAGACTGAACCACGGCTTCAGCGGCTCTCCAGCTTACTGCTCTCCCCTTAGTGCACTTTTCTGATTATCCTTCAGAGTAACAGACACATCTCGGAGACATCTCTCCCCCATTTCAGCCCTGCACTTTTCATAGGCAACACCAGAACAACTGCGTGGACCACTCCATGCTCTGCTCCTTCAGAGCTATCTGTCCTTGGTGCAGTGACATTGACAGCTGTATTTCAGATGCCAATGGGGATGGATGTCCCCTTACAGCAAGACAAATTGGAAGTGGCATGTGGAGGATGATTGACACAACATGTAAGTTCTTATTCTGTCAAAGCTTTACAATGTTGTTAGTTGTCAAACCCAACCACCCTGCCATTGCTTTGCTACAATCCTACGTGATGCCCCATGTCTACCATGCTTTTCATCTGCTCACAACAACGTTTGAAAATTCCTTTCTCAGGGTTGTACATCTACCTTCTGCATAGCCTAAAGTCATGCAGTCTTGTGAAGGTTCATTTGCTTTGTAGAGGATGCCGTAAAAATATTTTTGCTTGCTAGACTTCTAAAAAAGAGATTCTTTTATATTCGGGTGGAGTTAAACTAAAAAAAATAAAGAACAGATGTAGGGCAAAAATTGCTCATGCACTACCAAACTCTGTGTTTAATGGCTGAGACTAGGGTGAAAAAAGTATTTTAAAAAATTAAAAATTCAGACTTGGAATTCTCCCTTTGCAGTGTTCAGCAAATTCACCTCAAAGTTTAGCCAACACAGGAACTGCCAGACCAGTTCAGCTGATGATAGCAACAGTCCTGCATCCTGACACCCACACAGCCCAACTCTGGCTAAGCACAGAAAGACACCTCACAGTACTTAGCTACAGAATCACCTCTCTGCAATGGGTCGGGGGTGGGGGTAGGGGGGT
>Ga0065711_1029511_pt1 | contig 35897 bp, 18 predicted proteins | sample Hoacrofraction12_FD_59098 | JGI IMG/M metagenome (GOLD analysis project Ga0065711, IMG submission 59098) | Hoatzin crop microbial communities from Cojedes, Venezuela - Epithelial fraction 12 v2 (version 2) | ecosystem: Host-associated > Birds > Digestive system > Esophagus > Crop | place...
TTCAAGCCCCGCCTGGACAAGGTCCTGTGCAGCCTACTGTAGGTGACCCTGCTTCGGCAGGAGGGTTGGACTAGATGACCCACAGAGGTCCCTTCCAACCCCTACCATTCTGTGATTCTGTGAAATAGCTTACGAAGTTTAGTTCTTTAAGTTTTGTTCTGTTACATTATGGAGTAGTGTCTCTTGTGAGAAATGACAGTTATGACATTCTTAATGTCATCTCAACAGGCTACAAAAAAACCCTCAAAATACCTAAGTCAGCAAATGTCTATTAGCAAAGCAAAGATCTTTACCACCTGACTGCATTTTCTTTTCCCAGACCTCAAGTCTCTGTTTGAAAGTTTAAATATCATGACAGAAAAGAAGCTTGAAACTTGGATGAAGGTTATTAATAAGCAATAGTATGCATCAAAAAGATGACTTTTTTGTCCCATGACTATGATATAAACATTATACGGTCATATTCATGTTGCAATAAAGGATACACAACTATAAATAACTAGTTACTTAAGACCAGAACATGTGTAGCAAAGAAAAGGTGTATGGTACATGGTGTGTCACTTTTACACATTACCAGTGTTTGGATACCTTCATTATGTTTCATTTTAAGCTGTGGCAAAAGATAACCATTGTAATGTGATACCTCTAAGATATTTCCACAACAGCAATTTAGCATTGGTATGCAGAACAGTCAGTACTCCCCTGAACTCAGCTTTTTATACAAGTAGGACTTTGTTACCGTGGTGACGACACAGCATTGCTTTTGACTAAAGCCAGAACTGATTAGACTGCAATATATTATCCATTCATATTTTACTACCATTGAGCAATATATTTCTTGAATTTCGTCTGCCACAAATCTTGATATTTAACGGGACAAGTTCTTCGTAAAGTTTAGCTGCAGAAAAAGAGAAACCAATCTGTTTGTATCTTTCTTTGCTGTTTAATTTGTGGTCATTGAGTATATTTTGAACTCATACTTTTCTAAAATAATTTAGTATTGCATCTTTGTTGTTCGTTTCTGCTGCTCAGATAGATATGCAGTTGTCACCCTTATTGGCAGTTTGTCTGCCCTCTGCGTCTCATGCACTGTCCTACATTTCTCCACTGCATTGCCTTATCTGAGCCATAGCAATTAAGAATTACATTGTATTCATTGAGTGCGTCTAAGTGCCTACCCACTTCATGTCCTTTCTATAGCAACATACTGTCTCAGGGAAAGAGATCCTCATTCTATCAGTGCCTGATTTGATCAGCCTGTGGCTCAGCATTTCTTAACTGTGGTGACACAGGGCTCTAGAGAAGTAAAGATCTGCTGAACTTAGGGTTTCTACAGCAAAACACAGACCTGTTAAAGTTATGTTAGTAATTCTATATAGGGTTTGTTCTTTATGACGATTTTCAACAACTTTAACTAAACAAGATAGAAAGTAAGCTTAGTTATGACAGCAGCTATAAGGTACTGGTCCAGATGTAGTAAACTGGAGAACATAACAATGTAAAAGATAATATTAATATAATAATTGATTAATATGAATATTATGATTTTAAACATTGTTTTCAAGTGTTATTCCATTGTCATTCTTCATACAATAATGTTTTGGAGACAAATAAGGATTAATTGTTTCAGAGACATTACGTCGACTGCTTTCTCTCTGTTAATATTCAGCTGTATTCTTTCAGTTCATTCATATTGCATTTCATCATTTGAGCATTTTAGTTTATACATTGTATGCTTTTCTAAAAAGATTTCCCTTTTTTTCAGTTTTTGTATAAAAAGTTCTTGAAGCCTCCTAACACTACTTTGACCATTTTAAATGAAATATATTTAGAACTCTGCTGTATCACTTCCAGTTGACAATTGAAGGAAATGTCTAAACACATCGCAGTTTTGAGATGGGATTGCAGATAGAGAATCATCTTTTCATACCTGCAATAGATGCATGCGTATACTATAAACTACTAAAATAATTTCAGAATTTTCTTCCCTAATAGGAAGGTTTCCTGGGTCTGAAAAGCTCTGTTTATTTCATAAAAAACATATAATTATATAGAAGAAATATGCTGAGCAATGAAGAATAATGATGATCTTGGTGCTCATCAAGAACAGTAATTCTTTCAGTTTGGTGCTATGAGAAAAGAAAATGTGTTAGCTCACCTGAGCTAAGCTTTGAGAAGGATTTTAGGGCTTTTCTCTGATTTTGATGTTGCTACAAGTAACTGAATCAAAAAAAATTGAGCAGAATTTTGTATTTGCTCCTGGAAAGAAGAAGACCTGTGTTCTCAATCTTTGAGCTTCAGCTTTCGAGTATCAGAATGAGATAGCGCTTCTCCTAAAATACATGCTGTTAACAGAGGTGCCTAGCTTCACTCAGGTACAGAAGTTGTATGTTTGGTTGAGGACTAGTGCCAAATGAAATATCAGATAAAAATATCTGCCTTTAGCAGGATTTTTCAGAACTATGAAACTCCTCTTCCCTGATCTGCTGTTCTAGGAAGTGGTAAGGCAATCCACAACCGTTTTCCTTGCCTCCCGTGAGTAGTTACTTCAGAGATTTCTAATTCCAGACAACTTCCTCCACATTATTTTCCTCTGTATTTGAGGGGTATTGGGGACAGGACATCATCCATGAAGAGCCAGCTGATACAGCTTAGGAATTTGTTTGTATGAGCTCAAAATGTCTGAATTTTCAGGGATGTTCCCAGATGAGCTCTCAGACTGTGTAACAGTCATGGGTCTATACGTCCTTCCAGTTCTTCTTACTTATTCAGTCTGAAGGAAGGGTCGATGAATTAGGGGCATTTTTTGCCCTTTGTTATTCTTGTAACTTCGATTTCACTTTTTCTGCACGTTGCAGACTGTCTTTGCTTCAGCTTTCTTCTGCATAAAATGTTACTTAAGGGAATGAGGGCTACTGCATGTGTGAACCAATGCCTGATGCCAAAGCATAGTTTCACAGTCTTAGTAATGCCTATATATCTTCTTAGCATGTGGGAATCGCAATTTAAATCTCATATGCTTATCTTAAATTAATATTATATGTATTGGTACATTTTTTAAAATGCAATTAATTAAAGGTTTGCCTTCAGACTTATTGCTGATGAACTTTACTAGACTATTAGCTTTATCTGAACTCTCAAAATGAAATAATCAAGATAATTTATTCCCCAAAGATGAGAAAATAGTACTCATACAGCACAAAAAATATTAAAGATTTTACTTATTTTTCTGAAGATCTTATTGAAGGAAGGGGTTAAAAGGGATTTTAGTATAAGTAGCATTACCTAATAGTTGCGGGCATTTAAAGAGAACTGATAGTGCCTATCTATTGTCTAAATTAACTGAAGCAGAGAGTCTTGTATCTGCATACAAAGGGGTTAGTTCCTGATAGGGGCTGGAAGTCGCCTAGAACCGGTTAAGACCGACCCTGCTCTATGGATGGGATCCAGAAGAGAACTGAGTTTGTGCAGAAATAAAGGTCAATCAGTGCACACCGTGATGAAGAGGATGGGCCTTCGTCTTGGGACCCCCGATGACCACCACCAGGAGGCACTTCGCAAGCGCAGCTGGGAGGAGTCTATGGAAACTACTTCTTGGAACTAATTACAATATGGAAATTATTTCTCAGAACTGATTCTGATATGAAATGAAGATAGATGCATATGTATTGGGAAATCTAATGTATATGTAATATTTGATTGTATAAATAGAAGAGACAAGTTGCTGCTCGGCATGCACCACTTTGGTGGGACTACCCCCCATGCTGCCTGGCACCGAATAAACATACCTACTTTACAATGTTACAGATTGTGGTGTCTGTTTTCTGCACATCATTATGACCTCTAAATTTGCATTTCAAGTAAAATTGCCTGTAAAATGTCTCCTAACTGCAATGCACATTGTAGTTAACAAAAGCTGAATGGTTGATTTTAATGGACCCAGAAGCAAACTGTATTGTTGAGTGAAGCTTAATAAGAGCAGAAAATTTTTGATTAGTCTGAAAGTAGAGCTCCTGATAATTCCTTTTTAGTTTAACTTTTTCTGTCTGGATCAGATATAGAATAAACAAGTTTGAGAAATTAGAATAATTGTGGTATAGAATGATCCCTCCTTGATGTCTGAAACCACAGAGAGAGAAGATATGAATCAGGTTAGTGGACTGATGGCGTATTCTGAAGGAAAAAAGATGTAGGTTAGAAAGTAAGCTATACTTTTACACAGTAACAATTAGCAGATAATTCATGTCCAAAATCTGAGTACTGTAAAAAGTAAGTGCTTGTGCTGTGAATGTAAAAAGTCAAAATAACTTATATTTTCATTGTATCTATTTTAACACTGAATACTGTTGGCTAGAAATTTACAGATGAACATAGTGAAAGGATTTTAGTATTATCCTAGAGTTCAGGATGGGAGTAATTTCCTTCCATGTAAGAATAGGACTTGTTATGTTATTTTAAGTTGAGGCCAGAGGAGACTCTGGTGCCAGTACTTTTGATCAATAGCCTAGTGGTTAGATGTCTCACCTGGAATCAAGAAGATGTAACTTAAGGTCTGCAGAGGTTCATGTTGATGACCATCACTATCACAGTGTTCTCCTGGCCCATTGGTGACTTGGGCCTGAAGTATGGAGGGGTATCAATTCTGCCTGATGCTCGATTTGATTTTTTTGTTAGGTGATTAGCTTCTGGAATTCAAATCTGAAAATATGACCATTGCAATTTCTGTGCCTGTCTCTCTGCTGGATAGTATAGGGAAACTGTTTTATTAAAAAAATAAATTATTAAGTTCTCTGAGACTGCATCTGGATTTTTGTGTCATGCTCGATACCGAAGTATTTAAGAGCTGTGTCTTCATATAAATAGCTGAGGTTGATTTGGGTTGGTCTTGTTTTTCTCAAGTATCAATTAATCCTTTCCACCATTGTTTTTCTGCTAAATAAGGTAATTCAGGTTAATTAAGTTCTCATACTGTGAATGCTTATGTCAAGAGTGATCATATGAAAAAATGCCACGAAATTTCTTCTCCATCTTCTCATGAGTTTCACTCTTGCAGTTGGAGCTGATCCAGAACTGTAAAGCACTAAATTTTCACATTTTCTTGCTGCTTGTACACTGCTTTCCAACCATGAGTAACAGCAACATATTGTGCTATTGAAATCCTCAGAGGCAATGCAAAATTCATCCTTTGATTGTTCAGTTCTTTGGTTAGGCAGTATGAAAAGTTGTGTATTTAGAATATTTGCATACTTAAAACCCTCTAGATAGAGTACATGAAGGCTATTTGAAATGAGGGCTAAAACTGGTAAGCAAAATGGTTCTGAACTGGGGGTAGGCAAAGCTATTAGGAAATAATTAGCAAACAGTAGAAAAACTGTTGGAGTGCCTTTTTATCACTGCTTTGATATTTGCACAGTGTCTAATATTTGTGCTAATTAGCAGATCAAAAATCTTTGTAAAGTAGAGATGTCTCTGGTCAGGACACTTTTCGCCAGCTTCTGTCCCCATATTGTCACAAAATACCTCAAGCCCATTGGTAATTACTTACTTCTTTCCGATATGAAGTATTAATTTAAGCTCTTCTTATAAAACGCTTTAAAAAGCATCCTCTTTTGAAAATACATCATAAATAAATAAGATGGGATTGAAAGAGTAGCTGATCCTTTCTGATCCGATACAGATGCTGAAATACGTGAAAGTAGAGCTGACTTAAAATGCTATTTGTTATAAAACACAAACTAATTTGTTAGTTGCATCCTTGCCAGGCTGTCCTCGGTAATCTTTCTCCCATTTTTGTCTTTTGCTCATCACTCTTAAACATTCCTTAGCACAAGTATTCACAGGATCTGCTAAAAATAATAATTTGTCATTGGTATTAATCTTTCTCAGGTTGGTTTGCAGTGAGATAGATGTTTTTCTGCTTTTCAGGCTTCTGAACTGCCACCCTTGTTTCTGCACAGAGCCAGCATGTCCCCAGCAGCCTGGAAAGCCTTGTCCCCAGCCGTTCTTTCTCGTGTTGTTCCCTCTGGCTGGCACAAAACACATCCGTTGTATAAATCAGAGTGTGGAACTTCAGTTTCTTTGGTCAGCAAGCACAGCTGTGCTCCTAAATGCATTTCAGCCATATGCCAATGCCTGGTTCTTTATAGTTTGAATGTTGCTTTTTCCACTAGCAGAGACTTCTTTTAAACAGAAGTATCATGTATTTATGGCTCGTTTTTTTTCAGCTGTCAGCAGTGCCATGTAAGTACTTGAAAATTCTGCAACTACAAAATGTCACTGACTGCTGGGAATCTTCCCCCCCATCCTGAGGGCTGATTACTGGTTTGTAGCAGTCCATTAAAAAAAGTAACAACCCTCCTCTGATTTTTGAAAGCTTTACGTGCTAAGTGATCTGATAGATTTGACCTCATCAGTTCCAATTTTTAAGGGTGTTGAAAAATTGTTTTCATATATTCATATTTACAGTTGTGAGAAAAGAGGTCTATTTTTAGTATAATGTCATTCCTCATATATATGCATATGCATGTGCATGGCACAGAAGAGGTTATACTTTGAGGATTTCACCTAATTACTTTTTTCATTTTTCATCAGGTTTTCTAGCTGGATTATAGCATGCTGCTTAAAATGGGAAGCAGTAAATATATTTTGTGTTTAGAAACAAATGTCTTAACAAGCAAGGGAAGTTATTCTCTCTGCTCCTTATGCAAAATCATTTAAAAATGAGAAGAAAGTATTCTAGAATATTACTTTTTTACTTATACTGCTTATATAAATGTGGTAGAATTGAGAGAAGATTGCAATAGATTGTAAATCCTCTAGACTTGTTATGTAAGTTAATGTATTTGTTTTTATATACTGCCTTCTGCTAAAGAGTAAGCTTGAAGACGACTACTATTGCAGATACCATTAAAGTGTCATTCGCTGCATCTGAGACTGAAAGCAGGAGCGGACAGAAGTGATGACATTCTGAGCTCAGAACAGAAATCACTCTTCTCAGAAAGTCCCTACTGGTCTCTCAGTTATAACAGAAAGCTTATTCAAAATCACAAGAATTAAAATATTTGAATGGTTACGGAATTGTGTATATACATTGTACCAAATATTACACATGATCGTACTGAAACATAGTTCTACTGGAAGACTGAGGGCAGTTTGTAAGTGAAATGATACAAAAACCCCTGCATCTTTCAGCTCTTACAAGAAAATTACAGTTCTTCAATATTCTTAAGACAAAAATTAGTTTTTGGTGGTCGTTTCTTTTTTTTTTTCAGTATGATGGGAAGGGTTTATGTGACTGCTTTATTATTCAAAACTCTTTTAATGTCAAAGATGCAAATATGAAACACGTAACTGAGGATATTTTAGCAAGCAGTTTATCATAAATCAAAGATCATTCAAGAGTGCCAGTGGAAATGAACAGTATTGCAGCAGTGATAGTATTTGAAAATTTCTAGAAAAGTTACTTGAGATAAAAGAAAATATAATGTTGCCTAAATTGGAAAATAAACTGATTTAAGCTTTAATGAAATTTAGCTTTGTATGAGATTCCTGATGGAAAAAAATGCAACACCTCTCCAGCTTGCATTTAGGCTGACCCTCAAATATATTTGGAAAATGATACTCCACAACTAGGACAGATAGTCTGATACTTTATAAGCTACTTTTGTGCTAGGATCATCTCTAAAAGAAGAAAGTTTTTATCCTATGCGTTATATCTTCTTACTTGATACGGTAATTCCATCTGCCCTGGGAACTCCAATATCATATATTCAGCTGCCTTTTGACATGCTATTTCCTTCCCTTGTGTTTTCAGTAATGACTCCAAGGGACAAGGTGGACTGCTCTTTGATCAATGTCTGGGCCAGGGAGGAAAGCATATTGACAGAAAAATTGCTCAGGGCCATATTGTAGAAGGTATTTAACAGTTTCTTTTACGTAGGAGAAAACCAAAACGTAGTTATGAAGGTAGTTTTGGAAGATCTTTAGTCCTCACAAATCCACACATCTTTCTCCATTGTCCTTTTCCAAGACAGACTAACAGCAGCTATAAGTGAACCTGCCACCTGTCCCATGTTTGTTCAATACCAGATCGTCCTTTATTTCTTCTCTTGTGTTCCTTGCCCCAGATTAAATAACATGTCCCGCATGTCTTATTTTAAAAGCAGGCTGGCTTTTTTTCCCTGAGTACTTTCCAGGATTTAGAGAATGCTATTGATTTTCTTTATTATTTGTGCAGAATAGCATGCATACATACTGATTTTATGAGAATTAAAAAAGATCAGACAATTTTTATTCATTTTTAGATTGTTACTCAGTCTTTCAGACTGTCATTTTATGAGATATACAAAGCATATCACTATAATTTGATTATAAATTACTATATTTTCTTTTCAGTTAAGATATTTATTAGTCTTTGTGTAAATTGCAGTTGTTTTAGGTTTGGGCGCTTTTGTCCAGTGGTTGTGGATATATGCATACACATGCACGTAAAGCAAAAATATTTTCTAGTAACAACTGTTTATGTGAAACTCATTCTGTTAAAAAATCTCTACTTTATAAAGGCTTCATAGTGGGGTTAATGAATTCTTGAACGTTTCTTACCTTGTGTTGACAGAATATAATTAGCTACCTAAAGTTCAAGCACTATGAATCACTTGGCGTATTCTTGGTTTGTTTTTTTTTTAGTGTGAGATAGTTACAGTCTAAAATGAAGAATGCCACCATTTTCCTCTTCACTTGAATGCCCGTGTTACACTTCTGAGCTCAGTTTTAAATTTGTAGTCCTATGGTGAAATTCTGGTTCTGCTGGAGTCAGTGGGTATTCTGCTAATGACTTTGATGAAGCCATGATGCAACCTCTTTTCTCCTGGTCTAGTATTCAGTCACCCCTCAAGCCCTTGAAGGTATAACATGACCTAGTGTTAATTACTTTTTACATTCCTTTACACAATGTCAACATAAATCCAGTTGCTAAACATGCAACTGTATAAAGATTTTTATAACTAAGCATTAACTGAAAAACATTTCTCAACTGATACATGCATTTTCTTTTTAAGCAATATTTACTGAAGCATCTTGAACACAGTCAGTGCTTGGATAAAATGCTCTTTTAATGTTGAACACTGTAGTCTAGCAATGCTCTTAATGAGTTTTTACAAAAATGATATTCACACTCCTTCCTAATGCCAAGTATTTGTTTGGATTTATTTTGTGATAGCTATCAAAATTAGTTAATACAAAGAGATTTTGACAGGGGAATATGTTGCATAGTTAGGACTGCCAGATTTAAGGCCCTGATCCTGTCAAGCTGAGACATGTACAGCGTGAGTATGCATTTGGCTTCTTTCAGTTCCAACCTTGTTATTTATAGTAGAGAAAATAAGAGTAGCAGCTTAGTTCTGAAGATGGGAGATTGTCCTAAACTCTTCCACAAATTAAACATATGTTTCCTGGTGGATTTAATGGGGCTTAATATGCAAACAAACTTACTAATTTAGCACTAACAACTAAACATGAAGAATAAAATCACAGCTCCACTGACGCTGCTAACGTCTTTGCTAGTGATTTGAGTGAGGTCAGAATATAATTCAAGACTGAAAATGCAAGTGAAACAAACACCATTTGACAACATGAATTTACAGATTAAAAACTTCCTCGACCATGATTAAGGAAGGTTTATAGTCTAAATTCCTCAGAAACTCAAAGATAAGAATCAACATACAAAAGGTGCTGAAGTAGCTAAAATATTTTCTGACTGAGAAACACAATCACTTCCCCACATATCTGCCCATTTTAATTCTGCATGAATCACCTTTAGTCACCAGCTTTCTTTTCTAGAAAGTAGAAAAGTGAAGGAAGCATCTTGTAATTCAAGTAGGAAAAGGGAATGCGAAAACAACACTTTCTCCTGCTCTGCATTGAAACAGCAGTCGTGTGGTGTCATGAATTTTCTTGTCATTCTCATTCTTTCATGGTTTGCTTATCAAAAGGTAAATTATGCAAGAATTAGAAGTTGTGCATGCCCTGAAGAAAGAAAATGGAATAATCCTTGTCAGTCAAGTTCAAATCTTTATTTTAGACTCCCTAAAAATGTGTTTTGAAAAACAGGAGATAAGATGGATTTTTTTGACCCAGCTGACCAATTTAAATCAACTTTTAAGTTAGAATTCAAGTTTCTCAAGCTTTAAGGTTGTCATACCTAGAATTTGTTCTGAGTGCAGTAGATATGTGGCAATAAGATACTGGTTTAGTGATTTACAGGAAGGTAACTGAGAAACATTTCCAATAACTTAGTTGATATGGAATTAATAACCTTTAAAGAGGATTTGTAGGAGTCAATAATTACTGGGGGACCATATTTATTACTTGAGTATTTTGGTAAGAATAAAATTACTTAATGTTTCGACGATAAAAACTGTTCCACAACAGAATTATACATAAGTTCAATTATTATTGGAATGCATTCCAATACAGATTCAAAATTTATTACAAAATACTGTAGCTGTACTGGTGAGTTATTGTGATAGATAGCTTTTGGCTGAGAATATGAGGGGGGTTTATGTGGGGTTTTTTGGGGTTTGGTTTTTTTTGATTTTTAACTTGCATATTGTTTAATGTATAGATCATTGACTGCTGAATTCTGATTTCTTATATGCTGTCTTCATCTTGCCTCAAAGAAACAAATTTCTCAGGGGTCTAAACTTTTTTTTGTGTTTTTCAACTACAAATACTTCAAGACCAGGAATTTCCTGGCCACTTCTTTACTCCAGACTGAACCGCACTGTTTTCACCTTCAAAAACATAATAAAAGGAGCTGTCAGTGTAGCCACTTCCGTAAGAAATTTGAAACATGCAAAGGCCTCTTAACCACAAGTTAGTTTGGGTAACCTTGAAACAAACCTAGTACTGGTACAGGACACAGAAGCTAGACAAATGAGGCTGTCACTGGCAGAAGTTGAAAAGAGAGGATGAAAGAAGTCTGTGCCAAAATGGAACATACAAAATGGTAAAAAGAAGAAGCGGTTCGGAAGGGCAAAAAAAGATCATGGCTTGGGGGTCTAGTCTATATTAACAACTCACGTTTGTGAGATTGTGAACTTGCTTATCAAAGACAAATTTTTCAGTGTTTTGTGTTACTGTTGATGACTTCTGTCTTTGTAAGAGTAGTATGTAGCCATACCAGTCCAAGAAATATGCCACTGGATGACAAATAGCGAGGAAGACTGTCTAGGAGCATCTGACTTTGCAATCTGCAAATTAAAACCTAGAAACAGAGAAGAGACACTAAAATGTTTCTGTACACTGAGCAGCATCTTAAATATTGCTGAAAAAACTACTCAAAAAATAAAAATTCAGACAACTGGCTGTTAACCAGATTTTCTGACCTAAAACATACACAGCTAGACCATGGTGCTCCCTGCCGATGTGAGATACTGCAGCCAACTTCTGTAGAAAGGGACAAAGTACAAAGAAGAAAAGAAGATAAGAGCTAAAGAGAAGCGAAGATTATCATTTTAGCTCAGTGTCTGTACAACAGTGAAGAACTGAAGAGAAACAGTTGGTAAAACTGAAAAAAGTCCCAAACGTTTTTGCTGACACGAGCCAAAAGTTTGGGTTTATGTCTGGCTAAGCTGTGTGCTGTTCTATACATTATAGTAAACCTTTTACAGACTTGGGATTCTAGGTCAGCCCTAGTCTCCTGGAGAACGTGAGCAACACAGAGAATAAAATCTTGGAAGATTAAAGGAAGATGAAAGTTTTAAACTTTGATTTCAGTCCATAGCATCTGTTCACTGCAAGATGATCTGACTACTTAAGAAGTCTGAAGTCTCTTTTCTTGTGCTATAGAACAGGACAAACAGTTATTTCTGTGTGTGTAATGCCAGCACAATTATGTAGACATCTATTTTTCTCCACTTTGTTAACAGAAAGATAGACAGTAAGTCAAGGTCAGTTTAGAAAGCAAGTCATTGTTCCTTCAGTGTGGCGTTATATATTTGAAACCACATTTTTTCTCTACACATTGGTAACAATCTGGCTGAATATATTCTCAAAGTGCTTGTGTTTGTCAATATGTGGAAATACTGAGCAATTTGTCAGTATATACTGATGAAAAAGAGATTCCTCCTAAAATCAGTTAGGATTCTGAAATGGTATATTAATTGACCTGTGCTTTATATAGCTTGTGTATAAAGAGAAATATGTTTGTTTACAAATACTTGGGACCAACTCAGCTACTTTAATGATGATGCCAAGGAAGTAAATAGATTTCTATATCTGTGCTTTGTTCTTTCTGCTGACAGTTGTAGACTGTTGAAATTTCAATCAATAAGAACAATGCTACGGAAAGCAGTTAGCATTAAATTCTGGCCTTGAATTGCAAAGATTGCACATAGGAATTATTAATAGAGGCATGTGGCAAGATATATCATTTCTGTTTCTGCTTCTGGCTGGGTAGCAGAACAGCAGTGAAAAAACCCACCTTGAACTTATGTTCCTTTCCTGAATGATTATGGTGCTTGTAGGGTAGAGAGAATACCTGATGGGAATACAGATTTCCTTCCCTACCCGTAAATGTCGTCTGCCTTGAGGCCGTAGAAGGGAAATGCTGCAGGCATCCTCCCTCTTCTTGAATCTGTCATGAATCCAAACAACCCAGCAGGGGCCGTGATTTGGAGACCCATGTTAATGGTAATGTGCTGAGTGGTGTCTAGCTGTATAGCTCTAGCATGAAACATAAGACCAGGTTCATTACTCTTACTTGAACTAGTAGACTTCTCCTGCAGAGAGACGAATGAGCTTGATGAGTGAGGGTTCAAGCAAAAAGGAAACTTCTGTGAACAATTTAAGAGCAGATCCAGAGAAGAATAGATGACTGGGTCATGACATAGTGGACTTCTAGGGAAAATGCCTGAAGTGATAGGTTTCCTCTTTGTAAATTGCTGTAATACCTTGAGCTTTAGCATCCATGGAAGACAAATATATTAAAAGGGCTATGTAATTGTAGCTGCAAGTATTTTGTGCACTTTGGAAAGACTATAGTAAGGGAGACTTGGCTGATTTTTTTGTCTGCTTACAAAACTAACAAGAAGTGTTCAGTGGAGTGCTTGGTATGAAAAACTTGGAAGCTTTCTGATGATCAGGACATAGCCATATGGAGAAGTAAAGTGAAAAGATCATTCACTGATGCAGACACTTTCATTACTGGTTTGGTGTCAGATATAATCTGTTCTTTTGCAGACATGAAGCAGAAAATTGAATATTTCTCTTTCATTTCTTTAAGGTAGACATAAAAAACAAACAAAATTCCGTTTCAGAAGAAGTCCCTATTTGTTCAATGTTGCTTCTGCCTAACACTGTTATACATTTCTCATGGATGCAAAGTGAGGAATAAAGAGAGCAACACCATACTACAAAACGTGCAGCACAGAAGAATGTAGGACAAAAAAGATTGATAGCATAGTTATATTTATAACTGGTGAACAGAAGTAAAAATGCATTGAAAAAAGTTATTGCACATAAACAGATCCTAAAGCAGACAGAACGGCTGGATACATTAATGTGAGCAAAGCAGCATTCTGATTTTAGAAGCAGCAACAAAATTCAGGGCAGTAATAACTGGTCTGTATTTCACTCTCTCTGTCTATACGTACCTGTCATCAAGGGCTGAGTTTATAAATCCTTCTACACCCCATGAAAGTATCTCATGGAAGCCAATATGACTGCATGACTCAACATCCAGAAGTATTGTCAGGAGTTTAAAATTCACGAGTTATGTCCCTCAGGGATCATGATATTTTCCTTGAAAAAAAATGGCTGCGTTTGGATTTTGACTCTCTGAGACTAGTATTTTTCAAGGTTTTCCTAATCGCTACAGAAATTGAGACACTAAAAATGAGACACTTGCAGGGTATGCTGGTAGGATATGAGGTTCAAAAGGGCAGGAACCGTTAGACTCACAATGACGTTGTGACTTATTGAAATGCAAAAAGTTCCTCAAGAAAAAGTCTGCAGAATCAGGCCCTTAACGAGCTCAGTAAAATTCACTAATTTTCTCTTGTTTTGAAATGGATCACCATATACTGTAGAGCAGTAAACTGCTGAAGTAGCATGTTAGCATTAAAAATATAATGAAATTTAAACTTTGAATTAAAAATATTATATCCCCTTGTTAAAACAAAGCCTATTGTGACAAAAATCTGGGTTTCGTAAAGCCCAGAATACTCTTATACAATCTCTTATGTCTAGTTGGTAGTATTCCTTTCTTTCATAGGAAACACTACCTGTCCACAGCTGCAGCATTTCTGTTGTCTGCAAGGTAAAGTAGCAGATCTCAGACAGAAGAGAGGAATGGTGCCACAGCTGGATATAATGGAGATGTCAGGTTTAATAATTTGACTTTGCAGGCTGAGAACGTGATAGATTTCGTGGGGGATTATTTATAGAATCCAGTCTCACTGACGCAGAGTTGGAAGAGTTTTGGACATATTTTCCTTGCCAAGTAAGTTTTTGTTGCATAGGAAGACCACTAAGACTGTGAGCCTTGGGAGAGACTAATTAAATTGAGGAAAAAGTGTCAAAGAAAGGGGAATTAAACTCATAATGAATGTCTTCTTATTTGATTAGGTAATCGCTTCTTCTTCCTTGCAGTCTCCCTCCTAGCAACGTCACCTGCTTTATGGTTTTATATGCCATCCCCTGAACAGTGTCAAATTTGGGAAAAAGCGTGGGCAAAAGACAAATTCAGCAAGTCTCCACATTAAATATTGGCTGCTTTATGATTTGTTTTCCATTTGAAATCTAAAAGATAAACAGCTATTATCAAGCATTTCAGAGTAAGCCTGAAGAGACTTTTGTTACAGGTTAAATCTATAGTGGCCAACTTTGCTAACCATCTTTGTGTTACTGAATGGTACCAAAAGAAAATATAGTTGTCAATAATGTACATTATGGCAGAGAATTATGCCATCAGAGCAAAAGGTTAGCAATTAGACTTAATATGTCCTCATTTTGAGAATATAAGTAAATATTAATGTGCTTTTAATGAAGAAGAGTTAGGAGACCTAGTTACACTTTTGAGGAAGGAGGTTTAAGTTGCTTGTTCTAATGGAAGATGAACAGTCATTTTTGAAGCCTTGTAGGAAGGACATATTTCATTACTACCTGCTCTGGACTGTTGAGGGTACAAAACGTTAAACCTGAACACCCTGACTAAAAAAGTTCAACACGGAGGTCTAGATCCTTGTTCTTACAAAGTCAGTTGAAATTCCAGTTTAGGTATCAAGGTTTATCACCTGTTAAATTGAGCAGATAGGGTTGAGTTATTTCTCGGAAGGGTGGTTGTGATGGCAGTTCATAAACTCGGAGGAGCAGCAGCTTGCCAAATTTTCGCTTGGATTGATCTGATTCACTTCACATGGGTTGATGTTGGATGGTGTCCTGGTTTTGGCTGGGATAGAGTTAATTTTCCTCCCAGTAGCTGCTGTGTTTTGGAAGCAGTACAAGAAGAATGTTGATAATGCTGATGTTTTCAGTGGTTGCTATGAAGTCAAGGACTTTTTTTCGAGTTTTTCATATTCAGCTAATGAGTAGGTGTGCAGAAGTTGGGAGGGAGCACTGCCAGGCAGCCAGACAAGTTGGCCAATGAAAATATTTCATAACATAGATGTCATGTTCAGTTTATGTATGGGGGTTGACTGGGGGGCAGAAATCTTGCTTTATTGTTTTCTGTGGGTTCAAATCTTATTTTGGCCATGAGTTCAAACTTTTCTGGGAGTCTTTTTAAGGAGTTTTGAAAAACTCATGATTTTCCTTGTTCCACAATCACTGCTCAGGGACTGGCTGTGAATCGGTAATTCGGTGGTGAGAAAAATTGTATTGTATATAGTTTGTTTTACATATTTGTTATTATTATCATTATTATGAGGAGTAGTATTAACAGGGTTAGTCTTTACTTTGTTGTTTTATTAAACTGTCTTTAACTCAATCCACATCTCTCTGGAGAGGAAGGGGAGGGGTGAGCGAGTGACTGTCTAGTGCTTAGCTGCCGGCTGCTGGGTTAAATTATGACAGCTGGACTGAAATTCTACCTCCTCTTACTGTCCAAACCACTAGAATTTTTTAGTTGGATTTTTGTTCCTGCTGCTTTATACTATTCTTATCAAAATATTGAATTAATATCTATCAGAAAATAAATGTCTTGTATCTCAGTCTTAGCAATAAAAAAAGAAGGTTTCATGCACAGGTGGGTGCTGCAGAGATTCTTAATGCAGTGACCTAATGATGCTTTGAAAAGCCGGATTTACAATCACTCTAGTAAGGGGAAATTTTACATTTACGGGTATCACTAATAATCTCAAGTTCAGCAAGTTACTCCAGAGTAAATAGAATATATTAATCTGTAATTAGTCAATGATGTTAATCTATAATCGGTAGTTCAGGTTGCTCAGAGAGGCAATGGTGTCTTCATCCTTGAAGAGATTGAAAACCTGATTGGACACAGCCCTGAGCAACCTGCTGTAGGTCACCCTGCTTTGAGCAAGGGGTTGAACTAAGCAATCTCCAGAAGAGCCATCCCACCTCAGCGAGTCTCTGATTAACACATAACCCAAGAAAACCTTCTCAGAGTTTCTCGGAAGTCAGAATAACTGTCTCAGACCAGAAAGTCTTGTGTGAAAAAACAGATCAAACTCAAATTGGACGTTGTTCTGAACAGTGAATTGTGGAAGCTGAAGAACAGTCACTGTGTAGATTGGAGTGATTATCATTTCGCTGTATTTTCCATATGCAAATAAGATTATCAGAATTTAGGCCTGTATGAGACTAGTATTCCATCACATTCTGTCACTATACTGAGCAGGATTATGCATTTAAATTAGGCTAAGTTTTCACAAAACCAAAAAAAACTGTTCAAGGACTTCCTCCTGAATGCCCCGAAAGCCACGGATCCACATTTATTTAGTTGCGAATTGGTCAGAAACCATCCAGGTCAAAAGGAGATATGAAATCAGTGATACATATGTATTTCTAATAAGTATGTAAATGAAAGGAAAATGGGAAGGCATTGAATAAAAAGCCAAGACAGGTAGCTGGGAACTGATAAGAGCTAAACAAAACAAGGCTAATAGGGCTAAACATATTGAATACACAATGATAATTAAGAAAAAGAAACCCAGTATAACTCAGAAAATTATCAGGTTATCAGAAGAATCTGCTCATTGTCCAGTGCTTTTTCATATCATAAACTTGAATGAAAATATAAAACTTTTGCTTGTAAAACTTGGTGTTGAAAGAAAGCTGATCAGTCATTTTAATCCAGCAGTAAGGAATGTGTCAGACTAGAGACAAAGAGCACAGGCTATAACTTCGCATTATGGAAGGACTCTTTCTCAAGAGCTGTGGCTGACAAAGTAGTTCAGAGAATATGCTTTGTTAGAAAAAATAGTTTGAAGTGCCTGTCTTGACCTGTTTTACTTGAATTCACCCCTTTTGTTGCACCAGTGTAGGTGTTTCTCAGGTCACTCTATAAAGCGGATCAGAGAGAAGATCTAAGCTCCAAACCAAAATAGACTTTTTATCATTTTATTTTTCATTCAATGATTTCCCCAATTCATTGTACGGCAATGTCTACCGGTTGTCTTGAAAAAAAACAGTAGGGACATGTAAGTACAGTAAAAAGCCCTCCATTTACTCTGCACAGCCCAGGTCAGGAAAGGATGGGAAGACTCCTTGAGCTATTGGGAAGTCTTTGGTTAACAGTGTAACTTTGCAATTATGTGTTTCTTTCCTCTAGTTTTTACTTTAATAAAAAATATTATGTTCAGGTGTAAAAGAATCTATGATATCTCTTTCTGACATATTATTTTCTTCATATCAGCCTCATTTATATATAGCTGCATCATCTGTAATTTTTGTCTTATCCCGGTATTTATGAACCACATTTCTTTCAGGACTCCAGAATCAGTCTCTCATTTTACTGTTATCTTTTGTGTCCTTAGACTTAGGAGTTTAGAATAACGTGATGATGAGTTTCTTTGTGTATATATACAATAACACAGAAATTATTTATAAGTAGAACAATCACAAAGGCCGCAGTTTGTGTGAGTCAAAAGTGCAAGGGAAACTCAGAATAGAAACATGATGCCACAGCCCTTTTCTAGGAGTAAGTGAAATTGCTGTCAATTAGGTCTAACAAGGGAATATTTGTAACTAATAGTAGGGAAAAATGATGGTGAAATTTACATGAGATACACATTGTACACAGAAAGGAAAAGAACAGCAAGTCCGCCCTCAACAACTGTTAATCTGAATGGGTTCACTGTTTTGTCTGGAGCTACTGAAATGCACTTTTTTTCTCGCACAGTGCAAAGATGTATATGTTTTGTACTCTGGAAAGATTTCTGTATGTTCATGGATACTTAGTTCTGCTTCAGTGCAAGTCAGCAAGCTGTCTCAGCAGTTTGTATTTCAGTCTAGCCTCAAAGTGGAACCAGGCTACAGCTTCCCCAACACTCTTGCTGTTTAAATTTTTTACACTTTAGCTTTTTGTGCTTACGTACAGCATGTTCTGCATCTCAGTGAAACTTCATTCTGTATAGCAGAGGGAAAGTGTCCCTGGCACAGTTTAACTTTGACAGAATAAGAAATTACAGCATTATAAGGAGCAGTAGGGTCTCAGGTTGCAGAAGCTCCCTTGCTGTTTTTGGAACTGCCCATTACGGCATAAGTTCAGTGAACAGCAGCAGATCGATTTGCCATCACAGATGCCCGATTTTCTCCCCCATTCATTCGCAATGCAGTTGCATCCAGCTTTTAACCACTCCTTTAATGTATCTTTGAGGTATAATACTTTTCTGAGTTCTTAATGTAGACCTCCAAAACAGAGTTACAGGGTCGCAAGACAAATTTTTTCTGCTGCTATTTGTCTGTCACTATCACCTAAGTGACATTCTTCCCAAAACACTTCCATAAAAGAGCAGCAATGGCCATGCTAGCTGCCAGTTTGAGGAAAAACAGCCTCACGTCTGAACCGTCTTCTTTTTCTCAGTTACATGGCTTGCTTATTTCAAAAGTATGAAGATTCGGTGAGCTTGTGATAAGGAAAACAAATGTTCCAAAATCTTGCTTCAACATATATAACTGTCAAAAAGAGAAGGCACCATAATATTCATGTCTTATGGTCAGGGAGAAAGAAACAGTTCTGGTGCAAGCATCTGCCTGAAGTGGAGAGAGAAGAGTGATGAAGGATACCCTTTAAAGTCCCTGCGTACACTGAGTGCTGCAGTGCTGCTGTTGCTGTGGTTTAGGAGCAGTCCTTTAAAAGCTAAAGGGAGTGGCTGGTAATTACTGTGCTGAGAGAGTTTGTATATACAGACTTACATATGAAAGTTCTTGCTGTCAGCTCGTCACGGACAGTTGTTTTCATATCTGTCTCACCTACCCTGATTGCAAAGCTATGAAATTGCACAGAGTTATGTTGGAATTAGCTTTGCTGAGGACGGTGATACAGAGGTGCCTGAGCTGGCTTTTCCCCTGCATCCCATCATGTGCCCCATGTCCCCCAGGCAGCCACCCCTCTCAGTCAAAAGCAGTGGTAGTGTCGACTGGGCTTGACGGGTTCCACACCTGGACGTGGGGACTGAAGCTCTGCTGGCGTAGACCTGGGAGAAGCTTGGCAAGGTATTATTTGGGCTTATCCACCACCCTCATCCTGCCCTTGCCCTCGTCTCTCTGTACTCCCTTGAGGTTGTGCAGCTTTTATCACGTAACCTAACAGATAAGCCTTATAGGGGTGTATGAGATTCGGTGCAGCATCACACAAACCTGTGTTGCTTCCAGATGTGAGCTTCTGTATTTGCACAACCCAGCTCAGCGTTGTGTGAATTCACTGGCATGAGTCAATGTTATTGTGGAGATCTTTACCCCTGTCCATTTATTAAGGTCTGTAAAAGAGTGCCATTAAAGAAACAGAAACTTTAGGAGAGCGGTTTGCATCACAGTATGTGATTTTCATGGTTTCAGCCATTTTCTGTGAAATGATAAGGTTGCTTTTATTGCTTCTGTGTCTCTGAAATTTCACACAAAATTCTTTTGTGTGTGGTCTCTTAACCCAACAATTATGATGTTTAAAAATTAATTTCATGCCTCTTGTTCATGCAATTTGTACCTCTATTTTTTTTAAACTCTTGTTCTGTTGAATAAAGGAGCAAATACCTTCCAGCTCAGCAAAGTGCATTTGCAACATGCTGTCATTGAACAGCTAAAGCTGAAACATCATGGTGGCTTTGCTGTCCCAATCCCTGTCACTATTCTCTTATTCTGCAGCTACAAAGAGCACGATGTTACATAACTAACATAATTTTTAGTGTCACAGCAGGCAGCTAGTGAAATGGAAACTGAGAACTGGGTTATTTTAGTTCGGAAAGAGAATGAGTATATGAGATTATTCAGATCCACTTTATTTACAAATAGGAAAGTTCCATATTTTCAAGAGCTCTGAAGAAAAGTTGTTCTCAGCAGCAAAATTCTCACCAGCTCCCTTTGGGCAATAGGAAGTGTGACTGCTCGCGTGTCTCTGTTTAAACTCTTGTGTTGCTGTGAGTTCATTTACAGGTTACAATCTTTATCTAAAAATTCTGACGTAGAGTTTTTGGCTATTGCTTTTAAACACAGATGCTTAAAGTGGTTCTGGTATATTTGCATGCTGGCGCCTAAATAGAAATGGCCTGATTTTCAGAGGTGTGATCAATTCTAGGCCCTACTGAAATCAATGGGAACTGATGAGTACTCAGTTCTTTTGAAAAACAGGGCATTTATATATAGGAGCCTAAATATGGCACCCAATTTTGAAAAGCTTGGCCTTAAGATCATATAACATCTTCCTCCTTTTGATATCTGGGTCCCTGCTTCAAGAAAGGGTAAGAAGGGTAATGAAGAAACAACTGTAATGAAAAGAAGACTTGCCAGAGTACCCAGGAATATTTCTGTGTAGTTAGTATCCTGTAACTATAAAAATATTTTTTAAAACCACTAAAAGCAAGTTTCCACTAGGGTAAAATTTCCTCTCCTGTATTTCCTCTGCTTTGTATCAAGAAGACAAAGGAAAGTGAATGGCTAGTCCTATGCATCACTGTCGTAATTATATTTGTAACAACATAACATTCAGATGGAAGATGCAGACACAAAAACCCACCGATTCCAGAAAATCTCTCTGTACAGATTTTTTTTTTCCTTCTCATTTCCGACAGAAAAATAGATGCTGAAATGCATTTGTGTACAAATATTCACTCACTGACTCTCCTACTTTTCACAGTATCAGGAAAGCAACTTTCCTTAAAAAATAGTTCCAATTTTCCACCAATTTTCACAGAATGTATAGCATTTTTACATTTTTCACTCAATATGCCACAAAACAGAATAGAATTATGATCTGTTATCACAGTAAAAGCTCTGCTACATAATATGATTAGAGGCTTTTGTAAAGCTCACAACATCCTGAGGAACTCATTTCAGCCATGCCATTAGCGTCCTCCTGAGGAAAGCATTCAGAGCATTCAGGACAGATTTTACTCATGGTTACACAACTCTATGAAACTGCATATAACTGATTCAAGAAATTGAATACAAGCTGAAGCATTAGAAACAATTATTTTTCATGTTTTGATCATAAGAGTATAAAAAGAAACTATCTGGTGTTTGTGTCAGCTTTATGAGCCCCCAGGTTTTGCATTTCTGAGCTTTTCAGGACAATCAAGAGAGTGAGTGACCTGCATTTTTCAGGTTGTATTTTGGGAAATGGTGATGTTTATCAACCTGTTTTCCTGTGGCTTTGTTCCATGTGGATCCTCCTACCTTTAATAAGATGAATCTCTTTTGGGGTGAGGACTTCTCCTTTAAGTATTTGCTAGTATCTGATAATGTTCAAGCTGATTTTGCGGCCGTCCTCTTGGATGAGGAGGAGAGCTGGGAGAGGAAGGGTGAACTTGCTTCTCTTTCCAGCTATTTTCCTGAAAGTTGTAGGAAAGCAATATACTAAAGCCTGCCCTTTTGTTCTCTTCTGTTGGATTTCATTTAAAAGTGCAGTGACAAAGGGGCAAGAAGAGATTCACAGAAAGAAATGCTCCTTGATTTGCCTTAAGAAACAAAGCTAAAGTGAAATTTGATTATTACATTATCACATAATTCTAGAAGCTGAAGTTTTGAGAAATATATTACACTGGGTGAAGTTTTGGGCAAGGATGGAGAACATTCCTTTCAAAGGCAGAAGGAATTATTTTTTTCCCCTTCATGGCAAGAGGCAAATGTTGAGACTGAATCAGAAATAATTTCTGGGCAGAATGAGTGCTATCTATTTAAAGCTGAGCCTACCTGTTTGTGTGGGCTTACTTGTAACAGTGATGATGGATCATTTAATTAAAGTCTCTGAAGTGCACTCTGATTTGAAGCAAAATTGTTTCTCAATTTAAGCAGCCCTTTGAAGCAGGGTCTAGAAGACAACAACGAAATTCACCTCAGGTTTAGGTTACTTTTTTCAGTGGTTGTGTCATGTTCAGTAATGTAAATGCATTTTAACCATAGCACCCCTTCTTTCACTTGTATAAATATATGAACTTCAATGAACTAAATTGAAATTTTCTAGTTTAGAAGAAGTGAAGGCATGGTTTGTTGCCCTTCAATATACTTTGGACACTGGGAATATTCAGACACTTTTTTAGGTATTTTTAGTGGTTTGTGTGTTTGAATGGGTAAAATATGGAAGACTTCCTGGAGAAAGTAAAGCCAAGAGGGACAGTTAATGTAAATTATGAGTAATGAAACAATTAGGTAATGAATGTCACATAACCTACCTGGATTGTATTCAAAGACCTCAAGAGCTCTGAAGACTCCGGTGTTACTAATACATGAGGGCTGTTTGTGGTAGATGATGGGTTATTACCCAGTACACCCCGTAAGTATGTAAACTCTTTGCTGTTTTGAGACAGATTTCCCCTTCATCCTCAAATCTTATTCTTCTGAGCAAATGCTCCTTTGCTTGTCCAGAGCAGCAAGTGACCTTGTAATTTCTGCGACGAGAGGTGCTGATCACCGTACAGACCTGCTAAGCAGATCTCAGCGGGCGACAGGATGCTGGCGACTAAGCCCGTGCTGTGGAGAGAGCAGCCTGGGGGATGCTGCCCCTGGGAAGGTGATGGCGGGCAGCCTGGGACATGAAGCCACTGCCTTTGGGGAGGCCAAGTGGAGCTTATACATGCAACTGATTCAAGAACTGTCAGCCATACTGCTTCCATAATAAGTTCCTTTAGTTGGTAATTTTACTTATCTGTAGAGTATTATCTTTTATTCACTAAGGTCAAGCAGGAGATCCACCTGCATAACAATAAATGGAATTGCGATAGAGACATCGGCACTTTTGCACTTCTAGTGTGATCTCACTTATCTGCTGTGATACACCTTGGGATGTTAGTCATGTAAAAGTGAAGTTAAAATACTGGCATCCCAAATTGTTTTTTGTTGGCTTAACGGAGAGAAAGGGAAGTATCTGCACAGTTAAGAGCCCTTGGCAGTGTAGATTAATCTTAGCACGTGTAACCATTTTTAGATTTAAAGGTTGTTAATGGGGATTTATTGTCATTCCATAAAATCCTTCCAAACCGCACAGACACTTGGTTCCTTTGGCTTTCTCACAGCAAATCTGTTCTCTCTGCTTACTGCCCATAAGCCTCTCTGTTGTTGCCATTGTCTTCAGCTGTAATACTGGCCTCCGAATGCAATTAGTTTCCATGTCACATTGACGGCTTTACACATTTGTGCTAAGTATTATCTGGAGAAACAACTTCTCTGCGCAGACATTATTGTTCTTTTAAGAATTACAATAATATGTAATGAGAGAATGTCCAAAATCTTGTGCAACTTACTAGCTGTATCAGCTAGTCTGAAAGCCTTGTATTTCGTGTACCATATGTTGTAGCACAGCTACAATAACAGACATATCAAACTCTTTTAATTCAATTGAAGTAGTGCATAATACTGTTTTGAGAATCTGTATTTGTGTCAGTGACATTTGTTAGAAATTGCAAAATCTGGTAGCCCAATAAAGTCAAGGCTGTTGGAGCTCCATGTACCTAGGTCCAGCCAGTAGTGAGACTGAACATGCGTTCCCAGTAGGTTACATGTGCACACAATGCATATACATATATGTATACGTATACGTATACGTATACGTATACGTATACATATACATATACATATACATATACATATACATATACATATAAAAATACATATACATATACCTAAACCTATAGCCAGCCACACAGATGAACCCAGGCAGAAAATACAATACTCACATCATAAACACAAACAGCCCGTTTCCATCCCTTGCAAAACATACAGGGGTATAAAAACACACATTTAGAATGTGGATTCTGCCAGCAGCTGGGCTCAGACACTCACTGTGCCTAGTATCTGCCCCTGGGTCCTTGGTCTCCCAACTTGCCGACGCTCGGACATACAAACCCCGGGGCCCACAGCCCTACACACACACACAGAGACACATGCATGCATGCATGCATGCATGCGTGATGGTTCCCTGCAAGACCTGAGCTTAGAAACTCTGCCCAGTAGCTGCCCCTGGATCTCCATCTCCTGGTTACCTTGTACACAGACATGCAGATATATGCAGATGTTTGCCCAGTAGCTGTCCAGGCATATGACCTTATCACTGGTCAAAACCTAGACCCCATAGTCTCTCCAGTACCTGGTTTGGACCCCTGGCACTTCCAGAAGCCAACTCACAGACCCTCCAGTTTCTGGCCCAGACTTATGGCCCCATTGCTACTTGGCTCCCCAGCCTCTTATCCTTCTCACCAGCTGTTCCAGCCTGGTGTTTGCTAGCAATTACACACCGACATACATACCCATGCACACACACTGCCTTTTCTATTGCTAGCACCATAGACACACCTGTACTTCTACTCCGGTTGCTGGTATAGACCTCTACGCACACACATGCACATGTGCCTCTGAAGCCACTTACAATAGTTATACATGTAGTTTAAGGAAAAGAGTAGCTGGTTAGCAGTAGTGAAAGATTTATTCTTTAAAAAAACTGCTACTGCTTTCTGAAAAATTATTCGGAATTCCTAACAACAGTGGGAGAATCTTTACCTCCTTTCTCTGTTGGCCTCTTCAGAATAGAAGACACTGGGAAATCACAAGAGTGAAATGGATTTCTCTACCCTCTTCTCTTACCCTGGTGGTCACTAAACTGTGAGGATGCTGCTTGCTTTCGCTCACTTTACCCTCACAGTTAAGTTTTCCACAGATACACAAATCCGAATAAAATGTGCCTGCATGTGTCCTCATTGTCACCTTGGCCTCTGCAGCTTTCCCAAGGATGGTAATGAACAAGATGGGAAGAAGAATCTTCTTATGCTTTTCTCTGATGACTGAAAATAGGAAGCAGGAGGTTGTGTAAGTGAACTGAAAAATACCGAATTGCCACAGGTGGAATAAACCCCCATGGAGTACTCAAACAATAAGAATGTAAATATATTGAGAATTGAATTTTAGTAAATAACACTTGGAATAAATGACTGTGACATTATTCACATGGTTGTTCCTGAGAAACTGGACTCCATTAGTTAATACCTTAATGTCAAGCATGAATAAAATGCAGTCAAACTTTAGTGCAAAATTATCTCTCATGCACAGAAAGATGATAGCAGTGTAACCATTTTGGTACTTTAACATGAGCTGATCGTAAGTTCAGAATAATGAGACATCATAAAAAGTGTCATTTTCAGTTTTTGGAAGGGATTTAGAGGAAGGTAGAAAGTAAAATATTAGGCAGTGGTTGTTCAAGTGAGAGTAATGGTTTATGTCAACTTGAATGCCATATAAGCATTAGCAAAATTTAGTATATTTTATGATTTTTAAAAAATCTAAACTCAATTTTCCCGACAGTCTCATTTTCTATAGGTTGGAATGCATGTTCTCCTACCCTAGAAATCAACTTTACCCTGTAACTACAACTTCTGATGTGGAAAATGTATGAGAGTCTAGAAAGTACCAGCGGATATGTAGGAATGTTTTACCCCAATCCTATCTCAAATTGGCTTGCTCTGCTGTGTCAGATGCATATGATTTGCTTATAAGCCATTAGCCATTAGGCTGTTTTATAACATCACAGTTATGAAAGTTAAGAAGAGGGTCCAAATGTATTGTGTACATATCCCTGCCTGAAAAGCGTTTTCTAGTGTCTCGCATACATAGTGCATCACGTGGGAAGACACAGGCATGCACACATACCCTCTGTTGTAAGCATTGCTGTGTTTCAGGGTGTGTGTTGCTATAGCTGCACCCTATAGCTGGAGCATGTTTTGCGAGCACAAGTTACCTAACATTTCATGTAGCTCCCTCGGCTGCCTCCCCCCCAGTTTGCTCTTCTCTGCTCCTCTTGGTTTGTTTGTTTACAGGAGAGCAGCGAACAGTGCTGCTGCCTGCATGACTTGACTGGGGATAATTTGGGGGATTCTGTTGCTGTCTCCTATTTCATTGCGTGCTAACAAAAGTCCTATATTTGTCTCCATTCTCCACTGTAAAGATATCGTGTGTCGTGCAAAGGGTAAACCTTCTGGATCAGGAGTTTATTCTGATTAATGTATCGCAGTGTAGTTCTGTGATAATACAGATTATAACAGCATCCTGTTTCAGTAAAACAGACCTCTGATACCTTGTTTTCCATATCACTAAAGGGAAAGTGAGGAGTGAATGAAGTATGTGATGAGCAACTTAGTAAGGCAATTTAAAGTCTTATTGTGTTCTCTGCAAAATGATATGTTTCCAAGTGCAAACTAGAAGTCTGTTTGAAAGATTTATGCTGTGGTTACAGTTGAGAAATATCCTTTTTAGCTATGTGTCTTGCAGCTGGATTTTTAATTGCTTGGAGTCTAGTAATCGGCTTTACTGGTAGACCTGCTGAGAAGGCATTGCAGTTGTCCAGCCAAGGCACAAGAAAGAAAAGTATGGATTAGATTTCTGAATAATTTTTAGACACAGGCAAAATGAATCTGTGAGGAAGGTTTCATAAGCATTGACAGGCTAATTAAAAACAAAAAAACCCAGTAATCAGCTAAGAACCAAAAGAAGTAAATTATTTTTCCTTTTAGCATTTATTCTGAGAATTCTACTTTGCTATTTTTCTTAGACCTGGATAGGAGGAGCATTCTGTACCATTTTCCACTGTCTAATATCAGAGGGCAATGTGTGAATTAGCTGGTTTGTATTTTAATGTGAAAACCTGCCCCAGCCTGCATCGGAAAGGTTCATCACTGCGTGTTCTTGTGAGTGTGTATGAGACTGTTCCATTAAAACCCTCAGGTGACCTACAAGTCCAAATTCAAATGTCAAAGCTCTGTTACATACTTTGTTTGAAGTATGATTGCTGCCAAAGCATTTACCCTGGCTTTGAAAATGAAACTGAGAATTGCAATTCATCACAGATTTCAGATATGCCAGGGGCTTCTGCATGGGAGTGTGGAGGTGAAATGCTGGTGTGCAACCCTGTTTCCTCCTCATCTGGGTCTGGGTGAAATGGTAGTGGGAAGAGGTGAGCTGTTTCTGGTGTGTGGGATTCTGTGAGAGGGGACTCCTTGTAGCTTACTAAGAGTGTACAAAGTCCTTATTCTGTGTTGTGGCTGGCCAGGGACAGCCTGGATATGTATATGAGGTATAGAAAACCAGTATTTGACTGAAACTTGGTGCTAGAGCTGCTATTTTGGACAGAGAATCCTAAAATTCTCACAGCTGTCTTCACAAAATAGCAAAATAAGACTTAGCCACATATCATACATATCAAAGATCAAATAGCTTTGCTTGCTCTGCAGTTATGTCTTAGCAGACTACTAGGTACCTCCAGAGCAGAGAATCTGGATTTCAGAAAGTGACTGGTGCTCAGGCAGAACAACTTGCTCATTCTTCATGTGTTCTCCAGAAAGAATTAAGAAAACCTGTGTTTATTTCTGTCCTCTTATACTCTCCCAATCTGAAAGTGTACTGATGTTGCTAAATGCCCCCATCTACTACCAAAAATCCTTCAATATCTTATTTGGAGTGGCTTATCTTGACTCCTCAGATGTTTTACCCCATTGTGTCTTACTGTACTGATATTTTTACTAGGCTCTCCACACTTGTTATTTATAGGCATTTGTTGTTTAGTCCGTGCTGATCTGCAAGATTCACACGCTAACTTTTGCCTTGCCTTCTGTTGGTTCTCAGTTTGGTCTCAGTGTGGATCCCCTCAAGAGGGATGAGTTCGTATGTAAGAAAGCCCACAAAGCTTATAACAAAGGCAGGGGGTGGAGGTGGGGGTGTTCTTTTTTTATGCAGAGGGAGAAATTCCAGTTTGAATTGCTGGTGTGATCAGTGCCATGTGGTCTCAGAGTACAAGCGCTGAAGAACTAAACACATAAGTGCATAAAATGTCTCAAATAATAGTCAAAAGGGAAGGTGACGTAGCTAAAAGCACCACTTCAGAAACCATTACTCAGTGTATTGCGTTGCCTGCACAGAGCAGAAGAAGGGGAAAACAGTGTAATAAGCAGATCTACCACAGAACATGGAATTTAACAGGGACCCTTGTATAACTTTCCGGGCAGACTGAAAAATATAGCAGGTTGGGAATGTGGCAGAGATCGACTGGCCTAGATTGTTCCTGACTCATAAAAATTTCACTTTGGGTAAATGAAGGCAGTAATTCATCAAGGGAAAAAACCCAACCTCTTAACACTTCTTTTGTAAGAACAAGAAAGTCAATAAGCAGTATATCAAGGGGAGGTGCTCAGTTGTTCTGTATTTTTAGGCCTGTCTGTAACTCAGGGAGGTCAGCTCAACAAACTCTTAGTTATTGAACATGATTTCAGATGTAATTTTCCCTTTATCGCTTAGAGTAATTTTAATTGTCCATAACTATTCTCTTTCCATGCAGCGGAAAAGTAGCCCAAGAGAATATACCAGATAAGGGTTATTTCCAAATAGATGATTAAACCATTCCACTAGAAAATCAAATTAGTTGATTGGAAGGAAATGCATGTATGGAAATGCTATTGGTTTGGTGAAATGTAGACGAGGACCCTCACATAGGGATGTAATAGGATTTACAGGGTATAGGTGCAGAAGTACCAACTTCAGAGTACAGAAATAATGCAACTGAGGAGGCTCTTGGGTCTGGTAGATGATGTAAAGCAGAGTCCTCCACTAGAATGTAACAGAAGAGCTAAATCTAGAACGGATCTACATTTTGACGGATGACAAAATAACTCTCCAGCGATGCCAACCTAAATATAAAAAGTTAAAATGATGGACAGACCTCTGTTTAGTTGGTTTGGGGATTTTTCCCACTGAGTCAAGACAACTGCTAATATACTTTAGATACTTGCTAAGTGCTTTCCTGGATTAGGACCAGGGAACCCATCCAGCATTTTGGAGGACTGATGTCCCATATAATCTGTGACAAATCCAACATTGCCAGGGACAATAAGTTTAGTAGCCTTTTTGCTGTGGTTTTTCTTTTTAGCACTATCATGATTAACAGAATTTTATTGTGTTAATGTTGTTGTATCATCTGAATGCTTAACAATAGAATGTGAAGATTCCACGGTCAGCATTTGCATTGATATTAGTACTTTAAAGTAAGACTTAAATCCTCTCTCATGTGCTTACATTTCCAGTTCCTGCAGCTTTCTAAGGGAGATGTTGAGCAACTTCTCTGGAAAAATCTGTTATGATGACTTCATCACTGTTTCTGAACAGTGCTTTCTAAATAATCCATACAATTTCACAGGTTCTTCAAACCTCACAGACATGCTGGTAACATCTTTGAATTGCTTCAGCATAGAGAGGAGTGGGTGTGCTCAACAGAGAGGAGGAAGCTGTGAAAAAAACCCTGCTGTGTGGAACATAGATCGTTTGTTAAATGATTTGTCTGGTTTTCTTGTAGTTTGTAGTGAATACACTCTGGCACTTTTGCTCTTAGGTGGGGCTTTTTTTAGGTTATATTCAGTAAAACTGAATGATTACTACGACTCTGTGATCCAATATGATTGAAAAAATTAGGTAGACTGAAAGTCGAAGATAAATTAATTCAGATTATTAAACCCAGCCTTTCTTGCTCCTGTTGTATTTATGAAAGGGGTATCAGGGGATTTCACAGAGGTGGTGGCAGACTGGACTGAGAGCGGCACTGCCCTGTTTGATATCTGACAAAAGAGACAGGGTTGAGAGAGACCAATAACTGCACACTTTCCAGTGTTGTGAATCTTCTCATACCAAGTTAAAATGGTGGACAGACCCATGTATGTTTGGGTTTTTTTCCCATTGAATCAAGACAACCGCTCATGTGCTTAAAATAAGGTACTTGCTAGGTGCTTTGCTGGGTTAGGCAGACAAGGCTAATGCCACATCACCTGCAAATGCATATTTTGTCCTTGAGCAAGTTAGTGTATAAAGTTCTGGCTTGGTGAAGTGCTGTGGTAGTGTTGTGTGGTGAGTCCATACCATGTTCACAGAAGGTGGTGAGGCATTTACATTGCTAAGGCAGCCTGATTAAAATGTTTTTATGAGTGTGGTCAGTTTGGTCATTTCAAGTTTGCTCTGAAAAACAATAGCAAGGATTAATCCTCTGCTACATTATGTTTGCGGTACTATTTTCTATACAAAATCTGCCTGAAGAACGAAGCAGTCCTTATCTGTAATAAGTATGACAGATTCAAGGCTCCTTTTGGTAGTAATGCATTTGTTGTCAATTAACTATGTCTGAAAGTAGTCTAGAATAGTTTAATCCACTTTACTATCCACAGTCTTTCCAGAATAATGCCTATATGTCCCTTACTGACAAAAGCAAACAAGGGGGGAAACAAAACAAAAGAAAACAAAACAACTCAAGAAATAAATACTGAAGTGAGTAAGTAGATACTGTGTCTGACTTCCCTTTTGGCTTGATGCCACTGCCAAGGAATCCTCCCACCTGGCCCATCTTTTGTTGGACTGGAGGAAATTGGATGCAAACTCAAGCGTGTGAAATGGAGTTTCACACATGCAATATAGCAAATTAATGTGATTCTTCATTTTCCACTGTTTTGGTAAGGTGGGTGTTTTGAGGCAGATGAACAACTTTTTTTCCCTGTTATTGATTTCCTTCTAATATACAGATTATTTATTTTGTAATTTTCTGTGTGAGCCAGTTAGTTTAGAGTTAGAGGCTGAAACAGAGAAAAAACCTTAATATCATCATGTTTCAGGAATTACCATATGCCTTACTGTCAGGCTGGCAAAACTGAATTGCATAAACCTTCTTTAATACATATTTTTATTCCTACGAATGCAGTTATGAAAAATAAACCTAATTCAGAATATCTGAGCTGTAAAAAATTCTAATTCATAAGCTTATGGATACCCCTAGGTGGCACTACATGCTTTTTTTGTTCAAAAATAATCAAATAATTTATATGTTAATAAAAGAAAAATCATAACAGCTTAATACACATGATGATCTCTAAAATGTCAGTTGTATAACGGATTTCATATTTTCTCTAATAAAGGTGGCTAACAAGTTTTTTTATAACTTACGGAATAAAACCTTTCTGGTGTGAGGATTGCCTGATATTATACTAGAATTTATTTAGCATTTTGTTATGAATAATAAGTACAAGGATTTGAATACAGATTTTTGTTTAAAAATGTATAAACGTTTCACTAAACTATGTTTGTGTTTTTTATTTAGATTTTAACGTATTTTAAACTTCCCTGGTAAAGCCATGCCAACAGTGAGAGAAGGGACAAACAGCAGTGGACTGGGTCTGAGAGGTTGACCTGTTTGATAAGAATAGAGGCTCTTACAATAAAATTTAGTTATGGCAAATTGAAAATGTATAAAGAAATAGTGTTTTTTCTGCACCAGGTGACAGCCATGTGTCTCAAGGTACAAATGTGTTAGCACATTCAGCAGGATTTGAAGAAATGTAGACTTTTTAAAGGTGAGTAACAGGAGTTAGTTAAGACAGTTAGTCATACCGTATTCAAATCAATAGGAAATTGGCAAACCATTAAACTGTTTAGAATAAATCATCCCAATATTTTTTTTTATTTGCTTATGTATTTCTTTGCACCCCTATTTAGGCTTTTTTTAAGGGAAGCTGGCACATCGTGTGTGGATTAATCCTTCCTGGTGACCAGTTAGAATTGCAATATATGAATTATTATGTTCTTCTTTTTCATTTGTTAGCTGCTTCTAGTCAGGAACTATCCTAAAGTACAAGGTCTGGGCAAGAGTCCCTGTGGATTTGTGTGTAGATAGATGACCCCAACGAGCCTGTGCCAGCTTTTCACACAGTACAAACATGGGGAGTGTAGCTCTGGGGCATCGCTGCGTGAGCACCCAGCCTGGCTCATTACCCACATCCTCCCGGCACTGGGTCTAGGTGTCAAAAGAGTCTGTCAAGGGAGCAGAGGAGCTACATCTGTTACTACCCTCTCCATCCCTGACAATGAGGGAGAAATGCTTCTGCAGGTTGGTGCAGCCCTCTCTCAAGGTTCTTACTGCAGGGAACAAAGATCTTGCTGGCCCTTGGAGAGCAGAGAGAAATAAACCCAACTGCTGCAGCAAAATATTCTAGAAAAACCTCTGTAAGGGTATTTAAATGCTGAGACTAGAATGTGAGTCTTCCCAGGTGTCTTTTAAATTCACTGGATTGGAGAGACTCTTCCAGAAGCCAACTTCCGTCATGAAGGTTTCCTGTGCTAGCAACACTGGAGGATTTTGCCTTTGAGGATGCCTGGCTGGCACATTTAATGAGAAAGACAGGAGTCTTAGGGTTGGGGTGTGTGTGTGGTGTGAGAGGAGAAACAGATGAGAGAAGTCTTCTCTGGTTCTTTCTCTTGGCTTTTTGTACAGAGATGTCCTCCATACGAATCACCATTATCACTGTGCCCCAGTTGGTAAATGATATATACGGGTATAGGTCTATATATATTTACAAGTAACTTTTTCAGTGTGATCACAAATATCAACTATATTAAGAAGCTTCAAAAGGTAATGCATGACACCTGAGCTGCTAGTGACACCAAAGAGCAATCTCTATGACCATATTTCTTAGCAGTCATTAGTACTGGTGACATCTGGGCCATTGCTGAAATGGCACTGGGGAAGGTGGCTTCGGTCCTGTTGGCTTGGAGATGATTGTTTCTGTGACATCTTGTGTAGAAGAACTGAAGTAATCAAAGCTGAAGAACACAAAAAAGCCTTTAATTCTGTCCTAAAATGGTTTATGTTAGTCGCAAGGCACTTTTACAAGTAATGCAGGGTTTCAAAATAGTGTATAGGGGACTTTTGCCTTCGTCACACCAAATGCAGTAATGGAAAAATAAGTCTGAAAGCTGCAGTGATTGTGGACAAAAAAAATAAAGGCACCGAAAAGCCTAGTGGATTCAAATGAAACAGGCTATGCGTTGTAGAAGAACAAAATGTTCAGACATCCTGGGTGTTCATTTTATGCATTAAGCTGCATGGTCCTTTTTCTGCATCCTTAATTAGCTGGGTCCAGGTGATGTTGAAAGTTGCTTAACAGGGCGGTTTTTGTACCTCTTTTAAAGTTGGTGTAAAATAAGTAGTAATAATAACGATAGGAATAGCAAGGAGACTTTGTAATGGAGTTGTGGATGTTCTCTGTGCTAGTTTTCAGTGCTTGGTGATTTGGGCTGTAGTTTATATTTCTGTACATAAATTTAACAGACAGTGATGTCCCTTTCCTCTCAGTTTACTGCTAAATAGTCCACAGCACATATAAAACCATATCAGTGTATTTTCTCTTAGGTCATCAGGTGAAGATACAAAAGTAGTAAATACCCACATGACAGTAGTCTTTGGTTGGTTAGATAAGATCCTGTCTCCACACGAATCTTATGGAAACTGTAAAAGATGCAAAATCTATTAATTTGTCTATAGCTTGCTTTTCAGAAAAGAGCATGTTCACCAGCATGGCCAATTTTACTGCTGTAGATAAAATAAATGCAAGAACATGTAATACAGACTGGTATAATGTTACTGCGTGTTGATAACAAAGAGACATGCATGTTCTCAGTGCCAGGAGTACAGACACACAAATAAAACTTGAACTTACATTTATTTTGATGTAGAAGATATAATGAGGAAATGTTAACGGATCCTTTTGCCATTTCAGGCATCAAACCAAAACATGCAACATCTGATAAAACAGGGGGTAGTACTCGAAATGAACTAAAATCCATATGAACCACAGCTTTTACATTTCTGCTATCTTTACAACACAGTTGTCTTTCCCTCTTGGCTGTCTGTTGAAGTCATGCCTCACAAATCCTTTCTCCTGCTACAGTTGGGACATACTAACTGCCATTTAATTTAATTCAGTCACAAGAGGACAGGGAAAATTATGTGAAATGCTGGATCCATTGAAGGCAATACCCAACTCCTACTGACTTGTGGAAGACAAGGATTTCCCTAGAATACCTGGAGGTATGTGCATCCTCTGAAGGAGCTCTGTACAGTCTTAAGTAAAGAGCTCTTTGAAAGTGAAGGAGAAACAGGGCAGACAAGAATTGTGTGTTGAGCGTGGCATCAGTTGGTGCTGAATTTATACACAGAAATGTTGCATTTGGTAGTGAAATACTGTTGAGGAGAGTGTGGCTAAGGTAGAAGATGGGGTTTTGATTGCTTAAGAGATTCAGGCATGTATCAAAAGCCCAGTGTTACTTCTGCATACATCACTGTCACGTGTCATCTGTGTATATTAGGGTATGCACATATATTTACACACCCATATACGGATCATATCACATATATGTTAGTACGTTATGTCCAGCATTATAAAAGAAACTGTACACTGTTTTCCCATTTTAGCAGTTGTACTTGAAGTAAGAGAAAAAAATGTAACAGTACACTAATGGAGTAACATTCTGCCTGTAGCTGACAGTGAAATACTGAGAGAGCAGATAATTGTTTTATAGTTGTGCTCCTTCAGAAGGGAAGAATCAATAATCACTGGAGAGCAAAGGGAAGACAAATCAATTGAGAGGAAAAGTGTAAGTCTGAAAGTAAGATGTTAGAGAGACCTGACTATGATTTAGAGCATTTAGTCTGTGATTACAAAACTTTTCCATCTTTTGAAAATAGTGATGTACTTTGTCAATCATTTTGTTTTGGCTTTCAGAGCTAACGTTACAGAGTCTCAGAATCACAGAATGTTAGGGGTTGGAAGGGACCTCTGTGGATCATCTAGTCCAACCCCCCCTGCCAAACCAGGGTCACCTATAGCAGGCTGCACAGGACCACATCCAGAAGGGTTTTGAATATCTCCAGAGGAGGAGACTCCACAACCTCCCTGGGCAACCTGTTTCAGTGCTCTGTCACCCTCAGAGGGAAGAAGTTCTTCCTCATGTTCAGACGGAACTTCCTGTGCTTCAGTTTGCACCCATTGCCCCTTGTCCTGTTGCTGGGCACCACTGAAAAGAGTCTGGCCCCATCCTCCTGACACCCATCCTTGAGATATTCATAAGCATTTATGAGGTCCCCTCTCAGCCTTCTCTTCTTCAGGCTGAACAAGCCCAGCTCCCTCAGCCTTACTCAGAGGACAGATGTTCCAGTCCCCTCATCATCCTCGTAGCCATCCACTGGACTCTCTGCAGTAGTTCCTCATCTTTCTTGAACTGGGGAGCCCAGAACTGGATGCAGTACTCCAGATGGAGCCTCACTAGGGCAGTGTAGAGGGGGAGGAGAACCTCCCTCGACCTGCTGGCCACACTCTTCTTAATGCACCCCAGGATCCCATTGGCCTTCTTGGCAGCCAGGGCACACTGCTGGCTCATGGTCA
>Ga0065711_1029512_pt1 | contig 35896 bp, 21 predicted proteins | sample Hoacrofraction12_FD_59098 | JGI IMG/M metagenome (GOLD analysis project Ga0065711, IMG submission 59098) | Hoatzin crop microbial communities from Cojedes, Venezuela - Epithelial fraction 12 v2 (version 2) | ecosystem: Host-associated > Birds > Digestive system > Esophagus > Crop | place...
GGTTAACCTGTCGTCCACCAGGACACCCAGGTCCCTCTCCACAGAGCTGCTCTCCAGCAGGTCCGCCCCAAGCCTGTACTGGTGCATGGGGTTGTTCCTCCCCAGGTGCAGGACCCTGCACTTGCCCTTGTAGAACTTCATCAGGTTCCTCTGCGCCAAACTCTTCAGCCTGTCCAGGTCTCACTGAATGGCAGCACAGCCTGCTAGCATATCCACCACTCCTCCCAGTTTTGTGTCATCAGCAAACTTGCTGAGGGTACGCTTTAACTGTTCATCCAGGTCACTGATGAAGAAGTTGAACAGACAACACAACTTCCATTCCATGCATGTTGCTATCAGTATAGCAACAAACACTGAAAAGGATTTTATCTTACGTTTTTGAGGACCTCACTGCTGTGAGATGGGTGCACTGTCACAGAAACAGTGTTCAGTGGAGCCAGTGTAGCTCAGTTGACTCTATTCCTCCATTTGGGTGGGCCAGAAAATTTGACTTCAGTACAAAAGGGAGTACATTTGCAGTAGCTCGAGCAGGTATAGTCTTCTCAGCAAGTTTCACTGGTGTGAGTATACCAGAAAATTGGGAACAGGGGATAGTTACCTGCAAAACTGTTATTGCTGCAACTCCTTTGTTTTCTTTAATATACCCTCTCAATATGTGCAGTGTTCAGAGCTACCTTCCACTTCATCAGCCACTGTTAGTCCAGCTCCTGGTTGACAAGTGTTTAAAAAAGTCAGTTAACCGATAAAAACCTCAGCCAAGCTGCAGATGAGTGTCTGGCATTGGTTGTTTAGATGTGTCTGTGAGTAATAGCAAGCTACAGGAAAGCCAAGCCAATATTCAGACATTACTTTTTGGCAATGAGATTTGCTGTGTTACTTCTTTTCTGTATTAACGGAAAGGGTCTGGCTTTTATTTTTTAACCTTGTTGTTTCAATGCTAGAACAGTAGAAATATAATACAAGTTAAAACAATCGCTCTCAAACGATGTGATGTTTTCTTTCATCTCCTGTTTAGTAAGCAGCCTTCGTAGTGCCATTTCACATGAAGAAATGCAAAAGTCACAAAGTCCAGCAATACAATAATTCCTTCAATGACAAAAAAAATGACCCGCTTTGTCTTTTTATTGACTATAAATGTGGTGAAAAAGGCCATTCCACATGCTCAGCCATAACTAGCTAATTACTTTCTGTTGTTTTTTGTAGATGTTTCTAACCAACATGAAGCAAAATGTACATTGTGGAACAAACCATCCATACAGTATATGCCATAATTACTGTTTAGCAATTTCACACTAGCAAAAATTTATTAAAACTTCACGACTCATTAATAGTAAGTGATCATAATCGCTTAATAAAAAAGGAAACTGAGCTAATGATAGAAGTGCTGATTAATGTTTTTGACCTTAAGACAGGAAGTCAAGTGAAATTAATGTTACTAGGTGTTCAAAGTTAAGTTATTGTCAAGTGTATTGTCAAGTCAGTAATCACATGAGAACCCCCTTAACTACACAAATTTTTTGTTCTTCAGCAGAAAAATATTCCTTTTCTATGCTGAGTGGCATTTTTTAAAATCTCACTGCTACATTTCAAGTAAGCACAAAATTTTTTCGTTTATTATAAAAGTCAGTTAGAAAAATTATCTAAACATGCATATATGTGCTTACTTCAGGAGGAAATCTCACGGCATATTTCATGTACTAGCAACCAATGGGCATTATATGCAGCTATTTATCTCTTTTTTTGGTCAACAGGATCCCTTTCATGAGCTCAGGTTAAATATTATTCAAGGGACTAACACAGCACAGCTCACCAGTCAGCTGCCTATTCACATATCAGATAGCTGGGCACCACCGGACCTGACAGGACGACTGTTTCTACAGCCAGCTGTGTGCCTGGAAAGCATCTTCCTTAGCTTTGCATCTGCTTCTGATGCCCACGAGGGCTGTAGCGAGTGGTGGCACTTGAGGCTCAGCAGGCACTGGACTGGACTGGACTAAGAGGTCTTGCGAGCAACCTCGTGTCAGATTAATGTGGCAATATAACATCTATGTATACCCCAATGTGCAAGGGTCGCAATGTCTGAGATACCATAGGTACCAGGTCATGAGTGATAAAGTCCCCTGCTTCACCAAGAATTTTTTTTTTGTGTGTGCTTCTTTCTGTTTTTGAAATCAGACATTACTTTAAACCAGAGTCATCAGGACATACTAGTTCATAGTTATGCCACAGCCCTATGCATGATGTTTAAGGAGGATGAAAGTTCTGGACCCTCTCAAAAATTGGTCTAATCCCAACCCGCTGTAGATGTTGAACAGAGGCAACTCACCCTTTCACTCATGAAGGCAAACTTCTTTCTGTATGCTAACTCAGGTTGTTAGCACTCCAAAACTCAGTTTGAATAATCTTTCTTAGGTTATCCCGCAATTCCCATGACACAGAGAAAGGGAGACACAATTTCTTGCTAGTGCGAGCAGAATCCTGGCAATGTGTTAGTGAGCTTTAAGTTCATTTGACATCAGTCAAAGTCACAGAGGGAAGGACAATCCCTTTCTAATAACATCACTCAATATGTAGCCTACCTACATTTGTATTAATAGTAAAGCCCTCAGGCAGCGAGTTATGTACAGCCATTGATCTGCTCAAAACTCAGCACTGCAGTATTGACAAATACTGTTTTTTGGAGACAAACGAAAGCTAAACTGTATTTATAGCCACCAGATTCTGACCTCTGACAAACAGGCAAATATCACTGCTCAGCCAGGTTAATACCTTTGAGGCCTCTCCCATCCAGAATGAAGCCAGCAGCGAACAGGTGAATGTAGATTTATTTTTTAATTTTTGTTTTTATGCTTGTGTATCTCTGTGTGTGTACTTTGTGAGACACTTTCTCAGCTGTTTCTCTTTAAGATTCTTGCGTTAATGTCTCTTTTGATATCAAGAGGGATGTGGCACACTTGCAAACCCAGAGATAAATACCATCTGTTTCGCTAACCTCACTGAGAATGTTGGTAGAATGTAGTTCTTTTTTAAAAAACTATATACAATAGAAGTGCAGAGGCTTGAACGTCAGGTTCTTCCAAAGCAATTGACTATCAGTCTTTATTTTGTCATGCAAAAAACATATTTTTTTTTTTATTAAAGACTCTGTGAATTATGCTTTCTACCTTAAAGCAATATATTTTCTAGCATCCTCTTTTGGGAAAAAAAAAGCCCAACAAAGCCAAACATAAAAAACCTTCTGCACAATTACTTTGGAGCAACATTTCCCAGTCTCTGTTTTGGCTTGTGTCTGGCTGTTGTTCTGCAGTTTTCTGTAATTAATATAGCTAAAAAAATTTGGCATTGCAGAATTAGTTGGCGTAATTTGTATTTGGGGCCAAAAAAGACATGCGTATCACCAAAACAATTGATTTTATTGTTACCAAAAAATTGCTTCAGGAAATCATACTCCTGTCTCTGAATGTAAAACAGAATCCAGCATGAAGCAGACAATAACACAGACAGTTTTTGTTGCCAGCACACAGGAGCTGTGCAAGTGTTGGGGCTGGCTGATTGCTCGGCCAGAGTAGATTGGAGAGCTGTAGGACCACACTTAGAAAATGGCTGGGACCACCTTCAAAGTCCATGTCCCAGACAGCTGAGACCCTCTACTGGTTTAATGACACGCTGGAACTGCACCTGTAAGAAAACTCCTAATGGGAAGCTCGCCAGCTTGCCCCATCTCACATGTCCATCATATGCCTGCTTTGATGATGTCAACCCGCTTTCTTCATCTGCTTACCAGGGTGTCATTTAAAGTGTTTCTGCATAACTCAATGCATTTAATGGAAATTATAAATGTCATTAGAAGTAGGTAATCCTACTTGTCCGGACATCACTAGACCACAATGTGTCCATACTAACATTCCTACCGCAAGTCAGCTGACTTGCTGGGTGTGATGGACATTGTTGGTTTAAAACCTAGCACCCAGGCCAGTGTGGAGGAAATCCTTGTGAGGACACTGATCCTCTCTGTCACGACAAGAGATTGATGCTATGAGGCATCTTTCTTTACTAATGGTATAACATATATATGCAGAAGAAGGGCAATGTGGCACAATAGCTTATGTTTGTGCACCTTCTAGGCAGACCCCTGGTACTAAGTTACTCAGTTGGCCTTTGTCCAGCAAAAGTAACCCTGTTGCCATCATCCCCCAGCCCAGAGGAAATTGTCAAAAAGGGAGGCAATGTGTGAATAGCAACAAGTAAAAAAAAACAAAACACCAAAACAAAAACCATCAACAAAACCACCCCAAAATCAAACCCACAGATGACGCACACAAAAGAACCCATCTGGTCATGCACAGCTGGCTGCTTAGTGGTGTTGAACACAGCTCGATTTCATCCATCCCTGGAGAGGCTGCTGCCCAGCAAGTTTGCCATGGGGCTGTACACTGTACCTCCTGGATGGAGACTTCACTGCTGTGTCCCTCCCGCCTGGTTCTCCTCTTTCACAGCACTGGTGCGGTGGCAGCACAGAGACAGAGGGGAAGCAGGCAGAAGGAAAGCCAAATGCTAACTCGTACTGTCAAATATTTTGATTGCTTTTGTACATCACGTTCCCCAACTCTGTGACTTTGGTTAAACGCTTGGAGTTGGCACTGCAGGAGCTGAAGTAGTTGCAGCACTTTATGCACAGGACCATAACAGCAGCTGAGTGACTCCTAAATCGAGGCAACCTCAATAGCTGGCCCAGGAACCCAAGCTGAGCTGTTGGATGCTCCCATGCAGACTCTGCTGCCTTCCCTTCCCACCTCCAGACGCACAGAACATCTGAGCAGCAAGCAATGCCAGGACAGACAAAAATCTCCTCCTGCCTGCACTACCCCATGCAACTCTAGCCCCTTCTGGAGCTGCAAAAACATGATGGTGAACAGGTAGGACGGTGACCTGCTGCTGTGTTAGTTCGGGAAGTATTGTCAGCCCTAAAAGAGCAGCCCTTTCATCTTGGCTTAAGGTGCATTTCTGCCACTCCCGTCTTTACTTCTTGCATCCTGCCCCCAAACCTTGCTTCCCCTCTCTCAGGCAACAGCAGTGGAAACTGGTCTTAAAACGGTAGGAGCCTTTGGCCTGCCCTTTGCTGTGCAGCAATTTTTTGCAGGCGAATGTGATTGCTCTTTGCCCATAATATATTCTTATGTCTCAGTCTGAATACGAGGAAATGCTGAAATAATTTTCCTGGTTTCTGGTCAACACGAGCAACTGCATGATGAAAGCTTGTTTGTCCACCTTCCCTTTCCCCTCCCAGAACAGTGTGCATTTCAAAAAATAGCCCCATGCAGACCCTTTTGTCTTTGAAGCCTTTGCAGCTCTTCTGCTCCCATTGTGTGAAAACAGGAGCGAGCCCTTTCTTTCTGGCCTGGCAGGACGAAGGGGCGGGATGGGTGTGGAGGTGTGTTTGCATGCCAGAGAGTGAACAAGTATGAATAGGGCCAGCTGGCCACTCTTGTGCCCATCTTTCCATCATTTCCATCTGATATTCCCTGCTCGTTGTAATTTTGCAGGCCACATTCACTGACAGAAAAAGACTAGGGAGCAAGCAAATGCACGGATATTTAAAGGGAAAAGCTTTATTTCTTATTTTCTTAGATCATAGTGGACTGTAAAACAACAGGGAACAATGAGATCAACCTTTAATAAGCTTGTTTTCCTTTCTTGTGTTTTTTTTGCCAGTCAAGCTTCCTTTTTTTTTGTATAAATGAAAACAGAACAAACAACCAGGAAATTTTTCTCACAAAAACATGCTTTTTAATAAAAAAAGAGAATAATGTTTATTGAGAGGGATTGTTTTCTGGATATGTACAATACTAATGCAGGAGGATTATGCTAACAGAAAAAGCCAAACATCATGAATTGACTTCCAAAGTGTGGACGGTCCAAAGAGCAATGTCCTCAGAGCAATGTCTAAGTCAGTCAACAGGAACAAGTGAACAGTGGTGTTTTTCTTTTACAACAAATTACCAGCCATTAGGACTGAAGACTTGACATATAACCTGCAGTGAAGATGTACAGAAATCCATAAGACAGCATAGAATTTACACAAGAAGGTTAACTATTTTTGTAAGAATTTCCTCCAGAAAATGGAAGCATGTTCTAGACACATAGTTTCTGAAAAAAAAGAAATAAAAAAAAAAGAAATAAAAAAAAAAAGAAAAAAGCGCAGGAAAATACTAACATTGTATATCCTTGGTTCACAGTGAATGCCAGTCTTCCTGGGTCCAAATGCTACCTGTTACCTTTATCTGCAGCCTTTCTGCCTACTCTTAATTAATCTCTTTATCATTGCAATTTAACAAAAATTACTTTTATCTGAGCCTTCTCCTGCTATTTCCTCTTTGCTGCAGCTCTTGACAACTTGCACTTCACACAAAAAGTGCAGGTTTAGACATACACTCAGGTGAAAGACACATACACCTTCCCAGCATGAGTGGTTCTAATCACAGCTAATCACTTCAGCAGTAAGTAATGCCACACAAAACATCATACGAGCCCTGTTAAGCAGACACAGTAGCAATAATTTTTGGGGAGGGGATATTAATAATTGCCACCAGTTAAGTTCCCCACATGTTGCAGTGCTTTGAAGCAGTTTCTTCCACTACCTGCCTTTTGGATTATTTTTTTTCTTACCCAGAAACAACAGAGGATACTGGGAAGAGGCAGCGGTTGGGTTTATGCCTCACTTCTACTGTGACCCTCCCAGAGAGGAGGTAATGTAAAATTTAAGACCTTATTTTTGCTTTCAGTTGTTACCTCCACCTTTCTCTACAAGCAGCATGTGACTCAGATCAGTCCGAGCTCCACCTCTGAAAAGGGGGAACTGTTTCCATGGGTCAATTCATGAAATCAAACAAAAAAAAAGAAGTATGATTCCTCTGTCCCTTCTTTCTCAGCAGTGTGCTCTCTGTGGTATCTCCTACTAAAATAAATGGTGGTTCTCTAAACAGTAATTTTTGCAACTTCAGGCTTTCTCCTGTTTTTGACAAAAGCTTCCTTCTGCCATATGTATCCTATTCCATAAACATTATCAGGAAAGGACAATGATGTTTTATTTTTAAAATTACTCCAGTTTCAGCAGATTTGCTGGCTTCTGTGCTTGAAGTAGTTTATATCTCCCTGTGGTTCAGTAAATCTATGGGGTTTAGTTTTCATACCTTTTAAGCTTCCACCTAAGGACAAACACAATGGTTAAAATCAACTCCTTATTCTGTGCAGACCATCTAAAGAATTGGAGCTAGAAAGCCTGGCATGACCTCCTTGTCAGCTTGTAGCTCTGAAAAGGTTTCTTAGTGTGGTCTGAGTGAACTTCGCACTGGCTAGACGCCTGGGTGATGAAGTAGATGCAAAGGCTAGGTGCAACACAGACCAGCTAGCACCAACCTACCTCATGTTACAAAGGTGGTCAGCCAGAAGAATGCCCACTGTGGTAGTGCTTTTATGCAACTGGTCAGTAAATATGGACTGAGACTACTGACCTGAGATGCACTTAGGCTACTGGGACTGATACCAAGAACTGGCTGGCATCAGTCAACCATTTTCAGCTCTTTGGCACTTCCAAGTAGCTCAAGAGAATGAACTCAGAAAAGGGCGGTGTAAGGGCTATATTTCAGACAAGAACAAAACAATAAAAGGCATAACATTTTTACACTTAGAACAGCAGGATTTTGAATGTCATCTCCTACTGTCAAAGCAATTTCCAGCTGAAGAAGCGATGAGGAACTTTGCATCATTAGTATCAATGCTGGAAAACTGCTTTACATGAGCTGACCAACGTGGGGGAGCAGCAGAATGCCATGACACCATCACTAATTACTTATGTTTATCCACAATATAAGTTTGTAAAATGTATGGCTTGAAGAAGCCTGAAAACAAACATGGCCTCATTTACTGGAAGCTGAATTTCCAACACTCCTGCTTAGCTTCATAAGAACTGAAAGTGCTGGGCAAGGGGTATTCAATGCTTTGGAAGATAGAAGTTCATCTGAGGTCAATTATTGTGGTATTTGGCACGAGGAATCTGAAGAAAATTGCCCTTAAATCTGTAACTCATTTCCTCCTGGTTTCTAGGAAATTCTCCTTTTGACAGATTAAAAAGTAGTGCAAAAGAATTAAAGTGTGTTGGAATCACTAAAAGCTAAGGGGAAACCTTGCTGAAGCTGGATCAGGTTTGGCTGCTGTAATCTGACTGGCAATTCACTCTTAAGTGTATGCATGGCAAAGCTCAGCTATTGGCACCTGGCAAAGGTAGAAAAGCAGAAACTGCAGCTGCTCTGGTTAAACGTGCCAATCTATAATCCAATCTATAATAGCAGAACCTATATTGATAAGAAGCGCTACTGAGAAATTAGAATCATAGAAATATAGAATTGTTTAGGTTGGAGACCATCAAGATCATCAAGTCCAACCATTAACCTAACATTGTCAATTCCACCACTAAACCATGTCCCTAAGATCCGCATCTATATGTCTTTTAAATACCTCCAGGGACAGTGCCTCAACCACTTCCCTGGGTAGCATATTCCGATGCTTGATAACTCTTTCAGTGAAGACATTTTTCCTACTATCCAATCTAAATCTCCACTGGCACAACTTGAGGCTGTTTCCTCTCATCCTACTGCTAGTTACTTGGGAGAAGACACCAACACCTGCCTCACTACAACCTCCTTTCAGGTAGTTGTAGAGAGTGATAAGGTCTCCCCTCAGCCTCCTCTTCTCCAGACTTAACAACCCCAGTTCCCTCAGCCACTCCTCATAAGACTTGTGTTCTAGCCCCTTCACCAGCCTCGTAGCCCTTCTCTGGACACGCTGACAAATTGGTTGACTCTGTGCTCGTTTAAACTTCAGATAATCTTTAGACCACATCTTCAATTTGTTGCTCTGGCTTTCACAAATGATAAAAGAGATGGAGCATCTAAGTAGGAGGTGCAGGACTTGGCTTCTGATTGAGGTGACCATATCTAATACGCATCTATTAGGCATAAATGTCCGTTGAAGGCAAACATACTCAGATGAAGAGAACATGGAACAAGGATGTATGAAAGTCAAGATAACAGCAAGTTAAAAATGGGAATTCACCACCTTCCCTGATTTTACCTTAAAAATGGACCCATCAAATTTTCCCAGTGAAACTTCTTACTCTTGAAAAAAATTACTACTTAGTGAGACTTTATCTATTTGACTGAAATTCCAACTGGAAAATACATTAGATGTATTTAAATATTTCTAAAAGAATGTGAGAGTTTAAAACTTTTTAATCCTTATTTAGTACCAAATTAAATTTCATATTCCATCTGGGGAATAGCAACGTCATGTTTTAGCTTGTTCTAGTCAAACCTGTACTAAGCAGATAAAATAGGAACTTGCAATTTCCTCCCCCTGTAAAGGTGTTGGCTGTTCAGTAGAGACATATTCCTGATCACATTTTTTCTCTCAGAAGTGCAGGTTGTAATTAAAAAAAAAAAAAAAACAAAAAAACAACACTGAGGCAAATCTAGAAAGTGGATTACTGTAAAGTATGGATAAAACAACCTTCCAAAGTTAAAGGAGAAGCTGAAATGGCCAATAATTGAAATGTCATAGAAGGAACTGAGCTGGTAAGAAAAAGCAAATATTTAAAGATGAGAAATATTTAACAAGTCACTGGATTAATTTCTCTGCCAAGTTCATCAGAAGCAAATATATTTCTATTTGATGTCAGGGACATCGGGTAGAATCTGACTAACCTTATGGGCACAAAACAACCTTGAAGGCCTCTTTAGCCAAGAACAGTTTTAAAGCAGAAGTCCTATCAGTGAACATACATTTTTCAGTGAGGTAGATCCACCTTGGTGTTGAAGAAAAATAATTGCATTTTATAGAAGAAAGGTATAATTGCTGTAAAAATAACTGCTCATTCTTCTGTCTTTTACTGTTTGCTCTGAAGGACCTGCTGTTCCTAGCAGAATCCATCTCTTATTTCAGTGAGTCCCAGCGCTCAATATGAGATACTCCTGTCACGTGACATACACAACATTTATGTCCCTTCAGGGAGCTGTTCTGAGTTTTGCTATTTTCCTTCACCAGTTTCTCACCATCTCTCCTCCATGGAAATATCTTTGTGATTAAGCCAACAATCACAATTAAAATTACGATTTCAAAGTGATTCCTTCTCTGTTTTCTTCTAATTGCACAGATTTCACAAAGGTTGGGTCTTAGACGCACATAATTTCTTTTCAATAGAAGGCTGGGAATAGGTCTCCAGACAGACTGTCTATGCAATGCTTTGAAATTATAAGAATGCCCATTCTTCCTAATTCTTCCTAATTCTTCCTAATGACACAGTGGGAATGAAGCTACTGAGTGGAAGGTGGCCAGTGCCCCAGTGAAGATGGGTAGATGGCTCCCACTCAGTGCTCGGTAACTCCCTCCCTGTTCTCTTGAAGCAGCCATGATCTCAGAGAGCGGAGTCAGCGAAACAAGGGCTGAACTCCACGTCATGGACCAAATCCCTGCGCTGACACTCCTGCAGGACTGCTGCCCGCTGGCGGATGTCACTGCCTGCACCGGGGCGGAGGAAAGCCTCAATCCCTGTTGTTTTCACTAATATCTAAAAGGTTCGTCTTCAGCGCCTCTTTCATTGGACTAACTTGTGGAATTAGTATCTATGTTAAGGAGTACAAAACCTTAGTTATATATTTCAGTTCAATCTGAATTTTATCTTTGTGTGTACTACTTTTAAGAAGAAACAAACTCGATAATCAGGTTATCTGACATGGCAGAGTAGACACTCCTTATAATACTAGTAACAATATCTGTTCCATTTTTCAAAAGAAAAAGATGATTTGTATATGTTTACGGCAGCCCATGATTCAATTTACACACAACTGAATTGGCTGAATTTACAATTTAAATGGTAGATCATCTGTATGTACATCCTGTATTTGGACAGCTCCTACATTATTGTTCTATTGATAATGTATTAAAGGAATATATAAAGCCCAGCCTAAGCTTGTTCATTGAGCACTCAACAGATGGCATTTTAGCGACTGAAAGGGGAAAAAAATTAAACAGTTTGCATACTTCAGTACTGTAGGAAATGACTGCATTGACAAGGTCACCACGCTGAATTGACACCATCCACACCACATCCAACTTCTAAAAATCCTCCAATATTTGCAATGATGATGCCTGTGAAAGCCTCATTAAGTGTCAGACTCTTAGGGGTTTTTTTTTCCTGTTGCCTGTTTAATAACCAATTTTTTTTTTTTTAATTAAGAATTCAGTATGCTTTTAATTTACACAGGAAAAAAGCTTGAGTGCTCTGTTTTGTTTGTGGTAATATGGCTAGCTGTATAAAATGCCATTTCTTCCTCTACTACATACATAATGGTATTTGCAAAGGTAACTCTCGTTGAAACAGATAACTAGCAATTTCTCTTGTAATCAGAAGCTAATTAGGTTGTTGTTTACAGTATAAGTGGTCAATAGCTTTTATTCTGAATCACCAGTGTCAAACCTCTAATAATTGTTATTAAATGTAATAGAGATACTGTAATCAAATGAAATGTAAAAAATCTTCAAAACGTATGCACTATACTGGGAGGTTTTTAAAATTCCTGATACTGCTTAAAATGTTTAATGTGCTGAACACAAATGATATTTTAAAGAAAGCTTCATGGATCGAAGATGGATTTTATAATTGTAATGTTTACGAATTTGTTTTGAAAATATTTTTAATTGGATAACGTCAGACTTTTGAGTTATAATGCTATGTTCATTAGCATTTCAATAAGTTATATTATCAACTCTTTTTGATATAATTTGATTTATTTTTAAAATGATGAATCTCGTAATCTTTTTTCTGTTTTCAGTAGTTTTCAGTAATTTGATTAGCTTCTGCAAGAAGAGCAACAGGAACCACATGGGTTTTGTTGGTAATGATGTGCTATGTATTCCTTCTCCGAAAGCAGCCCTGATGCCTTTGAAAGTAATTTGCAGTTTCTTATCAGTACAGAATTAAAGAGCAATATTGTCTAATTTGTTATGTTCAGTGGCACAGAGTACCCTAGAATTCTATCACACACACAGTGCTTTGAAACCTGTATTATTTGATCCTAATCAAGAGTACATAAGTGAATTTCAGAATTTATGAAAGTGTTTATTATTAGCTAAGAAAAAGCTCAGAAGATGAATTTGTCAATAGGTTTAATAATCTCTTAGTAAGATGTGTATTTTTCACACTCCCAAACTTCACTACAGCTTATAAAACAGTAATTTATACTTCATAGTTGTATTGCAAATAACTGATCTGGACATTTCAGAGCAGGCCTGGGCATAATTGTGTAAATCTCAGTGTAAATGTGTAAATTCAACAGGATGAACTCCTTGCTTGGCAAAGTTATCTTCTACTTTCAATAGAAACAAAAACTGATTACTGTTGATCATTTAGACATAACTGCTTGTAACAGTCAACAAGCCATCACAGTAAGGTATAAAGACAGCCCTCAGAAGAAATGCTGCCTATTTGATGACATTTAAAGCTTTAAAGAATTCCTTGTAGATACCGCAGGAAATCGTCTTGAGCCAGCAGCAGCTGTCAATGTCACTGAATGAAAACCAATGTGATCAAATCATGTATACTGGCAATATTGCCATCCAAACCATTAAAATAATTTATGGAACTGGTCTTGCAAACAGTTCATCATGTCAGCAATGCCAAGGTCTGCAGCAGGAACTACCAGGGTGAGAAAAGCCTGTCACATGGGTGACGCTGCCTCGTAAATGGATCAACAATTCTTTTGTGTTGATTTTAGCAATCTAAGAAATAAAACACAATTGAACTGGTATCCTACTACCTCTTTTCCCTCTACAATGTTGTCATTAGAGAAGTAAGGCATGAAGTCGCTGTAACTTTTTTGAGATGACATTGTCAGCTGTGTATAAACAGATAATGCTGTTTTAGCAGAGCAAATAAATTGTATGCAATTTTTATTAAACAAACAGTATAATAACTGGATTATATTATCACAATGGAAGCACAGAAGACCATAGACTGTACAGCTGAAACCCTGTAGCAAAATTTGTTTCTACTGTTTATCCTCAAATTTAAACAAACGTACCTTTATCAAGCTTTCACAATGGCTGCTTCTTGTTAATTTAAAGAATCTTCACCCTTGTTAAGGCTAGATGATTATAATTAAAAGATAAATGTACTGTTAGAAAGTTCTATGTCACACTATTTTAATGAGAATTTAACTGAAAGACGTACATGACACCTGTATGTGAATTATAATGGCTTCTCAGCAGGGAACGCAGAATCACTTACAGTACGTAAACATTTAAAGAGGAAAATGCTAATACGCTGAAGGACTTTAACGTCAGTAGCAATTCATCAAATGAAGAAGTTTCATAAAGTCCACTCTCTGGGAGAACATTCACCATTAGACAAAAGCCTGGCATCCTTGATAGTCTGAAGTTCAATCAATTTGAAAACCAAAACCACTCAATGAGATAAATAGGATCTTAAGAAAACTGCCATCCTCCTTCTCAGGTAAAACCCAGAATCAAAGTAACAATTATTAAAATAATCCAACCAGGTCGCTTTACAGGCAAATTTACACTCTGTCTTTTTAAAATACTGCATGCCCAAAAGCCTTTTGGGTTTGGAATGTAGCACTGCACCAAGTATTTCACAAAGCCTCTAAATATCACAAGAAGCTTTTTTAGAGAGAGAGAAAAAAATATTCCAGCTGACTGAAACTGTTCTAGCAGGAGTGCCTCAGCTTAGCTCCCAGACCTGGAATTCCAGATAAACAACAGAAGACAGGAAACAGATTTTTTTTGTTTTTTTTTTTTTACACGTCCGTTTGAATGCAGCTACAAGATGACTGATGAGCTTAGGAACAAACAGAGTGAGAGTGCAAGTGTCATCAGAGTGAGCGGTGTGCTTAGATAGAGGCTTCTAGGAGGAGCGAGCGAATTCTCCGAAGATATGTGACTGGTGGAGACTCCTGCTGTGTTGTCTTTCCCAATAGCATTCTGCAAGACACAATACTTTCCTCGGTCACCATTACACATTTTCATTGCAAAATATTTCAATCTCAACATGAAATTCATCTTTTGTTTGTTCGTGTCCCACCCTCCACTGTTAATAATATATCACTGTCACAGATCGCAAGATACAAAAGGCATAAAACCAGATATTACAATGACAGTATTTTAAAGTTAGTTTAAAAGATAAAAACACCAGTACAGCACAATTAAAAAAAAAAGAGGAAAGTATTAAAAATTCCCTACTTTAGCAGTGGTTCCATGTGTAAAACCTACCTCTGTTAAGTACGGCAATTTTTTTAGCCATCTGTTTATCATTCCAGTTCATTTTAAAAAGCAAATGCAGGACCCACAGTGAAACTGCAACTTCTGCATAATCACTAGAACAACTTTATTTGATAACAAGTTACTTCTGGATAACAATAGACAAAAACTAATCCATGGGATCAGAAAAAATAGAGGTTTCTAGCTTACAAAAAAATTTCTTTCTCAAGCCTTTTTTCCATTAATTGATGCATTACTTACATGCCTTGTCTTCTTTGCCTCAATAATCAAGCAGTACGCATATGCAAATACAGATTGGGAGACTATGGTGAGCTATTTAAGCAGGAGGTCCAACAGGAATATTTCTCATTGCTTATCATCTCCAGTTTTAAAAAAGAATGAATGGGTGTAATCACAGAATCAGAATGATTTAGACTAGAAGGGACCTCTAAGGTCATTAAGTCCAACCCACTCAGTGCAAAGTTGCTCAGACCCTGTCCACTCAGGACTTGAAAATCTCGAAGGACACAGCTTCTACAAAAGCGACAAGCCTCCCCCCAGCCTGGAGAGGCGATGCGCCAAGGTACAAGCTGGAAGTACCCAGAAGAGCAGACACAAAGAATGAGCAGTCAGCATCAGTTTCCACAGGAATGACTGTCTTCAGAACCAGGGAGGCATTCACCAGTGAATCTCCATGCTGTTCCCTCCCTTTGCTATCACCCGCTAGGACTAGCTAACTGGAAGGCCTTGAGATGCAAACTGTTAGAAGTAGTAGAGGCATTGATGGAATTATCATTATATTCTTCCATAAACTCAATCCTGGGTATTTGCTTTTTGGAAACTGTCACAGACAGGGTATGGGATAAGACAGATCAGCAGTTCTTGCAGTAAGCTGCAGTTACTAGGGTCTTCTTGTGAAAGGTCTTTTAGCCAGCACAAGCTGTCAAAAGATCTGTTAACGTCACTGTATCGTCCCTCACACGTTATTAGGCTTCATTCTAGTATCTACAGGAAATTTTTAATAGAACCTAAAGAAGTAGGAACAGGCTACAGAACTGTCATTGTTTAGAAGATCTGTGCAAATATGGACTGGTGAAAGGGAACCTGAAACATATGGTCACATCCAATTTGGTGGCTTATGCAAGCACAGCTGGTCTTGCTCTGGTGCCTAGGCTATGTGCTTCCACATTGTAAAAATCAATTTATGTACATCACTAATTATTAAGCTTCCTGAGAGACTCAGTACAAAGGATATGGACTGACAGACATAGAAACTGATGTAATGTTTGCGTCTGAAGGGGACCTTGGAGGTCAGGCTGAGCAGGCTACTCAAACAGCACTGGGAGTTTCACATCTCTTGGGGCTGTCAATCTCTCTTCTGATGTATAAGCAGCACATCTCCTGATGTGAACATCATTTCATGCCCTAAATTGGTCATTTTTGTTAGCCACAGAATGGTGCCCAGTATATTTCTGTGTACTTGTTAAAAGCCATATCATCTTGTGTTCCAGCAGATTATTAACTAATTATACTTGCTCAGTGCAATGGTAATTACCATGGGATCTGCCTAAACATGTACCACAGAGCTATTAAAATATAAAGTCAGCAGAGGCCACTTTGAGCCCAGCTCCAGGTTTCTGAGTAAGATCAGTCTTTAATACATCATGGTATTCAAATGTAACAATACTAACAAGACTTTAGTGTGAGGTAAGCCCATCATAATCTTGACATACTTTGAACATTTTCTGTGATGGGGAGACACCTGTGCTGTGAAATACACAGGACCCACACTCTTACCTCATTCAGACAGAGCTCTGTATCTACAGATTCATTGGATTTCCGCTTCTTCTGTGCCTACGAACAAATGCAAAATTTATTCTCTGTACAAGTTATATATACAGCAGCACAAAACAATTAGATACATTTGCATGGGTCGTCATACTCCTATAATTTTGACACTGACTTACACATGATTAGCAAATAAACTCTCCAAATGTAACCACATGTTTTCCAATAACATTTACGTTCTGATTTGAATTTACAGCAAGACTTCAAACAGTCTGCTAAGGGTACTCAGTAATTACAATAATGAGTGCCATCAGCTGGAGAGAACATGTTCTATTCTGTGGCCCCTTAAAAATGATGCTGGATGCTCATGAGAAGAAATGAAATATGACAGTTGATAATTATCATAATACCACTGCATAGTAATGAAAAATCTATCATATTCCTCAGTTTTAGGAAAATATACAAGACAGGACTATTTTATCCTTAAGGATTCTTGCAATTTCTCCAAGTGTTCTTATGAAAACACAAATATAATTTTAATATATTACATGGCTGCCAGAGTCTCTTCTAGGAAGTTTCAAAAAGAACATTTAATGCCTTTTAACATATATACCTGTGAGTCAAATTGAGTTGTTTGTTTCCATTGCGTTCACTGATTATTCTACATGGAATATTATTAAATGCAGGAATATTCAGACAATCACAGTCTAAAAAATGAATCTAATGTATCTTCAGCCATGTCTTCTGATGAGCATCCAGCTGTTGCTATTATTGTCTGCTCTCCACAGCGACTCAAGTAAGAAACGGTTCTGGTGGCAGAATCACACAAAATGAAAGCAACAGTGTGCGCTCTGTCTAGCATCGTGCAGTGTTTAATATTTCCATCGCCCAAGTGAACGTGACTGGGTTGGGAGTTTTCTGCTTTTCTATAATAGCAATAGCAATCCCCATGGTGCTGAAGGTATTTTCAATAAATGGTGCTGTGGTGGATTTAAGCACTTTGGTGATTCTCAATATCATTTCTTTCTTTGTATATTCCAGAAATGTAAACAGCACTCTTTTATAGGAGCTAATAGTGTTAAATGTACAGTCAAGTCTTAGAAGACTGGGATTTACACACTGAAACTATTGACTGCACCGAGCACATCTGATACTTCCTGGCAGTTTTGTTGGTTGGACTTGCAATTTCTTCCCTGTAAAAAATGAGGATCTGTATCTCACTGTGTTGCATTCATTTTACACTACAGAATCCCACTGGTTTTGTCAGAGATGGACTGGACTAAAGCTGATGTGAGGAAGCGCTGAGCATTCTGATTTAACAAATTTAAAAAAATTCAGTTCCATGTATGGCTATTTTATTTTATATCTGGGAGCCATTAGTGCTGCTTATGGACACAAAATAGTCTTCGCCCTAATTACTGATTTTAAAATCCAAATGAAGCAATTAAACTCCTCATTAGGAAGCACATTCCTTGCTTTTCATTATACTTTTATATTTGTAAATAGATATATTAGAGACAACTGAAAAACTAAAACAGCTGGGATTGAAGAGAAAGACAGCTTAGCTATAGTAAGAATGCATACTGTATATAGGTTGACAGCTTTCAAATATATGACAAAATAATAGCTCAATTCATTAATAAACATCCTACGTGAAATCTCTCTTACAAACCCTTTCTTCTAACTAGTACCACTAAAGTGGTTACGATAAGCATAAATTTAACTATCTAAATGGAAAAAGAAAAGCCTGGAAGTAAATTTGCTGCAACAAGAAGCAATACAGTGAAGCCTTCCTGCCATGTTTGCAGTGATGGTGGTATTCATAGAGGTGAGGAAACCTCTTTTATTCGCAACTGGGTAGATTTCAACTCCTATATGGCTGGCTCCAAGAAGACAGGTAAAGAAGTAGAAACCGGATTTCAGTCCTGGTTTTCTAAGCACTCGTACTACATTGCATTGGAACGTGAGGCTTCAGAGCAGGTAGGAGTATCTATTCACACAAGTATCTGTCTATTGGAAACACTGTGCTTTCCTCCTTACACCTGCTTTGGATTCATAACACCGTGCTAACTACAAGTCTACTCTTTGTAGTTGGTCTCAACACCAAAGTTAGAATTTATGTTCCTTCTGTACCGTGTTTCTAAAATGAGAAAGGAGAAAAATAATGTATTTTGTCTATACACAGTAAAGTCTCCCTTTACTTTATTCATCCTGATAAACAATAGAGTGCAGCAGCTAAAATATATTTACCTTTGAGAACACCTTTTTAAGGGTAAAATCAACAGCTAGAAAGAAAATCAACATAAAAAAAAAAGCTTTTCAATCATTCTGATCAATATTCCCTAGCTTTCTTTTGGGAGGTAATACTTCTCTGTATCCATATACTTAATGCAGTCATTCTAATATCCACCCCACTTATTCACATGCATCCTCTATTATAAAGTCCTCCTTTCTTGGAATTGAAAAGTAATTTTAATAATCAGGTAGGCTTTTCTCTTATCAAAACAGAGAGGACAATATCTTCCATTTAAAAATACAGCAAAAATGCAACCTTTTTTGGTGGAGGGTGAAGGCAGAGGGAAAGAAAAAACTATCATTTTGAGGATGAGATGAGACATTATATGCCAAGTTTCAAATTGGTAGAGTACGCTTTTACTGTTGAGTTATAAACCTGTAAAAACGGGTTGTAATGGAAATGCTGGCATAGGCTGCACTACTATAATACAACAGTGCATCACTAAATCACAAGTAATATAAGAAAATCCCACCTGCCTGTTGAAGAGAGTGCTGTAGAAAGTGTGTGTCCTGTAATTACAGCCTAAGGGGAAAATTCTTCCTGCCCTACTCTTGGGCAGAAAGGACTCCATATGTAACAGAACTGCTGTATTTGAGCTACAGTGAGTGAACACCTTATCAGAGGTCAAAAAATCAGGGCTTGGAGGTTATGCTGATAGCCTTGGTGGAAGTACACCCAGGCTGGGAGACATGCATTTGAATTATGAAGGATATCCTCAGCCATCAGATATTTACCTTACAACATCTTCCATTATCCAAAAAGATTAAACAACAGAAATGTGTGCCCATCACGTACAGCTGCAGATAATTCTGACTGGAAATATCTAGGCCATCAACAAATTTGGGAAATGAGAGCTGTTCACTATACAAGATGCCAAAGATTCACTGCCAACCCCCATCTCGGGTCTCCTACATGCCTACCATACAGCCAAGAAGGCACCTTCAAAGGTGTTAGAAGTACCTAATTCCACAGGAGTAAAACAGCACACACAAATGGCTAGTAAGTCTGTATTCAAATTCATATTTTTTTTAATTTTAATATAAAGCTCTTATCTGGTGACAAAAAGATCTATGGGAGTTTCATCATTAAGCAAAACACAAGTAGGTTTGGGCTGATAAAAATAATAGTTAAAAAAACAGTGAAAGAAAAGCAGCTTAAAATAACTGGTTAAGCATATGGGAAGAGGAATGAAATCTTTTCTACTGAGGTAAAATAGCATTTGCTAATGACTTCTACACTCAGCTGTGACATGCCTCTGACTGGAAAACAAAGTTATGCAAGATGGGTTGACACTCACCCCAGCTTCGCAGGGAACTATAATTCAGTCATGCGGGCTACTCTGACGAAGCTGCCCCCATACTGCCAACAACCTTGCACTCACTTAAGCCTTTATATGCTGTAAAAATGAACATCTGCTTTTACAGAGAATCTTACCACTCTGGTAGCACAAGCAACAGATGATATTTAGAGATAATCATATTCATGCACCTCCTGATGAGCTTCAGTACCCTGCACATTAGTCATACAAGCCTTGTCTTGGACTTCGCAACATTTAGCTTTTAATATTTGAACTAAAGTGCTGGACTTAGTCAAGGGCTGGTAGAGAAATCAACTGCATGCCCAGAAAAGAAAAAACTCTCACGATCAGAAGTAAAATATTACTTTTTTTCTTTCCTAGAAAGAAAGGAGAATCAGGACTGGCAGAAGAGCTAGTGGTTTTCTGAAAGGAGAAAAGAATATTGCATATAGAGATATTTCTCCTCCAGACAACTCTGTGGACCTCCATGTTTCCCTCTAATCCCAGTGCCTCCTAGATGAGTTCAGTCATACGTCCTTGATCAGACACACCCTTACCTAGTATTTTCTTGCCCTGCACCTAATAACCATCCATCATAAGATCCTCCCAAACCTAGTAATTCTCTGCTTCCCATCCCCCAAATTCCCCGTTCTCCATCCTTCACAGACATTACAGCTCTGGATTTATTCCCAGAAATGCTATCTTGCAATTATGCATCCAGCTTCTACAAATCACGCCACTACATGGTTAATCAATGCATTAAACACTGCAGCTGTATCTCACCAGGAGTCAGTACACGCATTCATTATGCCTTGTCATCCAGCAGTATTTTTATATATCTACTACATCATGCATCTCTGTGTTACTCACAGCAAGGAAAAGGTCTGAGTGGGGATGGCTCCAAACGGAGGTGAGCTTTAATTTGGAGGGAGGGGAGGGAAAGAGAAGCACGTAAAGGGAGCTGAACATGTTGGACCTGAATGCAAACAGGCACAGAGCGAGCATCCGAACTTGGAAACCAGCCCCTTGCTGTTAGCTACACACTTTGGGCCTTATGTGCTTTATGGAACATATTGCTTAGACATTACAGTGAGAGACAACAGAAGTATCATTATGATAGATATCTGCTATGTGGGTTGTTTTTTCCGCTAATTTTAATGAGCGTGCCTTTGTCCTCTCCTGAGATGCCTGGTTAGTTATGCTCATATTAACAAGCCTTTCTGAAAAAGAGGGACAAATCTCCCAGAACACATCCTTCAGATGACCACGCTTCTGAAGTAGCTGTAACAAATGAAGGTTCTTGTTCTTTTTGTTCTTCTCTTGTGCTGATTAGAAAGATTTACTATGCAACTAACCTGCTTTTTTAACAGCGGGACACAAACAATAAGCAGAGAAATATACAGACTGTAAAAATGCAATCAGTTTAACTCTTCTGCGCTCACTAAGCGGTAGGTGCATCTATCACAACTGTCAATAGTATTTTCTTATTAGCACAGTAGTACTATGCCACACTGGAGTATAAATTACTTTCAACAGGGCAGATAAGCAAAGTGCAGGTCAGAGACACAGGCCACTACAATAAGAATCCAATTCAGCACAGAGTAATTTTGAAAGCCATACCATATAGCCAGCGTGCAAAGCTACTTAGGGTACAAAAACAATCAGCTTTGCACAATCCTACAACAAAGAAGTCAGATTTTCTTCTGCTTTTTTGTTTTTTTGTTTTTTTTTTTTTTTTTCTGTGCTGAATCAGCCCTCAATACACAAGCTTGGGGCATGAAATTATCAGTCGTCATTCTGCATAAAAGCACTACAGTGCTGTCATCCTACTCTACAGAGTGAAGAAAGTATCTCTGAAAAACAAGCATTACCAAGACACTGCTGGCACTACTCTCCAAAGCTGTGTAGATAACACCCAGCACAGTAAGAACCAAATCACAACTTTTCAGCTGGGAGACATTAAATAAAGCAAATCAATTATCCCCTTGTGCCCAAATACGCACTGGGGAAACACACACCCAAGAGCTTTCCAGGCTGCAGTGTAGTGCAACCAACAGTTTAGCAGCCAGTCCCTTTAGATCCCATCACCTCCCAGCACTAAGGTCCTGTCCCCCATAGCTTTGTACCTGTCCTAAAATCACACTGTTTGTCCTCGTTCTCCTACAGCGTGTTGTCTGATGTTCCCCTGCAGCTTTGCCCGAGCCGGGCAGGACAGCCGACCCCCAACAGTCCTGAGCACTGCAAGACGCCCCAATGCTCTGGCTTTCTTAGGGGAACACACAATGCATTTAAAAAGTCCCCTTACCCCTCAGCATTAATAGATTCTTGCTGGTTTTGAGTACTTAAGCATCAGAAACAAGAATCAGAGGGCAACCTCAAAGCAGGGAGGTTTGTTTTCTGGTCAGGAAAGGGAAAAAGGGATGGCTGGTCTCCTGAGATCATTTCCATGCATTCCTTCAGGAGGAAAGGGGATTAAAAAGAAAAGGCTTCACCCCAGGGCAGTCCAGAGGAATCCTCTCGGAAGAGGGGCTGGGACACACGTAGGTCCCTGTTTTGCTACAGCCAGCTTTCCAGCTCTTCAGTAACCAAGGAGGTAGTGCTGCCCAGTCTCTTCCAGACAGGGCAGGTGGGCTGGGAATGGTGTCTCTTCCCCAGACCACTGGCTAACAATGGATCAAATTAGCTCTGGTCTAATGATGGATCAAATTAGCTCTGTAGCACTGCTCAGTCTCTTCTGGACACGGCCATGTGGGCCAAGAACGGTGTCTCTTCCCCAGACCATAGGGTAATGATGGATCAAATGAGCTCTGGTCTAACAGGTGCCCAGTGCACAGACCTGCGTCTCTTGATAGCTGTAGCTAGAAACATATTTTGCAGCAGACATGACTTCAGACATCTGAGAAACAGGCCTATTAGTTGATAAGTCCAATACAGGCAGAGGAACACCTTCTCCCTCCAACCTCTTCAATCTTAAAATTACGAGGAAATTTGATTGGGGTGGTGAGGTGGGGGGTTGGCAGTAATCCTCCCAAAATGAGCAGAAACAAGTGTGGAAAGAAGGAAAGATGACCCGTACTGTTAGAATTATTGTTGGACCATTCCCAGATCCTTATGTTAGCAAAGATGAGACCTAATTAAGCCCCATCTCTCACTGCACTTATATGGCTGGGATAACATGGCACAAAAACTGCCTAACAGCAATCTTAAAGGTTTTATAAAAAACAGATCCTATCAGAAACACCAAACTGATCAAACAGCTTACAAGGACCAGACACAGAGATCTTCAAATATTTATTTCAAGCAATTAGTCTCCCCGTGAGCCCAGCACAAAATACGACACCCAGCCAAGACACCAAACTGACTGACTTACCTTTCATGGCAGTACAGTAATGTGCTAACAATTTTGTTTTCGTGTTCAGTCATTCGTTTATCTCGGGAAAATGAATTTCTATAGTCCTAGATTCTTGCTCCTATTTTTAGGGGATATTATGCAGTTCTCCTAATATGGTCTTTTTATGGATTTGCCTCAAGCAAATATTTTTGCATTAAGAAGGGCAGAGGAGAAAACAGAATACTAAAAAGCATAGACAGAGTAAGTTTTGTTAGGTTAACATCTCAATGGCTTAGGCTGCTTAGGTTTTCTTTTTTTTTTTGTCTCTAGTTATAAAACTGAGCAGCATGTAATTCAAAGTCAAGTTGTTTGGGATTTTATTAGTAAAACTCATTTCCCTAGTGAGACACCACAGCTATCAACCCAGTGTCATACACAGCAGTTACAGGTAGCATCTGGCTGTTGCGCACTGAACAGCATCTGAAGGAAAGCAGCATGGACACAGAGCCATTACAATCCCAGTTAAAGGACGTACTCAGCTTTTCATTTTGAACAAAGGTAAGCCACTGAAGAACTGCCGATCCCACAACACTTCTCCAGGCTGGAGCGTGTGCCCTTGCGTGTCTGAATATGCAAACAAAGTTGTTCTGTCTGGCAGCAGGCAAAGTACCTACCTCCTCTATTAGACTGGGCTACGTGGTGCACTGGAGTGTGGTGTAAACACTCCAGAGCAGCTGTCAGCCACGGCTACTAGGGGACTAAAAGCAGCTCAGCCAGAACAGCACCAGCCTGCATCGCGCTAACGAGCCTTGAAAAGAGGCACCGTGCTAATGCAGCTACAGCGGTTCTGCACGGCAGCTCACACCTCCAGGACTGCGTTGGCTGGAGGGCGGCTGCGCTGCGCTGCTCTGTGCCAGGCAGCCATGCGCTACACCTGGTACTTGAAGGCAAGTTCCCCTTCGCATCAACTAGATGAGAGGACAGTGCGCGGCCGGGATTCTCTGCTCAGGAAAACTTGGGAGTGTCCCAGGTCAAAAGCAGAGTTGCAGGGAGAGAGCTCACCGCATCGGCGAGCCCCATGAGACATCATCCAGCCCTGAACTGTCAGTAGGTGGAAGAGATTAAGAAAACAAGGTCATGCGTTGCCTCCACACTCAGGCAGCAGGACCAGAGCTGGTGTCCTCTGGTTCTGCAGCTGGAAGGAAAGATCAGGCAAGCTTGCTTGAACATCAGTCTGCACGAGGCCTTGAGCACTGAGCATTGCAGGAAGCTTCTGTTCGTGCTATGCCAACCTTAAGCAACTGATATTATTGCTGGTTTCTTGAGCACTGCATTCACTCATAAATTTTAAAAGGGAAGGGAAGCGAATGACCATGAACATCTGCATTTGATTAAGTGACTAAAAACGTTCAAGACTTTTCTCTTTATTAACCATATGTGTATGTGCGTGTGTGCTGTGAGTACTGGTGTGGTTACGCACAGAAAGCAAACAGAAACGCTTAAAAGGGTTTCAAAACACTACAGATAACAAGCGACATTGCTGCAAAAGAAAAGGCTGCAGATACTAAAGCAACCTTGCACAGAAAGGTGGAAGAACCTAGGCGCTTAGCTGAGCACCCATCATACAGCTCTGCCCTCTCCTCCTCTGTTTCGTCGGCACATTTCAAGCCCCATGTATGAGTTCCCTTACATTCGCGGTTACGTGGCTATGCCTGTTCCCAAGTCCCACTAAATCATGACATGATTTAGAGAATGTTTTGTTTTTTTTCTTTTAAAGTAATTCCATCTTGAACGGTGTGATTAATTGGTGAATTTTGCATTTTTGGCACAATCTGCTCTCCAGAAGTGCCACTGAAATAAAAATTTAAAGCATTTTCTCCCTGTTCTTCTAATCCTGTAGCTGAATTCTGCAGGTGCACAGATGTATCCTCAGCACCGGCAGGGCTGAAATTTTAGTGAACTTGCTGCAGAATCCATGTTCCTTTCTAGCACTGAAAACAGCATTAAGAATAAAGATATTGGAGATAATTTTTTAAAATAATGGAAACAAATTGACCAAGGTAGGTCTATAACCGAAATAGGTTATGGCATACTATGACTATGGTTCTGACAGGCAGTTATTCCACAAAAATTCAGCCAGGGCCACACACACAACAAGACAAATTTCATGCAAATAGTTAACGTTTTGGCAAAGTTCAAACTCAACGAACACAGGATTTTTCAACGTGAAATATAAGACAGCTTCAACTTTAAGCGTACCTGCTAACTGTGTCTATAATAATCTGCTTTTACTTTCATTAGAACATATACCTTTATATTTTTGTAGAAAGGTATTAAAAGTCACTGGTAGTATCCCTGATTAATAAATTTTGATAGCATTTTGATTTCTAAAAGTGAATTAATATAATACAATTTTGATTGTTAGCATTTTATTTTCTATGACAAGCATACTTTTAAAGGGATTTAAGTCATGACTGAAAAAAACATAAACATCCAGTTGGTCTTGTCCACAGATCTCCATTAACTAAGCTAGACCTTGGTTTGTCCTGTCAGCTTACTAAACATTATTAAAAGGCCCTTGCAGTAAGGACTTAAAACTCAGTACTTGCGGGAGACTTTGATAAAGCATCCGACATTCATTCTTCCCTACTGGAGTGAGTGAAGGAGACGAAAATCGTCCCTTCTCAAAAATGCTAGGAGTGAAATCCTAACACTAATTCTCTTTAATGGGCTATACTGTAGTGGACTATACTTTAATGAATGATATTATATTGGCCTTCCTCATATCCATTACTTACACATGAGTGATGCTCTCACACACAACAGTCACACTGTAGTTAATGAAGCTATTCAAATAAGCAGAGACATTCTCGTGTAAGAGGAGTCTGCAGAATCATGACCTTATTGGAAAGGTGTCTTATTCTTTACTGCCCTGATCCCACCACACCAATGGGAATTCTTCCACTAGTCAGGCAGCAGCAAGTGAAAATGCAAAGTAACTTCCTAATATCATCTGCATATACGGCCTCAAATTTGAGATCAGTAAGAAGTACTGAGAAATGTTTTCCATTGCTGAAAGAATTTCTTAGACAAAAAAAAGTACTGTGAATGTTAGATGTTTAACAATTATAACCTATTAAAACAAATCTGAGCCTATAATAACTACATTATGCAAATAATTATCAGATTATGCAAAATTGTATTCACAGGACATGATCCTGCTTTGTTTCATCACACTAATTATTCACAGAAGGACAGAAGGCTTACATTTATGTTTATATTTAATAAACTAGAAAATACAAACAGATGAATGCTAATAATGCAAGTAATGGAGATCAACAGCATCACTTTCGGTATATTTTGTAACATTTCCATTTTAAACTTGAAGAAGTTATTGAAGATTTATTGTGACTAGTTTGCCTACTTTTTGAAGTATTATGTTGTGGCTGACTGTATAGTTCAGGGGATTATTAATGGGATATACAGCCTTATATTCCGAGGTAGCTAGTTTAATCTAGCTCAGGTCAATACTGACAACTATTCTGTAGTATTTTTGAAATGAGGAGGCGGTTCTGGAGCACTTCTTCTCTTAAGAGGACAGGTTCAATGCACAAAAGTGGCACTAATTTGCACCTCAGGCAGTGCACTTCATCAAAGAGACGGAGGAATTAATGGGATATGGGTTTATAACATCGCAAAGCACTCAGGATGTTTCCCCATGCCCTTCATTTCCCTTTCTGTGAGATCAGCTGCTCTGTTAAAAAGGGACAGTCCTCCTATATCTTCAGATTTTTCTAATTCCATTGCAAACCCTACAAGAAAAATCTTGAAGGTGCCCTATGCTACCAAATTTTAACGTCCCTTAGTGAGGCTCAAGAGAGAGATTAGAAGGTTTCACCTAGAAAAACATCTTGAGAGTGCTGTCTGAAGGGAATCTTGATTGATGATGGCTGGCAGCAAATATTTCCCTAAGTGCATAACAGTTTTATTAATAGTTCTGGACTGAGCTGAGGCAAGTAGAAAACAGACCAAGTGAGGGGTGTTTTTTGTGCTCTGCCTACTCAGATGCATCTAATACTCGCAAGCATCAGCGTTGTCTTCCTAGCAAGTTTCGGTGTCAATACGTTGTCATCAAGTTTCCAGCGAGGAAGCATTCCATAAAAATACATCTGGGTGTGTGTCGACTACAGCAACAATATGGCCTCTCATGTTACTCCTACCACCAGACCAGTGGGTGGAAAGTCAGAACTAGAACAGCATTACTAGAGATGAGGGATGAGTATAATGCAGCCTGTGTCTGTTGTATATTAACATATGTATACTGTATATGCAGGCTGCTTTAAGCATATTAGCACTGGTACTGCACTAGTGTATTGAGCTGTCCCAGTGAGAAGTGAATTTAATGGGTTTAAGAGCTGCCATGTTCAGCGGCCAAGATGGGGTTAGCCTCTCTAATATTTAAGAACATCTTCCTTAAAAGGGATCTGGGATATCGCTATGCTGCTCACACTCAGTGACCACTTGAACAGCACAGGACATCGCATTTCTGATATGCTGTGCATGGATGAACGTAATTGCACTACAACACAGGCTTTTTACATAACAAAGGGCAGCAGATGATGAATAAGGACTTGCAGAGCATATATGAGCAGATGTGTCTCACTGGCTTGGAGATTATTTGGAGCTGCAGCTCTGCCAGTTGCTCTCTCTAAATGTTCATGAAACACCAGAGTACTCTCTTCTGTCACACTGACATGAGCCAGCATGATTTGTATTTTAGGTGCTCACCCTGTGATGCGGACCCATGGTAAGCAGTTCAGCTCCCAAAGAGCAGAGGTCTCTCACTAAGGGCACTTACCAAAGAGTTGTACTGCTGCTAAATAAAACATTCTATCTGAGCCATCAGCCTGAAGGTGAAAAGCTTCTGCTTAACTAATGATTCCTGAGAATCCTCATAAAGCTGTCCTCTGGGTATAGACAGGGTGTGGTTTTTACGTAATAATTTAGGCTGTGCCTATAAAAATCTGAATTTCTCATCTGCAAATAACTGTAACTGATTCCTCAGGAATATTCAGGAAATCTTAATCAAAAGTAATAGGACTTAGGCCAACTCTTGATGAGAGCGTGGTTCTGCAAATGCTTGCAAGAATTTGTCAAACAAGTTAAGATCAAAATCAGTATGAAAAAAGGGACAATTTTTCCTTCTGAATCTGCTTTTGACTTCCGAAATTGTATAGCGGCAGTTAGTTCCCTGCAGGAACAGATCCCTAAATTTGACCTCAGTACCAGATAATTACAGTGCATATGTGATTGAAGTGTGCAGAATATCATACTGACATAGAATTCATTATAGAACGGTCTTCAAGAATTTAACTCGGATACACGCACCTGTTAATGCACTAGTTTTTCTAGAGGAGGGCAAGTCGTTGTTAAAAACATATTAAACACCATTGATCAGAAAAGTTCTGATTGAACCACTTCTTTACATTGGTGCAGATACAAATTTAGGAACGGGTTTTCACAGACACTTGTATACTTGTGACTGCTTTTCTTTCATCTGTGCACACCTTTTTTATATGCTCACTTATCCAACTCTCTGCACAGATCAGGTACCTGCGACTACAAGTAGCTGTTTAGGTCCTACCTAGTACCTAGTCTTACCTGCCACGTATATAAAAAATTCGAATGCACATATTTAAAATCTGAGCATGAATTCAGTACATCCAAATGCTTACGTGCATGTGGTAATGCATATCTAGCCTTGAATTAGAGGCAACTTGAGGCTTCTGAAAATGTCAATCTGGAAAAATAAAGTAGTACCATGTAATGCAGTATTTAGTAAATTACTGCCCTGAATACCTAATTCTGTTTTAAGAAAGACATGAGGGAGGATAATCCTATAATTCTTTAGGACACATGCTGAGAGTGAACCTATGAAAAAATATCCTGCATTATGCACAACAGTCAGTCTGTTTACTTGTGGCTCACAGAAAGAGCTAAGCACGCAGGAGGGCTCAACCTGAGGTGGGATTATGAGGTCAAGTCTACTGATTAGAACTACAATTTGGTGTGAAAAAGTTAGGCTGTCCTCCAAAGTACAGACTAAAATAAACATTTTTAACTCCTATTGATTTTGAAGGCAAGGAACCGAAATGGGTGAGTGTCTCATGTTCTGGAACTCAATAGCAAGTTGAAAAATGCTGTAGAGTAGATGGTTTGAGGGTAACCTAGAGATCTATTATTCAGATAAGACAGCTGATTAGGAGTCACAGAGATAAAAACTAAGTAGGAAATAAAGGGTGTGATCGATTTCCAGTATCTGATTACTAATGTACAGTAAAGACTATTAGTAAAATGAGCAGACAGGTTAAAAGCAGAACAAAAATATATTTACATTCAGATGTGTTTTTAGCTTTTTTTTTATTAAGATTATATGTTAGCCAATTTGGTTCAAAGACTGTATTTTATTTCCTGTCCTATAAACTTAGTTTGACTACTTGAAAAATGCAGACATGCTATGGAACAGGTTCTAAATTTTCGCTCTTCAACAGTATACTATTTTTGCAGCTATGCTGCCTCGTCACTGATGCATGATTTAGAATGATTACTTATTATTGTATTCTAATTTCCATTGGGCTTTTCTGTATTTCATTTGCTGCTGGTTACAAGGAAGAAACTATTCCTAAAAAATCTTCTTTATTATTACTGAAATGCTTTTGTTCATATCTGTCACACTATAACTGGGAGCCTGGGTAGTTTATTTTTTAAGAACATTAGTTTATGGGTTACGTAGAGATATCAAAGAATGATGTGTATATATCTAAGGAGTAACTGATAATTATGACGTACACAAAGGATAATTGCAATGTACACAGCTGTGAAGTTATGCTATTTTTACAAGTGCATAAACAAAAGCAGAATTTGATTAGGTTGTGTGATTGCCTCTTTAGACTCAAATGACTTTATATGCATAAACATACTTCATGTACTTGGGTTTGCTCTTGGCAGAGGAAGGCGATGTATCCTCTTTAATCAGGGATAAGTAAGCAAGGTTGCCTCAGACTTTTTTCCCAAATCAAAATACAGACCTACTCCAGTCTCTTAATTGCACCTCAGTATGGCCACAGCCCCTTACAGCTTCCACGACAGCCAGGCACGGTGACTCCTCCTGTGCCATATGGGCTCATCATCCCTCCTGCTCAGTCTTGCGCAGTCTTTTTTCCCCTTGAATCTGCATTTAGCCATTACCTCATTAGAGGGTATATAGAAAAATGTATACTGATAAATTTCATGTTGGAGTAAGTCTATGAGGCAGTTGAGTACCCAAAGATTACAGAACAGATCTGCAGGAAGAAAAGGAGGGGGAGGGGGGAGGAAAGGACAGATAGGAAAAGGATCTAATAAAGACTTGCGGTTGACTGGAAGTGAGGTTTCAGAGATGGTGTAGATGCGCCAGTAGATTGAGACCAATAGTCTACCAACTCACTTCACATAAATAGGCAGAACTAGTCTTGGTTATCACTTCCTGAAGGGCAACTTTCCTCTATGATAAAACAGTGTATTTCTTGAATTTCTGTTGTTTCCAACAGGGAGGGTTTCCAAGAGTACAAGAAGGTGTTTAAAAAGGATCTTTGTGTTTAGAACTGCTATCTGTGTATGAGTTTAAGGGAATCTATCTCTCTAAAAGCAGTGTGATTTCCTTTGCTGGTGCTGCAGAGGTGTTTAGACCTCCAGAGGAAAGGTTACAGTTCTGTGCCAGGGAAAGTAATGTTGCCATGAGACTGAGGGTAAGAGGATGAACAAAGCTGCCACATCCACTTCCACAACTGGTGTGTTCTGCGAGATGCGTAAAAGGAGAGAATATGGTAAATGCCTTCCAAGTGCATTTTCATCCAGTGGGTAACATCAGGTTATCCTTTCCATTCTTCTGAGCACTCAAATTCATACACCTTCCTCAAATGCTTTAACTCTACTATATTCTTCATAATGATTCAGCTAAAACCAGCAACAAAGCAATCTGAACACTTGAAACTACTAAGAAATAGACAATTAAACACGTGCACAAGACTCCTGAGGCTTGAGAAGAACTCTATTTGCCTGAGAAGTGCTCAAGATCTACAACAACAGGGCAGCAGCTGCTGCACACTACCCAATTCTTATCTTCTTCAAAATTATTTTGGACCGAAAATAAATCAGACAGAGCTGTCAACATAAGACAGTGAACTTTAATCAACACTTTGCTGTAGCAGTAGACAAAATACGATCAACCACTTGTCCCAGTCAACAGCATAGGTTTGGTGTGCTCTAGGAAACAGATAGCTAATCTATGCAAACAACCTGTTGCTCGTTAAGAAGTGCAAAAGCATCCAGAAGTGTCTGCAAAAAGCAGATTGCAAGAGCCAACAAGGGTGACAGCAAATCAGAAAATCATGGCATAATTTGAATGCAGTAGTCACCTGTGAGCTCTTCTCTACCCACTCGTATACCCAAGGACTCATAAAAATACTGGGGAATAAAGATTTTGGGAAAAGATGCTGGAGCGGGCAGCCCCATGACCCTACTCCAGGATCTGGGACGATCTCTCCAACCTCTGGGGATTTCAGGGAGCAAGACAAGAGACGAGGCAAACCTCATGACCCTGCACCAGGACCATGCACAACACTCAAGGTCCCTCTTCAGGAGTGAGCCTTCTCCCCCACGGAATGATGAGGTTGTGCAACAAATTGCTGTGCTGCTCCCCGACTTCTCACACCCTCTGCACCATCCCCCCCTGAGATGGAGAATGCATGTAATTCATAAAGCTGTACATGTCTGTGATTAAAATGCTTCGCTACCCAAAATTACTTAGTCTCCACACTGTCATTTGTCTTAAACTATCACACTACAAAAGAAACCCATCAATATCTGCTTTAATAATAGCGTTTTAAAATACATTTCAATTATAACAGTCTTGTGAAATCCTTTTGCTTGACTAGCAAATAACAATTCTTTGAAAAAAATGGCAGAATTGATAAAGAACAATTTTATTTGTTAAATTTTGATCAATTCTGGCAACTGCCGAGCTATTTTCATTCTTCGGAATGCAACATCTCTGAATTGGCAACTGTATCAATTATCTGAGATAGTACCAGTCTTTTGCTTTGATTTTTCTTGCCTATCTCTGTGGATATAATTTTTGACGAAAACATAGTGCTTTAACATAGTTTATAATAGTAAAATATTGATTGTTTCTGGAGCACTCAAACACACTACGCGGTTTTCAGAATAAATAAAGGCTATGAGGCGATATCTTAGCTTCACTGAATTTAACTGTAATTCATTGGGTTTTTAAGATCAGGAGTACCGTTGGATTACAAGCCTGTGGAATAGCTAGTGCGACGGGATTCTGGTCTATAAGCAGGACTCCTGCATGCTATTCCACTTAAAATAAGAAAGTACTAATGATTTCAAGGATTCTGTTCTTGTTCTCTGTTCCATTAGAAACCTGGTGGCACAATGGCTTCTGCCTGCACTTGCTTCGCAACAGGGTCAGCCTGCTGGTATTAACCAGAGTTACTTTCACTTGCAGAAGCACAAATGGAAGCAGAGTCATGGCTAAAACCTAGTATTTGCTAACAGCAAACAATATGTGTTAAACAAAGCACTTTGTCAAGTCCCATAAACGCACAATATATTATGAACTGTACTTCCAAAGACACTGTGATTAAATATCTACCATCACAATGCAATGACCTAGAATTTTTATTAGTAGTAGTTATGCCTTAAAATTAAACTATACTCCATTTTATGGCTGTTTTTTGCAGGCTATAGTGAGCTATCTCTTTTAAAAGGGAAATACATGATGGAGTAGATATTTGATTGAGAACTAAAGTTGGCTGACGTTAGGAATACCTTTAATAAGATGAACCACCACATAAAGTAATAACATGGGCTATGAATGGCTTGATTTGGCTTATCTGATGTGATCCAATTTTCTGATTCCGGTTTATTCTAGCACTTTGTATTTTTGTGGGTACTCCTATAAGAGGATACTGATGTGAAACGTAGGAACAACTGTGGCTTAGGGGAACACTGCAAATGCTACATCTGCTTTTAGTAGCAATAATTTGCAAAATTCTTTCTGAGGATAAGAACTATAATCTGTCCATTGAAATTTCAATTTTCTGTAAAGGTGTGTAGTACATTTTAATTTAGTTGTATTTTTGTAAGTCATTAAACTGGTTTTTAGTAACCTCATACTCATTTTCAATTGAACAATTATTAAACTATAAAACAAAATTGCATGATTCCTAAAACTGTAGTCTGGAGTTTTACAGTCTGCTATAAAGTGCTGTATTATTATAATACACTAAAGATGCTCAGACTATTAAAACTTTTTTTTTAAATGAACTGTAAAATATTTTATCATTGATGAAATAGTTCTAACGCATTATGCTCTCCAGCAGTATACCTGCACAATAGTTTGGTGTAATGAAAAGCATGCTAATCGAAAAAACATAATTTAAACTGTCATTCTAATATGCAAAATAAAACATTTTGGTGTCTTTCAGGGGGCCCAATGTTCAGTTAAGAAGTTCAACCAAGGCTGGTAAATGAGAACAATTTTCTACTGACTACTGGTGGCTGATGTCTCATAGCAACGCTGACACTAGTATGAGACATCTGAGCCTATAGGGTGCGATATTTGGCTACATCCTCAAACTGTTCCTCTGATCTTCAAAAGGGAGGCAAAAGATTCTCTGTACTTAGAAATTAATCAGATATGTTAATCAGATCTTTAACTTCAGTAGGATTTCAACAAGCTTGAAAATGATCTGTCTTGTGTGGTCCTGAAATTCTTTGGCAAAGATGGTGAAGAACCCAAGTGCAGCCCTGCTCCAAGTGGGAGCAGTCTACATGATTGTACCATTAGTACATACGTATGTATACGTTCACTGCAAAGCAGTCGTTTGCCACTGAGGCCCACTGTTTGCATGGTAATGCAGGTGGACTGCCGATCGCTTTCCTGCCTATGAGCACCAAGATTGCCATCCAGACCAAAAACACAAACCTGCCCCTCGCTCACGGTGACCTGAGCTTCTCTGGTTCTGTTGGGAAGGTAAATGAATACAGTCTCAGGGAATTCTATATATCCACATTTTTTGCAGACACACTCCAGCATGGTGCTGAAGCAAACAAGGATTAGCTTCACAGACATCAAAGTCAATGAAAGCAATGGACAAAGCAGTCTCCAATTTGGTTAAACACAGAACTTTGTTCAGTGTTCCCCAAATTTGAAGTATAAGATTAAAGAGGAAACTTTAAATTATTTCTGGCTGCCAGATTTTAATCTGAACAGGCAAAGCACACAAGACTGCTTTAGGTACAAGAGAATTGATACTGAAGCAAATTAAAGATGTTGCTTTTTCAGAAGAAAAGCTGCCAATAGGTGTTCTCTAAATCACTTGTACCAATAGGCTGACCCCATTATGTCAGCTAATCCTGGAAATACAGGAGGTAAATTTAAATCTTTTCATACGAAACATTTAGTCAATATTCTTTTTTTTATTTTCTGGCACGTCATTGAGAGTTTTATATTCCTGTCCACCTTTTTCCCCAGACTAGAAGTTTCTGTGTTCTTGCAATGCCCAGGGGAATAGGTTCAAGCATTACCTCTCCCCAGGTACAGAGCAGGCAGAGCATTTGAAAGGACAGCGCTCGTATTTCACAAAAGAAAAAAGAAAGTTCACAGGCTACGTGCAGGGACAGGGAAGAGAGGGTGCCAGGCCTACGGGCGAGTTAATACTGGTGCACAGAGAATAAATCAAATTCCCTTCGTCTCTATCCCAACATACCATCCCAGCAGTTGTACCATCCCCTCATCAACAACACACGTACATGCTGCCCGTGTTTCCTGCTTATGCTCACCCACCACCCAATTACCCGTCCATGAAGCTCCACACCTGCTGTGTCTTGATCCTCAGAACACTACACTGAAGCTTTTAACCCTCTCCAGACACCTACACTATGCTTTGTAATCATAATATTTAGCACACAGGAGGTTACATTAAATAATTATAGACAGTACTTCAAACACCACATTAGCAGATCCTTACACAGCGCTGCAGATCTGCAACAGACAAACCCACAAGCGAAAAGCACAATCATTTTCAAGCTGTGAGTCATGCTTAAGTCCTGGGCTCCTCAGAGAACTGTGAGCCCTGTCTCCTGTTTTGGTCCTAAGACTTGCCATAATAGATTGTTTTTACAATCCCAGGTTTATGTGGAATTATGTGAAAATGTGGAAGAACAGCTTGCAACATGACCCACGTCTGTTCTAAACACTCACTGATCTTACAGGCAAACAAAAATAATCGACATGAATTTAAGTATCTAGATTTCTATTTCCTTCCTTATTCCACACAAAATGTTTGAGTTTTTTATTTCTTATCTCACAATTTTTTTAATTTTGCTGCTGAGAGTACAAACACATTCACATACTGGATTCGACTGAAAAGTTCTCGCCTTCAGTATGAAGGGCCATGTATCTCAATTACATGTGACCACTGCTCACACTTCTTCAAAAGCACAAAATCCTTAAACTCCCTCTGAATGCTGAACTAAGGTTAACTAAAGCACTACATTTATAACAAATGTGGGAAAAAAAGTATGGAACTAGCTAGGGAGTTGATAGATCTCGATGCATAAATTCAGACATTCTTAACCATCTTGACTGGAACATCTCTGCTATGAGGAGAGGCTGAGGGAGCTGGGCTTGTTCAGCCTGAAGAAGAGAAGGCTGCGAGGGGACCTTATAAATGCTTACAAATATCTGAAGGGTGGGTGTCAGGAGGATGGGGCCAAGCTCTTTTCAGTG
>Ga0065711_1029513_pt1 | contig 35895 bp, 18 predicted proteins | sample Hoacrofraction12_FD_59098 | JGI IMG/M metagenome (GOLD analysis project Ga0065711, IMG submission 59098) | Hoatzin crop microbial communities from Cojedes, Venezuela - Epithelial fraction 12 v2 (version 2) | ecosystem: Host-associated > Birds > Digestive system > Esophagus > Crop | place...
AGGACGAGGGGTAATGGTTTTAAACTAAAACAGGGTAGGTTTAGGCTGGATATAAGGAGGAAATTCTTTACAATGAGGGCGGTGAAACACTGGAACGGGTTGTCCAGAGAGATAGTGGAGGCCCCATCCCTGGAAACATTCAAGACCAGTTTGGACAGGACTCTGAGCGACCTGATCTCGTTAGTAGTGTCCCTGCTCGCTGCGGGGGGGTTGGACTAGATGACCTCTAGGGGTCCCTTCTGACCCAAAACTTTCTATGATTCTATGATTCATCTGTTAGAAGCCATCTGTCAGCACACAGAAGGATCACAGAGCTCAGTTCAGAAATATCTCTGGCTGTTTGGCCAAGCTGCTCATTGGCTGCTTTCAGAAGTGATGTTGATGGTTGCAGCAGCTCCGGTTGTAAATGAAGTCCAGTGTCAGTGCTTGACGGTGCATTAAATCATGGCTTTCATCCAAAACTGGACTATTACAGTTTAACTGGTATATGATTCTGGGTATACAGGGACAACAAAGAACGCACAGTTTTGTCAATGTCCTTTTCAAGAAAGCTAAAGCAAGGCATTATTTGTCATTTATTGGATTCCCCTCCACCACCCCCCCCAGCCAGTAGGAAATGTGATCTGTGTGACTGGAATCTTAATCCACCCCCTTTAAGAAATTTTTCTTGCTGGCTAATTTCATCCAAATTAGACAGAATAATAGAAGGCTTAAAGGTAGTCAGTTCCTACAAGTTTCATGAAAAACAGCAGCTGGATAGAAGAGAGAGATCAAAACCAAGGTTTCGTATTTTGTTTGGCCTCCTGTTTGGCCGACCAGCTCATCCTGCTAGCTGGCAGGGCATCAGAAGCATCAGAAGGATGCTTCCCAACCAGGCAGAACTTGCTCTGTCTCCTAAACAACTGGTAGTTATGAGATGTGGGAAGCAGTTTCTGAAAAGTGAGAGGAACAAGTTTCTCTGCAGAACAGGGCTTCCTTCAGTTCTAGCTCTAGTCATAATGTCTTTGATGGGTTAAAGCTTCCTCCCAGATGTGCAGCTTTGCATGCCTTTGAAAATACATTGCTCTTTCATGCCTCTTCATGTGATACTTTTACATATTCTTGCCTCTATCACATGTGTAGGCAGTGGCTGTCTGGTTACCTACGGCTGTTGCATCAAAAAGCACTCAGACTGACCAGTGGAGGATTATTCATCTCCTCTTCATTTCTGTGGTCTCCGTTTTTAGGCATTTCAAGATATTTAAATCTGTGTAACAGAGGAAAAATACATTTTTTTTCTGGCCAGTTCACTGTCTATGGAGGGGCATGATCAAATTAGTAAAAATTAGTAGAAAGCTACCTACGGACTCTCTTGGATTGGCATGTGGGGTCACTTTTGTGAGGAGCGTTATATAATTCTTACAGGGCTTTTATCTGGGTTGCAGAAGCAGTTGGAGAAGTCACTGTAGTGTGATAATTGACTGCTTAGATCTAGGTGGTATGTATTACCACTCTAGGTATTACAAGCTCAAATGGAAGATTAGAGCTGCTTGATTTATTTTTAGTGACTCTCCTTCTCTGGGAAGAATACAGCCACCTGGTGCCCTTGTTGAAGCCGAATATTTCTTTGTGCTTGTAGCGGCGCAAAGCGAGCAGCGATTTTGCTGAAAGGAAGGACAGAAGTGGTAAGAGCAACTGATTTTTGCCCCCTGCAGCAGGACTGTCATGTACGGTAACTTTCTGTCTCAGCTGATGGTTCTGCTATTTTGCAAGACAGCGATTCATTAATTTCACCTCATCTCTGTGAAAGCTGCTCTCCTCCTGCCAGGTTTATGAGATTAAAAAAAGAACAGCAGTGGATGAAGCAATTAATCTACTCCCCCTGCCCCACTCCCCTTTGCCTCTGAATTCTCTCTGACAAAACTACCAGTTCATGCAGTTGTGCCATCTCATCTTTCTGACAGCCCACTGTGAGGGCTGTATGAACAGAGCTGGAAGACCATCAGATGAGGCTGCTGGCAAGTAGCATCCTTCTGTGAGATGCTGTATTCAGGCAGAAGACTTACAGTCCCTCCCTCGCAGCTCGCATTGGGTGCAGGAGCCTTGATAAGGCTTTCTAGGGTCTGGAGCAGCAGGTCTGGTTTAATGGACTGGAATTAAACTACTAAACGTAGATGTATCCATCTAAGGTAGTCAGTCTCTTTATGGTCATTGGAGAGGATGTTTAGTTTGAGATGAATCACACCCTGAAAGAAGCTATTTCTGCTGCGGAGAAGCCTCAGAGTGGCTTGGATAGAGGCATTTACATTTCAAATACTGTAAGTGAAGCAAGATGAACCCTGTGTGTTCCATGGGATGGGTCCTCAAACGCAGCTGTCGTATTTAGGGGCTGGTGGTGGTGTCATTAGCAAAGCAAAGGAGCAGTCTGGTGCAGTGCCAGTGAATTCCAGCGTGGTGTGAGGACACTTCTCTTGAGCTGCTGGCTGCTGTCCAGAAACCATCAGCTCATGCTTGAATTCGTCACTTCTCAAGGGAATGTGGCTGTTCATTGCGGTTCTTAGGTGAAATGATGAGTCGCTGCTGCTGCCTCTCCTGGATGTGGTTGGGATTTTATTGGGAACAATACAGGCAACCTGGAGGCATCCTGCATTCCAGTAGATTTTACTGCATGAATAATAAAGCAGTGCTATGGTACTGGTTTTGCTACTGCGAATCAGAACTTGCGGTGGTTTCCTTATTTATAGCTCTTTGTACATCTGGTATGAGAGTTTTAGAAAAACTTCATCTGACCGAATACTAGAACTCATACTCTATAATTCGTACATTATAATTCATACATTATAATTTGTGTTTCAAAGCATATAAGCAGGCTTTGTGCATAACAGTTTGAAGCAAGTTCGCATGAATGTATTTTCTCTGAAAAGACGCTAACAATTCTGTGTTTCAGTAGCTTTCCAAAGCAAACCTGCTCAGTTTGTAAGTAAGAGAAGGAGGAAAGGTAAACTTAGAGGTAGACTTCTGTTCACTGAGAAATATCTTGGTTTCTTCTAGTTCATGAATACTGTTCAATAACAAAGATAGTCCCTGCAAATTTCTGGCCTCATTTGTACTTCTGCAGTCTAAATGTTGCACAGTTTAGTCTTCCTTTGAACTTGCAATATTAATGAAGGTATGGAATAAATTGGTGTGATGCTATTAAAAGACTCACGTTTGTTTACAGTAGTAGAAAAGTATATCCTTTCAATTACTTTTGATCAAAGAGAGAATGCATAATCAACTAAAGCAATTGCATATCTTTATCACACTGTCTGAAATTTGAATTTAAATTCAAAGTAGAATCTGGTAGAGATTAAATAATCTGGACTCATCTGAAGATTCAGCGATTGAGCTGAGCCACAGTTCAGTTTTGAGAGAACAGATTTTAGGCAAGTTTGGGGAATTACAAGGTGCGCCATGTAATACTATTGCTACTGCTGTCTTCTGAAAATGGACAAAAGACTTCAGATCCTTGAAATTTTAAGCACTAAGTCTATCTTTGTTTGTTTGGAAGGAGGGTACAGGAAAAAGCTATTTCCGTGATACTCTGAACATCTCTAGAAAGAAGATATCACTTGTACATTTAAAAGAAAAATAGTTCTACAAACTCAGTCATGGATTAGGAAGATGTGCTGCAATGGCTGAAAGCTCAGATTTTGCCTACTGCAAGGTAGCAGGGTTTGTTTGTACTGCTCCAGGGTAGGAAGGATTAGGGTAGCCCAACACACAGGATAAAAAAGCAATTTTATATTACTTTTGCAGTCTGGAAAACAGAACTGCTAACTATACTACATGGGTGGCACCAAATGTTTTTTTCAGTGGTTTTAGAATAAATAGTGAAAACTATTGTGAAAAATGCAATATTCTCAGGTTAAATAAAATACTTGGTTTCCCTTCTGGGCACCTCAAAAAGCCCTAGAAGAAAGTTCTAAAGGAAAAGATACTGATGATGCAGAAAAGATGGTAGCGCTTGATTTCATAATTTGCCCCCCTCCGACTATTTATTTGGCAATTTGTAGCGAATTATCCAATGGTTTATAGTTAAAATTTCTTACTCGCTTTAAAAAGTTACGTACAGCTCTACTGCTAAGCTAATGAAGGTGGTTTTCATGAACTGTGCTTATTCTGAGAAGTGTCTACGGTCTCTGCAACCTCTTTCTTTTCATGAGATTGCAGTGCCAGGCAGTTCAGATTTGCTTCTGCCTGTGACCTTTTCATTGTCGTGATATCTGTCCTCTCTTGAGGAAGATGGTGGAAATATTACGTGATCCTTGTGAAGTCCAGACACCAAGAATTGCTGCGGGAGGCATTGAAACAGGCTGAAAGTTTCATAACAGGAAACAATTTAATAATGAATGTGAGGAGAAATACAGTTATGACTTTAGTCTTCATAAAATCTAATCATATTGCAGAAAGCTTAGCTGGGAAGTAGATCAGATTATCTCTTTGTTCTGGTCTGCAGTGTCCACTTTTTTTCATATTTCTTTTTCATTGCATTTAGAGCTATTCTTCAAGCTTAGGTCACTGGCGGCTTTTCAGAAATGAACCTGTGCAGAGCAACGCCTACTTGATTTAGATGTTGTTTTTGGCAGAAGTCTTAATTTTAGTTAGAACTTAAACTAGTACTCTTTTGCAAAAAAACAATTTGGTATGCTTTTGTGAATATCAAGAGCATTTGTGTTGGCTGTTCTTTTATTCTTTTGGTACTTGTCCATGATGTTCTTCGGAGGGCAGCATGAAGATCAGATTCCTGAATAGTGCTGGGGGTAGTTTTATATTTCATCTCAGGTGGGGTGGAGTCTGCTATAGAGAGGAGTGGTGCCAAAATGCTTGACAAGGCTAAAGCCAGTTTTGTTTTTGATGTGAAGGAGGAAGACGATGTGGCTCTGTGTAGTGTGACTTGAAGTGCATTCAGTGTGTCCCCTAGCATCTGGCAGTAGCAGAAAGGTGACAGCTGCTTCCCTCCATCTCCTTAGTAAATGTGTAGCGGTAACTCATGCTCTACCCACAGCTTTGGTGCAGGGGCAGTTAGGTGTTTGAAGCAAGAGTTTGATGTGTGTGATATCTGCCCTGATAAGAGTATTAAATTCCACTCTCAGTTTCCTTAGACTTGCTGTCTTCTGCCCTGCCTAAGGTGCAGGATGGCGTGCCTTGAATCCCTTGAATAGTAAGGTATTTTAAACACCATGAAAACCTCAAAGCCTCAGTGACTTCTTCAAGCTTACCCTGAGTTACAAGTATTATATTGAGCTCTTTAGGAAAGAGAAATTTGGTGTGCGTGACCAAACCCAACTAACGATGTTTTCGCAGAATATTCGGATGCCAAATGCCAGCTGCAGCTCCAAGCTCACGTGACCACACTGATTGTAAATGAATCAGTGATTTTACTGTTATTGAATGGCTTCTGTAGCCTTCTGTAGAGCCATAAAATTCTCAGGCTGCCAGCTCAGAGCAAAAAATGGCCACAAGTATAGCCATTATGTGGCTGTGTGAGAGGGCTTTCTTACAGCTGTAAGCATTAGCTACTGCCTACTGTTGGAGATGGGATATGGGAATAGATTATTATTTTTTTTTAATGTTCCTGGATGGTGATGGTCACTGGATGGATGAATTTGGGATGTGTCCAGGTGTGAACTTGCTCAGATTAATTCTTGATCCTCTGCATTTCTTTTAATCAGTGATCTACAAGGCAATATTAAAATGTTGTTGATAAATTCTTCAGATGAGAAAAGGAGCAGGGCAGCAACTCGTGTAGGGGATGGGCCCAGGAGTCAGAGCAGCCTGGGTTTACTACTAAGCTTCCTAATTTTCAATAGAGCCATATGTGAAATCTCACATTTAGCAAACCAGAGTGCAGGTTGCAGTTACAGATGGATGTCCCCGCCCTGGGAAGCATTGGCAATGAAAAGAGTGCTAAATAGTTAATCAGTTAAACGTGCTTTGGCCTTGGACATGGGACACATGGATGATAACAGAGAGGCCATTTTGATTCTGTAGTTGGCAAATATTATTTCCTGCAAATATTATTTCCAGGTTTGGAATACTTAGATGTGGATTTTGGAAAAGAGACAATAGCTACCGGAATGGTGGAATGAGTAAAAGACTTTGTTCAAAGCAAGAAACTCAGGAAACTCCAGCTTTTGTACTCATCAGAGGGGAGGTTGAATCTTGAGAAGCTGGGGATCTCTTAAGGGAAGGGGGAAAAAATAATGTAAAAAATCAGCAAAACTGAAGTGCCAAAAATTCAAACTCTGAACTGGGTGCAAATTTGTTAAAGGCAAGATTTTAGACATTAAACAATTGTAGTTTCTCCCCTGGTACCAAAACTTCTTGCAAGAACCTGTGGATGGAAACATGATGGTGAAAACCTAATGTAAAAAATTTCAGGATTAGATGTTGAGACTCATAGTGTTGCAGGTGGTCAGACCAGTTGCATTTCAGAGCTACGATTGATATTAATCCCTAAAGTATTTCCGACAGGGACGTTAGCCCAGGGTCCCTTAAGCATGCATGTGCTGGGAAATAGGTGTTGATTTCTCTGAGGAGTCCATGTGGCTATCGCTAAGCCCTCCTGCCTCTACTGGGGAAGATGTAGATGGAAGCAATTAAGCAATTGCACGGAAATGGAGCTGTGCAGGTCTTCCCTAATGAACCCAAGCGACCGTCTGTACTCTGGATTTCAGCAGTGCCGCGAATCCCTGGTTGTGAGCAAAGGCCTGATGGTTTTGGCTAGACACTGGGTGAAACTCCAAAGGCAGATTCATTTTTTTCCTCTGGATGTTCAGATTCATTCGATCCCAAAGCAAAACGTGGGAAGCTGAGGCGATCGCGGACTGCAGCGTAAAGAACAGGAGGTTTGTGTCAGACCAAACTCTGCAGTCTTGTGCTGTCGGCTCCTGGCTCCATTTTGTAGTCACCGGAATCAGTCTAGCAGGATACCAGCTAAATCCAGGCAGCTGAGCAGACTCTGGCCTAAGCAATTAGTTTGACCAATTATTTTTATCTCAAACCTGAACCTGTACCTCAGTCAATTTTTTAATGCTGCCATTAAAGCCAAATGATAATGAAACAGTAATAAATTTCATATTATCATTTTGGAGCAATGGTTGAATCAATGCCCTTGTTCAGCCTGGGGCATCATCCTTCACAGGTCACTGCTCTGCAGAGCTGGGTGGGCTCCTGTTCAGTGCAAGGTTCAGCAAATGTGTGTGTGGGATTTGCTGTAAAACCGCTATCCCCTCGGGGCAGAAGAAGAGGTGGCGCTGGTAGTGTAACCAGTGCCAGGGCACCAGTAGGCCTTAACAGCCCTGACCAGCCTCGCCTGGGACCCTTACCCCTGCGCCCCGTGTGCCGTGCCACGCCATGCTCCCTCTCCCCATCGCTCCGTTTAAGATCAGGCTGAAGCCTTCAGTCCTCCTTCACGAAGCTGCCCTCCTGTTGCTGCTGCCTGGCACGCGGCTCCCCATCAACCTGATCTTTTCCTCACTGATGTACTACAGCCCCCGTGCATGGGTTTAAAAGGAAAACTTTGAGAGGGAGAATTTTGCTCCCCCTCCCTTGCTTACGTGCTTGACGTACTGCAGCATCACAAGGCAGGCATGGCAAAGAGAGCTGGAGAAGGTGGTGGTGCTGGTGTGCTGGGAAGGCAACACCCGCTCCACCTGTGGAGAAGATGTAGCTGAAGGGCTGTAACCTCCTGGCTGACAACCCATGCTGTGCAATTGCCCGTTTCTGCTTTTAGATGTTGTATGTGCCAGTTCTAAGCCATTTGGGGTGTTTAAACTAGTTAATGAGTCATCATTGGCTGTGACTCAAGTCAAACCAGGGTGAGATTAAGTGTTAAATGGCTGCGAACTGAAATCAAACTGAAAAGTTCGTTAATTTAAGATGAAGCATAAGTAGTCTGGGATTTTTATGCAAACTTGTTCTCTGACTTTATGTATGAATCTAGGTTTAGACTTTGCAAGGAGGTCTGGCTGCCTCTCTGCATTTAGGTGGAGGGGGGTGCACCTGTATTAGCCATTTGGTTGGATTGGGCTTTTGAGGGAAATCTCTTGCTTGTCCCCAGTTCCTGCACTTCAGTAGCGTACTCAGTGTGCTACAGCCACTCATAGGCTCGTTGTGGAGTCAGACCAGAGTTAGTCTGCAGTAAATCCCACGAAAATAAGGTAATGTGGCTGTAGGATCCTTGGCACCAGCTATTTCCATCTGCTTCTTTCAGTGTGCAATGTCTGCTGGTATACCCTCAGCAAGGTCTGCCGTTGGGGTGCGGCTAATGTCTGAAAGCTACTGCTCAGCTCCCGCCTTGTGCACAGGTTGCTGCTGGAGTTGACTTGCAGAGCCATTTCAGTGCTAGTGCTGCCTTGCAGTTGATGACCTGCCCAGTGCCTAATTCCGGCTGAAATCTGAGAGGCCTGAAGTGAGATTCTCAAAGTAACTTTTCTCCTGCTTCTCTCACAAGTAGGGATTTGTTCCTTAAGTGCTCTCAGATCTGAGGGCCCTCAGTGCCGTTTCCATACCAATATTCAAGTTGTTTGATTCCTCTCATACACAGGTCTCCTCTGAATTGGAGATAACTTGGAGTCAAAGGTATCCTGCTAGTGGAGGAATGCTTGTAATGAATTGAAATCCTTGGCTAAAAGCTGTGCTGCAGTTTTATAGATTCTGTCATAACATTTTAGGTGTACATTTTAATAAAGTTCAGCAAATCGGTTCAGAGTCCCTGATCCTGCGAAGTACCCTGCTTTAGGTTCACCTTTGAATCCGTTCTGCTTTTTAATGCGCATTTTCCTATGGAACTTTTCTCACTTTGTAATTTTGGGATTTGGATCAGAAAGAGAGACTAAATAATGTGAGACTTTTAATAAGTATTCTTTTCTGACAACATTTGTGAGTGCACAGGAGTTTTGTGCGAATACGTAGAGATGCATACTTGAGCTAGTGACCTGCCTTTCTGTGGACCTTCCAGGAGGCACCGACTGCTTTTTGTAATGGGTTTATAAACGAAGGATTCAGCATGAACCATAAGAATGCATTTTTGGGCAGGGGAAAGAGTAGGTGTATATGTATATATCTAGTCCAATAGGTGGGGGAGGGAAGGGAGAATCGTACAAAGAGCTGTTCCTTAGCTCATCAGTTTACCCTGGCTAAGGAAAGATCCATTAATATAAAACATTCCCTAGATACTTTTCCACTGAGTTATCTGTTACTTTTGTGCTTCTTGCTCAGACCAGACTTCCAGAGAACGTAAAAGTTGCAGGATTTCACTTGGAAGTTTTAATTTTATTATACAGTTGTATAACAAACAACTATATGTAGAGCTGAAGCTCCATCTGATAGTGGATTACCTTATGCTTTCTTGAAAAAGTTGCTGTGGGGATAGAAAATACAAAGAAAAGGAGGGGAAGGACAGGCAAAAGTGATTTTCATTCCACTTGACAGAGAGAGAAGTAATTTTCCAAAGGCAGCAAACTGGAGTTTGTGGACAGCCAGAAGAATCTCCATTCTCAAATCTTTTATTTGGAACAATATTCCATGCCTCTCTTAAACTGTTTTGCAAGGGTTATTTGGTGAGAGATCTCAAATTTCCTCTAGTTTGGTTTTTACAGTTCTGGGATGAAGGCTTTATCTGGGCACCAGCAGGAGGGTGATGTGAAGCCTTTCTGTGGTGGATATAGGTAAACCCATTGGTGTTTCTAGGAACAGAAATTGCTGCCCTGGCTAACATCTTGCTCTGTTCTGCTCAGAGGGGGACAAACCAGCTCTGCAACGGGCAGTCTAAGGGAAAACAGTTCCAGAATCGCAGAACTGCCAAGGTGGGAAGGGACCTCGAATGATCACCTGGTCCAATCTTTCATAGGAAACGGAGCTTAGATGAGATTATCTAGCTCCTTGTCCAGCTGAGTCTTGCAAACCTCCAGTGATGCAGATGCCATCACATCCCTGTGGAAGTTCCAGGGAATGATTGTTCTCACTCTGAAAAATTTTTCTTATATCAAGATGAAACACCTGATAGTACAACTTGTACCCATTGCCCCTTGTCTTCTCCATGTGGTGCTTTGTGAAGAGAGCGCCTTTGTCATCTTTGTAACTGCCCTTCAAGTACTGGAAAACTGATGAGATCCCCCCTGAGTTTTGTCTTCTCTAAGGAGAAAAGAACTAGCTTCTAAGTCCTTCCTTATAGGGCACATTTTCCAGTCCTTTGATCATCATCATGGCCCTCTTTTGGACCCTCTCCAGCCTGTCTCCATCTTTCATGAATTGTGGGGTCTTGAAGTGGACACAGTTTTGTCCTAGACTTCATTAACTTGGGGTTGACTTACACACCCAAGCACAGTGATTTACATCTGTTCTGAAGTACCCATTTATGCAGATAGAGAAGTTGAGGTGTGTATGGGGAAAAGCACTTCAGCCTGAGCAGCAGCATGCCCTGTGGTTGTGAGCCCTGTACCCTCACAATGTAAGGTCTGGATACATGGTGAAGCCTCATGCTCTGTAGTGCAGCGCTGTGGGGTCAAATGGACAAAATATTGAAATTTAGAGCCATGAAGCACCCTGTCATAAGCTTCTGATTGATTCTTTGTAAAAATCACTTACCTTTTTGGCTGCCTGTGGGGACAGAGGGGCTGCTCAGCCTGTTACACGACGAGAGCTTACCTTACAGCTCTTTGTAGAACCTGACTCTTGGCTTACAAAATGTGATACCCAATTACTTTGTGTAATTTCTTGCTTTTAACAGTTTAATCTGCCAGCATGCCATGTGCAAAGGCTACTCTCAGGTATCTGTTTTAGGAGAGGAGTGGACCTCCTGCCCTCAATCCGTGCTTGTATCCTTGCCTTCCCTTTGGAGCCTTCCTCCACGCGAGGAAGTGTCCCAGGGGCCCAGGGTATCGGTAGGGGCAGCGCTGCCCTGGAGCTGAACCACAGCAAATCACCGAACTTCCCCAGTGAGGAAGTCGAACGCCCCTAGGTTTTCTGCTTGTCATGCAACATTTTCAAACTGTTTCCTCTTCTGCTAAGATGACAACAAATCGACTCTACAGTTTTCAGGAAATTTTCAGGTGAAATATGTATGGAAAATAATATTCACACCGTTGTGGAAAAATACTGACTTATGGCAAACCCAATTTTTTGTAGGGGAAAATAATGATTTTTTTTAACATATCAATTTTTAGAGAAGAAAAGTAGCTGTAAAACTTTGGAAAATGCTAAATAAGTTAAATAGTTCTGTGAATGATTTCCTAGTTTTGAATAAAATCTCATCTTTCACAGAAGAGAAAATCTGCATCAAGCATTTTAGTAGTCACTCATAACTGATGTTTTTCTGCCTGCCACTTATGACTCTTATGCAGCCACTGGAAGTGGCATCAGTCTCTTTAGGCTTCCCTTTAAAATAAATGAGAAATGTATATAGTAATATGTTAATGTATTGTAATGACAAAATTCTGCAATGTGCATTTTACATTCATCTATTACATATAAAAACTGAGTGTCACCCTTCCTATAGAGAGCTATTGCCCTGCAGGCTTTGGAAAGATAGGATATTCTGCAGATGCCTAGAGCTTTTCATCCTTCTTTATTTTAGGATATTAATTGCTGAGTTTGCTGTGATACAGAATTTTTACTCAAACTTTCAACCACGTCACCAGGTCTCAAATTTCTACTCGAGTATTTTGGGCAAATGAATCTGTATGAGGATATGCAGTTTTGTTGAAGAAACAAGAAGTATTATATCCACTATATACATATCTATCTGTATTTATCTGTCTCGTACTTGAATGACTCGAATTTGACTTCGGTTAGAAGGCAGGCTCTAATACTGCTGTGAATGTTGCACAAGGATATTCAGTAACTGGAGAGAGATGCCAAATTTTTCCATACTTAAGTTATGTAACTGAGTAAGATTTGGTACTGAATTTTCGTATACCTCAGATTTAATTTTCAGGAGAGCTTCTCTGATTTCTGTACGTGTTGGAGATCAGTTTTTTATTCATTAGGGTGACTTCTAAAGGATGGAGTTCCTGTTGCTGAATCTTGGTTCTATTTCTATGCCGCTCAAAAGTGAATGGAAGTTTAAATTTTTTACTGTCTATTTTCAAGATTTTCTGAAATAAAAATCGGCTTTTCTGGCCCTTCTGTGAGTAAAAAAGAGTCACCGATGGTTCATCTGCTGTTTGGCAAGATGTATAGCTTGCTTTGGGACATCTGGGAGTGGGAGGATCTTGGGTGTGAAAGGTGGTTGTTAGAGAAGGCATGCCAAGGCTCTAATTAATATGGCTCTTTCTCTTTTGGTTGTCTTCACTAGGAAACTGCTGGAAGAATGCTGCGACCCTGGGCAGCTCTTTGCTATGACAAAGCTAAATTCCCCTATGGGAAAGAACCTCTGGTTTGATGGGGAATTTTTATATTCTTTCACTATTGACAATGCAACTTACTCTCTCTTCCCACAGGTTAGTAACCTTTTTTTTTTTCTCGCTTTAAGTATTAATATATTAATTAATTAATATACTAAATGGTAACATGGTACAAATGAGTATAAACTGCTAAATGATTGTCAAGAAACTGTAACTTCATTTCTCAGTGCAAAGCAATCTCCTCTGCTTTTTACTTCTGTGTTCTGAAAATTATGAAATGTTTGTATGCATGGTAACATTTCCCTGGCCACTCTTCAGGTGTGCAGATGTACACAGGAGGTGAGATTGGGCCATGCATCTTGATTTTGAAAATGATGCTAAGTTCTGGCTATTTTGGGAAGGTGATTTCTGCATTTCAGTCAGTGATAGTGCTCGCTAGGAGTGTGATCCCTCGTCTTGGTTGCTTTGGTTCAGATCTGCTTAGCTAAGATGCGACAGCACTTTGTGTGAAGGTGTCCAAGTTATTTCCAAGTTAATGAAGTTTATTGATGGCAAGCATCGTGAGCCAAATAACAGAAGTCAACGACTTGGTTGACTCTTGCTGTGTTATGAGTATTAGAAGTGGTGTGGTGTTGTTCAGCAAAGGTGTGTGGGGGTTTAAGTGCATGGTTATTGAGCGCTGGGAATTTTTAATACTGAGTGAGGCTTCTTGTATTTTTAATTAGTATATGAACCAATGTTAAGTAATGAGTTTATTAAATTGAATTTTGTATGTGAAAGGAGAGATGTTTCACGTGGCTATAGATATAAAGAAAGCCAAGCGTCTGGACGTATTAATTGATTTATGTGTTGCTTTAATTTCTCAGATTAAAGGCATAGGTATTTTCTGAGCCTCACACTCAGTGTTGAGTTGTTCACACCAGGCTTTTCATTTGTTGCTGTTTCAGTTAAACATATAGCAAAGTTTTCATTAAACTCCTCCTCCAAATAAAACATCAGAAAGTTTATTTTTTTAAAAAAACCAGTAGCTTCCAGATCTCAACAACGGAGTTATGACTTTGAATTAGTTTCTTTTAGTGGAGAAAGAGTGAGGGCAAACTGAAGTGTAGGGAAGAAGGGATGGGAACGGCGCCTTGCTGTGTTAAGACAGCGTCCGGAGGAGCGGTGTCGCAGGCTGCCAGTCCGCTGCCTTGTCACTCGGCTGTGCCTGCTGCCATGCGCGGGTTAATGGACCTCTGCCTCCCGCGGCTGGTCCCTGGCTGCCGTGTCCCTGCCAGCTCAATGAACAAGCAGACCCTGAAACGTGCACGGCGAGTGTTTTTTCCTGCTGTACAGCTGGGAAGGGGCTTCCCGGCTGGAGGGAATTTCTCTCCCTGCCTTTGAGAATGATAGGAAGTTTATGGTGTGTTGCAGAGTAGCAGCTGTACATCTTTTTTTATGATGATTGGTATGATTTATTGTTACAATGTTGCAGTGTTTATTGGAGAAAACTGAAATCCTTGGCAGAGCTGTGAACTTTGTACCACACAAAGATATTGGTAGCAACTGCTCAGAATGTGTACGTTCTTTCCAACATTTCAGAAAAGCCCCACCTGGGCTTGCACAGGAAGGTCACCATTTTGTGGTGGATTTGGGACTTCAGGTTTAGTTTTCTTTGGATTAAAACCTAGCCCTCTGCCTGGCCACAGCAGTGTCCTATCTCCTCTCACAGAAAAGAGCAGTGGACTGGATGGGCTCCTTCAGAGAGGTAAATTCTGATTAGAGAGGAGCCGCGGTCTTGGGAACTCTGGTGGTTTGCAGGATGCCAAAGACTTACCCCCACAGTTTATCAGTTGGCCGGATCGAGAGTAAGGATCTGGGAAGCCCTGGAGAGACAAACTGCTGAGGGTCAACATGAGTTAAGGATTTGGGACTTCGGTGTCCCCCAGGCTTGCCAGTCAGGATGCGAAGAGGATGGCTAGATGCTGTTCTAGAGTGGTGGTGGAGAAGGTGAATTTTGATATTCCAACCATATAACAATGCTAGAAAGCAGCTCTAGGACCGGTGCCAGAAGTGCTATTCTTTTAATGAATTGACAGGCAGTTAATTTCTGACAAGTGCTACTTGCTACTACTGCCTCTTTTCTTGCGAGTACCACTGCCTCTAACGTGATGTGTTATTCCTATGCATTTTGCCCAAAGGAATTTTGCAAACCTTTATCATATGAAACCCTGCTAAGCGTAAGAGATTAGGAAGATTTATTTGCAGTACATTCTTAAACGAAGTATTTTTCTACCTCTTGCTTTGTTTCAAGAAAGATACTTGCCTAAATTTTTCAGGCTTCTGCTTTGAAGAATGGTGTCTATTAGCTTGCTGACAACCAGCAAGTGATTTTTGTGAAGATGAATATTCCTTTCAAAAGTATCCAGAAGCTTAAAACCACTTATAAAATACGGGCAATACTCTAAAATGCTCAGGGGATGTAACAGAAATGTAAAGGGTCGCAGCTATGTTGGTAGAATCAAAAAAATGTTTCCTCTGGAATAAATAAAAAAGGCTCCATCCACATCAATCTGCTGGGCTTAAGCCATTTTGTGCTTGCAGAAGGTTGTTCAGTCCTGAATCAGTTATTAACTTATAAAGTAACTCAAAACTAAATAGGAAACTTGCTGTATTTTATGGCATAGAATAAGTTGGCTATGCATCTATGGAGACTTACATGGAAATAATGCAAGTATTCCCGAAATGAATATGTGAAATGTCACTTATTTTTGAATGTGAACAATATAAAATAGAGTATTTTTCTTCTTAGTAGTGTGTAGATAAAGTTCTTACAGCTGGTTCAACATTTTCTGATGGAGTGCTTTTCCAATCAAAATGCTATTACATCAAAATACAATTTTACTATCAGTTTATTGGTTTTCCAATTTTTCTTTTAAGTGAAAAGGTTAAAAGGTCTTGGTGGTGTTATGACATTTCATTTTACCATTTTTTGAATGTAATATTTAATCTCTTTTTTTTTTTTAATACCAGCTCCATCACTACCTTTTTTCCCCTAGACTGCTTGATTGTATTCCTCCTCCCTTTTTTTTTTCTTCTTAAGTTTTTGGTTGGCCAAAGGAGAAAGAAAAAAGCCATTATGTGGAAATGGAGTCATTCAGTGTTTCATTTCAGTTTATGAGAACAAAATTTGAAGTTACAGAGTTTTGCATGAACCAACAATTCCAGTTGCTGCAAGTGGCTCCTCTTACTCTCCCCCTCTCCCTGTGTCATTTTGCCCCTGATTTCTAGAATAATTTTTTTTTTTTGAAACAGAATTGAAATATTACACAGAATGCACCATCTTTCCCGTCCTGGAGAGAAACTGCTAGTGACTCGTTGTCAGTACCTAATGGTCAGGAGAAGACACGGGGCAGGACGTGGCTCACCACAGAAGGTGGCCTAGCGTGCAGTGAGGGCGGGCATTCCACCTACATCTCATCTCCCAGCACGTACTGTGGTGGCATTGCCTAGAGCTCTTGGATAATGGAGGGTCATTTCAGTTAAAATCAGACATTTCTTGACAGCAGCTTTGGTGTGTTACTTGCTGTGATCTGCAGCATTATCTCGCACTCTTGGGAGACAATAAGTGTAGAGTTTGTGTGTAACTGTAGGTGTAGTTTAATATTAACCAAGAGAGGTTATTCCTACTGTGTACCTACCACTTACCTAAAGCTTTTCCTGTAGACTTGAAGTTTCAATATTAGCCAGTGATTTTGATACATATCTGGGGACACTGAGAGTTTGGAGATGCAGGTGACCCTACTTCAGTCGAGACCAGCAGCGTGACTGGTTAAACCTCTGAACAGCTGGGCTGGCATGTCTCAAGTTGGCCACTAAAGGCCATGGGTAACTTGTAAATGTATTTCTTCTCCATTGTGGTCCAACTATTATACAGAAAATTGAACCATGTGGATGGTGAGTGTTCAGGAGTCCTGTCCCTGACAGGATGGAGACATACACTCTCCTTGCACTTCAGCCTGGAAGTTTAGCCATGCAACTCTGGTCACAGCAGAAGGCATGACTTGTGTTTTCCACCCTTTGCTGTCTGACTAGAATGGAAGAAGCCAGTCTTCCATATATTCCTGCAGTAATTTTTAGATGCTACGAGTAAACATGATGGAACCACAGGAGCAGCTGGGATGTAACTCATAATCATGTGAGAGAAACATGAACTCACACTCATCTGCTTTGGAGTTAGAGAATAAAACAAGCCCCAGTTTCAAATGTTTTCTGAAAAAATTTTGCACTCCTTCCTGTCTTTTTCTTCCTCAGGTGTCAAAAGCAAATTTCAGACTATCTTTACCATTAGCGGAAAAAAACCCCTCACCCCAGTATTTAGCTGCTTATGCAAATAATTGATTTTTGTTGCATGTTGGCAAAAGCTTATAGCAAGGAAGCACTGAGGTTAATTTCTGAGGTCTCCTTTCCCCTTCCCCCAAAAGGTTAAGTAGTTAACAAGTAGTTAAATCAAATGGAACTTTCCGCTCTAACATGTAAAATATTATTTTGGAATTAATACATTTCAGAAGAAATTTCAAATGTTATACGTCAACTTTTTAATTTGACAAAATAACTCATTGAAAAAGTTTCTGGTCTTACTGTATTTCACCTGAAGCAGGTAGACACATTTGGTACCAGTAAATCATTTCAAATTACCAAAATATGATTCCCCATATTCTCCAAACGCTTCGAAAGTTTCACCTGCAAAATGCTGTCGGCTAGGAGAATGGCTGCTTGCAGTGAGCTTCTCGTGAATAGTCATCATGAATGGTGTTGGAGAAATCCAAAGGAAATAGCTTCAAGTCACAATTAAATTTGGGAAAGTTTTCAGCTGTTTCTGGATATCTCGTGATCAGGAGAAAGGCTTTTCAAATTATTAATCAGAGTTTAAATTCTTGTCCTTAATATAAAGGCAGGGAAAAAATTAATTGCTCTACGTGTAAGTTGGAGACGTTCTCTGATGTTTTCTGGGTTATTTGGCTGAATGTTGTATTGGGTAACAGTGAAGGATTTTACGATTGTGCTATGTGATTTGTAGTTTGTATTCAGGGTACCTGTTAGACTCTGGGAGCTTGTTTAGTTGTTCTTGGTTGCTCACAACATTCCTCATTTAGCCAGAGATTTTATTGTGTCCTCTTCTGATGCTGGTACTTGTGCTGTGTCAAAGCACATTTGCTGATCTTAGAGCCCACAGCTTGAATAATAATTTGTGATTATTTCAGGGAAAAAATTCAGATTTGAAAAGGGACTTCAGTGTAGAGTCTGCAGGCTTTTCCCCTTTTTGCATGATGAGTATTACAGGAAAAACATACTTATCCTGAGGAAGAAAATGGCAGTTTGATTCAAGTAAAAAGGTGAGGTCTCAGAGCAGCAAGTACTAGGACGGGTTAGGTGGGAGTGCAACTGCTGTGCAGATGCAGGGTGGAATGTGAAGATACAGCTGTGTAAGGAACGTGAACCCCGTGAAGAGGGACAGTGTTAACTAGCGTAGGGCAAATGCTATTTGTTGTTTGGACCGGTTTTAGACCCACGTGATATGAAAACTTTGTATAAAATAGGAAACCACCTGAAGTGAAGGGGGTTAGGATTTGATGGACTGCAGTGTTGCCAGGAGGAATGAAATTATTGCCTTTGGTGTTGACTTTGGAAGTGCTCTGTTAATTTTTTGCTACCAATCTAACTTAGCAAAGTACTCTGTTCTCAGTAAAGCTCTGTGATTGGTAGCTGCTTGGAGAAATACATTGAAATACAATGCTGTCATATGCATCCTGATTTTTTTTCGTGTTATCTTGGGTAGGGGCATGAAGTGCCTGCAGAACTAACAGTCATTGAGCAACCATTAATTTACTTCCATTAATTCTACTGTCTAAATAGTACCTCCCTGACTTCTTTTGAGCTGTATTTAATTAGGATTTAGGGAGTTTCTTGGTGCTATTCCTTTTCTTTTTTTCCTTTTTTTATCTTTCTTTTTTTTTCTTCTCCCCAAGCATACTATAATGCAAATTATGTTCATGATTGGGGCTACGTATCTTGATTCAAAATGAAAATGTAATAAACATTAATAATTGCAAACATGGAAAACATATTGTATACTAAAAGGCAAAGAGGTAGTTATATCTTGTGAAGCGACATTTGCGTGTTAGGAGTGCAATTAAAAAGACATCTTCTGAATTGTTCCAGCAGCGGTATCATATAGTGCCTTTAATAAACTGGGATATGAAATATGATCTATAGAAACCTGACAAGTTGTGCTCTTTCAGAGCACGAGTCTTCCCTTCAGTTCTGGATAATCTCTAGCCATTGGCATCAGGGTTGGCTTAATATTTAGTTATGTGAAACCCCTACCTTCTGTTTGATTGCATACTGACTAATTGGGAACTGTTTAATTGGACCATTCTGTGCAGAGTGTTACAAAGCTGGAATAGGGCACCATCTGTTCTGTCTGGTCAGTTAAGCAAAAGCCAAAGTCCATGTGAAACTGTTCTGTATAGACAGTATGCAAACATGCCTGATGGTGAAAATCAAATATATGCTATAAAGACTGAGACGCGATGTGGATGGCTTGAAGTAATTAACTAGAGAAAGGGCAACATGTTCTTGTTAAAGTGAATTAAAACAGACGAAGGAATGACTTTCTGCCCCTGTTGATTGTCTGATATGTGCTTTGGTCTCTTTGGGCTTGCTAACATGTTTTCAGCCGAGCTGTTTAGCCAGGCCATCTTTGATGAGCCTGATTTTCTGGAGTTTGTCTGCAATAACGCACGTGCCAAATTGGCTTTATCTCAGTCAGTGCAAATACAAATAGATGTTGACCTTTCCAAATGTAGCAGAGAGGAAGGAAAGGACTAGATCTGGCTGTGAAGTGCCAGTTTGGCCCACAGGCAGAGAAGGAGGAATGGCTGCCCTAACTCAACATTTCTATTTCAAATCTGAAGTGACTGAGCGTCAGCCAGTTTCTTTCCCAGGTAACACCAGAGCTGATCCGAGCACACACCAGTACCTTGGCCAGACAGACTCTCATGCCCTTGGGCATTAAAAAAATCCCACAGATCAATCCCACCTCTGTCTGGGGTTTTGGGGATGTGAAGATGTGGAAGAGCTAATGTGGTCCAACTTCTACATTGTTATGGATACTGAGCAGTACTGAAAAAAAGTGTGAAACCCTGTGGTGATATTGTTGTGGAGCCACCGAAGACAGAAGGGACATGGGGTCTTTTCAAGAGGGTAATTCAGCCATGAGGGTGTTGCAGTTTGGAGTTATTTTATATTTGGAAGATGCTTCAAAGAGTGTATTTATTCATTGCTGGTGGTACCCATGGTGTTACAGTTACTGCCTGGTAAAACGCAAGCCTGTGCGTGGGGCGGTCGCTGAGCGTGAAGAGGCCATGGCAGGGCTGGATGACACAGTGGTGGTGTGTCAGCCCAGGGAGGGTACGCCGTGGGAGGCCACCGACGGGGAGGACCTCGCAGCACTGCGCGCCAGAGTGTGTGTCTGCACATTAGCTGCGCAGCCGAAACCTTCTCCCTCGAGTGACGTTTTTGGTGGTACCTGGAAGTCACAACGGCGGGTGTTGACGCTGTGGGATTGTAAAGCACAGAGCAAAAAGGCTGAACTCGACGAGGAAGTGGGCAGTGTGGGCAAAAGCAGCCGGAGAGGCTGCACTGCTGCCCTGGAAGTTTTGTGGGCTGTTTAGTTGATGTTTGTCTGCTTTACGGAGATGTAAAGTTGCTGCTTTATAAGTAAGAAATGTTGTAAACAGAAGAATAATTAAAGGAAGAGGTCACAGATGTGAAGCTTAGGGAGAGCCAACTCCTGATGGCTACAGATAGTTACAGGGCATATGAGCTGCCTGGCTGAGGGTATAAAAAGAGAAGTAATAGCTGGTGCTAGTCTGCCCAAAGGCAGTACGGTTAGATTTATTTTGTTTGTTTTATAGTAGCTTTATATAACTGATAAGATGCTAAAAGGAGGTTCTTTCTCCATGCAGGGTTTTCTTCTGGCAGTGAACTGGTTTACGTACCAAGACTTCCACCTACAGGTGCACTGAGACCTTTGCTTCTTTGGAAGTCAGTGTGTAAATCTTTAGTAAGCTTTATCTGTGGTATCATGGCCACCTGTTAGCCTTTCTTATAATTTATGAATTTTATTATGAAGAGTCATCTTGTTCAGTTTATAGCCTTTTTACCATATATGTGACTACACATTTGCATTATTCAGTGATCAGGTTGCAGTACATTAATTTGCTGTATTTGGAAGTTATCCTTTTTAGCGAAATACTTCTAAAATGGACTTAACACCAGAACTGGCTTATTTGAGGCTTAGCTTTCGTTGTGTTTCATGCCTGGCACTTACCACCTGGCAGAAGAATGAGTAGAGATTGTGGAAATACTGCACACTTCTGTTTTTCATACATTTGTTTTGTTTCTTTATACAGCTCAAGTAAATTTTACTGGAGTGTGGGAGGGTATCAGATTATGTTCAGAAAGTACTGCATCTACAGCAAAGACATAGCCCCACTCTTCTTCCAGGCATTCCTAAATATGGGCAGAAGTGTGGCTTAGCAGAGTCTGCAGGCTTGAAGAAAGTCAGGGAAGGTTACACCACTGCAGAAGCTATTAAGAAGGGGTAGCACGGTTACAAATCTTGTAGGAGGATTATATAGTGACTTTCAAAAGATCCTTTATGTCTTCTTGCTTAGAGGGGAGTGTAAGCCCAGCTTTACATTTAATGAGAAATCTGCTGCATTACAGTTCAAGAATTGACTTATGTAGCCAGGCATGGTTGATTTAGAGTCCTTATAACCTGATATGGTATGGAGGGGGAGGGCTGTGGCTCTCTTCTGGAACAACTTTTATCGTCTGAATGGCTTCCATGAGACAGCCATTGGCTTCCGAATGATGTTTTTGACATTGGGAATATAACACAATAGTGGTTTTCTTGCATCAGGATGCACCAGATAAATCCTGTGATGCTGGACGTCCGTGTGAAGTACCATTTAACTTCCTGTTGCTCAGATCAAGATTCCAGGCTGTTTTTTCCTTCTTGATCAACAGAGCTTATGCTTTCTTGGAGTGTTTAAGGAGAAATTTGGCAGTTAAATCTGTGCTGCAGATTGTGTAGTGGCCAATAACTGCCAATCTGAGGTGGCTGGTTTTTGTGTGGTGTCTAAAGGGGTAGTCAGTAGTGGCAGGCAAAGGCAGGATAACTGAAACCACTTGTTTTTCCAGATGAAATGAGTCAGGATATGACATTTAACAGCCTTGTGAATTTGGAGTTATGTAATATATCTGTGAATCCCAAATTCAGAAAGAAATAGTTTGTTCCATTGCGGAGATGGCGTCTTTATTTTCTTCTTTTTAAATTTAGTTTTTAAAGATTGTCTTAGGCACGTCCACGAACCATGGTATTTGGGGCTGGTGACAGTTGGCTGTGCTCATCTAGGTATTTTGTGCAGAAGAGCAACTTGCACATATGCATACCTGGCTTTGCAGGTGCTTTGAAGGAGGAATGCTTAAGCTCAAGACTGTGGCTTAGGCTTGCTGGCTTTGGTACAGTCCGTCAATCCCAGGAAGACTACTGCAGGCATTCACAGGATATTTTCATCTAGGCTACATTATTGCCAGCACGATTCTGCACACTTTCCTAGATGAGCCCTTCATCTATACTCTGAAAGGCAGTTATAAAATGCTGTGAGCAGGGTTAGGGTGGAGGTTTGAGGTTTCTGCATGCCAACATGGTGGCTGCAGTATAGCTACCTTAATGTTGCCTCATGGAAGCTCAGTCTCCAATGGCTGTATTTTTCTCAATGTAAAATGTACTGGACTAATGGTCTCCAATTTCAGAAGGTTCAGATGAAAGACACTGGGTTCCCAATGATTATTTGATCAGGAGGAGATTGCCTGAATTATATTCCAAATATTAGCTCTGTAAGACCTGAAATGTTTTCTAGGAATTCCCAAGTCAGGCAGGTGTATTTGGGTACCTTCATTCTCTGGCATGGGAATTGCATGTTAAGTGAAGAATGAAAATTATACGCAATGAGGGGGCCTGGGTTTTCCTTTTGCCCAGAGAATGTACCTGATTAGGAAGAGGACAGAGCCATTTTCTTTATGAGTAAATTACCCATCTTAGTGCGGAGGAGTAAAGGTTGTGATCTGAGTAGCCTGATGTGAAACAGCTCTTGGAAGTCAATTGTCTTAATAATAGCGTAGCACCCTTGTCCACCTACTACGGCCCTAACTGGTCTTCCTAGCAGAAGAGCTGTATGGCTTAGTGTGAATGGATGAAGTGTGTAATTCCTCACGTGCTGTGCTTAAAAAGTGTGGGCTTAGGGTTTTGTTTTAAGACAAGGTCTAGATTCATAGAACAAATTAAGCACAGGTGTGTTACACTGAAATGCGAGTGTTGCTGTCTTGTGCTGATGGGGCTATCTAGTCAGCCATTCAGTCAGATAGGGGTAAATGTACTATGTGATGCTGATAGACCAATTTCTCATGTGTATAACGTCTCCTTACTTAGGTTTAATGGGGTGTGACCAAAGTGTTTGCAACCTATTAAGTCCCATGGTAATGAGGCTTTCCTACAGTGACTGAAGGGAAGAAGTGCAGCGAAGGTGATAGGAATGGCACTAACATTACTGCAGCTGTCGGTGGTAATGGACAGGCGGCTCGCTTGGAGATTGCTCCTTGCTCACCTTTACTGTATCATCGCACTGGTTTTGTTGTCTGTAGTTAAGTACATGTCATAGCTAGCTGCCAGTGTATGCCGGGGAATGCCTGAAGGCAGCCAGGCGTGGTGATTGGGACTGTGCTTGTTAGCTCCGTCCTTCGCCTGCTGTACTTGGGCAAGAAGCGCCAGTTGTAAGAGGACAAGGGCTTCAGTTGTAGCCCCTCAGCTGAATGATACCAAACCAAAATCATCAAGACCAAGCCTGTTTTCATACAGTTCCCTTCGCGCTCAGGAGGATGCACAAAGAAACACATTCAGTCACGACACATAGTCTGGAGGTACAGCACTACTTACGATTTTACTTTCACAAAGCCAGGCTTTTAGGGGAAAAAGCCTTGCATCTTCACACAGGGATTGACTAGGCAGCGCTACACTAGAATGCAGGGGCACTGTCGGTTCATTCTGATGGTATCGTACTGAAACCTGTGCAAAGTCATTGTCTGGAGGGGAAGCTCAGTGGTCACTGCCCGCTGGCTTCTGCCCCATGGCAGACAGCCCTACCTGGGTTGTACCCAACAGATACTTACCTAGTAAATTTGTACAGCTTCCAGTAATGGAAATTCCATAGCCCACTAGGCACTCCATTCCAGTACTCTGCTGTCCTGATGTGTAGGATGTATTTCCTGATGTCTAACTTAAATTTCCCTCTTGACTATAATTTAAAAACATTTTTTTTCTTATCTTCCCCGTTTGCTATCAAGTCTCCCCACAATCTTTTTCTCTAGGCTGAACAACCGCAGCTCTTTTAAAAAATCAGACCACTTTTTCTAAACCTCTGAAAGTTTTTGTTTCTCCGATAGTCTGTAAGGGAGATACGTGACAATTAACCATGTGGTGCCCTCAGAATGTATCCTCAGGTGTTCCCTTTGGAGATGGTACAAATCATCAATGCCATATCCTCTGAGCTGCGGAGCTTAATGGCACTTTTCTGCTTCAACAAGCTTGTATTTAGTGTTGCTGATTATTCCTGTAGCTAGAAGATCACTGGATGTTGCTACTAGTGAGGCAAACCTAGTGTCCCAACACACATGCTCATCTTTCCTGCTTGATAATGTGGACTGAAGACTGAACAGGGGGTGGAGCTCGGGTATCTGCTCTTTTCTGGGGTAAGATCTCCGTGAGTTAACAGTCACAGCACTGACTGACTGCATTGGCTAACCTCGCCCATCTCTCCACCTCAGTAAAATGGAAGTCCTTTATGTAGCTGGAGGCAGACAGTTGCCAGTGATGAGCCCCCTCTTCAGGGGTCATAGTGAAGATTGCACGGAGCTCCTATTATACTTCTTTGTTTCTCAGTGTAGAGAGCCAAGCTGAATTAGGCCTGCCTGCAGGGCATGAAATAATACCAAGCAATGCTTTCTCTCTGTTGATGATTTTTAACGAGGTTGTGAATATGACAAGAATGTAGAATGGGAATGTGTAACGTATTCTGTTTGTAACCTATTTGTAAGCTAATTCATTAATAGACATTCCTCCATCCAGACACCTCCAGCCTTTTCCTCAATCTAAAACCCACTGGCTTGTCTCACCTCCCTTCCCTTGCAGCAGGGTTTGACATAGGCAGAGTGTAGCTTGTTATTCAGGACCAATGCTGCAAACCTAAGTGATGCGACTAGGCTCAATAGGAGACAGTTTAGGTGAAAGGAGACAATAAATGCAAAGGCTACACAGATCTATTCTGTGATCCACTGTTGTGCCAGAAGAAGAAATGAGAAAGCCAAAGATAAATAATTCTTGGTATGAGTATGATGCTCTTTATAGCAATTCCCTCAAGCACTTTACAGTCATTCAAATTCAATGTATGGTGTTACTGCACAGTTAAATCTATGCCTAGAAGTCTCTGGAGACAATTAAAAGGAGAGTTTCTGCTTGGGGAGTATGTGGGGAAGAAATACTGCAAAACCCCATTTTCCTGTACAATAAACCGATAACATGATGAACCACTATTCCTTTTTGCTTCACAGACAAAAAACTGGAAGAGAGTTATAAAGCCCCTGTGATATTCTGGGAAGTATATGAATGTAGCAGACAGGAGCTCTTCTCCACCCTGTGGTATTAAGCAAGACCTTTGCAAAGTGAGACTACCTCAGGTTAAGCTCACCAGCGCTGCTTTCCTGGCTCCGGTCTTGGCAGACTTCTTGCAGTTGCAATTCCCCAGTCTAGGGTCTGTCCAGGTGGTACCCAGGTCTGGCACCCCGTCATCCTTAACACAGCTGAGGCTGTGGCCAGCATGGCGGTTGCATTTGCCTTTTCAAGGCAGTCGCTAAGCAGGGAAGTGTGGGTGCTAGCTTGTTAAGCACCAAAAGAAGCATGGAGGCGAAATGACTAATGAACTATGCTACAAATTAGGTCAAGTGAAGTCTTGTTACATCAGAGTCAATAGCAATGTTCCAGGTGACTTCAGCATGGCCAGGATTTAGTCAACAGTACCCTCTTGCTGAGTACAGTGCTGCTGCCGACAAGTAAATATGGTTTTGTGGCTTCTTCCTGGGTAACAAAGAATGACTTTTTTTTTTTCAGTTCTCCGCCTTTATGAACCTTTGTTTTCATGTAGTGAATGAGTGATTTATCTGCTTCATCTAGTTTGACTGAAACATACTTGTTCATACAACTTGAGACATACCCTGAGTGAAAAGTCAAGGCAAATCTGAAACAGCCACTCAGACAAGAAAAAATGGAGCTTTTTGTCAGTGCTCATCCTTGCCCCCATCCCAACTGACAACACCCTTTCTGTTGCTCATGCCAATAAGCAGGGAATCATCCCTGACTTGTTGCTTCGCTGAGTCCTGGCAAACAGGCTATGTGTAAGTCTTGCAGAATCTTTGTGCACTTTTCTACTTCTCTGTTTCTCTCAATGAACTGATACTACTCTGTTACTTTTGCAGGGCAAAGGATGCCTTTTTTGTATGCTTGTCTGAGTCTGTGTATGAGGATGGTGCATGCAATAATGTGCCACAATGGTCAACATTACCTTATTAAAGTGAGGACATCCATAGTTTTGTTGGCTTTTATTTTTCATTTTGTTTTTGAGTTGTACGGAGATCCTGGACATGTGACCCAATGAAAGAAGTGAAATCACTGGTGTCCTGGTTTCCTGATGCAGTAGGTGGAATGTAATTTTCTGCAGTTTTTTCTTGGGAGAGGATCAGATACCATCCTCTTCGAGTATGAATTTACTTGAAATTGTCACCAGGATGCCTAGATAGTCCCTGTGTTTTGGGGTTTTCAAATTGAGTATCTGGGTACTCGAGAATAAACAGAGAGATGAGGAAGTTGTAGAGAAAATCTGTGTAGTAAGAATTAGCAATGATGGTTTCTCTTTAAAGTTTGGTATCTGGTCCCCCTGGGCACCGGTAAGGCTGAATACTTTTCTGAAACCTGCTTTGGCATGAAGCCTACAAAATAAATAACTTTTCCAATGAGGTGAGAAACTTGCTTTTTGTGATTTCAAAGGGTCTTCTTTCATCAGAGATGAAAAACATGGAGGCAAAGTTAGCAAGTGTTCAGGGTGGTTCTACTCCAGTGTAAATTAGACTCTTCTGCTAGCTTTATTGCTAGCATTTTGATCCTGTGTGGATCCTCATTCACAGTAATTAGGTATGCAAGAGATAATATCTGTTTTTATTCTTTTAAATATAAGCTTTCAGCCCTTCTTTCCATTTTTCCAAGAACTCTGAAGTTTGATATGCCAATTACCTCCATCCAACGTTGCTCTTGTTAGTGGCGTGAACTTGATTTTCACACTGATTTGGTTTGTGCAATGCATGCTAATAACAATGTCCCTGTTATCTTTCCTCTTTTCTTTCCCCTGCTTGTGGATGCTGCTGGGTGTGCACTTTATATAATTCTGCAGTTTATTCTCTTTGCCAGCTTTAGTTGAGGGTAGTGTTTGTCTAGGGTAAGGTAACTGGAACGGCCAGCTTGACCTGGCAGGGGCCGTGATGGCTGTTACTGACTTGGGTTTGGTGGTTCCAGCAAGGTGCTGAGGGGAGCTGGACAGAAGGGAATTTAGTGTAACAAGCTCTCTGCAAGTTTAACTCCATCAAGTCATGTAACTCGCACATATTTACAGAAATGTGAGCTTGTAAAAATGGCACCTTTTTACTCAGCAGAGCCTCTGCTTTCCTATCCACAGGGTTTATCTTCCCACTGACGAAAGCAAGTTTTTGTTCCTGTCATTCCTTCAGAGCGCATTCAGCTACAGAAAAGCAAGTCGGGTTGTATGTTGCCTTGCTCCTGGCTGGTGTTGCCAGCCGAATTGGGTTTATATCATATGTTTGTCGAGTGCTAAAACTTTACATGACTCTGTTACGCTTGCTTTTCCGTGGAGATGACAATGTACAAGGAACACCAAAATCAAAGCTGATTTACTAAGAGACCTAAGAGAGGTCTTGATTTCAGAAATTATGTGTTCTTATAATAGGCACTTTCTCTTCAAGTTTGTAAGAGCAAAACTCTGGCTTGTCAGTTGGGGCAGCACCTTTCCATGCCTAAGCTGAAGTTTAAGCTGGTGTCTGACTGAGAGGGGGGGAAAAAAAATGTAAAACCACAGTAGATACACCTTTTGTCTGATAGCAGCGGACATTGTGGTAATGTAGAAGTAAGGTGAACTAGTATGTACACTATACTATAGGTGTATGTGTGGTTAATCCTATCACAGGTAAGAGGGTAAGACTAAATATTTTTCAAAACTCACTCATTCCAGTGTACTTTTGTGTTGGCTCTTGTCAAAGACATCTGCTATCTACAGTGTCCCTTTGGATCAATGTCCCCTTCTCTGATAGACAAGACCTATGTCTTCTTTCCTGCTACACAGCACAAAGAAATTTACCCCCTGACACCAAAAGCTGAGACTTAGGTTTGACTGTGTTCAGAGGGAGCCTAGTTCATGACTTCCTAATATCCGAATAACTCAATCCATCTTTCTCCTGGGTTCCAGCCCAAGCACCCTGTACCCAGGCATTGCTGACAGCTCCCCGGTCTGCTGCTTCAGTTCTTTGTCCTGATTTCCTCACCACATTTTTGTCTGTGGCTCCGAGATCTCTCCTAGGTAGTCTCCAGCCCTCCACACCTGTGGCTGCTATTCTTCAATATTTCACAGAATCACAGAATGGTCGGGGTTGGAAGGAACCTCTGTGTATTATCTGGTCCAACCGCCCTGCTGAAGCAGGGTCACCTACAGCAGGCTGCACAGGACTGTGTCCAGGCAGGGCTTGAATATCTCCAGAGAAGGAGACTCCACAACCTCCCTGGGCAACCTGTCCCAGTGCTCTGTCACCCTCAGAGTGAAGAAGTTCTTCCTCGTGTTCAGATGGAACTTCCTGTGCTTCAGCTTGTGCCCGTTGCCCCTTGTCCTGTTGCTGGGCACCACTGAAAAGAGTCTGGCCCCATTGTCCTGACACCCACCCTTCAGATTTTTGTAGGCATTGATAAGGCCCCCTCTCAGCCTTCTCTTCTTCAGGCTAAACAAGCCCAGCTCCCTCAGCCTTTCCTCGTAGGAGAGATGCCTCAGTCCCCTCATCATCTTCACAGCCCTCTGCTGGACTCTCCCCAGTAGTTCCTCAATTATTATTAGTGTCTCTTTCTAGCTGGCCTTCTAATCACAGTTAGGGGGTCAGCTGACGCCCCAGTTAATGCTTTCTGGGCTGCTGTCATGTTGCATGGAATTCGTGCAGCTTATCGTAGACCTTGGAGACAGAGAGTCATTGCAGCGACAAAGATGAGGAGCATGAGTCTTATTTTGCACCTGTTTCACAGCAGTGTAACCCTTCTGGCTTCTCTGCTGTATCCTGCTGCAGGGATTTGAATCTTGCATAAAGATGAGACAACCCCCTTCCACGTAAGTGCTACTCCATTAGTTTGATGCTGGGGTAATCTGCACACCTGGAGTGAAATTCAAAGTGTTCGAGAAGTGAATTACAGGTTTTCTTGGTCATTTTTTCAATTGTAAAATAATTTGCGCATGATTGGTGTCAGATAGGGGTTGCAGTTGCTTTGCTGTTGCCTATTCCTTTGTTGTCTGGATGTCTTTTTTCCCCATAGTAATACTGTGTAATAATGTTCCCCTGTTATTCTGATAGCCTTGTTGTGGCTTTGAAAGTACAAGAACACAGATAAAACAAACTTTGTAAGCAGAGGTCATATGTTTTTGTTAAAGCAAGATGGGCTTAGCTCTCGTGGGGCACTCTTTGTCTGCAGACCCCACAGTACAGATTTTACTGTAGTTCTCTGCTTTATGCATGGGGAGACAAGCAGTTACCTAAGGTGATGAGGTGATTAGCAGAACCCAGAGCAGGACTCCAGTTTAATGAACATGTACGAACTAGGTTGTATGTTTGGTTTGCCATGTCTGAAGGATGCATTGCCCGATTCTTAGAGGTTTTTAAAGCTCGTATGAGTTTTTGGTACATTCTGTATTTGCCTGGTCTATGCCAATGAGCTTCCAGTCTTGTCCAGTATAGCTCAGTGGTGAAAGAGGACTGCAGAAGCTTCATTAGCCTGAAAGGTCTTTTTTTTTTCATTTTCAGATTCGTGGATTTGAAACTCATATCCTATGCTTGATGCACTAACTTCTGAAATTTAACTGGTTAGTTGCCAAATTTCATCAGGAAATGTAGACTGAAAACAGGCAGGGTGCTTACGAATCACTGGCAATATGGGGCGAAATAATGATTCTGCAGCAGGACTATGCATGCAGTCAGGAGTTTTGATTAGTTGGGGTTTACCTAACTTCAGCCTAATTATGATTTTCTTTTCTTTAATCCTCCATAATTAGAATCTTGATGCTGATACTTATTTTCTGAATTTTCTTGCAGGGGGAAGTTTTCCATTATGGCATTGCGCTGTTCTTGTAATGATGGTTTTCTCGCATGTCTGAACATGCAGTTTGCCCTCTTGTTAACCCTCTTCCCGACGCATTATTAAAGAGTATAGGCACATTAACAGTTTCTTTCTTTTGTTCTCTCCATTTATTTCTATTTTTTTGTTGATCTTTTTAGATCACAGAACTGTTCTGATTCCATTCTCAGTTAACATGTAGTGATGAGATTTGTCTGTGGCATTTTGCAGTGAATTTGGTGTTGTTTTAATGCTCTACAGATCAGATTTTTGGAAACCATATAAAACTATTTTGTTAAATATCTCATTAGCAGACCAGGTATGGTTCATTTTTTAAGTCTCCTTAAAACTTCAGTAAATACAGAAAATCTAAGGTGTGCAGCATTCCTAATTTGGCAGGAATCCAAATCGGTCACTTAACAGCCCTTTTACCTGTAAATTTGAGAAGTTTCTTTCATCTGCTGGCAAATAGGTCAACATCCCATTTACTGGTTTACTTTCAAGGAAGCCGAGTATGAACTTGTGAGAATGTGACAGGTACGCATGTGGCTTTGATGAGTAGCCTTTCCACCAGAATTTGTGGAAGCTGTCTTTCAAAAAGCATTTTCTGTGAAATTACGCTTTCAGGGTCTTTTTTGTTTCACTAACATATGCTGCACTACCATTTACTGTCAGTGCTCTCCAACTTTCTGTCATAAGGAGTAAATTCTAAAAACATGGTTTGTGCTTTAAAATTTGTCTTTTGATTGCCATACCTTTATGTTTTGCCTGCAACAGATGTCTAGCTACTTAGTCAAGGGAGAAAAAAGCTGTCTCTGCAAAAATGGTGAGCTGAGTAAAAATGACTTTTTACTTTGGCGGTGTGTTAAGAGCAATTTATGCTGTGCATTGATATTCTTCCCACTCTTTTGGGACTTGTCAGGAATCATTTATGATAGTTTGATTTGGAAGGGGAACAGGAACTTTAATTTGAGGGAAGGAACAGAAAGTAAGTCAGTTATGATAGAGGCAATATTGCAGCCTATAGGTTCTCCAGGGTTTGGAGTGCCACAGAAAGGCTGCTTGCAGATCAGATCCCAAGCGTATGGATGATGATGACTATTATTCCATAGGCCCCACTTACTTAACATCTTTCTTCAGATACTTTGACACCTGCAGGTGTGAAGTGTTCTGTGTCGTTATCTCCAGTGCAGCAGGCTTGAAGGCAGCAGGAACCCTTATGACCCGACCTGACTTCCCAACTAACTCAAGCTGTAGGGTTGCGCCTGCTGATTTCTCAGTCCAGTACTGTAAAGGTGTTTCAGCTACACCTTTACCAGGCTTTAGTTACTGGTCTACAGCACAGTTAACCCTTCTGGATATGAAAGACTCCTTATTTACCGTACCCCAGTAATAAGTCCCAGTAACCCATTGTTGCCTCCAGAAGTCCGTATCTTGTTTCCACCATCCCAGAAGTATAAATGTGGGAATAAAACTGCTGAGTTTGCCCATCAAACTGTGCAATACTGAAATGCATCACTATAGCTTAAAGCACTGATTTTTAGAAGGTTTGCTACCTAGGTCTGCCCTGCAGACGAGACATATAAAGTATGTTACCTTACCAAATCACCGAAACGTGTGAACAATCAAAACAAAAAAGGAATGTGACACACGTCCTGAGTTCAGAATACTGAGAAATGCTAGCCATTATCCTAAATTTAAAATTCATTGTAGAAAAATAGAGGTTTTATGGAGAAAATGTTTTAATTTCTATTTCTGTCCGCACAGCTGTTAATTGAATGATTGAGCTTCTTTACTTTTGTGCTTTAGGTTCTTTAAAGTGTCGCTCTGGCTCTGCAAATGGCTATAAATTACATCAGTGTTTAGAGACAATGAAAGTCGGGATCTCTTGGGTATCAGATCAGCTGTGTAGGATATTACCTCATCTGCTGGGTCAGCAATGAGAACTTGCTCTTCTGTTGTGTTTATTGCAAAATCATTGCCATATTTTTTCATTTGTTTATGAAGCTGCTTGGTTTAGCTTGATTAATCATAATTTTCCATATTTAATACTTATTCCCAGCCATTACACTCTGTAATTCCATTTTTGTCATTATACTCTCGTTCTATAGATATCGATGTGTGATATATATGAAATCAAATGACATCATTCATCACTTTTGAAGTAACTGACAATATTGTAAATACCAATGAGATCTCTGTTGAAAGCTCTCCATGTTACGGCTTGATATTTCTCCATATGTACATGTGCTTCTGGTTAGGACCTACATATTTTTATGATACAACTAAGGTTTGAGCTTTTGCATTAGAGGTCTGTCCTTCATTTCAATCAGATCTACAGGCCTCAGCTAAAACCTTTCTTTCTGTCTATCTGCTTGTGTGTCTTCATTTTGGAATACTTTCTTGTGCATGGCAGCAGAAAGAAAGGGGAAAACGCTGAGTGCTGGCTGCCTGAAATCCTGCATCCCGCTATGTGATGCTCTTGGAAGAGGTATCCCTTCACCTTTTACTGACTTGGTATATGAAACTCCGTGGAGCTATTCCCTGGGCCACTAACTGGGAAGAGGCAGAGAAGTGCTTGTGGAGAAGTTTATTGTACCACGAGATAGTGGATGTGGCTGCGTGCGATATTCGTGAGAGGTTTCTGGGAGGCGAGGCTGCAGCTCCATGTGGCATGGCATTTCATGGGGTTTCTCTGAGCACGAGACTGGCGGGACACTCACTACAGCGTATTTCTCTCTCGTTAACAACCTTATCAGGCAAGCGCGCTTAAGACAAAAAGTCCTAAAGCAGGAGAGAATGACTAACTTGTAGATTGGTGGCACTGTAGTGGGGGAGTGTGACACTGGGGATGAGTCTCCTTCAGAATATCCGGGGCTTGAGAGGTCTGAGGAAGTGTTTCCTCTCGATCCCTGGAAGACCTGACAGAGTATGGCTCCTACCCTGAAGCACGTGGGTTTTGTTCTGTTGTGGGATGAGATCTCTGGGTATGCAGTGAGCTCATAGCTCTGCATAGAGTCCTGTTACATATCAATTACTGCAAGTTCAACGGAGATGTGGCATTTCTTTGATGCAGTGAATTTGGATGTCTGAATTTTAAGTAGGAGTGGGAGAAGTGATTTAAACAAAATACTGTGACCCATAGCTTTGCCAAACTCAATGTGAAAGAGTTGCCCATTTTGAATTCTAATGTAGAATCATTGCTAATTTATCTTTAGCATGGTGTTGTAAAACAACCTCCTCTTCACTGCAATATTTGGAGTGCAGTATCTGCCAGTCAGTTCTATCTACAAGTATCCTCTTCAGGCTTAATGAAACCTTGGTGAAAATTTTCACTGCTTAAATGGAAGCTTTGCAACTAGACTTTGTTGTGAGCAAAAAATGCAGGCCATTAATTCATAAATATCCACAAATTTTTCAGCTGAATCCTGACTTCATTTGTGAAAATTATGAATGTCACAGGCTTCCAAGATTTTCATGCAAAAACTCAATGCAACTCAGTTTTGCTTTGGGTTTAACTCTGAAATGAACCAATGTGATTTTGAAAGGAAAGAAAATAAGATATTATATATGTGAACTTCTGTACGGTAAAACCGATCCCTATTATCAGAATCTTTAGGCAGTTTTATGTAGTGCTGTTGCTTTGCTAGACATCCAGGGGGCTGGGAAACTTCAAATCTTGTGCTGGACCGTTATCTTTATTTACAAGTTGCCTTTTCTGTCATCCAAGCCTGCAGGTGTTTCACTCTAGCTCAAGAAGGACCGTTACCTTTCCGAGGTTTTTACCGCCCTTCCCACAAGAGGCTTCTGATTTAGTAAACTTGTTACAGGCATCCAGGTTATCTCTACTCTAGCCTTTAACAGAGACAGCAGCCCAACTGATCTGATTTCATACCAAACAGCAGTTGTTAATCCAGGGGGCAAGCATAGTTGGTAACAGAGGTAAAGTTTGGTGATATCAGCAATGTTTGTGGCAGGAGATAGAGCCCTTCTCTTCACCTCCTCTTTTGCTTGCCCTTAGCCTTCTGCCCTCAAAACGAGTGCAATTTGTCTTTTGTAAAGCCACTTCTCAGAACGTACTTTTCTCTGTGTGGCAGCATGAGGTGGGTCAGAAATGTGGCTTCCAGTCCTGGCCTATGGGCTGCGTTTTGACCATTAGAACTCTCATTCCGTACGCGGTCGCAGGCTGCTTGTGCCACCACATATGCCACAGCCTCCATGCCCAGGTGCTCTTCTGCGTTGGCCTGTTATTGGCAAATAGCTTCTTTCTGTGGATGGGCGTGCAAAGGACTCCTGGTACAGTAAAACCAGCCATGGCTTTCAACTGTATACCTTGGAGATGTACCAGGTGGGTAAGCTTAATTATGGGCGGTTTACATATATTAGACCAACTTGTCTGTGTTGGTGGAAGGAGCAAAGAAGGTAAATACCCAAAACGTGCCATGCCTCGCTAAAACAAAGGAGAAGCTGAGTAAAAAAAATGAGAAAATGTATGTCTGTCTGAGACAATCAGAGTCCCATTTGTTTCTGGTGAAAAGAGTACAGACCTATGCTGAGGGGCATGAAAATGTAATTAGGAGTAGAAGAGAGATGCTGTTAAAAGAACCTATTTAATCTACTTGTTCTCTACATATTCTGAAGTAATTACACTCTTATTTACTGGAAAAAAAAAGACACGGCATTGTTGCTAACTTGGTTGTTACAGTGGAATGGTCCAATAGTCTTTTGTTTCCAGGTATCATGAATGGCGTTGTTAGGAGACCAGAACAAAACTGGAAGATCTAAGTGGTCCATTTGTGCAGAGTGTTTACTAGTGATGGTAAAAATACAGAAAGAGAAAGGAAGCTAATCTGTCTTTCTAATCACAGGTCATATTTTGAGAGATTATATCCCTAGGGGAAAAGCATCTTTTTTATTTTAAGTAAGTGTGACTTTTTTAGCTGGATACAATTGAGAAGGAATATAATGTACAACTTTCACAATGTCATTTTACAATCATTTTTTTCTAAGTCTGCCCTTTAAAGGCTATCCAGACATGAGTGGAGAGCAACACTACTTGAATATCTCTCTTTAATTGACTGTTTGAGAGAGCTCTAAAAATAAACGTAGAGATACTGTGGGAAGACGAAACTAGAGGACACAGTTACATGTCTTATCAAAAGCCAACAACCAGCCTGTGCTGTCTTTTTCTATGAGATTCCTCATGTGAATAAAGAGAACTAAAGGAAGAGTTGGAATATTAGGTTTGGGGAGTATCAAAATCAGACAAGTCCCTTTTCAAAGGGTGGAAGATCATGGCAGTTCTTGTATGACTTCTGTCTTTGTAAAAGGATGAAAACTAAAGCAGCACAATGAGTGTAAGAGGCAGAGTGGAGTGGTTTTCTCAGCCAGAGAAACAAGTGTGGCAAGGGTATGTGTCTAAACATGCTGTATGGAAGCTGTGGTTGTCTGTCACGTTTGCATGCTAGTGTTATATGCTAGCAAGTACTGAGAGTGGGTTCAGGATGAGGCAAATTAATGAACTGTCATTCCTACTGGGGACCCAGATGTTCTCGTCTGATAATCTCCAAGTCCTTTGCTCTTTGACCACTGTCCTCTTCCAAGTCGCAAGGCTCAGTTGTTTACTGTTTGGAAACTTCTCTCCCCAGCCTAGCGTTTGAAAGAGGCTGAAGCAGGCCCCAAAAAATAAGTGGAGGAAAAAACCTCCAGACCTTGAGGCGACTGCTGGTCTGTAGAGCTTAGCACTCGGGGAGTAATCAATACAGTGCATTTTTGTTACGTTAATAGCTTCCTACTGGGTGAGTCATCTTGACGTTCATTAGTTTGCCCTGGAATTACTTTTGGTTTTAGAACTGCTTTCAGTGAAACATAAAGTTAGTTGTAGTCTAACAGAAGGCTGAAAAGCTATTCATCGGGTCTGACAATATGGTTTGGGGGGGG